>Ga0209755_10002025_pt1 | contig 28973 bp, 21 predicted proteins | sample TergutCo191P1_FD_187301 | JGI IMG/M metagenome (GOLD analysis project Ga0209755, IMG submission 187301) | Cornitermes sp. P1 segment gut microbial communities from Petit-Saut dam, French Guiana - Co191P1 (SPAdes) (version 2) | ecosystem: Host-associated > Arthropoda: Insects > Digestive system...
TCGTCCTTGGTGAGGGGCGAGGGCTTGTTCAAGATAGCGTCCCCGATGGCGATTTTCCCAACATCGTGAAGCTGGGACGATGACACGAAAAAATCCATGTCCCAGTTGCAAATCTCGTCGGGGTACACATCCTGCTTGACCATCGCGTCGATCAAACAGTTCAAATATTTTTGAATACGAAAAATGTGGCCACCCGTATTGCCGTCCCTGCTTTCCACCATGCCGGCCACAATGTTCAGGATCGAACTTTGGAGGTTAAAAACCTCCCTCATCTTGACGATGAGCTTTTTTTGAATATCCTCGTTAAGCTCCTGCAACTGCCTTTTGTGTTCCGCCAAGGAAAGGTGTGTTTCAATATGCCTGAGCAGCAACGATGCGACAAAGGGCTTGTAGAGGTAGTCCACCGCCCCAAGTTCCAGCCCCGTAAGCTCCTCCTTCTCGCCGCTTAGTGCCGACACGAAAATGACCGGGATGTCCTTGTATGCGGCATTGTTTTTCAGCAACTTTATTGCATCGTAACCATTTATTTCAGGCATGTCAACATCCAGCAGTATAAGGTCGGGCCTGATTTTTTCCAGCAAATCGAACATTTTCGCCGCGGATGAGACCGGGTATGTCTCGTAAACCGGCTTGAGGATGTTCTTCAAAACCGTCAGGTTCGTCAAGTTGTCATCGACCGCGATGATTTTTTTTATCGTGCTCATTTTGAACCCTCCTGGCGATCATTGATTCGCATGACAATTTCGTCAAATTCGGATGTGGCTGTCTTTTCGCAAAGCCATACTATTAAATCATTGTCAATGTTATTCTCGTAGGAAAACTCCGTTAACCGCGCCATTGCCTCGTCCACGCCGCTCATGTCAAAGCTTTCGCAACAATTTCGTAGCCTTTCCAAAAGCTCCGGATCGATGGAAGCCCGAACCGGCTTGGGTTTTTCCGCGTTGCGGGCATCAAGCCAATTTTGGATATCATCGACCAACTTCTCGGTTTCTTCCAATAAGACAGCATTTTCGGCTAATACCAAGTCCAGGTTTCCCGCTTTCGCCGCCTTTTCCATTCGTTCGGCCCCTTGCCCAATATGCGCCGCGCCAATATTGTTGCTCGCGCCTTTTAGACCATGAACAGTTATCGCATATTCCGCCAGGTTTTCCTCACGGACGTTACGCAGGTTACTTATAACCGCAGGAGTATTTCTGGCGTAGGACTCGATTACGCTGATATACAGATCCGCATCGTCGCCATATAGGGCCATGCCTTTTGAAACGTCAACACCTGGAATTTGAATCGTTGTAATATTTTCGCACATGTCATCGGGTAGCTGCGAAACCGTTCCAGACGCAGGAGAATCCCGGTCTTCCCTGGATTTGTCGCGCACCCATCGCTTCAATATCGCGTCAAGCTTTAGCATGTCTATAGGTTTCGCCAAAAACGCCTGGAAGCCGTTTTTCAAAAACATCTGTTCGTTTCCGGTTATCGCATTGGCCGTCAGGGATATGATGGGTATGGTTCCGGCATACTCCGAATCCAGATTGCGGATTCGCTGGGTCGCCTCTATCCCGTCCATCCCGGGCATCATGTGATCCATAAAGATTGCGTCATAAACCGGCTCCCCGGCTTTTATGCGATCAATAGCGTCCTGTCCGCTGGTTGTGCAGTCTACCTGCATTTTATATTTTTTCAGCAAGCCGGCGGCGACATCCAAATTTGTTACGAAATCATCAACAACTAGGACTCTGGCATAGCTCATGTCGTCCCGCACAAGCTTTGCGGAAACGTGCTGTTTGTTGTCGGCAAAGGAAAAGTTTCTAAGGTTCTCCACTATTTCGCGGCCAAGAACCGTGTCGCTTACATATCCCTGTTTGAGGCGCACGGAAAAAGTGCTGCCCTTGCCGTGTTCGCTTTCGACCGTGATTTTTCCGCCCATCAACGCCACCAGTTTTTTGGTGATGGGCAAGCCCAGCCCGGTTCCCTCGATTTTGCGGTTGGCCCCGGTATCAACCTGGTCATATTCCATAAATATTTTCTCGATATCTTCCTGTTTGATTCCTATGCCGGTGTCGCTCACGCTTATGTCAAGCCAAATATCATTGGCCGCTTTCTCGCAGCTTATCTTAAGCGTCACGGTACCTTCGCGCGTGTACTTGAATGCATTGCTCAAAAGATTGTTGAAAATCTGGCTAAGACGCAAATCATCGCCATATAAATCGTATGGCACGTTTTCATCGATCTCCACGATAAACTTGATGGGCTTACTTTCGATGCGTATCATGTTCAGGGTGATAATGTCGTTAAGCAGACTTGCCGCGCAGTAGTTTACCGGAATGAGTTCCAGCTTGCCGGCTTCTATCTTGGAAATGTCCAAAACGTCGTTGACTATACCAAGCAAGGTGCTGCCCGCGCTGTTGATTTTCCGTATGTCGTCATACATTTCGCAAGGTTGTTCTGCCCTTGTTTCCAAATGCAGATCGGTCAGGCCGATAATGACGTTTAGGGGAGTGCGCATCTCGTGGCTCATGGTGCTTAAAAAAGAGCTTTTTGCCTTGTTGGCCGTTTCCGCCTCTTCTTTTAGCACCCTGATTCTCTCGAACGGTTTTTTGATAAAAATTGAAGCGATTAGCGATGCGACGACGCTTAGGATAACGCTGATGAGCCCGACCAGGAAAAAACCCGCACCGGCATTGCTTACGGGACTCTCGTCCAAGGGCGCGACGACCCCCATGCTCCAGCCGTCCGTCGATCCCGAAACCGGTCTGTAAAGGCATACCCGGGGAATACCGTAGACGGAGTAATAACCGAACCCGGATTCCCCGCGCGTCATAAGCGTTACCACTTTGGCTAGCTCAACGAACGATGCGTCGTCTTCCGCCGCAAGAATATAGTTAAAACGTTCCCGCACCCAATGTTCCCGGGGATTGGAAATTGCGTAACCTTCCGAATCGCTTAGAAAAACATGCCCCGTTTCCCAAATCCTAAAAATGGAAAGAAGCTGTCTAAAATAAGTTCCGGGAAGTGTGGCCACCAATATCTTACCGCCCGAATACGGCAAAGGCTCGGCTAGATAGAATACGACGCTGTCGCCTGCTGGGTAAGTGGAGGAGATCGTTTCTTTTCCCGAAAACGCCTGCCGGATATGTTTATCGGTCATTATGCCGGCTTCCGCCGAAAAATCCCCCGCCTCGGCGATTAGTCCGCGGTCCGCGTCAAAGACCGCCATTCCGATAAATTCCTGATGCAGAGCGATACCTTCCGACAGAATCTCCGTCCATTCGGTTTCTTCCGCCCCCTCCAGGCTTTGGGCCGATTTCCCCAAAATCAGTCTCAGGTTTCTTAGTTCTTTGCTTATATAGTGATCCGCGATGTTGGCAATTACATTCAGATCATATTTCAGGAATGTTTCCGTGTTTCTTTCCAGGTAGGCGATACCCGCCAATATGCTGAACAGAATTATAATCAAATTGGCGGAAACAATTATCAGTACCGTTCTTATGCGAATAGCCATGTTTTCACCTCACGATAACGACTTAACCTGTTCCACGGTTTGCAGGAGCGGCACCCGATTGTCCATGCCCCCCTTTTGATCCTTTTCGAGACGCTTACATAATTTAATAATCGGTGGAGTGATTTTCAAGTTTGGACATGGCGAAAATGCCGTCTACAAAGCACTTGACAGAAAAACCCGAGGCGTTCATACTAAACACCACAGGTTGCCGTTCGGACGATGTACCCGCTTTGCCTTGCCCGCCGAAAATCAAGACTGCCTGTCCAAGGGTTTTCTAAAAGACTTATGGAAAAGAGCAGATCTGCGGCACCTGGGTATTACCTTGACTAAGGTGCCAATGTAAGACACAGTGAGGTCATGGTAGAATACCCCATGATGTTTGACGAATTTGCGACAAAGTTTCAAACGGAGAGGGCGATACGCCAGCATAAAAGTCGCCTTGCATCTTAAAAAAATAAACTGCAAGCTGGATGTTATAATCGACATAATGCGGAAGCCCGAAAACAGGTTTATAAAGGGTGTTTGAGATTGTCGGAACCATAATTACGGTCGTGAGTCTTCTTAGTAGTGTCATTGACACCCTGCGGCACTGGCTAGGGTTTTAGGGGGACATTATGTATTTTCAGTTACTTGTCAGCGTGGCCTTGCTTTTTGTCGGAATTTCTATGCTTGCGCTTGCGCAAATCCTAAAGAAAAAGAAACAATAGGCTGCGGCGGTGACAGTCACCGTTTGGCGGCATCGAGCATGGCTCGAATAACCCCATGGCTTTCCTCGGAATTCGGCCGGCCATTTGCGCGGTTGAACAGGCCGAACCTTTCGCCCGCGCCGTCGAAACTCCCGTTGTCCCAGTAAATGGGAACAAGCCCGTTTTCCCTTGCGATGGCATACACCTGCGATGCATAGGACAGCCTGTTTTGCCTGGCCGTTTCCACGTATGCGGCGTTTCCGCCATGGGACGAAGCCCCGTGCCTGACAGGGCCCATCTCGCCTATAATCACCGGAATGCCCCTGTCTACAAAGGTTTCCCGAAAGCCGGCAAAAACGGCGTTAATGCCGGCAATGCTGCCGTGATCCGTCGCCGGAGGCCAGACGTGGTTCTCGCGAAACAGCGCGAAGTCGGTGGGCTGGTAAAAATGGAAGTTCACGATTTGCCTGCCCGGGCTGGGATCGTTCGGCAGTCGGAACATCCCGTTGTTGAAGGCCGTCACGGTTTGGAAACTGGTGTTGTAGCCGGAGTGTATAAGGAAACGGTACCTGTTCAGGCCGCCCGCGCCGCGCACCGCGTCGGTAAAGACCTGGTTCCATTCGTTTATTATGCCGAATTCCACCGGACGGTTTAAACCGGTGCCCCAGTCGCCGACATGCAGCTCGTTAAAGCCCTGAAAAATAAGCCACTCGCCGTGGTCCGCGAAACGCCCGGCGATCTGCTCCCACATCCTTCCGAACTGCCCGGTTATCTGCGCGCGGGCCGTAGGGTCGGTACCCGCCCGCAGAAGCGAAAGCCAGGTTCCGGGCTGGTCGCCTTCGGTATAGGTCCGGCCGTCGTGGTGCATGTTTATAATAACCTTGAGACCCGCGTCCTTAGCAAAGCCGACAACCTCGGCGACACGCTCCAGCCTTGCCGGGCTAATCGCGTAATCCGGCGCCGGACCGACATGGCCCGCCCAGGTCACCGGGATCCGGACAAGGTTGAAACCCTGCCCCCTAATCCCTTCGAATATTGCCCGGTTTGCCGGCGGGTTCCCCCATGCTGCTTCCTCCGCGACCGGCGCGCCGGCCCCCCAAGTCCTGACGGCATCCAGGGTATTGCCCAGGTTCCAGCCGATCGTCAACCCTTCCTCCCGGAAAAACTCGAAAGCCGTTCTCCCGGAAATTTCCCCAGGATCCTGCGCCCCCGGCCTGTCCGCGCCCGTACCACAGCCCGCGGACAGGATAATAAGGACGGCGGGTAAAACCCTTGCGGCGTTTTTCATAAGAACCCCCTTCATAAAACCCATTTACCGGGAAGTTGGACACCGGTAAGCTACGGTGGCAGACGTCCCGGGGGCTAATTCCAAAAGACAGATTGCAGGGGCGCGGGGAAGGGGCCGCCTACTTGCCCTGCGGAACCGCGACCGCCGCGCCGGCGATACGCTGGTTTATGTCGGCGAGGCCGTTGCGGGCGTAGCGGCCCTGCGCGATGGCGTCCCCGTAAAGCCCGGACGCGTATGCGTCCACCGCCAGGTTCGCCCTTTCGCGCGCGCCGTTAAGCGCGTCGTCCAGGGCGTCGTAGTCCAGGTCGAGCCCGGCGGCCCTGGCGGCCCCCATCCCACGCTCGGCCTCCGCGATAAGGGGCGGAAGATCCGATATAAGGGCGTGAGCCTCCCTCCTGGCCTGTTCCGCGCCGGCGCGGCCCTCGGCGACCGCGCGCTCGGCGGCGGCTATGGCCTCGGCGGCATAGGCCCTGGCCGCGTCGAAGCGCCTGGAATCCGCCTCCCGCCGCATCATGCGCAGAGCCTCCCTGGCGCGGGCAAGGGCGGCCGGGGCGTGCAGAACCGCGTCGTTGTCGTTTTCGGCACGAGCCACCGCCTCTACGGCGTTGTTCATTTCCTCGGTGGGCGGCCCGGCGCAGCCCGTGGCAAGCAGCGCGAGAGCGAGCGCCAAGCCGACAAAGCAGATTGTCTTCATATAAATCGAGCCTCCTTGGCGGCGGCCTGCGACGACCGCCCAACTTTAATCATAACCAATTCCTGCCGAGAATAAAAGGGCAGATGCCGGTATTTATCCCCCGAAAACTGTCCGTTGCCCTACTCGCCTGCGCCTGGCTCGTCGCCGTCGCGCTTGTCTTCCTGATGAACCACGCCCTGGCGGGCCCCAGGCTGGGCAGAGCCTACGATTTCCTCCTGGGTCTGCGTTCCCCGCCGCCGGTTTCCCAGCAGCTCCTGCTTATCGAGACCGGCGAGGTCGTGGAGCCCGGCGACGTCTTCGTCGTGCTTATGGCCCTAAGCGAGATGGGCGCGTCGGACCTGCTCGTCGAGGTTCCGGTCCTGGGGACCAGGGCGGACACGAGCGAAAGCGCCGCCGAATTCGTCCACCGCATCGACGGCGAGTTTTTCCTTCTGGAAAGGAACATCCGGAGCCTGTTCGACGCCATCCGGCTCGGCCTGCTCGGGCCGGAGGAATCGCCGGCCTACGTGGAAAGCCTGGTCGAGCTCGCGGAAAGGGGCAGGGACCGGCTGAACGCGGCCGCCATGCGCCAGGAGGAGGAAGGGGCGGCCAGGATGGCCGGAGCCGCCGCCGCCTTCGGCAACGCGATAATGGCGCGCCCACAGCCCTGGGCCGTGACGGAAGGGGAAATTCCCTGGTACTCAGAGCCCCGGCCCGACCGTGACGGGGTGCTAAGGCGCGTCGCCCCGTTCGTCCCCGTGGAAAGGGTCCTGCCCGACCCGGACAACGCGCCCTTTCAGTGGCCAGCGGCGGCGGCGGTGGAGACGAACGCCGTCGCGGAGCACATCGCGTTCCGCGCGCTAAGGCGGCGCTGGACGGAATCCGCCGTCGAGCCCGGCGGGACGGCGCTGGTGAACCGGATCGAGGGATCGGGGGAGTTTCGCTTCCCCCTGGACAGGGACGGAAACGTCCTTCTTGACAAACCAAGAAGGGGCGGCGGCTTCCGCCGCGTGGGTCTGGACGTTTTCCTGGAATACGACCGCGCGGACAGGACGATGGCGCGCCTTCTGCGGGACGCCTGGAACCACGGCCTGTACGCCGAGGTAAGGCCGGAGCGCATCCCCCTAATCCTTTTCGAGCACGCCGAAAGCCTAAGGGAACGTATGCTGGAATCCCCGGGCGCGGAAGCCAGGGCCGCCTGGATCGCCGCCCGCGACGACTACGTCGGCAGCCTGGACGAGTTCCTGTACGGCCCCTCCGAAATGATTATTGTGAACGGCTACGAGGTGCTGATAGCCATAATGACCGAGGAAGGGCTCGGCGAGGGGGAGATTGACGCCCTGCGGAACAGGCGAAACACCGTTATGCGAAGCTTCGTCGCCATGCGCGAGGCGCACCGCGAGCTCGTAAGGCAAAGGGAGGGCCTGGCCGGAAAGCTGGTGGCCGCCTTCTGCATAATGGGGCCCGGGGAGGAGCCTGGATCGTCCGCTCTGTTCGCCAACGCCATGCTCACCGGGCGGAACGTTTCGCCGGGGCAAGGTCGGAGCACCATAATCTGGCCCCTGGCCGCGGCCCTGGCGGCGCTTACCCTTGCCTACGCGCTTGGATCCAAGGCAATCCTTGCCCTGGGGCTTGCGGGAAGCCTTTTGTGCTTTGCCGCCTTCGGAATCGCCTTTATAGTTTCGGGCCACTGGATCGATCCCCTGATACCCGGGGCGGCCGTCCTGGGGGGGACGCTGTTCCTTTCCGTTTCCAGGCTGGGCATAACGTATTCCAGGCTGGCGCGTTTCCACAGGGAGACAATCGCGAAGGAACAATGGGCGGAATTTTTCTTCGGCGAGCAAACCCCCAAACCCCTTCCCGCCGAGCGGCGGGGCAAGCGGCCTTCCCAGCTTCCGTAGAATAGCGAAAACCCCGTCCATGGATATTGCAAGTTCGCGGCAGGTGATGTATACATAACTATAGAAGAACCTTTGGGGCTTGGCGAAAATCGCGCGTCCAGGGTGTGTCCATACGGAGGAGCGGCGGAATGAAAACGATAAAGACTTTTTGCGCGGCGGGGATACTGGCGCTGACGTTTGCCCTGGCCGGCTGCCTGCCGGAGCCGGTGCCTGTTGCAATATACGTCACGAACAGTTCCCCCCTAGAATGTGACAGGCTTGTCACGGTCGAGATCCAGGACGTGTCGCGCCACCTAATGGAACAGGGAGGGGTTGGGGCGGGGAGTACCGCAAGGTTCTCGCTTCCTTCGGGCGGTTACAGGGTCAGGGTGGTTTGCCCGAGCCCCGGCCACATGGATTTTTGGTACCCCCTCCAGCAGGCGACGGGCTATACTTTCAGGGACATGAGCGGCACCGTCAGGCTTGACTTCAACGGGGGGGCGATCCGCCGTATCGAATAGCGCCCCATACCGGCAAAGGAATACTAAAGGAGAACCGCTATGTCAACAAAACTATGGAAGGCCGCGCCGCTTTTTGTGCTGGCGGTTTTTGTTCTGGCCGGTTGCGCCACCCGGGTCAGGTTCGAGGCGCCAAGGGCGCCGAACATGGACACGGCCGGCGTCCAGCGCATCGCCATTGTGCCGTTCACGACCACCGTCGGCGGCTCGGTCGCCAACCAGATAGCCGGGCATCTTACCAGCGAGGTAACCGGCAGGATCCAGGGGACGGGCGCCTTTACCCTGGTAAGCCACGGCACGGTCCAGGCCGTCCAAAGAAGGGGCGGGAGCATCGAGCCCTACGTGGACGCCCTTTTCGGGGGGCGGCTGACGCACTACGCATCAAGCACGACGTCCAGGCAAAGGGAGCGGCGGATCCGCAGGGGCGACACAACCGTGGTCGAAACCTTTACCGAGCACACGCGGGAAGTCGAGGTCGCGTTCGAGTATTACTTCGCGCGGGCGCGGGACGGGACCATCGTGGGGCCGGTAAGAAGGTCGGGGCGTACCAGCGCCAGCAGCGAGGACAGGAACGCCCTTCCTAGCGAGGTGGCGCTTGCCTCCAGGATTATCACGAGCCAGCTTTCCCATTTCCACAGGGACGTCGCCCCGCATACCATCAGGGTTACCCGCGTCATGGAAAGGGAGCCGGACAGGGCCCTGCGCCCGCTTATGAACGGGGCGGATCAAAGAAGGCGGGCCGGCGACTACCTGGGGGCGCGCGACGCCTACGTCTCGATCTGGAACGACCACAGGAGCATCCCGGCGGCGATAAACGCGGCCATTTTGTACGAGGCGATCGGGGACGTGGAAGGCGGTATTTTCTTTATGGAGCAGGTTTTCGAGGCGACAAGGGCGCCCAGGGTTAGCCAGCAACTGGCCCTGCTCAACAGGGAGGCCGCGGAACTGCTGGGCCTCGAGGCGCTCGACGCCACCCAGACCCCGGCCGAAAGGGTCGCCGCCCACGCGATTGTCGAGGCAAGAAGCGTCATTGGGGACGGATCCAGGGTGTGGATCCACAACAACGCGGCGGCCGATCATGCCCTGGTAAACGACGTCATCGACAACATGGTTTCGGACTTTCTTAGGCTGGGCTTTACCGTCGTCGAGCGCGGGCTTATCGATCTGATCGCGACCGAGCAGAACCTGCACCTGGACGGCAGCATAAACGACGACGATTTTATAAGCATCGGCAACATGGCCGGGGCGGAGACGATTATCGCCGTGGCCGTCACGGGGGCCGGGGCCGCGCGCCGCCTGCAGGTCCGCGTGCTGGACATCGAGACGGGCACGGTCAGAATGCAAAGCGGCACGGGAGTTGCCTGGAGGTTTTAGGATACCTGCTTTTTTTCCCTGGACTGAAGCGACGGCAAAAACTTGACACACCCAAAAACCCATGGGACAATTTGGATAGACGATTTTTTGGGGGCCGTTAATGTCAAAGTATCTTGTCGCGATTGACCAGGGAACAACAAGCTCCCGATCGATTGTCTTCGACAAACAGGGCAGCATCATCCAAATGGCGCAAAAGGAATTCACCCAGATTTTCCCCAGGCAGGGATGGGTGGAGCACGACCCCATGGAGATCTACTCCACCCAGCTTGGGGTGCTGGCCGAGGCCACTGCCCGCGCCGGCGGGGACGTTGCGGCTATAGGCATTGCCAACCAGCGGGAGACGACCGTCGTGTGGGACAAGACCACCGGCAAGCCCGTCCACAACGCCATCGTCTGGCAGTGCCGCCGTACCGCCGACTACTGCGACAGCCTTAAGGCCGGGGGCTTCGACAGGACGATCCTGGAAAAAACCGGGCTTATAGTGGACGCGTACTTTTCCGGAACCAAGGTTCGCTGGATCCTGGAGAACGTCCCAGGGGCCAGGGAACAGGCCGAGAGGGGAAACCTGCTCTTCGGCACGGTCGACACCTGGCTGGTCTGGAACCTGACCAAGGGAAAGGTTTTTGTCACCGACTACAGCAACGCGTCCCGGACAATGCTGTTCAACATCCATACCCTGGAATGGGACCGGGACATACTTAAGGAGATGGGGATCCCCGCGCAGATGCTTCCGGAGGTAAAGCCATCGAGCCACGTCTACGGGAACACCGCCCCGGGGATCCTCGGCGGCGAGATCCCCATCGCGGGGATTGCCGGGGACCAGCAGGCGGCGCTGTTCGGCCAGTGCTGCTTTGAGCCGGGGACCGTAAAAAACACCTATGGAACCGGGTGCTTCATCCTGATGAACACCGGGGGGAAGGCCGTCGAATCGAAAAGCCGGCTGCTTACCACCATCGCCTGGGGTCTGGGGAACAAGGTCGAGTACGCCCTGGAGGGCAGCGTTTTTATCGCCGGGGCCTCCGTACAATGGCTGCGCGACGGCCTGCGCCTAATCGACGACGCGGCGGATTCGCAGCGGCTCGCCGTTTCGGTGCCGGATTCGGGCGGGGTGTACGTGGTTCCGGCCTTTGTCGGCCTGGGCGCGCCTTATTGGGACCAGTACGCCAGGGGGACAATCGTCGGCATTACCCGCAGCACCGGCAAGGAGCATCTTGTCCGCGCCACCCTGGAATCCATGGCCTACCAAAGCCGCGACGTCATAAAGGCGATGGAAAACGACGCCGGCGTGCCGATAAAGAGCATCCGCGTTGACGGCGGCGCATCGGTCAACGATTTTCTTATGCAGTTCCAGGCCGACATTTTGGGCACCGACGTTATTCGCCCAAAGGTAGTCGAAAGCACGGCGCTGGGCGCGGTCTATCTTGCGGGCTTGGCCGTGGGGTACTATACCGACAGGCAGGACATCGTAAAGAACATGGCGCAGGACAGGGCGTTCAAACCGTCGATGCGGGAGGCGGACAGGGAAAAACTTGTCGATGGCTGGCGGGAAGCGGTCAAACGCTCGCTTGGCTGGGACAGGGGCGGCGGGTCATGAAAAAAATTATCAACAACGTTGACAACGTTATCGACGAGATGGTCGCCGGTTTGGCCCTGGCTTACCCTGGCTACGTAAGGCGCCTGCCCATCGCCGAACCTGGCCAGGCCGTGGTCGTCCGCGGTACGCCCAAGACGGGAAAAGTGGCGCTAATCTCCGGCTGCGGATCCGGCCACGAGCCCGCCTGCTCCGGTTACGTGGGCGAGGGGATGCTGGACGCGGCCGTCTGCGGCGCGGTGTTCACTTCCCCGGGGGTCGGGCCAATCCTGGAATGCATCAGGACGGTCGATACCGGAAAAGGCGTCGTCATGATCATTCCCAATTACAGCGGCGACATTCTGAACTTTGAGATGGCCGGGGAAATGGCCGAAGACGAAGGCATAAAAACGGCAAAAATCATTGTCAACGACGACGTGGCGGTGATGAACAGCACCTATACGGTAGGCCGCCGAGGCATTGCCGGCACCATTCTTGTCCAGAAAATCACCGGGGGCGCGGCGGAGGCGGGGCTCGGTTTTGACGCCGTGCGGGAAATCGGCGAAAGGGCCGTCGCCAATACCAGATCCATGGGAATAGCCCTTTCCGCCTGCACCGTTCCCGCCGCGGGCAAGCCCGGCTTTAGCCTTGGCGACGACGAAATCGAGATTGGCCTGGGCATACACGGCGAGCCCGGCGTCATCAGGGACAAAATCAGAGCCGCCGACGATTTGGCCGAGCATATCCTGGTGGACTACATCCTAAAGGACAAACCCATCGAACACGGGGGGGAGGTCGCCTTGCTGGTAAACGGGCTTGGCGCGACCCCGCTTATGGAACTGCTCATCGTCAGCCGCAAGGCGCACGAAATACTTGGCAAAAAAGGCGTCAAGGTTTATTCGACCAACGTGGGCAACTTCATGACGTCCCTTGAAATGGCGGGGTTCTCCGTTTCGGTACTAAAACTTGACGACGAACTGAAGACATTTTACGATGCGAAAGCGCGAACCATTGCATGGAGGGTATGCGACAAATGATCGTAAGCACTGACAAGATGCGTTCCATTATCCGCGACATTGCCACGGTGATGGAGGAACAGAAACTATACCTAAGCGATCTGGATCAGGCAATCGGCGACGGGGACCACGGGTTCAACATGGCCAGGGGCTTTGGGGCCGTCCTGCAGAAGCTAAAGGAAACGCCCGGAACCGACATGGGCGACTTGCTCAAGACGGTCGCGATGGCCCTAATCTCCAACGTTGGCGGCGCGGCGGGCCCGCTGTACGGCAGCATGTTCCTAAAGGCATCCACGGCGGCGAAAGGCCTGACGGAGATAGACCTGCATGGTTTCGTCCCGCTTTTTAAGGAAGGGGTTCTTGCCATACAATCCAGGGGCAACGCCGAGCCGGGCGACAAAACCATGATCGACGTGTTGCTTCCGGCGGCGGAATCCCTTGAAAGGGACTGTGCCGCGGGTCTTTCCGCCAGGAACGCGTTCGCCAACGCCGAAAGAGTCGCCGCGGACTGCCTGGAAAAAACCAAAGACATCGTTGCCAAAAAAGGAAGAGCCTCGTACCTTGGCGAGCGCAGTATCGGCCACGTCGATCCTGGCGCCGCGTCGAGCTACCTAATGATCCGGACGATTTGCAATTCCCTGCTAAAAGAGGAGGATTGCCGGCCATGACTTCACTTTTGATCTTGTCGCACAGCCCGAAGATAGCCGAGGGGGCAAAGGAGTTTGCCCTTCAGATGACCGGGGAAAACTGCATCATAGCGATTGGCGGAACCAAAACAGGAACCTTCGGCACCGATTACGACCGCACCCTTGCGGAAATGAAAAAAGCCGCCGAACAGGGCGAGGTAATAGTTCTTGCGGACATTGGATCCGCAAGGCTGACCGGACAAATGGCAAGGGAGGCGCTGGACGACAGTCTGCGCGAGAATGTTTTCCTGAGCGACGCGGCCCTGGTGGAAGGCGCGCTGATCGCGGCAATAGCCATAGCCGCGAATCAGAACGCCAAGGAAATACTGTTTCAGTTGCAGGAATATCTTCTGCCAAAGGACTAACCGGGCAACCAAGAGGTACAAAAATGTTTTTGAAAAAGGCGAGACATGATCGAGTTTAACCACACGCTGACGATAGACGAGGGTATGCACGCGAGGCCCGCCGGGGGCTTCGTAAAAAAGGCGCAGGGTTATGCGGAAAAAATAACTGTTACCAAGGGTAGCAAAAAAGTGGACGCGAAACGCTTGTTTTCCGTAATAAATCTTCAGGTAGGTCGGGGCGAAAAGATTGTCATAACCGTGGAGGGTGACAACGAGACCAAAGTCGCGGAAGAGCTAAAGGGCTACTGCACCTCCACGCTGTAGCCGATGGGGCAAAACATGAAAATGTTTAAGGGACAGAAGGCAAGCGTCGGAATAGCGATAGGCACCGTCTATTACCTAAAAAGGCGAAAGGCGGATATTGGCCCCCATTCCATTTACGACGTCCAGAAAGAGACCGACCGCGTGGAACAGGCAATACAGGAAGCCGTCCGGCAATTGGGGGCGGTTCAAGGAATCGCCCTTGAGAAAATGGGCGATAAGGAAGCCGATCTTTTCGACATCCATTCGATGATGCTGACCGATCTTGACTACCGCGATTCGATAACGGATATCATTAACAAAGAAAAAGTAAACGCCGAATACGCCGTTTGGAAAACCGCGGAAACCTTTGCGAAAATGTTTTTGGACATGGACAACGAGCACATGAAGTCCCAGGCCGCGGACGTCTGGGATATTTCGAGCCGGCTGTTGAACATCCTGCAGGGGTATTCCGGTTTTGTCTTTCGCACGGAAAAACCGGTGATCGTGGTGGCGGACGACCTCTACCCAAGCGAGGCCGTCCAGTTGGACAGGGCTTTGGTGCTTGCCTTCGTTACCTCGAGCGGATCGGCCGATTCGCACACCTCGATTTTTGCCCGCAACATGGGCATTCCGGCAGTGGCGTCCCTTGGCGCAACCATTCATGAAAGCTGCCACGGCAAGGAGGCCATAGTTGACGGGTACGGGGCCGTGATGTACCTTGAACCGGACAGGGACACGGCAAGAGAATGGGCCAAACGCCATAACGAGGAAAAACAAAAAAAGACCGCGTTTGCCGCGCTAATCGGACTTCCAAGCAAAACGCTGGACGGCCTAAGCATAAAATTGTTTGCAAATATCGGCAGTCCTTCCGACACGGACGTGGTGCTGGAAAACGACGCCGAGGGCATAGGCTTGTTTCGTAGCGAATTCCTTTTCATGGGCTTAAAGGATTTTCCCTCGGAGGAACACCAGTACGTCGCCTACAGAAAAGTCGCGGAAAAAATGAAAGGACGCAGGGTGACTATCCGAACCCTCGACATAGGCCTGGACAAGCGGCTCAATTATTTCAGCCTTCCACAGGAGGAAAACCCAGCAATGGGATTAAGAGCGATTCGCATTTGCCTTATTCGGCCAGAGATCCTTGTCACCCAGCTTAGGGCGATTTACCGTGCATCGGCTCACGGCAACGTGTCGATCATGTTTCCAATGGTAACCTCGTTGTGGGAACTGCGCGAGGCCAAAGAGATCGCGGCCAAGGTTAGATCGAATCTTAAAGCCGAAGGCGTTCCCCATTCGGAAAACGTTCCAATAGGGATAATGATCGAAACTCCGGCCGCCGCGCTTATTAGCGACGAACTGGCAAAGGAATCGGATTTTTTCAGCATCGGGACAAACGACCTGACCCAGTACACTCTTGCCGTGGACAGGCAGAACAGTGCCCTTAGCCGTTTTACCGATACCCACCACCCTGCGATATTAAAGCTGGTGGAGCTAACGGCAAGAAACGCGAAGCAGACGGGCATTCCCGTAGGCATCTGCGGAAACCTTGCCGCCGACATGGAGCTCACCAAGGATTTTATCAAAATGGGTATTGACGAATTTTCCGTTCCTCCCCCAATGGTGCTACCGTTGCGAAAGCTGATTCGGGAAATGCGGATCGGGGGGTGAAATGTTTTTGATAAGATTTTTTGTCGTTGTCGTTTTTGCGTTGCTGCCCATTTCCTGTCTGCACACGGGTCGCCCAGGTACGAGAAGCTTGGGGGGCGGAGCACGGATAACAATAACCGATGGAAACGCCGTGTTAAGAATTCACGCGCAGGTCAATCGGAATGTGTATGCCGAAACCCATTGGACGGACGAACAGTTTTACCGACCAGTAGTTCGAGGCGGCACCGTAACAAGAAACGAGATCGAGCATCTTTCCACGGGGGATGAAATCAGGTTCTGGATAATGCCGTCCGAAGTCGTCACCGTAAACATCGTGTCACTGGACGGAAACGACGTGCAGATAACAAGCCTTGACACATGGGGCAGGGAAACAACGCGGACACTGCCTGGCGCAAACGCGATGGGGCTTACGCTCGCCTTCGTGGGCAGGTAAAGTGAGCTTCAAAAACCCCCGTCGTTTTGAAGCTCACTAACCGTTTACCCGTCCAGTAAGGCAAGCTCCTCCCGAATTTTATGCTCCAGTTCCTTTGCCGCCGCGTCCAGCTCCACCATGCGGTTTTCCTTTTCGCTACGGCGTTTTACCTCCACCGCTGGGGGGGAGTGCGCCAGACCCTTGTCGCCCACCAGCACGCGCCAGGGTACGCCGATTAGATCCGCGTCGTTAAACTTGACCCCGGGGCGTTCGTTGCGGTCGTCCAGCAGGACTTCTATGCCGGCTTTTTCAAGATCGGCGTAAAGAGCGTCTGCGGCGGCTTTTACCGGGCCGTCGTATTTTATGGGAACGATGACAACATGATACGGCGCGATGGAAACCGGCCAGACTATGCCGGCATCGTCGTGGTGTTCCTCGATTACCGAGGCAAGAGCGCGATCAATGCCTATGCCGTAACTGCCCATTGTGGGGGTTTGGGTCTTTCCGTTTTCGTCAAGATAATTCGCGTTCATGCTACTGGTGTACTTGTAGCCCAGTTTGAAAATGTGTCCAAGCTCGTTGCCTTTTTTCTCGTACAGCTCGCCGCCGCAAATGGCGCAAGCGTCGTCGGCTTTCACGGTGCGGAGATCGCCAGTCATCCAGGGGGTAAAGTCGCGGCCATAGGCAACATGCATGTAGTGCAGGTCTTTTGCCAAAGCGCCGGTTACGGCATCGGTCATCGCGGTAACGGAAAGATCGGCAATGACCGGCAGGGATTCCAAGCCCACCGGCCCGGCGAAACCGACAGGCGCACCAGTAAGCCTGGCGACATCGGCATCGGACGCAAGGCCCACTTCGGATGCCTTGACCATCGCGGCGAGTTTTATCTCGTTAAGGTCAAGGTCTCCGCGTATTGCTACGGCGAAGAAGGCCTCTGGGTACGCGACGGCTTTTGATTCGGGTGCCGTTTTTTTCCGTTCAAGGTTCTTGCAACCAGGTGCCTTAGCCAAGTCAAGCTCGACATTGATTGCGCGGTATATCAGCGTTTTGATAAACCGATCGGGACCCATCGGACTACCGTCGGCATTCTTAACGAACCCGCAAAGTTCCTCTATTGTCTTTACGTTGGGGGTATCGATTTTTTCATAGGCAGGGGTGTCGATCGCCTTCGCCGCATCGGGCACCGCAAAATCGGGGGCGCAACCCGCCTTTTCCACGTTTGCGGCATAATCGCAAGCCCTGCAAAGAATCAAGGTGTTGTCGCCGATCTCGCTTTCCACCATGTATTCCTCCGACCCCGATCCGCCCATCGCGCCGGAATCGGCCTTTACCGGAATAACCGAAAGCCCGCAACGCTTAAAGATGCGTCGGTAGGCGCGACCCATGGCCTGGTATGTCTCGTCCAGACTCTGCTCGTCACAGTTCCACGAGTAGGCATCCTTCATCACGAATTCGCGGCCGCGCATTACACCGTAGCGGGGGCGGATTTCGTCGCGGAACTTGGTGTTTATCTGGTACAGAACCAGGGGAAGCTGGCGGTAACTGGAAAGCTCGTCGCGCACGATTGCGGTAAAGGCTTCCTCCGCGGTGGGGGAAACGACGAAATCGTTGTCCAGGCGGTTTTTCGCCCGCAGCATCCCGTCGCCCATCGAATCCCAGCGGCCCGACTCCTTCCACATCTCGCCCGGAAGCACCACCGTGGGTTTTATCTCCAACGCGCCAATCGCGTCCATTTCCTCGCGGACTATCCGCTCGACCTTGCGGAAGGCGCGAAGGCCCAGCGGCAGGTAGGCGAAAAGGCCGTTGGCAAGTTTGCGAATCATGCCCGCCCGGAACATCAGCCTGTGGCTGGCGATAACCGCGTCCGCGGGGACTTCCCGCAGGGTGGGAATGAAAGCGCTGCTGTATTTCATGGTAACCCCTTCTCGACCGTAGCCATATGGTCTACTATACCAGTATTTGCTGGGCGGTACAATAGCCCTTGCCTTGGCGAAGGTATTCGTCGAGGCAGTCTAATTCCTGGGCAGCATTATACACATCGACCACTAATCCCGTCAACCATCTAACGGCATCAAATTTTTTCGTTGATAACGCATCGTTTTCAATTTTGAAAAATGCCCTTTAGCAGCACCTTTACGCCTACCGAACGCATTGGTGATTCCTGACAGCGTTACTTACATTGGGCATATCGCATTTTGGGAAAATCCGCTGACCTCGATTACCATTGCCGACAATGTCCCAGTGTGGAGTAGCGATCTTACGAGGGGATTTGCTTCGCTTTATTACCGATTGGACAGACCAGCCAGGACTTTCGTCTTCAACGACGGCATGAGGAGCAAGCAGTGACGCCGTAGCCGAAAGCGTGACCTTGTGCCGCCTTGGCGACGCAGGCACGCATTTATTCCATGTGCGGCGGTGGCAGCGGCGGGCCTCCATGCAAACACCAACGCCTTGTAAAACCACCAAAAATGCGCACCTTCTAACAAAAATTTAACACGCCTCTAACCTAAGCCTCACATCCCTCCCGCACCATGACCCCAGTCTAAACAAGAACATGGAGGAATTTTTATGATGAAAAAAGTTGAACACATGGCGCGAATGGTTTTCCTGCTTGCCGTACTTGGCATGGTAACGCTAACAGGTTGCGCCAGGGACACCGTACCCGCCACGCCGACTTCCGGCACCATCACCGTTTACACGGCGATCGAAAACGATCTTATAACGCCGTTTCTGGCGGCGTTCAACGCACGGTACCCGGACATCAACGTCAACATCGTGCGCAACTCCACCGGGGTAATCACCGCCAGGCTAATCGCCGAGCGCGCGAACCCGCAGGCCGACCTTATCTGGGGTACGGCAGCCTCCAGCATGATGGTGCTTGAGGGTCTGGGAATGCTGGAACCCTACGCCCCCGCCGGCCTGGAGCGCATACTGCCGATGTTCAGGTCCGATCTGGAAGTACCCACATGGGTCGGGATCAACGCATGGGAGGCGATTTTCGTGGTCAACACCATCGAGCTTGAAAGGCTGGGGCTGACCATCGACGACATCCAGTGCTACGAGGATCTGCTTAGGCCGGAGCTTCAGGGCCACATCGTAATGCCGCACCCGGCATCGTCGGGAACCGGGTTTCTGACCGTGGTGGGCATTCTCCAGTTGCTGGACAGGGACACCGACGCCGGATGGGAATTCCTGGAAAGGCTTCACAGGAACATAAGCCATTACACCCATTCCGGTTCCGCACCGGCGAACATGGCCGCAACCGGGGAAACGGTCGTGGGGATCAGCTTCGGTTTCGCCGGCATTCGTCAGGTGCGGGCAGGGGCACCAATCCAGGTTGTGTTTCCGGCGAAAGGTTCCGGCTGGGACATGGAAGCCAATGCGCTTATGCGGAGGAACAACATACATCCCGCCGCAAAAACGTTTCTTGACTGGGCGATCTCCGACGAGGCGATGCGCCTTTACAACGAACACTTTCCCATCATCGCGACCGGCGGAAGCCAGAACATCGAAGGGTACGCGAGCGACCCGGTTGACCAGCTTATCGAAAACGATTTTATCTGGATAGCCGAAAACCGCGATGCCGTTTTGGCGGAGTGGGCGCGCAGATTCTAATTACCAACGGGAGAAGCGGCGTGAGTTTTCTTGAAGTACAAAACGTGACGAAATGTTTCGATGCCCAGTACGCGCTGAACGATGTCAGCGTGAGCATCGAGAAAGGCGAGCTGGTTTGCATACTGGGGCCAAGCGGCTGCGGCAAGACCACTCTGCTGCGGATTATCGCCGGGCTTGAAACCCTGAACCGCGGCAAGGTGATCATCGACGGACGCGACTGTACTTTCCTGCCCGCCGCGAAACGCAACTTCGGCATCGTGTTTCAGTCTTACGCGCTTTTCCCTAACATGACGGTAATCGGCAACATCCTTTTCGGTCTGCGGCAAAAGTCGAAAGCCCCACGCGGCGAGCTTGAAGTCCGCGCAACGGAAGTTTTGCGGATGGTCGATCTGTTCGACCATCGTCACAAATACCCCAGACAACTTTCCGGGGGACAGCAACAGCGGACGGCCCTTGCCCGGGCAATCGCGATCTCACCGTCGTTTCTTCTGCTCGACGAGCCGCTTTCGGCGCTGGACGCAAAAGTGCGGGCAAAGCTGCGCGGCGAAATCCGCGCGATTCAGAAGCAACTGGGCGTAACAACAGTCATGGTTACCCATGATCAGGAGGAAGCCCTTACGATGGCCGATCGCGTCATCGTCATGAACAATGCCGTGGTCGAACAGGCGGGAAGCCCCAGAGAGATTTACCATAACCCCGCGACGTCGTTTGTCGCGGGGTTTATCGGATCCATGAACTTCATGGATGGGGAGGGGGGTACCCAAGCCATCCGTCCCGAGAAAATCAAGATTGTCGAATATCACCAGCCGCACGATCAATCGGCGCGAGTAACGGAAATAGAGTTCAAGGGCCCGCTTACACGGGTATACGGGCACATGCAAGGCCACACGGAAATATGCGTTGACGTTCCCTCGCAGGAATTCGACGGATTGGGATTGCGCGAGGGGGCGACAATGTTTTTCCGCCTGCCCGAAAAACACATGACACGTTATCCCGCGACACGGGCGGAGGCCGTGTGATCGAACGCCTCAAGCGCACCTTGTCAATGGGCACCGGCGGAGGCCGCGTGGTCGAGCATATCAAACGCTCGCTTTCGCGGATAAGCATACCGCAGTTCGTGGTGCTGTGCGTCTTGCTTGCGGTGTTCGTCGTCATCATGATACTGCCACTGTTCGCGCTTTTCGCACAGGCGTTTCAGGACAACATGGGGCGGTTCGTCGGGCTTGCAAACTACCGCGCGTACTTCAGTTCCCCCGCCCTTTCCAGGGCGGTTTGGAACACGATAGACATATCGCTGGTTACCGCCTTTTACAGCGTGATTCTGGGATTTTTGTACGCATACGCCCTTACCCGAACCAATATCCGCTTCAAGACTTTTTTCCAGTACGTCGCGCTGATACCGATTTTTATCCCTACCGTTGTTCATGCGCTGGGCCTTATCTATCTACTCGGCCGGCAAGGGGTGCTGACGCGAATGGGTCTAGAGGTGGAGTTGTACGGTCGGCTTGGAATAATCCTGTCGGAAATCATCTTCACTTTTCCGCAGGCGTTTTTGATGTTTTTCGTAACACTGAAATACGCCGACGGAAGACTCTACGAGGCCGCCGATTCGATGGGCGTAAAACCGCTGACGAAACTTTGGAAGATAACGCTGCCGGAAGTAAAGTTCACGATTGTAAACGCGGCGTTCGTCTGCTTCACGCTGGCGTTTACCGACTTTGGCGCGCCTATGGTAATCGGGGGCAACTTTAACGTGCTGGCAACGGATCTGCACACGCAGATTGCCGGGCTGTTCAACATGAGCATGGGCGCGGTGGTGGGAACCCTTCTGCTGATTCCGGCGGTGCTGGCATTTGTCGTCAACCGTATTACAAACATTAGCAACATGGGGGCGATGAGCGCGAAATCCACCAAGCTTGTCATCAAAAAAAGCCTTGCCAGGGATGCCTTCTTTTTCGTGTTCTGCTCGGCAATCGTGCTTTGCCTTTTCGCGCTTATAGGCGCGCTGGCGCTTGGGGCCTTCTCGACCCTGTACCCCTTCAACATGACCCCGACGCTTGCCAACTTTCGCTTCGACGTTGTTACCGGCGGCATAGGCAGTTTTTTCAACTCGATAAAGATGAGTCTGGCGACCGCCGCCGTCGGAACGGCTTTTGTGTTTGCCTATTCCTACATGATCGAAAAAACCGAAGGGTTTGGTTTTTTGACGAAAATCGGCAAGCTGTTTTCGATGATGCCGCTTGCCCTGCCCGGAATGGTCATCGGCATATCGTTCATCTTCTTTTTCAACTCCCCGACAAATCCCCTGAACTTTATCCACGGCACAGTGGCGATTCTGGTTATGGCAAACATCCTTAGCTTTTTTTCGGTGCCGTTCCTAACCGCGACCGGTGCACTGAAAAAACTTGACAGGGAATTCGAAAGCGTTTCGGACAGCATGAGCGTGCCGCGCTGGAAACTGTTCACCTTTGTCAGTATGCCGCTTTCGTTCCCCGCGGTTCTGGAAGTGTTCATGTACTATTTTGTCAGTGCCATGGTAACCATTTCCGCGTTGGTGTTTCTGTACACACCACATTTCAGGGTCGCGTCCATCGCGATCGCGCACATGCAGGCCGCCGGAAATTTCGCACAGGCCGCCGCAATGAGCTTGCTTATTCTGGTTATAAACGTGGCGGTGCGACTGCTGTACGAGATAGCCATGATTATTTTCAGACACAAATCCAAGAGGAGACAGGCATGAAAATTACGACCATCATCCTTGACTGGGCCGGCACGACGGTGGACTTTGGATCCTTCGCCCCGGTCGATGCTTTCATGAGCGCTTTCGCCGCCTTCGGCGTTCAACCCACCCTTGCCGAAACCAGGGCCCCCATGGGACTTCCAAAGCGGGCACACATCGCGACCATGCTTTCCGGCGAACGTCTAGCCGCGCAATGGACGGAAAAACACGGCAAGCCCCACGGCGAGGCTGACATTGACGCGGTGTACGAAAAGTTCGAGCCCGCGTTGTTCAAGGTTCTGAAAAACTACGCGGCCCCGCTTCCCGGTGTTATCGAGGCTGTAACTCGCATTCGCGACAAGGGCATAAAGATAGGCTCCACGACCGGATACACCCGGGCAATGATGGAGGTTGTCGCCCCCATCGCGAACGAGCGCGGCTACGCCCCCGACTGCCTCGCCTGCCCGGAAGACGTGGGCGGTCGCGGCAGGCCTTACCCGTATATGCTTTGGAGAAACCTTGAAAAGCTAAAGGTCGCGAATGTCGGCGGGGTTCTTAAGGTCGGCGACACGGATGCGGACATACAGGAAGGCAAAGCCGCAGGTTGCACAAGCGTCGGCGTGATTGCCGGATCGAACGTGCTGGGCTTGACCGAAAACGAATTCGAGGCACTGGACCCGCGACGCAAGGAAGAACTGTATGCGGAAACCAGGCAAAAATATTTCGACTATGGTGCGGACTTTGTAATCGATCGCATCAAGGATCTTCCCAAACTAATAACGATGATAGGAGGCTGAAAAATGCTCGACTTTATTCCTGACAATCCATACATACTGCTTACCCCGGGGCCGCTTTCAACGTCAAAGGGCGTGCGCGCGGCCTTGCTTCGCGACTGGTGCACCTGGGACGCGGACTACAACGAGACCATCGTCCAAAACATTCGCCGCCGCCTGGTCGCAATCGCCACGGCGGATACCGAATCCTACACCGCGGTGCTGATGCAGGGCAGCGGCTCCTTCGCGGTGGAGGCCTGTCTTGGGACCGCCTTGCCCAAAAACGGCAGGGTGCTGATTTTGACAAACGGCGCATACGGAAAGCGCATCGTCGAGATGGCGCGGGTGCTGGAAATCGCGCACACGGAAATGGCTCTGAGCGAAACGGCCGCGCCAAGCACCGTGGAACTGCAAGCCGCCCTTGACTGCGATCCTGACATTACCCATGTCGCCATCGTTCACTGCGAAACGACCACCGGCATACTCAACCCTGTCGAGGAACTCGCCGGTATCGTAAAGGCCGCAGGCAAAACGCTGATTGTTGACGCCATGAGCAGTTTTGGTGGTATCCCGTTTGACATAAGCAAGCTGGGGATTGATTTTCTTGCGAGTTCTTCCAACAAGTGCATTCAGGGAGTGCCGGGTTTCGGGTTTGTTATCGCTAAACGCGACGCGCTTGAACAATGCGCCGGAAACGCCCGCTCACTGTGCATGGACCTTGTGGGCCAGTGGCGCGAGATGGACAAGTCCGGCAAGTGGCGTTACACCTCGCCGACCCATGTCGTCCGCGCGTTTTACCAGGCGCTGGACGAGCTAGAGGCGGAAGGCGGCGTCACGGCGCGTCATGCTAGGTATGAGGAAAACCACCGGATACTGGTAGACGGTATGCGCGGGCTTGGGTTCCAGACGCTGCTGCCAGACAATCTGCAATCGCCGATTATCACGTCGTTTTTGTATCCGGATGCAAAGTTTGACTTTAAGGTGTTTTATGAGGCGGTCAAGGCAAAGGGCTTTGTGCTGTACCCCGGGAAAATCTCGCAAGCCGATACCTTCCGCATTGGCAATATAGGCGAGGTGTACCCGCAGGACATGAAAAGGCTGATTGAGGCGGTGCAAGAAGTTACCAAGGGAAAATAAAGGCCAGTTAAGTATAGGCCTACACTTTTTTGCCCGGGCTCTTTTCAAGCCAGAATGACTTGAAAAGGCTCGGGTTTGTTGTCTGTGTAGCTGCACTGCAAAAAATGCTTGTTGATCGACAGTTATAAATACAAAACTAACACGGATTTGTTTTTCCCCTTACATTGGCGCGATGTAATGGATTCAAAACTATGCCGTAGGCAGGGGGAATTATCATGCAGGCACTTATGGTTAACGAAAATATTGCTGGGCAGACTGAATCGGGAATTCACGATGGTTTTTTTGCAGGCGGGTACATGAACGAAATGCATCTTTCTTCCATACCACAGACAGAGACTGACGGCCAAGGTTTTGCCTATAAAACCCATGACGGGATACCTGACAATATCGCGAACATCAACCTTGAACGGACATTCGGGAATGTAAAAAACATACGCATAGGACATTTGTCTAAACCTGGGCATTGCTTTTCGCCCGATGAAAAAGCGGAGGATATCTATGAAATATTGAAACTCAACCCTACCATTACGGAATTCATTGTCGTTGACAACAATATCGCCGTCGGTTTTTTGACAAGAACAGCCTTCAACGAAACACTCGGGGGCCAGTACGGCTTTTCCCTTTTTGCGAAAAACCCAATTCGGGAAATAATGAAGACGGATTTTTTATCGGTGGATTACCACATGCCCGTTGAGCGGGTATCAACGCTTGCAATGCAAAGATCGCTTGAGCAACTGTATGACCCAATCGTGGTGGAGTTTGAGGGGAAATATTTGGGCATTGTAACCGTAAAAAACTTGCTTGACACATGTACAAAAATAGCGGTATCCGAGCGAAATGAAATTGCCGCCATGAAGGACAGCCTGAAAATAGGCCTTTTCTTTATGAGCAGGGATTATGTCATACAGGACAATTACTCACAGTTTTTGGAAGAACTTTTGTCCGACGGCGAGCTTAAGGGAAAACGTTTTACGGATCTTCTGGCGGCCTCGATTTCCCCAAATGATCTGGATGCCGTCAAAGATTATCTGGGCATGATTTTTGACCATACCTTTAACATGGAAACTCTGCGCGAAATCAATCCCCTTCACGAACTACACTACATGACTCCTTCCGGACGCAGGAAAATATTCAATTGCGAATTTCTTACGGTCGAGATGGAACAGGAGGAAACCATTGTCCTAGTAACGATCTACGACATTACCGCCAAGACCGAACTACAGGAACGGCTTGCAAAAGAAGAAAGAAAGCGGCATAACGAAATGAGCAATCTTTTCGAACTTCTTCAGGTGGATCATTCCCTGTTCGAGGTTTTTCAGGAAGACGCGGAATATGAGTTTGGCCGTATCGATGACACCCTCGCTGATGGTGGCATGAATAACCGAGAAATATTGGTGGAGGTTTACCAGTCGATACATTCAATAAAATCAAATGCCGTCACCCTGGGGCTTAACACCTTCGGTACAAAAGTGCATGAAGTGGAATCGGAGATAAAAAAGCTTCGGGATTGCGAGGATGAAATCCCCTTCGACGATATGCTTCATCTGACCTTTGAAATCGAAAAGCTGGTGCAGGAAAAAGAGGGCTTCAGGTTCATTATCGAAAAAATAAACTCGTTTAAGGCGAAGGAGGAAGAGCACAAGTCGAACGATGCCCTCTTGATAGAATCGTTGTGCAAAACTGCGGACAGGGCGGCAACGGACATGGAGAAGAAAGTACGATTTATTGCCAAGGACATAGATCCGGAAGCAATCGAAAAGGGGCCGCGGCAGGTGATGAAGGAAGTGTTGATGCAGCTTGTCAGGAATTCGGTGGTGCATGGGATTGAATCGCCGGCGGATCGGCTTATTCGTGGGAAAAATGAAACTGGGGTAATACAGTTGTCCGTTAAAACGAAAGGACAGGATATTCATGTCAGGCTGGGGGATGACGGCAAAGGGCTTGATTACAAAAAAATTGCGGAAAAGGCCCTGCAAAAAAATATTATCAAAGAGGAAGACACGGAAAATAAGGGGGCATTGCTGAAGGTGCTTTTTTCGCCGGGCTTCAGCACCGCCAATACCGAAAGTGTCCATGCAGGCCGGGGTATTGGGCTTAACCTTGTTCAGGATCGGGTAAAGGCCGTAAAGGGTTCCATATCGGTACAGACGGAACTGGGAAAGGGAACGGTGTTCAATATCGTTTTTCCGCTTAATCCCTAAACCCTTCTTAACATTGCCGCCGCAAAATGCTAGGCTGTGTGCAAATGGGAAAAGACACGGCATCGGAACAAGGGCATTTCGCGGAAGTCCTGGCCAGCCCTCTAAAAACATTCGCGCCGTATTTTTGGAACGACGACGCGGTGATTTTTAATGGGGACTGCCTGGAAATACTGTGCTCGTTTCCCGAAAACTGTGTGGACATGGTTTTCGCCGATCCGCCGTACATGTTGTCGAACGACGGGTTTACCTGCCAGAACGGAAGGATGGTGACGGTAAACAAGGGGAAATGGGACAAGAGTGGCGGTTTTGAGGAAGACGCGGTTTTCCACGATGAATGGATTTCCGCCTGTCGCAGGATGCTGAAGCCGGAGGGCACCATTTGGGTTTCGGGGACGTACCACAGCATTTACCAGTGCGGCTATATTTTGCAGAAAAACGATTTTCACATTTTGAACGACATAGCGTGGTTCAAGCCGAACGCGCCGCCAAACCTTAGTTGCCGTTTTTTCACCGCGTCGCACGAGACGATTATTTGGGCGCGTAAGGGTAAAAACGCGAAACACGTTTTTAACTACGCGGAAATGAAGAACGGGCTTTTCCCCGAGGACAAACTTAAAAACGAAAACACGCAGATGCGATCCGTGTGGTCAATACCCGCATCCAAAAACGCCGAAAAAGATTTCGGTAAACACCCTACGCAAAAACCCTTGGATCTTTTGAGGCGCATCGTAATCGCATCGACGAACGACAACGCCATTGTTCTGGATCCGTTTTGCGGAAGCGGTACCACCGCCCTTGCCTGTAAATACACGGGAAACAGATCGTTCGTCGGCATTGAAATTGACCCCGCTTACTGCGAGCTAACAAAGAAAAGGCTGCTGGCCGCAAATACCTGATTCCGCCGATGTTTCGCTTGACAGCCCCCGGAAAGCCGGTATCATTGTAGCTATGAAAAAGCTTGTTCTTATTTCCCTGGCGCTGCTCGCCGCCTGTGGCACGGCTAATGACACGGTTAATGACGTTCCCCTTAACATTCCCCCGCCTGCCGAAAGGGTTCGCGCCACGCTTCCCTTTTCCAGGGGGGTGAATTTCTCGGCATGGTTCGAGGCGCATTCGCCGCGCGAGATTGTTTTTTCCACTTATACCGAACAGGACTTTATCAACGCGAAAAGCCTTGGTATTGACGTGATCCGCCTGCCCATAAGAATGCACAGCATGACCGGCGGTTCCCCGGACTATATCCTGGACCCGCTTTTCCTGCGGCTTTTGGATCAGGTTGTGGACTGGGCGGAACGGCATGAAATATATCTTATACTGGACAACCACTCGTTCGATCCTAGGGCACATACATCCCCCGACATTTACAGGATACTGATTCCGGTGTGGAGGCAGATAGCCGAACGTTACAGGGATCGCAGCGAATTTATCATTTACGAGATTCTCAACGAGCCGCACGGCATTGACGCGGCCATTTGGTCGGACATTCAGGGCAGGGTGGTCGAGGCCATACGCGAGATTGACGCGACCCGTTATATCATTGTCGGGGGCGTGGATTTCAACTCTATTGACAGGCTTTTCGATTTGCCCACGTATCCGTTTGACAACATCATTTACACGTTTCATTTTTACGATCCGTACCTGTTCACGCATCAGGGGGAAACCTGGGGATCCCCGCCGAACCTGGTAAACCTTAGGCATCTGCCCTTCCCGGCGGACCGCCGCCCAATGCCGCCGATTCCACCGGATCTACGGGGAACCTGGGTGGAAGGTTCACTTCGGCATTCCTACAGGCAGGCCGCGACTATTGCGGCATTGGCAAGGCAGTTGGACAGAGCCGTGCAGTTTTCGCGGGAGCGTGGCGACGTTCCGATTTTCTGCGGCGAGTTCGGCGTTTTTATTCCCAACACCCTGCCCGAGGATCGTCTGCGCTGGTACGAGGCGGTGGTTAGGATGCTGGACGACCGCAACATTCCCTGGACCAGTTGGGACTATTTCGGTGGCTTCGGCATTTTCAGGACGATGGAGGGGAATTGTTTTTACAGCGAGCTGAACGTGGAACTGCTTAACGTAATGGGTTTCACGCCGCCACCGCAGAGGCCGCCGGAAACAATTCGCGGTGCCTTTACGCTGTTTGACAGTTACCCGAATTCCCAGATTGTCAGGTTTCAGCACTGGGGAAGCCATATGGATATGTTTTACCCAAACGGGGAAAGGTTCGCGCTTGGTTGGAGCAACGCCGACAGATACGGTACCTTCATCTTTCACCTTAGGCGGGAAGCGGACTGGGAATATCTGGCGACGCGGGGTTACGCGATAACCTTCACGGCAAGGACGAACAGCCCCGCCCGCATCGACGTGCGGCTTGTCAACCGCGAGGATGCCGACAGCATTCCCTGGCGGCTCAACGCGGGGGTGGATCTGGTGCCAGACGGAAATTGGCATACCATTCGGGTTCCGCTGTCGTCGCTACAGGAACAGGGCGCATGGATAAGCGCGACCCAGGAATGGCTAAGCCCAGAGGGTGGCTTTGCATGGGACAAGGTCGCAAGCCTGGCTTTCGTGGCGGAGGATCGCGACCTGCACGGGGTTACAATTGTTTTTGACACAATCA
>Ga0209755_10002026_pt1 | contig 28972 bp, 24 predicted proteins | sample TergutCo191P1_FD_187301 | JGI IMG/M metagenome (GOLD analysis project Ga0209755, IMG submission 187301) | Cornitermes sp. P1 segment gut microbial communities from Petit-Saut dam, French Guiana - Co191P1 (SPAdes) (version 2) | ecosystem: Host-associated > Arthropoda: Insects > Digestive system...
CGGCGGTGTAGTCGCCCCCCAATCTCTTGCGCCCGATAAGGGCGATTCCGTAAAGGCCGAAGGGGCCGATAATGGGAACGGCTACTTCCGGCCGAACCTCCCTTAACGGGGCAATGTCCGCATCGTCTTTCAGTTTTTTTTCCAGTTCGGCAAAGAGGATCGGCTTGGGAAACGCGCAGAAGAAAGATTCGAATTTAGCTATGCTATCCAACTTTAGGTCCAAACTGACCAGCTCGTAGTTGCGATACGATCGTATGGTAATGTCGGCGCAGTTCTGAACCGGTTTCCACAGAAACGCGATGAACGATGGCAGGTAAAGGTCCGAAAGCTGCCGCACCGTAACCTCCAGTATATCGTCCACATTGTCACAGTTGAACATGTCTATACCTACGGAAAAAAGCGTCCCGTAATCTTTTATCTTGCTTATGAAACTATTGACATGGGAAAGAACCCCGATTTTTCCCAGAAAATCAAGATTCTCCTCGATTTTGGGATCCGAGAAAAATTTCTTTTCGATGTCCTTGTCGTCATGGTCCGTTTCGTCTTCGTTCATTAGGTAATCGAGAAATGCTCGCAAAGTGCCACGCGCCACTCAGATCGGCTCTCGTTTTTCTCCCATTCAAAAATTTTCTTTATCGTGAACTTTCTAGGGTTTTGCGGATTGGTGAAATGGATTATGCCGAACCTCCCACCCCCAATATATCCTATCGAGTCGCCTTTTTCAAGCTTTTCCTTCTCGACAATGCGGTTTACCGTGCAGTCGAAATGAGCCGGTTTTCCCGTATCCGGATCGCAGAAGGCCGTCGAAAATTCCCGGATGGGTTTGTTGCACAGGATGCACAGGGCCGGGGCCAGATTAAGGGCCGGGGGCTGCGGCGCGACCCACTTGAGGCGATTGGCCGAACCGGTCCGCTTTCTCGTGAATTTCCCCTCGCCCGTAAGTATGGCGATGATGGACTTCCTGCCCTTGCCCCTACTCCTTGAACCCTCGGCATGCTGCTGCGAACCACGCGCCGACGATTGGTCATTCTGTCGCCTGGAATGTTTTCTGCGGTTTTTTCTAGGATCTCCCCCTTTTCCGTTGCCTTTCATTTTGAGGCCCTCCCCCATGCGATCTATCTATCAACCTGTCGCTAAGCACCATGGCTATTCTGTAAATCGCCGCGTGCATGTAGTCCTTGTCGTTGATGCTTTTCCGCAACTGTTCAAGTCGTGTGGAACCAGTCGTCTGTTCCATTGTCATCATACAGTCTCCATAAAGGCAGATGCAAGATGGGTAACCGCCTCTTTATCCACAAAAACCACATCGAAGCGAATGGCCCTTAGATAATATTGTCGATTCATGGACAGAAAATACTTAGCTGTTTCGATTATCCTGCGCCGCTTCCCCTGGCTTATGCCATAAGCCAGATTTTCCATGCCGAAGGTGGACCAGGCCTTTACCTCGACGAATACCAGAGTCTCCCCGTCAAGGGCGATTATGTCCACCTCGCCCTTTCTCCAACGGAAATTGCGGGCGATTACGCCCATCCCTGCTTCCTCAAGGGTCCTTACGGCCCTGTCCTCGCCATCCTTCCCCAGGCTGGTCGTCGGTCTATTCCTGTGCATTTATCTCCGAAAGATCCTGTGTGTCCAGGGCCTTGATGATGTACAGTCTTTTTTCCGTCAAAAGGTCGATAAAGGTCCCCTCGGCGGCCGTGTGCAGGTGATTGAACTCGTCCACCAGAACCTGCACCTTGGGGCGAAGGGGGGTGCTTGCCCGCACTTCAGATATCCTCACCACCATGCCGTTGTTGAGGCGAACGATGGAACCTATGGGGTATACCCCCATGGTAAGGATGAAGACCTTGAGTATGTCCGGATCGAAGCGGCGGGAATTATCCGCAAGGAGGTTCTTATTCGCCTGATAGCCCACGATGGAACTTCGGTACGGCTTGTGGCTGACCATAGCCTCGAACGAGTCAACGATGGATACAATCCTCGCGCCGATGGTAATATTGTTGCCCGGCAGGCGGTAAGGGTACCCGTTGCCGTCCCAGCGTTCGTGATGCTGAAGGACTATGTCGCCGATCTCGTCCGGATAGGAAAGCTCCCGAACGACGATTTCACGCGAGAGCAGGGGGTGGCCCCGTATCTGCTTGCGCTCCCCCGCTGTCAGCTCTTCCTTTTTATCAAGGATTTTCTTTGGCAACTGGAACATTCCCGCATCGTGGAGCAGTGCGCCGATGATTACATAGAGTATCTTGTGGGAAGGCAGCCTGATTTCCTGGGCCGTCAGCGCGGAAAGTATGGCGATATTCACCGCGCTTTTCGCCATCTCGTAGCCCTTAACGTCGCTTCCCAGAACAAAACTGATATACTGCTCCCGGTGATCCCTTAGAGCCTGAAGCAACTGCGTGCTGATTGCGTTGATGGGGCGGTTACTGATTACGCTTCCTTCGGATATTCTTAGGAATATCTCGTTTATGCGTTCGATTAGCGTCCTGTAGATACGGTACGTGCCCACGTTTTTTTGGGCCGCTGTAAAATGGTACGGCATACTGGCTTTGGAGGCACTTTCCTCGATCATTTTTTCCTCGAAGGCCTCTTTCTCGCGTTGGGCCTCTGCCCTTCGCGCGTCCTCGCTTTTCAGGGTGCCTCCCCTCAAAGGCTTGCCGGCAGTGTACACTATGTCCACACCCAAGGTCTCAAGCATGTCCATATCCTTCTGTAGGATGGAAATATCGGCGGGAACCAGAAGATTGTCCTCGTCGATATAAACCGCCTCCGAAAATGCGAGTCCCGCTTTCAGGTCGCTTACCTCGATGCTTTTTAATTCGTCCAATATGGCTTTTTGTTCACTCATAACCACACCTCGTTTTTGTACTCCATAGTTTTGTTACACAGGCAAGAATTCTCGCCATTTCGGTTTAGGGCATATATCCAACGGCTAGCGCAAATTTCCCTTACCTTCATGTTACATCGCTTCATACACTGAATACAATAGGTCATGCGGGCAACCCAAATGGGAAGCTTACGTCTTACAGCTTGCAAAAATACACCTACAGGATATCCAAACAAAGCCCGACGGCTGGGCATATTGTGTCCAGGCCATTCATCGCCGATGCTTCCAGATTTTTTTTGAAGACGCATTGCTTTAATTTTATGCAAAAGACGATGGTTTTTCAAATACCGTCCCGTTTTTTCTCCAAAAACGAAAGACAAAAAGTGCGTGTCCTTGACGAAATCTTAAAAAAAAGTTACAATAACTTTACGTTGAATAATTGTAGCCAAAAGCATTTTCGTAAGACCTGGTTTAGTCGTGAGGGAAATAATGAATCCAAAATTTCTTGGCCTCATGCCCCCCCTCCCCTACTGTGAATTATGCCAATCGCAAACTTTCAATTTTACATGGAGGATACACAGATGGATAAAATGGATATTGCCAAGCGCCTTCAGGAAGAGGCCAAAAAGGACAGGACCAGATTAATTTTCGCCATAGGCGTAATGGCGCTTTTTGTTTTGGTTCTTGTTTTTGTTATAACGGGCATTACGGAAAGTCGCGCCGCGACTATGACAGTCCTTGCACCAGCCATAATCGCGCTGTTTACGTGCGCCGCGTTTCTTGTCTTTCGATTAATAACAAAAATGGGAAAAGACAGCTTCGGCGAGGGTATGCATCTTGTAATGGAAAGCGTACCCATGGTTTCCGCTCTGCTTAACAAGAAGCTAAAACTGGTGTACTGCAACGAGGAAGCCCCGAAACTGTACGGAATGCGGAGCAGGCAGGAATACTACGATAATTTTTTTTCGCTGATGCCAGAATTCCAACCCTGTGGCAGCCGCTCGGACGACCAGATAACCAAGCATATGGAAGCGGCTTTTAAAAACGGAAAGGAAGCTTTCGACTGGTGGCAACGTTCGCCAAGCGGTGAGTTGGTTCCCACAAATGTTACCTTTGTCAGTGCCTTCTTTCAGGGCGAGGATCATCTGCTGGAGTTTACCAAGGATCTTCGCGAGGAATACACAATAAGGAAACAGGAAAACGCGCTAAAGGAAAGATCACAGGCAATTCTGGATTCCTCGCCGCTGCTGTGCATTCTGTACGACGAGTACAGCAACGTTATCGAGGTAAACAAAGAGGCGGAAAAGCTTTTCGGGATACCCGACAAGCAAATATTCGCGAACAACTTTAGAAATTTTCTGCCGAAGAATCAACCTGACGGTTCCGATTCGTTCCAGAAAAGCGTCGATACGCTTAGGAAGGCCCTTAAGGATGGCAGTTGCCGCTACGAATGGATGTACCAGCACAGCGACGGCTCGCCGATTCCCACGGAGGAGATTTTCCACCGCATAACGATTGACGGCAAGAACTTTGTCATAGCCTACAGTCGCGACCTGCGCAATTACTACAGGGAAAAAGAAAAGGACAAACTTGTACAGAAAAGAATACTGTCCATGATGGAGCAGCTGAATGGACATGTCACGGAACAGGCGACGGCCGTTACAGAATCCTCGGCGGCAATCGAGGAAATGATTGCCAATATCAGATCCGTGACCAACACCCTGTCCCAGAATACGGAAAACGTAAAGGAACTACAGGAAGCATCGAAAGCCGGGCACTCGAGCCTTAGCGGGGTTGCCGCCGACATCAAGGGAATAGCGCGGGAATCCGAATCGCTTTTGGAAATCAACGCGGTTATGCAGAACATTGCCAGCCAGACGAACCTGCTTTCGATGAACGCGGCAATCGAGGCAGCACATGCCGGGGAACTGGGCAGGGGTTTTGCCGTTGTGGCCAACGAGATACGCAAGCTGGCGGAATCCTCCGCGGCGCAGTCCAAGACTATAAGCTCGGTGCTGAAGAAAATCAAAGCGTCCATCGACAATATAACCAAATCGACGGAAAACGTGTTGGACAAATTCGATGCCATAGAAGGCGGGGTAGAAACCGTTTCGGATCAGGAAAACAGCATTCTTGGCGCAATGGAAGAGCAGGGTCACGGGAGCCAGCAGATACTACAGGCCATAAGCCAGCTAAACGAGATTACCCAACGGGTAAAAGAAGACGCGCGTAAGATGGTCGAAAGCAGCGACGCGGCCATCAGCGTGGGTAATTAAGCTTACGCCAGCTGCCTAAACACCCGGCAGCGAAAGCTTATTTTTGCTATAATGGACACCATGAGAATCGTGCGGGCTATGATGATTGGGGACGTGGTGGGCGAGCCAGGGTTAAAGGCACTGGAAGAAAATCTTCCCAGGCTTATAAAAGACAACGCCGTGGACTTTACCGTGGCGAACGGTGAAAACGCGGCGGACGGCTTTGGCCTTACGGAAGCGACAATGAAACGTATGCTTGCCACCGGCATCGACGTGATAACCTCGGGCAACCATGTTTGGGAAAAGAGGGAGTTCTGGCAAACCATGGATGCCGAAAACAGGGTGCTGCGGCCGGCCAACTACCCGGGACCCGCCGCAGGTCGGGGCTGGGTTTCCACGAAAAAAGCCGACGCGAATTGGGTAGTCGCCAACGTCCAGGGTCGGGAATTGATGACGGCAATTGACTGCCCGTTCCGCTGCGTTGACGATATCGTAAAACACGCCAGCGGCCAGGCTATCGTGCTGGTGGATTTCCACGCCGAATCCAGCCGCGAGAAGGAATCCCTGGCCTACCATCTTGATGGCCGAGTGACGCTGCTGGTCGGAACCCACACCCATGTCCAGACCGCCGACGAACGCATACTGCCCCAGGGTACAGCCTACATAACCGATCTTGGCATGACCGGCATCTCCGACAGCGTAATCGGCATGGACTCCAAGATATGCCTGGACAGGGTACGCAAGCAGGTCATGTACAGAATGGAACCCGCCAAGGACCAGGAGGACGGAAAAAGCCGTACCCAAATACAGGGAATCGTGGCGGAAATTGACGCGGAATCCGGAAAGGCCGTTTCGATTAGGCGGTTGCCCCCCTTTTCGTAACAGACCGCCCTCAATCGGTTGAATTTTGCTCCCATACCGCATGTTTTGTGTTATAATATAATAAGCAACTCCAAAGGGGGAACGCTATGCTAAAATGTGTAGGTCTTTATACCCGTGAAGTGGACGAACCGGAACTGGCCCTGTCGGAAATACTGGCGCAACTTTCCGAAAAAGTCGAACTTATGGAAAACACCGTTGGTATTATAATGTGTCACACGGAGTTTGTGGATTCTGGAGTGGTGAAGCATATCGGCGAGAACCTGCCCTTCGAGGTGGCGGGATCCACGACCTCGGCCCAGGCGGTCAACGGCCTGATTAGCGAGATGGCACTGGCGGTTTTCGTGATAACCTCGGATACCGTCCGGTTCAGGCTGGCCATGACCGAATCCATGGAAACGGAAATCGAGGGGCCTTTGCGGGCGGCTATCGAACGGATCAGCGATGATACCGAGCAGCCCAAGCTTGCCATTGCCTTTCCACCCCTTATGCTGAAAAATTCGGGCGACGATATAATGGAAATTTGGACCAAGATTTTGCCCGAGGTGCCTGTCTTTGGGACTTTGGCCGTGGACGATTCCGCAGATCTTTCCGGGGGAAAGGTGATCTATCGTGGCGAGGCGGAAAAAATAAAACATTCCTTTATCCTGTTTTACGGCGACATAAACCCGCGCTTTCTTATCGCGACCTTGCCAGAAGCTACCAAACTGCCGCACAAGGGCGAAATCACCAAATCGAAGTCCAACATCGTCTATGAGATCGACGGCCGCAACGCCTACGATTACCTAAAGAACGTGGGTTTCGCCACCGCAGGGGAATCCATCGGCGTTTTCTGGTTCGTGCCCTTTCTGCTAAGCCAGCAAAAGCGCGAGGACTATGACGGCGTACCGGTCGTTCGGGGCCTGGCCTCGGTAACCGAGGAAGGCGCGGCGATTTTCCGGGGGCGAATAGACGAGGGTTCCGTTTTTACCTTGCTGAACATGACGGCGGAAGATGTCGTGGTCGAAACCAAGGCCAAGCTTTTGACCATAAACGATATGCCCGACGTAAACGGCGTGATAGTCTTTTCCTGCGTGGTGCGCCACCTGTTGCATCTGCACAAGAACCCCCTGGAGGAGATTGAACATGCAAACGAAGCGCTGGCCGACCTGCCTTTCATGATGAGCTATGCAGGGGGCGAATTCTGCCCCACTTCGGTAAAAGACGGGGTTCCCGTCAACCGCTTCCACAACTATTCACTTGTGGCACTTGTGATATAGGATATTCAATGGCCGAATCTCTCGTGAGCCTTGAACAGTATAACGCATTGCAGAAACGTCTGGCGGAAAGCGAGAAGGAAACTAAACGGCTGGCAAGAGAACTGCGCCACATGGAAAAACGCAACGCGCTTTTCAAGATCAACTACGAAACCCAGCTTAGCCTAATCAAGTCCGTCGCGAAGGAAAAGGCCAAGCAGGAAATCTACATGGACATACTTTTGCAGTCCTGCCCCAATATCATATTCATGCTGGATGGCCGACTGCGGTTTATGCTAGGGACGGATTCGATCAAGGAAATAATCGATGTGGAGGATGCCCTGGTTCTGCACGGGGTGGAGCTGCACATTATCCTAGAGCGTTACAATTCACCGGCCTTTACGCAGGAAATGCTTCACCAGATACGGCAGGCCAGCCTTAACTGGGGGCAAGAGCGGACCTTTCTTGAGGTACAGGTTCAGGACCATACCTATGAGGTACATATCCTTCCCTTCAGAAAACGCTACCCCGACTTTTCCTGCATTATCGTGCTTATGCATGACATCACCGAGCTGGTGCTTGCCAGGAATTTGGCGGAAATGGCCAGCGCCGCGAAAAGCGAGTTTCTTTCCCGCATGTCCCACGAGATGCGTACCCCCATGAGCGCCATTATAGGCATGACGAAAATCGCCAAGGATGCCGATACCCTGGAGCGAAAGGAGGACTGCCTTGACAAGATAGGCAGCGCGTCCAGGCATCTCTTGGGGCTGATTAACGATATCCTAGATATGTCCAAAATCGAAGCCGACAAGTTCGAGATTTACAGCCACACCTTCGACTTCAAGGAAATGCTTGATCGCGTTGTGGGCGTGATGGGAATCCGCATCGAGGAAAAAGGCCAGCAGTTCGTCATGGATTTGGACGAGGCCATTCCCCCCGCAATCATCGGCGACGAACTGCGCATTACCCAGGTTATTACCAACCTACTTTCCAACGCCGTCAAGTTCACCCCAGAGAGCGGCAAAATCATCCTTAGTGCCAGGCGCGTGCCCGACAACGGAGCGACCCTGCGTATCGCGGTGATGGACACGGGCATAGGCATATCTTTGGAGCAGCAGTCAAAGCTTTTCAGTGCCTTCGAGCAGTTGGACGGGGGAACCGCCCGCAAGTTCGGCGGCACCGGACTGGGGCTTGCCATCTCCAAACGCATCGTCGAGATGATGGGCGGAAGCATCTGGATCGAGTCGGAGCTGGGCAAGGGGTCCACATTCGTGTTTACCATGCCTTTCGAAAACGTCGAAAACACGATGCAGGAAACCATCGCGAAATCCGACAAAGAGGATGCCCCCCACCTGATAGGTCACACGATTTTGGCGGCCGAGGATATCGATATAAACAGGGAAATCATGGAATCGGCGTTGGAGGAAACGGGGGTCCAGATTGTCTTCGTGGAAAACGGGCTGGAAGCGGTGTCCGCATTTAAGGCCGAACCGGACAGGTTCGACCTTATCCTTATGGACATTCAGATGCCCCTAATGGACGGGTACGAGGCGACCCAAACCATAAGGGCCCTTGGCAATCCCCATTCCGGCAAGGTGCCTATTATCGCGATGACGGCAAACGTGTTTCGTGAGGACGTGGAACGCTGCCTGGCCGCCGGCGCGAATGGGCATCTGGGCAAGCCCCTGGATCAGACGGCGTTGTTTAGGGAGCTGGCGCGTTACCTGAAACCGAAAGCATAGGGGTTTCAAGGTGGTCGAACACTTCAATTTTTTTTATTTTCTATACATTGCGTTCGCCCTAGGACTGCTGTTCGGCCTTTATTTTCTGTTGCGGAATAAGAGCGAAAAAACTTCCACCATGGTCCTGTTCGGCATTCTTTTTTTCAATTTTATTTTGCACTTCGTTAAACTTGCCTTCGAGCCCTACCAAAGTTGGATGCCCCATGCCATAAGGACAGTAACGCCAGAAAATATCTGCGCGGTAAATGTTTTGGTCTTTCCGTGGCTATTTCTTTCCAAAAATAAAATCATGAAGGACTATATGTTTTACATGGGCGTGATAAGCGGAACCGCCGCAACCCTTTTTCCCGTCGATGTGATAGGCCATAACGCCTTTGAGTTTGAGACCATGCGGTTTTATGTTTCCCATGTTCTTTTGGGGGTTGTGCCCATGCTTATGGTGTTACTAAAGCTACACACCCTTGATTACAGGCGAATACCGAAAGTCCCGTTTCTGGCCTATTTCACTTTGTGCATAATTCTTGTAAACGAAATAATCTTGATAGGCACCGGTTTCGTGCATATAAATCACCTGTTTAGCAATGAGATTCGCAACAGTGCCCTTATATTTGGGCCGCTGAGGGAAGTCGAACTTGTGGGCAGGTTTTTCACGGCATTGACACCCGAACTGTTTTTGACGATTCCTATAGGCCCGAATGCGGGCGCGACTTTTTACTGGCCCATAATATGGCTGGTAATACCTTTCTATATTTATGCCAGTATAGCCGCGCTGTTGATGTCCTTGCCTTTTGAACACAAAAATATCAAGTCGGATATGTTGGCGTTAAAAACAAAAGCCGCGGCGTTATGGTTTCGTTAGCTTGATTGGCGGACAAATTCGCCGTCGTTGCCCCATTCCCATGTCCCGCCGCCCGCGCCAAGTTCGAAGTGCAGTTTTGCGATACCAAGGTCAAGGTCCAAAAGCCCAGAGACAAATTTCGCAAAACCTGAGGAGCCGGTTTTAACCGACGCGGTAATCTTACCGGCTTTGTAGGAAAACGTGACAGGCTGCCCGTTCATCGCCGATGGTGCCTTTTCCACGGCTTTCATTCCCTGCATAAACCAGCCAGGCACGGGACCGTCAATGGCGGACATTTCCTTTGCGCTCTTGGTTTTGCGGTGCGCAATCCCCCGAATCAGCTTTTCCTTTAGGCTGTCTTTTTCGTTCGTGTTGCCAAGGATAATCGTACAGACCAACGTTTCATTGTCGGATATCTGGAAATCTCGATCCCCACCCATGCCTACCCAGCAACTTCCAAGCCCCATCGCAGTCGTGTGCAAAACCAAAAGCTCGCCGTAATACCCAAGCTTTTCGATTGCGGTGCTATCGTCTTTGTCGGCAATAAGGGCCACGTAATCGTTCACACCCGAAAACATGCCGTAACTTTTGCGAAAACCCCTGAAAGCCTCGCCGTTATCAAGAACAAGTTCCATGCGGATACCCCCGACCATGTTGTACTCCGCGATAAGTTCCCGCAGTTTGGAAGCGATGCCTGGATCAATCGATGTTCCAAGGTACTTTCGTCGAGAACGGCGTATTTCGATTGCTTCGGTAAGTTTCATTGGTTCACTCCTTTCGGGTATATTTCCGATTGTACAGCTTGGGGTTTATTATACCATGAAATTGGTTGGATATATAGCCCTGCTACCGTTGCTGTCGCCACTGCACACAAACCCCGCCCTGAATTTTTTTCCGAAAATTCGCCTAACCTCCCCAGAGACTAAAGCATTTTGCAAATTTGCACCTTTATATACGTTAGAGGTACATTATGAGTGTTATGGCGTATGCGCCCTATGGGGCCGGCGGAATCATTATCCGGGTCGAAGCCGATATTCGGCGGGGGATTCCTGGAATCGACATTACGGGACTTGCGGAAGGTGCTGTGCGTGAGGCACGGGAAAGGGTGCGGGCGGCGTTCAGGAATTCGGGGTTCAAGTTTCCCTTGGACAGAATTCTTATAAACCTGGCCCCAGCGGGTCTGCGAAAGGAAGGGGCCGCGCTGGATTTGCCCATCGCCCTTGCGGTAATGGCGGCGGCAGGGCTAGCGCCGGTGCCATCGAACCTGTTGGTAATGGGGGAGCTAGAACTTTCCGGCAGGATACGCCCAGTACGGGGTGTTCTTGCCGCGATTGCCGCAGGTTTGGAAGAAGACATTAACGAGTTTATCGTCCCGGCGGGGAACGTAGCGGAGGCGGCGATACTCCCGTCCACGCGCTTTGTGGCGGCATCCACATTAAGGGAGGCAGTTGACGCGCTTTTCACCCGCCAGGGAAGCGGGACGCTGTCCGCAACCCTGCCGGCAAGCCCGCCGCCCAAGCAAGCGGAAGCCACACCCGACGAGGAAACGATGGGCACGGACTTTGCCGACGTGCGCGGTCAACCCGTATACAAGCGGGCTTTGGAAATCGCCGCCGCCGGGGGCCACAACATGCTGGTCTTTGGCCCCCCAGGTGCGGGCAAGACCATGCTTGCCAGAAGGCTGTCATCCATCATGGCACCGCTAAGCCCCGAAGAGGCGGTCGAGGTAACCCGACTGTACAGCCTGGCCGGCCCCTTCAGGGATGGGGCTGGTCCACATGGCGGGTTCATTGACAGGCTAATCTCCCACCCGCCCTTCCGAAGCCCGCATCACTCGGCAAGCGCAGAGGGAATCCTGGGCGGCGGCAGGGTTCCAAGGCCCGGCGAGATAAGCCTTGCCCATTTCGGTGTGCTATTCCTGGACGAGGCCCCGGAGTTCAAGTCGAAGGTATTGCAAGCCCTACGCGAACCCCTGGAGGATCGCGTAATAAGCATTTCCAGGGCCGAAGGTACGATACGTCTTCCCGCCGAATTCCAGTTGCTGCTTGCCGCGAACGCCTGTCCCTGCGGGCGGTTGGGAAAGGGTAACCTGGAAACTTCGGACGGGGCCACAATAAGGGTTGACTGCCTTTGCTCGCCAGAGGAAATCTATCGTTACTGGCGAAAATTCTGCGGGGCGTTGCTTGATCGAGTGGAGCTTCGCGTCGCCGTCGTTCCCCCGAAGATAAGCGAGATAGGTGGCCCGTCATTGGGAAGCGGAAGCGAGCGGGAAGAATGCAGCGCAGAGGTAGCCCTGCGTGTTCGGGCTGCGGTTGAGATCCAAAGGGGGCGCGGCAAAGGTACTGGGATACGCCGCAACGCCCTTATTCCCGCCAGCAAGATCGAGTCTTTTTGCCCCATGACCGAAAAGGCCAGGGATGCGCTGAACAAGGCCCTTGCCTGCCTGGGGCTTTCGGGTCGTGCCTATCACGGCATACTACGGGTGGCGCGTACCATCGCAGATCTGGAGGGTAAGGACAGCATAGATGCGATTCATGTCCTGGAGGCGGTTCAGCACCGACGCTACGGCGAGGACCCTTACGAGATTCTTACCGCTGGTCAATAGGTTGCAACGCGGGTTTGGCCCAGGCAGGCCCGCAATGTTACTCCAGCGGCGCAAGCGTAAACTCATCGTTGGTAATACTGAAAATCTCGGCAAGACCATCGGTGATTCTTACGCCAAGATCGTCAAAGACAAAAATAGCTTCGGTACCTGGCCTGGAATCGATTAAGGCCCTTCCTCGCTCGTAACCCATTGCAAAGGCCACGGTGGAAAGCGCGTCGGCATCGGTGGAGCTTTCCGTTATGATTGTAACGGACAACAGACCGTTGTTCACTGGGAAGCCGTCCACGGTGGAAAGCAGGTGGTGGTAGCGTCTTACGGTTCCGTCCAAAGCCAACACCTCGAAAAACCGTTCGGAAATGCCGCTGGTAACGATGCTGGTGTCGTAAACCTCCACAACGCCGATATGCGTACCCCGCCCTTCAAGCGGGTTCCTCATACCGATGCGCCAGGGCTCGTTCGTTCGCGCCCGCCGACCCACCACGACAATGTTCCCGCCCAGGTCAATCAGGGCGTGTCTTACCCCGCCCTCCCTGGCGATCCGCGCAACCTCGTCCCCCGCGTAGCCCTTGGCGATGGAACCAAGGTCCAGCGACATGCCCTGTCGCCGCAGGAACACCGTACCAGCCTCGCGGTCGATCACCAAGTCTCTCCAGTTGACCAGATCCAGCGCGGCGGCGATTTCGCCATAGTCAGGCACCCGTTGCGTATGGGTTCCAATACCCCAAAGCCTAGTCAACGGCCCTATGGTCGGGTCAAACGCACCATCCGACATTTCGGCAAAATAACGCGCCCTTTCCAGCACGTCGATCAAGTCGGCCCCAACCCGTACAGGCTCAATTCCCGCCTGTCTGCCTATTTCCACGACACTGGAAACAAGCCCGCCGCCAACAAGGGTTGGGAAAGCGGTCATGGTTTGGTCTATTTCCCGTATACGTGAAAAAATATCGGAATAGAGAGCATCGGTCCCGCAATCGAACAGGCTGACAACGCATACGGTTCCCAGCGCGAATTCCATTCGCGGGGGCCTTTCGTAGGCGACGCAAGCGGACAGGAAAAACAAAGGCAGTAACGCCGCGCCCCCCCCTTTCGGCTTAATAGCCATCGGACATGGCTCGGTTCATGTCGCGCTGGTAAAGTTCCTGGTAAACGTAGCTACGGGTCTTAAGCTTCTCCTTTACTTCCCGCGAGAACGGCATGTGCCGCCAGAAAACCCCGCGAACCGTCTTGTCAAGCTTTTGTATACCATCGGCTTCCTTGGTCATCCAAAGGATATAGTCTTCCACAAAGTATCCCTTGATGTCCCCTTTCAGCTTCTGCGACAGGTACCACTGGTAATAATGCCCGGTAAGCCCCTCTTCCATCCAGTAGTAGGACGCTTTTTCCTTGGCAACCTGCCAGCGAAGATCCGCCACCGCGCTTAGGATGGCGACATAAAGGTTTTTCGGGTACATAGGAACAAAGATACGCCCACGGCTTGTCGCCCTGTTGCGCTTGTCGAATGGCTCCCAGCAAATCCCTGTATCGCCGTAGGACGGAAGCATGACCACGTAAGGAACTATGCGATTCTGTTTGTTCTTATATATACGGCAGAACACCTCTGGGTCTATGCTTTCGATACGGGTAAGCGTTTCGATGACATTCTCGCGGAAAGCAATGTCGTTGGGACCACAGTGGAAATACTCGCTGGAAAGGATGGGATAATGGTTTCCCTGCCTACCGACGGTCATTTTCGTACACTGCCTTATGGTGTCGAATTCGGTATCCACGGCCTGAAGATCCAGAACATCGTCGCCCTCGCTGTCGTCAGCCTTTTCCCGCAGAGTCTTCACGTCCGCTTGCGCTTGGTAATAGTCCTTAAGCAGGGTATTCAGCTCGCGGTCACATTTCAAAAGGTCTTTTAGAGTGTCCTGAATCTCGGTAAAGCCGCGCCGCTGGGAATCGTTATAGGCTTCGGACAGGCCCTTGAATCCACCCAGGGGAGTATGCTCGGTTATAAGCTTTATGTTGCTCTGTAGAGTATGCTCCAGCTCGCGGCGTTCCTGGTTCTTTCCCTTTAACAGCGCCTTGGAGCCCTCTAATTTGCCGTTGGCCTTTTCAAGAAGCTGCTGAAGCTTCATCTTGGTATTGTTCCGCGCGAATTTGACCTCATCGGTGGTGGAGGTGCCGATGACACCAGTTCCAACCGCCTTTAGCCATTCATCGACGTAGTAAACAGGCTGGTCAAGTTCGTTATCGATTACCAATGTGGCGAAAAAGTTCCTGGTTTCGGGTTTCAACAGTTTGGGATGTAGTATGTTGAAGCGAAGCAGTAATTTTTTTGGCGGAATAAGTTTCCCCGGAGCCTTTTTCGCCACGCTGCGCAAAAACTCCCAGTACGCGGTTATCAGCTGGGGGCGAAAGACGCTACGGTCCTTTGGATCCGTGGCGGTAATTAACTTCAACAAAAGGTTATGCACCCTGTGAGCTATATCCCCCTCGTCCGTCAGTGCTGCTTTACAATAAACGGCCGGTTCCGCGAAGAATTGATGGGGGTTTGGCTCGAAGCGCTTGGTTATTTCCGGGAAAGTCGTAGCGGCCAGATCGACCTCGGACTTTCCCCTGACCGGGGTATCGACCTCGTCTGGGTCATCCGCCAGAAAGTCGTCCATATCGTCGCCCAGGCTTACATTCATGCCATTGAAGAGATCGTCATCGTTCATAATATTGTCTTGTGTCATTTGGTAGCCCTTATTTCTATGAGTTTATTACGACTGTTATAAAATGTCAACTTGTGTTTAATATAGAAACATGACGATACAAGAGCATCTGGGTGCGGCGCGGAAGGTAGTTTTCAAGTTTGGTTCCAATACCCTTGCAGGGGACGATGGCAGGGTAAACCCCTCTTTTATGGCGGAATTCGCCGAACAGGCGGCCTGCCTGATGGGCAAGGGAAAGCAAATCGCCATTGTGTCGTCCGGGGCGCAGGTGGCGGGGCTTTCTACCCTGGACAAATGGGTGCGCAAAAGGGACCTGCACTACCGCCAGGCACTGTGCGCTGTGGGTCAGGTGCAGCTTATGGAAGCCTGGCGCATGGCCTTTGAGCCTCATAATCGTCATATAGCCCAGATTCTGCTTACGCGGGAAGACTTTGGCGATTCGATAAGGACCCTTAACATGCGGAACACCCTGTTCACCCTGGTGGACGAGGGCATTATCCCGATTATAAACGAAAACGACACGGTGTCGGTGGAGGAGATTAAGATTGGCGACAACGACACCTTGGCGGCTAGGTCGGCGATCCTTTGGAATGCGGATCTATTGGTGTTGTTCAGCGACATAGACGGGCTGCACGACAAAAACCCCAAGGAATTCCCCGACGCTAAGCTGGTCCAGGAGGTCCGCGACATAGACGCAGTGCGGGGGGACGTAAGCATTGGAGCGGTCAGCAGTTTCGGTACGGGTGGAATCGCCACCAAGCTGGAGGCGGCGAAGATGGCCCATTCCTACGGCATTCCCACGATACTTGCCAACGGCGGCAGGCCCCGCTGCCTGGAGGCCCTTGCCAACGGCGAGCAGCAAGGGACGATCTTCGCGGTCTAAACCAAACAATTTTGGAGGCTACAATGACTAGTTTATCGAGCAATATGGCAATCCCTAGAACGACACACGACCTACTGGCCCTGGGTGCCATGATTATCCGCCTGGACCCTGGGGTCATCCCTTTCGCTCACGCCGACGATTACCGCCTTCATGTGGCCGGCGGGGAATACAATGTCGCGGCGAACCTTTCAAGCTGTTTTGGGCATAGGACCGCCGTCGCCACCGCCATGGTTGACTACCCCATTGGCCACAGGGTAGAGCTTGCGGTACGAAAGGCCGGGGTCACGCCCTATTACCGGCGTTTTAAGCATGACGGGGTGCTTGGGCCCAACATCGCCACCGTATGGAGCGATCGGGGCCAGGGTGGACGCGCCCCGGTGGTGTTCTACAACCGTTCCAACGAGGCGGCGCAGTTCCTTGAACCAGGGAGCTTCGACTGGGAAGCGATCTTTGGTTCCCCAGACGCGCCAAGGGTTAGATGGTTCCATTCCGGGGGAATTTTCAGTTCCCTGTCGCCCTGCACCGCGGAACTTATAATCGAAGGTATGCAGGCGGCCAAAAAAGTCGGGGCGGTGGTTTCCTTCGACCTTAACTACAGGGCCAAACTCTGGACGGCCGCCGCCGCAAATGAAGGACTTGGGGCGGAACAGGCCAGCGAAAGGGCGGCGCGAACCCTGCGGCGCATAGCCAGTCATGTTGACGTGCTTGTCGGCAACGAGGAGGACCTACAGATGGGCCTTGGGCTGGAAGGGCAGGACGTGGAGGCAAAGAGCAAGCTCGATCCCGCCGTGTTTTTCGACATGATCGGGAACGTGGTACGGGATTTTCCCAACATAAAGGCCGTGGCGACCACCATGCGCGAGGTTCACTCCACCAACCGACATTCCTGGACCGCCGTGCTTTGGCTGGAAGGCAAGAGCTACCAGGCCCCTACCGTCGAACTGGACGTGTACGATCGTGTGGGCGGCGGCGACGGTTTTTCATCCGGCCTGTTTCACGGCTTCCTTTCCGGCAAAAGTCCGGATGAATCCCTGAAACTCGGCTGGGCGCACGGGGCGCTTCTGACAACAACCCCCGGGGACACGTCAATGGTGAGTCTGGAACAGGTGGAGGCTTTTGCCAAAGGCGGTTCCGCCAGGATTCAGCGTTAGGGCCGGCAAACTGTGCCGCGAAAACTGTTGACACCCATACGAAATGCCTTATAATGATGAAGGAAACTGGAGAATAGGTGGCTTTATGAGGTTTTTATTAGTTGAAGACTCCCGACCTACCCGCAATCTCATTAAGAACTACGTGGGTGAGTTGGATATCGGTCGTGAAGTGAGTTTTCTGGAGACCGAAACTGGCGAAACCGCCTTGGAGATGCTGGGCCAAAACCATATCGATTTTGTGTTTCTGGACTGGAATCTGTCCAGTAAGATGACGGGCTTGGATGTTTTAAAGATTATGCGAAAGCAGGAAAAATTCAAGCAGATACCCGTTATTATGGTCACCAGCGAAAGCGGCAAGCCCGATGTTATAGAGGCCCTAAAATGCGGCGCGAACGATTTTACCGTAAAACCCATAGACAAAAAAGTCTTTTCGGAAAAGGTGCTTAAAATCGCAATGAGCATTCTGTTTTAGCGGCTGGACACTTGCGAGGGTTTTCCAGGGAAAATAAAAAAATCCCAGGAAGCCGCTGGCTTCCTGGGCAACCCTGTTCAACTGTCGGCGAGATACTGATCGGTCAGTTCCTTCACGATCTTCTGGAGCGAATCGTTGAAGTCGCTCACGTAAACCTGCATTTTGTTGTTTGACATATTTTCTGGTAAGAAAAACTGGTGCGGTTCGACGTTGAGCGCGATAGAAAGCTTTGCAAGAGTTTTCGCGGAAACTCCTTTCTTGCAGTTTTCAATGTCATTAATAAAATTGTGGGTAAGCCCAGCAGTATGGGCTAGACCTAGCTGTGACATGTTCTGCATTGACCGGAGCCGTTTCAGGTTTCTGCTGACCAAAAGGCGAACATAGTTTTCGGATATACGCTCTTTCATAGTCTAATCAGTTTCTCCTATTTCGACAACTTGCACAAATAGCCTGCGGTAACAATGTTGTCGCCGCAAGCTTTTTCATGTGTCTTCTTTCGAAAAGGCCTTGTATTAAAATAAAAGTGTTGCGGTTGCGCGTGGATACACTTGGTAGATATCAAAAAAGGAAATTTTCCATGTCGCGCAGAATGCCCGAAAAGTCCGAAAAACTCGTTCTGGTCTCCGGCAGCGAGTGCAGGAAAAGCTCCCCGTAGCGTTTTTTGATAAGTCGCCCGTCCAGAACGGCTACCACTCCCCTGTCGCCGGATCGCCGCATAAGCCGACCAAAGCCTTGCTTGAATTTTGTTACCGCCTCTGGCAGGGAAAGATCCATGAAGGGGTTGCCGCCCTGCTTCTGTACAGCCTCCCGCCTGGCCTCGAAGACCGGATCATTGGGTGTCCTGAACGGCAGACGACAAAGGATAACCAAGCGCAGGGTGTCGCCGGGCGCGTCCACGCCTTCCCAGAACGAGCTTGTGGCGAACAGCACGGAACTTTCGTCGGCGAGAAAGGTTTGCAGAAGGCGGGTGCGGTCGTCGTCACCCTGTTTCAGGCAGCGTATTCCAAGTTCTTGCAGCTCGGGTAGCGCGGCGTTCCAGGCGTTGTTCAGGGATTGGTACGATGTGAACAGCACAAGTGCGGAACCGCCGGCGACGGCGGCAAGCTGGCCTACCGACCTGTTCACGAAATCCTGGTAGGCTTCCTCGTCTGGGAGGGGCGCGTCGCCAGGGACAGCGAGCAGCACCGCCTTGGAATAGGGGAAGGGCGAGGGGAAGCAGCCGGTGTAGAACGGACGGTCGTTGCTGCGGTTGTCGCCAGAGATGTGTCCGTAGTCCTGTAGATACTGACCCAGCCCGGCCCGAGTCGCCCAGTAGCCGAAGCTGTCGTTTATAGCAAGCGTGGCGGAAACGCAGACTACCGTTTTGTAGGGTTTGAAAAGACTGTCTCTAAGACTTTCGGCAAGCTCCACCGGGCTCTGCGTAAAGACCGCCCAACCTTCACCGTTGGAACCCGCGCCCTTCCGCCGCTCGATCCACATCACCTCGCTTTCGTTCTTGCGGTAATCGACGAAGGCCGAGCATATGCCAGCTATGCCGTCGAAACGCCGCAGTATGGCCTTGACTTCCCATACGCTGGAATCGTCCTCGGCATCCTCTGGGAGCATTCCCAGGATTTCCCTTGCCTTCGCGGTGAACTCCAACAGCCTTTTTCTAAGTTCCGTGAACATAGGGAAAATCGCCGCCTCTGCGACCGCGCTGGTTTTGCCCGGCGAAAAACGGAACACGCCCTCGTGACCGCAAGCGTTTAGGGCTGGCCCGTCCAGCAAAAGCGCGGATTTGCGTATGCCGTCGATTTGGGCGATAAGATCGTCCAGGCTGGTATTCGAACTGGGTAACATGGCGTAAAGACGAAGCAAAAGGCCGCCCTGTCTGTTCCTGCGTTTTCGGTACAGCCTTCCCAGGTGGCGCAGGATGCCCGGCCTGCCGAATTCCTTCGAAAAGAACGATGTGGCCGCGTCCTCTATGGTGTGGGCCTCGTCGATGATCACCCGCGAATATGGTGGCAGTACCGCCGCCGAGCTGTAGCCCGCGCCGTCGCGCCTTGCGGCAAGGTCGGCGAAGAAGAGGTGGTGGTTTACCACGACGACACCCGCGCCGGCGGCCTCCCTTCGCAGGGCCAGGACGAAACAGCGGGTCTGCCAGGGACAGCGTTTGCCCATGCAGATTTCCGCGTCGGAACAGACCTTCGACCAGGCTTCCTCCGACGGGGGAAAAGGCAACTCGTCCCTCCCGCCGGACTTGCTGGCTTCCGCCCATCTCGCGATGCCGTCAAGCTCCTCCTGCTCGTCGCTTCCCGCCAGATCCGGCTCGCGCAGAGCGTCCTCCAGCCGGCGGAAGCACAGGTAGTTTCCCCTGCCCTTCACCAGTACAACCTTTACCTTCGAATCGGTGGCATTCCGCACCAAGGGTATGTCCTTGCCGAAAAGCTGCTGTTGTAGGGTGATCGTTGCGGTGGAGATGACCACCCGTTCCTCGGTTTGGGCGGCGAATTCCAGGGCCGGCAGAAGGTACGCGAAGGACTTGCCGACACCGGTACCCGCCTCCGCCGCGCCGATGGCGTTCTCGTTGAAACAGCGGATTATCAGTTCCATAAGGTCGAGCTGCGCCTGCCTGGGCTCGAAATGCTCCAGGCGGGAGGCGACGCTGCCCCCGTCGCGCAGGGTTGCGATTATGCTGGCAGGATCAAGTTGGGGCACTCTTTTTTATAAGCAATCCGGCCGGATTAGGCAAGCCCGGCGGCGCGGAAGTTGACACTTCTGGTTAAAGCAAGATAGGATCAATCGTAAAGATTGAAGTATTTATGCAGGAGGCTTGGTTCATGGAACATCATCTTTTGGCGAGCGCCGAAATCGAGCGCGTCGCCGCTCTTCTCAAAAACGGGATGCCCATTCCCAGGTATCCGCTGAAGTCGCTTATAATTCAGATTACCAAGAAGCTACAGCATGCGTTGTTTCCTGGGTACTTCGAGGACTGTCGTAATGGCTGCCTGGACACCAATTATCAGCTTTGTGCGATGCTGGAGGAGATTTTGTCCGACCTTGCCGAGCAAATAGGTTTCGCGCTTAGGCACAGCCCGCAGTACGAGGGGGCCAACACCACGGAGATCGAGCGGGAATCATCGGGCTTGGCATTGAAGTTTATCTCCAGGCTTCCCGTCGTCAAGGAATACCTGGACTCCGACATCGGCGCGGCGTTCGAGGGCGATCCTTCGGCATTCAGTAAGTCCGAGATAATAATCTCGTATCCGGGGATCTACGCGGGAATGGTCTACCGGCTCGCCCACGAGCTTTACTCCCTTTCGGTACCGCTGATTCCCAGGGTAATGACGGAACACGCGCACAGTGTTACCGGTATTGACATTCATCCCGGCGCGTCGATTGGCAAGTATTTTTTCATGGATCACGGCACCGGCATCGTAATCGGGGAAACCACGGTGATAGGCGAGCGGGTGAAGATTTACCAGGGTGTCACGCTGGGCGCGCTGTCCACCAAGGGCGGGCAGAAGCTGCGAAACAAGAAACGCCACCCCACGCTGGAGGACGATGTTACGGTGTATTCCGGCGCGTCGATTCTGGGCGGCGACACGGTTATCGGTAGCGGCAGCGTAATTGGTGGGAATATGTTTATCACGAAATCGTTGCCGCCGAATACCCGGGTTAGCCAGAAGTGCCACGGGCCGGAGTACAGCGCGTTGGGGGCGGGTGTCTAGCGCGGGTGTTTGAATGCGAAAAAGGACGTACAAGTGATAACCGGCGAACTGAAAAATAAAGTAGATCGACTCTGGGAGATGTTCTGGACTGGCGGTCTTACGAACCCACTCGACGTTATAGAGCAGATCACATACCTAATGTTCATTCGCGACCTTGACGACATGGACAGCGCGGGAAAAAAGGACAGCCAAATGCTTGGTCTGTCCCACAAAAGCATCTTCACCGGCAAAAAGCACCTGAAATGGTCGGCACTGCGGGACAAACCCGCCGAGGCCATGTACCAGAGTATGCAGGGCGAGGTTTTCCCGTTTATAAAGGCGTTGCATTCCGACAGCAAAAGCGCATACGCAAAGTATATGGATGATGCCATCTTCAAGCTCCCCACGCCGCAGCTTCTTGAAAAGATAGTCACGGCTTTGGATGAGATTTATGCCTTTATCGACAAACAAAACGACCGCAAGGATGTGCGGGGCGATTTGTACGAATACATGCTTTCCAAACTGACCACGGCCGGCACGAACGGGCAATTCCGCACGCCCCGCCACATCATTCGCATGATGGTGGAACTTCTTGACCTTAACCCGGAGGATACGATTTGCGATCCAGCTTGCGGCACAAGCGGCTTTTTGGTGTCGGCGGGTGAATATCTGAAAGAAAAATATCTTGAGGATATTTTTTACAACAAGAAGGCGAAGGCGCATTATGACAACGCCATGTTCACTGGATACGACATGGATAGAACCATGTTGCGCATCGGAGCCATGAACATGATGACCCACGGGATCCAAAACCCGCAGATCGTTTATAGGGACAGCCTGTCCGACCAGAACCCCGACAACGGTAACTACACCAAGATTCTTGCCAATCCGCCGTTCAAGGGAAGTCTTGATTACGACATCGTGTCCACCGACCTTACCAAAGTCGCCAAGACCAAAAAGACGGAATTGCTGTTTCTGGTGCTCTTTTTGAGGATGCTCAGGAATGGCGGTCGTTGCGCATCCATTGTTCCCGACGGCGTGCTGTTCGGTTCCAGCAAGGCCCATGTCGATATTAGAAAGGAGATCGTGGAAAACCATCGGTTGGAAGCGATCATTTCGATGCCTTCCGGAGTGTTCAAGCCCTATGCCGGAGTTTCCACGGCGGTAATCGTCTTTACAAAAACAGGCGCGGGTGGGACCGACAAGGTATGGTTTTACGACATGCAATCGGACGGATATAGCCTGGACGACAAGCGCACGGCAATGGAACAAAGCGACATTCCGGATGTTGTGGCGCGCTTCAGAAAACTTGCCGCCGAAAAAAAGCGTGAGCGTACCGATCAAAGCTTCCTCGTGCCAAAGGCCGAGATCGTGGGCAATGGATACGACTTGTCCATCAACAAGTATAAACAAAGTGTTTATGTGGAAGAAAGTTATCCGCACCCACGGGAGATTCTAGCTGAAATCAATGCGCTGGAGCGGGAAATTCAGAATGGCCTCAAAGAATTGGAGGCACTTATCGATGGGTAAAATTGCTAAGGGCGAAACCTTGAAAGTTAGCGTCTCATTTTATGACGACATAAAAAAGATAATCCTTGATTCGCAAAATGCCGCTATCCGCAGCGTTGATGTCCAGCGGGTGTTGATGTACTGGCGTTTGGGCGAGCGTATTTTTGTCGAGGAACAGCACGGCAAGGAACGCGCTGGGTATGGCGAGTACCTTCTTAGAAGCCTAGCACAAGAAATAGAGCCTGAATACGGAAGTGGGTTTAGTGTTCGCCAATTGGAGCTTTGCCGACAATTCTATCGCAGATACCCAATTGCGAACGCACTGCGTTCGCAATTGAACTGGTACCAGTACAGGCTGCTCATTCGCATTGATGATGACTCCAAGCGTGAATACTATGAACTTGAGGCTACAAACAATGCTTGGACGGGGCGCGAGTTGGAAAGGCAAATCAATTCCGCGCTTTACGAGCGATTGCTTCTAAGCAACGAGAAAAAGTCCGTGCTTGCCGTGGCCAGAAAGGAACGTATTCCAGAGGCTCCAACGGAAATCATCAAAGACCCGATGGTGCTTGAGTTTCTTGGCCTTAAAAGGGAATCGGCCTATTACGAAAAAGATATAGAATCCGCCATCATTACGCACTTACAGGAATTTTTGCTGGAAATGGGCAACGGCTTTTCTTTCGTGGCGCGGCAGAAACGGATATCGCTTGAGGACGACGAGTTTTTCGTGGACTTGGTTTTTTACAATCGGCTGCTTCGGTGTTTTGTCGTAATTGAAATCAAGACGCATAAAATTACCCACGGCGATTTGGGGCAACTGCAAATGTACGTCAATTATTTTGACCGAGTTGAAAAACTGCCAGATGAAAACGCCACTGTCGGAATTCTGCTTTGCGCCGACAAGAACGACACGGTGGTCAAGTTCAGTTTGCCGGAGGACAGTACCCGTATACTTGCCAGCCAGTATCAGTTATACTTACCCACGGAGAAGGTTTTGCTGGAAGAGATTAGGGATGTTTTGGACTTGGCGGGAGGAGGTGGGGTTGATGGGTGAGTGGGAAATGGTACGGTTGGGAGATGTGTGCGAAATTCTAGACCATATGCGTGTCCCCGTAACTGCATCTCAACGTAAAAAAGGCATATATCCATATTATGGTGCTAACGGAATCCAAGATTATGTTGGTGACTATATTTTCGATGATGAACTTGTATTATTAGCTGAAGATGGAGGTCATTTTGGCTCGAAAGATAAACCCATTGCATACCGTATTTCTGGCAAGTGTTGGGTGAATAATCATGCTCATGTGTTAAAACCCAAAAGTATGCTAAATGTAGATTATTTGTGCTATTCCATAATGTTCTATGACGTATCGGCTTTGATTAGCGGAACAACAAGGGCGAAATTGAATCAGGCCGCCATGCGTAAGATGACAATATTGCTACCGCCCATGCCAATCCAGCAAAAAATAGCCAATGTACTTGACCGTGCCAGTGCCCTCATTGAAAAACGGAAGGCACAGATTGAAAAGCTGGATTTGCTTGTTAAATCGAAGTTTATTGATATGTTTGGCGATCCTGTAGCAAATCCTATGAGATGGGAGGTAAAACAGCTAGGTGAATTGGGAGAGCTTAATCGTGGCATCTCTAAACATCGTCCTCGCAATGCTCCAGAATTACTAGGTGGCAAGTATCCCCTAGTGCAAACTGGCGAAATAGCTGGAGCTAATTTATACGTAACAAAGTATTCGGCCTCATATTCTGAGATTGGCTATAAGCAAAGTAAAATGTGGCCTAAAGGAACACTTTGTATAACTATTGCCGCCAATATCGCCAAAACAGCAATTTTAGATTTCGATTCTTGTTTCCCCGATAGTGTGGTTGGATTTATCCCTAACAAGTATACAAACACATTGTTTATTCACTTTTGGTTCTTGTTCTTTCAGCAAACAATTGAAGAACAAGCTCCTCAATCAGCACAGAAAAATATCAACCTTCAAATCCTTAGAGAACTACAAGTAATAGTACCATCGCTTGCTCTGCAGGCCGATTTTGCGAACTGTGTGCTAACTATTGAAAAGCAAAAACTAGAAATGCAGCGAGGATTAGATGAATTGGAGTTACTTTACAAGTCATTTGTGCAAAAATATTTTACGTGGAGGAACAATTAATGGAAAATAATCTACTGGCTGACTTTTCGGTCCAACTAACAACCTTGGCTATAAAAGGAACTGCGGCAGCCGTAGCAAAAAAAATAAAAGCCACAAAGGAAATAAAAGAGTCTGATAGACTTCGTGCTGTCTATGATGAAATTGTCAATGAATTGTTGAGTGAACGAAAAGAAGCACTAAGAATTGCTCATGTTTATAGATCAGAACTTGACAAAATTATCATCAGTGATGAAGATATCAAGCATTTGCAAGCAACAACTTCTAACTTGCTTGATATATTGAGAAATTTTTCTCCTGACTTGCCTGTTGATATAATTGAACAATTCAAGAGTTTGATAAGTGTTGATACGCTTAAGGTCATGCAACTTCTTGGGTTTAATTATAAGGCGGCTATTGGTGAACCATTGACGGAGGTTTTGGCTGCAACTATCCGAAAAAAACTTGGAAAGTATGATCAAGTTAGCGGCAAAAACACATCACAAGGAAAAAGATGATTTTTTTTGCATGTTACATTGAGGTAAGCTTATGGATAATTTTGGTTTTCTAAGATCTAACGCACAATTTATGCCCTTCGCCGAAACAGCAATACAAGCTGAAATGGTCTTAGACATCAGCCCAGCACTTTGTGCCACTGCTTGCCGCACGGCGTTGGAGTTTGCTGTCAAATGGCTGTATAGCGTGGACAAATATCTTGCAAAGCCTTCTGACACACGACTTGCCGCATTGATCAGTAGTGCAGATTTCCGTGAACTGTTGCCAAAAGGTTTGTTCCCCAAAATCGACTACATACGAAAAATAGGTAATAACGCAACACATAACCCTAGAAGTGTTAGCTTTGATCAAGCTGTGTTGGCACTTGAGAATCTGCACGGATTCATGAGCTTTGTCGCTTACTGTTACGGTACAAACTACATTGAAAAGCCTTTCGGCAAAACCTTGCTGACTTCTGTAAAGTCCACCCCTGCAACTACTGCGCCTACACCACCAGCCGCCAAAGAACTGGACTTTCAGGCATTATTGGACGAAAACTCATCCAAACGCGAACAGCTTACCGCTCAACGCATTCATCAACTACAGCAAGGCTATATCGTTAAGCCGATGGACTTTACCGAAGACCAAACCCGCAAGGCATACATCGACGTAATGCTGGAGGATGCGGGCTGGCAGCGTGGCAAGAATTGGATTGACGAGTACCCCATTGGCAATATGCCGAACAAATCCGGCGGCGGAAACGCCGACTATGTGCTGTTTGGCGACGATGGCCTGCCGCTTGCGGTTATCGAGGCAAAGCGTTCCAGCGCAAATGTGGAAAAAGGTCGCCAGCAATCGGTGTTGTATGCCGATTTTCTGGAAACAAAATCTGGTCAACGCCCTATCATTTTCCTAACCAACGGCTACAAAAGCCACATCTGGAACGACAAGTATTATCCGGAACGCCCAGTGTCGGGCATATACTCCAAACGAGATCTTGAAAAAGAGTTCAACAAGATGAGAGACCGCAAGTCGTTACAAGGCGTGCAGATCAAGGATGAAATTTCCAATCGATATTATCAAAAAGAAGCCATACAATCGATCTGCGATGCCTTCGGTGGGCGCAATCGTCGCAAAGCTCTGCTGGTCATGGCAACGGGTAGCGGCAAGACTAGGACTGTTATTTCCATTGTCGATGTGCTGGAACGGTATGGATGGGTGAAAAGCGTGCTATTCCTTGCCGACCGAACCGCGCTTGTAACACAGGCAAAGCGCGCTTTCCATAACATGATGCCAAACCTTTCACTTTGCAATCTTACCGAAAACAAAGAAGATGCCTCGGCTCGCGCGGTGTTTTCCACTTACCAGACCATGATGAACTGCATCGACGATACCCGAGACGAAAAGGGCAACCGCCTGTTTACACCTGGACACTTCGACCTTATTATTGTGGATGAGGCACATCGCAGCATTTATAACAAATACAAGGATATTTTCACATATTTTGATGCTTTGCTAGTTGGCCTAACGGCCACGCCAAAAGATGAAATCGACAAGAACACTTATGATATCTTCGATCTTGAAAGCGGTGTCCCAACGTATGGCTACGAACTGGCGCAAGCGGTGGAAGACGGGTTTCTGGTGGATTTTATATCAATCGAAACCGAACTTAAATTCATGAGCGAAGGTATAACCTACGACGACCTTAGCGAGGATGAAAAAGAGGAATACGAAAAGACATTTGTCGATGAGGAAGGCAACCTACCAGACTCCATAGATTCCAGCGCGCTCAACGAGTGGCTTTTCAATCATGATACAATTCGAAAGGCACTGCATACTTTAATGGAACACGGCCAACGTGTGGATTACGGTACTAAGATAGGCAAAACCATCATTTTTGCCAAGAACCACAACCACGCCGAAAAGATTTTGGAAGTGTGGAACAAGGAATACCCTGATTATCCTTCCCACTATTGCCGTGTTATCGACAACTATACGAGTTATGCTCAAAGTATTATCGACGATTTTTCCGAACCTAAAAAACTTCCACAAATAGCCATATCGGTTGACATGCTGGACACCGGCATTGACGTGCCGGAGATTTTGAACCTTGTGTTCTTCAAAAAGGTATTAAGTCGCTCCAAATTCTGGCAGATGATAGGGCGTGGCACACGCCTTTGTCCTAACCTGATTGACGGCGATGACAAAAAGCAGTTTTACATTTTTGACCTATGTGGCAATTTCGCTTTCTTCCGCCTAAACAGCAAAGGCAAGGAAGCTGGAACAGTGGCTACCTTGCAAGAACGGATGTTCAACACAAAGGTAGAAATGGTGCACACGTTGCAGGATTTGGTTTTCCAAACCGATGAACTCAAATCTTTCCGCATCGAATTGGTGAATGACTTATTGTCAAAAATAAAATCGTTTAACCGTGATAATTTTGCCGTCAAACAACACTTGAAAGTCATCGACAAATATCAGCAAGGCAGCGATTTTACCAGTTTGACCCATGAAGATACTTTGCAGATCGCCGAACATATCGCCCCTCTCGTTTCTCCCGCCAAGGACGACGTTTCGGCTGTGCGCTTTGATATGCTACTCTATCAGATTGAGCTTGCAATGCTTACTGGAAAACCATGTAACAGAGCAAAGAACGATTTGAAAAAGAAGGTTGGGGAATTGTCGCATTATGTCACCATTCCCGCCATTGCATCCCAGCAAGAACTTATCGAGCAAATTCAACACAACGATTTTCTGGAACGTGCCGGGGTAAGGGATTTCGAGGGCATTCGTATCAAGCTACGTGATCTCATCAAATTTATTCCTCATGAGGAACGCAGTCGCTACGACACCAATTTCACCGACGACATTTTATCGATTGAGTGGAACGAATCGCAACTTGACAATGGTGATCTTGCACAATACAAAAAGAAGGTTAGCCATTATATCCTTCAGCATCAGGACATTCCGGCTGTCGCCAAACTTAAAGGCAATATACCGTTGACGCCAACCGATGTTAGAGAACTGGAAAACTTGCTTTGGACAGAGCTTGGAACAAAAGAGCAGTATGATACACATTACGAGAATACGCCGCTTGGCGAACTTGTGCGTTCCATCGTTGGTTTAAGCTTGCAGTCGGCTAATGAAGCGTTTTCGGCGTTTTTGAACAATGCGGGTCTGGACAGTCGCCAGATGCATTTTGTAAAACAGATCGTCAACTACATTGTCAAAAACGGAATGATGAAGGATATTGCCATCTTGCGGGAAAGTCCATTCTCCGATCTGGGCGGAGTTAGCGAGGTCTTTGACGATATGACGGTGTTCATGAATTTGCGGGCGGTTATAGAAAAAATAACCGCAAACGCCGCGGCATAGGCCTTTCCGATTCACCCCTCGCGATAATCTATACAGGTACGATCCTGCAAAACCTTGGCAACAAACTCGCCAACCCTTTTGTGCTCGGGGTGAACCTGATACGCCGCCAAGGCCTCCTCGCTGACGAACAAACTGTTCAGAGCAACGGCCCTGTTGCTCGACGGCAGGGCGTTTACGTGA
>Ga0209755_10002027_pt1 | contig 28955 bp, 22 predicted proteins | sample TergutCo191P1_FD_187301 | JGI IMG/M metagenome (GOLD analysis project Ga0209755, IMG submission 187301) | Cornitermes sp. P1 segment gut microbial communities from Petit-Saut dam, French Guiana - Co191P1 (SPAdes) (version 2) | ecosystem: Host-associated > Arthropoda: Insects > Digestive system...
TGAACATAGTTTTCCGCTTCTGTCGGAACATCGTAATTAATAACCATAGCGAGGCTTTCGATATCAAGACCGCGGGCAGCGACATCGGTAGCGATAAGCATTTTTGTTTTTCCGCTTTTTACATCTTCTATTATTTTTAAACGCTTAACCTGCGGCAAGTCGCCGATGATAAACTCGCATTTATAACCGTTATGCTTTAATCTTTTAGCGATAATTTCTGTGTGTTTTTTTGTGTTGCAAAAAATAATCGCGCTTTCGGGCTGCTCTCGTTTAAGAACTCCAAGCAAAAGAGGGAATTTTTCTTCCGATGGAACATGATAAAGTATCTGCGTAATTTCTTCGACCGTAACTACCTCAGGCGTTATCTCAATTTCAAATGGTGTTTTTGTATATTCCCACGCCAGATTTTTTACATAAGCGTTTAATGTAGCGCTAAAAAGCATGGTCTGTCTGCGATCGGATGGCGGCACTACTTTTATTAACTTTCGTAAATCTGGATAAAAACCCATGTCGAACATTCTGTCGGCTTCGTCAAGAACTAGGAAAGAAATTTCCATCAAATTCATTTTGCCGGATTTATTTAAATCGAGTACGCGACCGGGAGTGCCAACAAAGATTTGAGCGTTGTCTCGAAGTAATTTCTCCTGCTGGGCATAGCCAACGCCGCCGTAAAAAGCGCCGGTTTTAAAAGGCAGATATTTGCCAAGCATTTTGGCTTCTTCCTCAATCTGAACGGCAAGTTCCCTTGTCGGAGCCATAATAAGCGCCTTGCGCTTGCGCAGGGAATCATCTGTTAACATTCTTTGAAAAATGATGATTAAAAAAGCCGCGGTTTTTCCCGTTCCGGTTTGGGACTGCGCATATAAATCTTGCGCGGGATTAGCGTCAGAGGTCCCAAAAGCGTGGGAAAGCACTTGTTCCTGGACTGGCATACAATCAATATATCCGGCTTCGCTAATGCCTTTTTGTAAATCTGAATGCAGGTTAAAATCAGTAAACTTCATATAATATGCTTAGTTTACTTACTTTTACTAAAAAGTGGAAGGTGCCATTCTCAGGCAGTCCTTGACACCATTGACTTATAGCTCAAAATAGCGCACCATTAATATAAAATTAACTGAAATGGAGGAAGAAATGAGTTTAATTGAATATGTAGAGGCTCGTGAAATCATCGATTCACGCGGAAATCCTACTGTTGAGGTCGATGTAATGCTTGAAGACGGCTCTCTGGGCAGAGCGGCAGTACCATCAGGCGCGAGCACAGGCGCTTACGAAGCTGTAGAGCTTAGAGACGGCGACAAAGGACGTTTCCTCGGCAGGGGCGTTTTAAAAGCAGTCGAAAATGTAAACAACATTATCGCTCAGGAATTGATCGGTTACGACGCTTTGGATCAGGTCGATGTCGACAGAACCATGCTCGAGCTTGACGGAACCGAGAACAAAGGCAAGCTTGGCGCAAACGCTATCCTTGGCGTTTCAATGGCGACAGCCCGCGCGGCAGCTGAATACCTCGGCGTTCCGCTTTACAAATACCTCGGCGCTTTCCACGCGAACTTACTGCCAGTTCCAATGGCAAATATCATCAACGGCGGCAAGCACGCTGATAATAAAATCGATTTCCAGGAATTTATGGTAATGCCTGTAGGCGCGGAATCAATGAGAGAAGCAGTCCGCTGGACAGCCGAAGTTTTCCACAGTCTTAAAGGTATTCTTCACGCCGCGGGCAAGAACACAGCAGTTGGTGATGAAGGCGGCTTTGCTCCTGACATCGACAACAACGAAGCTCTTGATTACATCATGAAGGCTATCGAAAAAGCGGGATACAAACCCGGCGAGCAGATAAGAATCGCTCTCGACTGCGCGAGCTCCGAGCTTTTTGATGAAGGCGGAAAGAAAGGCTACAAATTCTGGAAATCAAACCCGAATAAACTTTTCTCTGCTGACGAAATGATCGAAATCTACACAGGCTGGGTAAATAAGTACCCGATTGTATCGATAGAAGATCCGCTTGATCAGGATGACTGGGAAGGTTATGTGAAACTTACAAAGAGCCTTGGCAGCAAGGTGCAGATTGTCGGCGACGACTTCTTTGTAACAAACACAAAACGCCTTGAAAAAGGAATCAAGATGGGCGCGTGTAACTCAATCTTAATCAAAGTAAACCAGATTGGAACAGTAACCGAAACTTATGAAGCTGTTGAAATGGCAAAGAGAGCGGGATACACCGCGATTATTTCTCACCGCTCAGGCGAAACAGAAGATAACTTCATTGCTGACCTTGTAGTTGGTTTGGAAACAGGACAGATTAAAACAGGTTCGATGAGCCGCACCGATCGCGTTTGCAAATACAATCAGCTTATGAGAATCGAAGATGAACTTTCCGGCATTTCAGAATACGCCGGCAAAAAAGCATTTTATAGCATCAAGGGTTAAGAGGATTCTACCACGAACCACACGAACCACTCGAACGAAGATTATATATCGGATTTCGGGTTTGTGTGGTTTGCGGTTAAAAATTTAAACTAAATTTCTATGTCAGATCAAATAATACCAATCGATCAATTACTTCCTCCCAAGTTATACCTTGTTGCCCTCATGGGGCGGCCGATTTTTCCGGGGATTTTTACGCCGATTATGATTGGTAACCCAACCGATGTAAAAGTAATAGAAGACGCAAACGCAGGCGACGGACTTATAGGGCTTATCATGATGCAGCATGATACAGACACGCCAAGTATTACCGACTTGTACACCGTAGGAACTGTCGCGAAGATCGTAAAAAAAATAAATCTGCCTGACGGCGGCGTAAACATTTTTATTTCTACGCTTAAAAGATTTAAAGTAAAAAAAACACTTAACCCCGCTAACCCGATTGTCGCCGCGGTTGAGTATCTTGAAGAAGAAGAAGACAATACAAACGAAGTAAAAGCGCTTACCCGCGCGTTAATTTCCGAAATGAAACTGATAAGCGAAAATAATCCGTTGTTCTCGGAAGAGATGCGCCTTAATATGATCAATATTGATCATCCCGGTAAGATCGCGGATTTTATCGCCAGTATTTTAAATATAGAAAAAGCGGAACAGCAAAAAATACTTGAAGTTCTAAATGTGCGTAAGCGCATGGAACAGGTGCTTGTGTTTATTAAAAAAGAACAGGAACTCCTGCGTATTCAAAAAAAGATTCAGAGGGAGATTAACGAAAAGATCGAAAAATCACAGAGAGATTATTTTTTAAAGGAACAGCTAAAGGCGATTAATACAGAGCTTGGAATGACAACAGACGCGAAAAGTTCCGATTATCAGCGTTTTAAGGAAAAATTTGACAGTTTTAAATTCGAGGGCGAAGTAAAAGAAGCAGTAGACCTTGAAATGGAAAAGTTCTCTCTTATGGAACCTCATTCGCCTGAGTTTACTGTTACGCGCAATTATTTGGATGTGATAGCATCTCTCCCGTGGGGAACGCCTGAACCTGAAAATTTTGAATTAAAAAAAGCGCAGGAAATACTGGAAGCCGACCACTATGGGCTTAAAGACGTAAAAACGCGTATTGTAGAATTTTTGGCTGTAAGAAAACTGCGCGGAGACACAAAGGGATCGATAGTCTGCCTTGTAGGTCCTCCGGGAGTGGGGAAAACCTCTGTAGGTAAATCAATCGCGCGCGCGCTTGGAAAACAATTTTTCCGTTTTTCCGTAGGCGGCATGAGGGACGAAGCGGAAATTAAGGGCCACAGGCGCACTTATATTGGAGCGATGCCTGGAAAAATTATCCAGGGGCTCAAAATAGTAAAAACTAAAGACCCTGTTTTTATGATAGACGAGATAGACAAAATGGGGCAAAGTTACCACGGCGACCCCGCGAGCGCGCTTTTGGAAGTGCTTGATCCTGAGCAAAACAATTCTTTTAGGGACCATTATTTAGATTTACCTTTTGACATTTCCAATGTGTTTTTTATTGTGACGGCAAATACCCTTGATACAATTCCGGGGCCATTGCTTGACCGCATGGAAATAATACAATTACCTGGTTACATTGATACAGAAAAACTTGAAATCGCGAAACGTTATCTTTTGCCAAAGAGTTTGGAAAAGAACGGACTTAAAAAGAATCAGGTTAAATATACAAAGGACAGTCTTTTGCATATAGCGAACTCTTATGCCCGCGAAGCGGGAGTGCGCAACTTTGAAAAAAATCTTGACAAGATTCATCGTAAACTGGCAAAGCAGATTGTAGACGTTCAAGAAAGCACTCCGTTAAATAGTAAGAATGAAGAAATAGAAGTTAACGCCGAAACAGTTAAAGAAAAAACGCCTGAATATAACGTAAATGAAAAACAGAATAAAATTATACAATTCAGCATCGATAAAAAACTAATAGAAAAGCATTTAGGTAAACCAATTTTCCGCGAAGATGATGTTAAAACGGCTGATAAGCCGGGAATGTCAATAGGGCTCGCGTGGACAAGCATGGGCGGAGACACATTAATTATCGAGGCGACTTCGCTTCCGGGAAAAGAAGGCTATACACTCACAGGAAAAATGGGCGATGTAATGAAGGAGAGCGCGGAGATTGCCATGACCGTGGCGCGTAAGTTAGCTGTTACTCAGTTCGATATTAAGGCTGAATGGTTTGAGAAAAACCACATTCATTTGCACATACCGGAAGGAGCGACACCCAAGGATGGACCAAGCGCCGGTATTACAATGGCGACAGCGCTTTTGTCATTAGCGCGCGAAAAAACTATTGTACCGCGTCTTGTGATGACAGGGGAGCTTTCGCTTACGGGGCAGGTGCTGCCAATCGGCGGTTTAAAAGAAAAAACAATAGCTGCGCGCAGAAATAAAGCAAAGCATATTATCTTCCCAAAACAAAATGAGCGCGATTTGGACGAGATACCGGATCATGTTAAAAAGGGAATTGAGTTCCATTCTGTAGAAAGATTTGACGAAGTGCTTTCTTTAGCTTTTAATAATTAATTTAGCATTAGGTATTGGGAGCTTGTCCCGGCGACGGCTCTTCCGGAGAACCGCTGCGGTAATCAGCGCGCGTTGATGTCAACATATCGTTAAGGCGTATTTTATAACCCATCGGAACAGCGGCTTCGGCGAAAAATAAACCAAGGGCAACCATTTCTTTTTTACCTTCAACAGCTTCGGCGCGGATAAATTTTCCCTTTATTGTAAAAGATTCTCTTGGGTCATTAAAATCAACGCGTATTGACGCCTCTTTATCAAGCAGAAATTTCGCTACTCCCAGCATGATAATTTTTACGCCGGAAAATGAAAGGTCTCTTAATATACAGCGGCGCGGCACTCCCTGAATAAAAACCGCGGATTCCGCGGATTGAATATTGAGCTTTCGTAAATTATCTACCGTACAAGGGATTCTGTCGTCTTTGCGCTTTGCTGAATTTACGTTCGCGTCCAGAACACGTCCGATAATTTCGATAAAATCATCCGGCGGACGATTGGAAAACTGGAGCGTAAACATATTAACGTCCTGGGTAGCGCCGTAAGGAGCACTCGCCAAAACGCGCGCGCCGACAAAAAATGTTACTGTATTTGATTCTCCGGGCGGTCTGAAGCAAAAACGCAGGGAGACAAAATTATTTGTGGCTTGCAGTTTTCCAAGAATACCTGTTTTTACATTGGCTACTACTTTAGCGCCCGAAAATGAGGTGGTATAAACAACGCAGGGCCAGAAGTCGTTGCCGCATTTAAGGTGTATTTGCTGTGTTAAAAGCCCGGTAACCTGTATCATATCCTTGGTAAAGGTTACATCAATATCTTTAAAACGTTCGTAATAAACATTGATTTTCTGGCTAGTAAGAACTCCCATTTGTATTACTATAACCAAAATTTTATTATTTTGTCAATTACTGCTTTTACTCGGTATTTTAAAGATGATTTTCGTCCTAAAATACCGATTTTCCGCTTCATTTATACATTTTTAAGTATTTTTCAACTTTGTCATTTAATTCGTTCTGGGTAAAAGGCTTTACGATAAAGTCATTTACCCCAATGTTCGCCGCCTGCTCCCTAATTTCCGGTCTTCCTTCTGTAGTAATAATTATTATGGGAACAATAGCGTATTTTGGTAAAGCTCTAATCATTGGAATAAGCTCGAATCCATTTATAACAGGCATTAATAAATCCAGGAGAATTAAATCCGTATCGTTTTGCTGTAAGTATTCTATTACAAGCTCAGACTTGGATAATAATGTAACATTATATTTATTATGCAGCGAATAATGAATTGTTCTTAACATGCTTGTAATATCATCGATAATTAAAATATTCGCCATTTCTTTTTTTTCTTCTTCATCTTCATCAATTTTTACCTTGTTTTCACTGCCCGGATTAAGCTGCTTCTCTATGCTCTCTATCAATTTTATGGTATCAAAAGGTTTGATAAAATAATCAGCGGCGCCTAAGCTTAAGCCTTTCATTACACTTTCTTTGTCATCACGGCTGGATATAAATATTACAGGTATGTTCATAAGCCTGTCATTATTTTTTAATTTTACAATAGTTTCGTATCCGTCCATTTCCGGCATATTGATATCCAGAATTATCAAGTCCGGCTGAATTTTTTCGGTGACTTCAAAAAGTTTTTTAGTGGATTCTATGGTGTAAATCTCGTAGTATTCACCCAGTTTTCTTTTTAATGTAAATCTGCTGTACTGTACATCATCAACATAAATAATCTTTTTACGCGTACCCGATACAGCGGATGTTGAAATATAATCAGAAATAGCCATGGGATTATTTTATAATATTTTATAGAATATTGTCAATTTATTATCTTGGCGTTTTTTTATTTATCCAGTATTATATAAATATGGATATTATCACTCTTGGCGATGACTTACTCAGGCAAAAAGCTAAAAAAATAGATAAGATTGACGACGAAATAAGAGCATTAGCGGCAGAAATGTATGAAAATATAAAAAGAGACAAGGGAATAGGACTCGCTGGTCCGCAAGTAGGCGTTATGAAGCGTATTTTTGTCGTTCAAATAGAGGGAGAAGAAGGAGGGCGTGTTTTTATCAATCCTTCTATCCTGGAAACATCTGTGACAACAAATAAATACGAAGAAGGCTGCCTTTCAATTCCCGGAATTTACGCGAATGTGATTAGGTCAGAAATAATTAAAATACAGGCATGGAACGAGAAAGGAAAGCCGTTCACTATAGAAGCAAGCGGTCTTCTGGCGCGCGTTATCCTTCATGAGTACGATCATCTTGAGGGAGTGCTCTTTCTGGATCATTTACCTGAAAGCAAACGTGAAAAATTAATAGAAAAATATGAGAAAGCTAAAAAGAAATGAGAGTTTTATTTGCCGCCAGTCCCGCTATCGCTGTTCCGTCTCTGGAAGTGCTTTGTAACATTGATGGTATCGAACTTGTTGGTGTGCTTACCAATCCTGATACAGCAAAGGGCAGGAGCGGAGCGCTTGCACCGACAGAGGTAGGCGAGGCGGCGGAGAAACTGCTTGCAGTCTCTAAGCAAAGGTTTTCTATTCTAAAACCTTTTAAACTGGACGCTGAAGCCAGGGAACAGGTTACCGCCTTAAAACCGGACTTGCTTGTTTCCTTTGCTTACGGCAGGCTTTTTGGTCCCAAATTTTTAAATCTTTTTCCATTTGGCGGAATTAACATACATGCAAGTCTGCTTCCAAAATACCGCGGTCCCAGTCCAATACAAGCGGCGATTTTAAACCGCGATACAATTACAGGAATTTCGATTCAAACGCTTGTTCAGGAAATGGACTGCGGAGAAATTCTGGCTGTTCAGCAATTTCAGCTAACTGGCAGAGAAACGAATGTAACGCTGAGTGATTTAATCGCGCAAAAAGCGGCTGTCATGCTGCCTGATGTAATTAGAAAAATTGCGGACGGAACCGTAAAAAAGACAGAGCAGAATCACAGCGAAGTGATTAAATGTAAATTATTTACGAAGGAGGACGGCATTATAAACTGGAACAAAAGCGCGTTAGAAATAGACGCCGCTATCAGAGCCTTTACCCCCTGGCCCTTATGCAGGACTATCCATAATGGAAAAGAATTAATAATATTAAAAGCGACAGCAGGGCTGCAGGACGCTGTTTCTTTACAAGGAAAGCCGGGTCAGGTCTTGGGAACAGATAAAGAACATGGTATACTGATAGAGACAGGGGATGGAATCCTCTCTGTTACTGAGCTTCAGTATCAGCAAAAGAAGGCGCTTTTTTGGCGTGATTTTTTAAACGGAGCTCGTGATTTTATGGGTTCACAACTTGGATAGTTTACGGGGAATGTATGGGGTTTGATTTAAGTTCAATAGAAGATTATGTAGCGAGTCATTTGCGAATATTTATATTGGGAGTAGCCGGTTTAGTGATTTTTGTCGGGATCATCGCTGTTTCTGTTTTTTTTATCGCTGTTAACGGCGAAGAACAAACCATGGTTCCCGATGTAACAGGCAAGGAATTAACCGAAGCCCTGCTTGAGTTACAGGTAAAAGAACTTTATCCGCGCATTCAGCTTCGTTACTCTCAATCATCAAGAGACAGAGGATTGATTCTTGAACAGGACCCAAAACCTGGACAATTTGTAAAAGCGGGAAGACGCATACGCCTTATTGTAAGCCAGGGTGTTGTAGTAAACAGGGTAGAAAATTTTGTGAGCCGCAATATCGACGAAGTTCGATTGGATATTCAAACCATTAACGCAACAGCCGGCGGAATTCCTCTCCTCTCGATAAAAGAACCTTTAATGTATCAGTATTCGTCAGAAAGTGCTGGAACTATTATCGAGCAAAAACCGGAACCATTAGCCAATATATCAGGTCCTATGGCTTTGGAATTTGTTGTAAGCAGAGGCAGGGAGAATCAATCCATAGCGGTGCCAAAGTTAACAGGGCTTTCAATTGACAAAGCGCTTGAATTAATTTCTTCAACCGGTATTAATTTTTATTTTCTTACAAGGACAAAAACCGGAAGTGAAAGCGGCGAAACAGTCGTAGCGCAATTGCCTGCCGCGGATTCAACAGCCAATAAAGATTTACCTGTGCAGATTACAGTAACACATCCTGAAGATCTCGGCGAAAGCGAGGCATTCGGTCTTTTCCGTTACACCATACCGCAAAATCCCTATCCCTTATCGGTTCGTCTTGACGCTCAGCTTCCGTCAGGCGAACGTCACCGAATCTTCACCGTCAATTATTCAGGCGGTGAATTTACAGTGCCGTATAAACTGCCGATTAATTCTGTGTTGATTTTATCGATGTTAAACAGAGAACTCTACCGCGAGGCCGTAGGAAACTAAAATAATTCACAGCAAAAAAAAGGGACAAGGCTTAAACCTCGTCCCCTTTCAAAAGTTTGTTCAAACCCAACCGGGTTTTGCGGCAAACCTAAATCAACCTAAGCCTTTTTCCATTTTATCCAATTGTTCGTAAAGTACTTTAGGCAGATGTTCGCCGAACTTGGAATAATGATTCTCTCGCACATCGGAGATTTCTTTCTTCCAGCCATCGACGTCAACCTTTGTAATTTCCGCCATTACCTCCGCGCTTACGCCTGATGGCGGTTCAATGCTTCCGGGTTTGGGCAGGTTGCCAATCGGTGTTTCAACAAAGTTATCGGCGCCGTCGCAGCGGTCAAACATCCATGCGAGTACGCGGCTGTTTTCGCCGTAACCAGGCCACATGAAGTGACCTTCAGCGTCTTTGCGGAACCAGTTAACAAAGAAAATCTTTGGCAGTTTGTCGCCATTTCCTTCGTCCTGCGCTTTTTTGCCAAGCTTGAGCCAGTGCGCGAAATAGTCACCCATGTGGTAACCGCAGAAAGGAAGCATTGCAAATGGGTCGCGTCTGATTGTGCCGGCTTTAAGATCGAGGGCAGCGGCTGTAATTTCCGAACCTGTGATCGATCCCATAAATACACCGTGTATCCAGTCCTTGCTTTCGTTTACAAGAGGAATTGTTGAAGGGCGTCTTCCGCCGAAAAGGAATGCCGAGATAGGCACGCCTTTTGGATCTTCCCATTCCGCCGCGATTACCTTGCACTGAGCCGCGGGCACTGTAAAGCGGGCGTTGGCATGGGCGATTTCCTGACCGGCGACTGCCTTGTCAGTTTTTGGAGAAGGAACTTTTTCGCCTTTCCAGTTTGTTATTGTATTACCGGGAGCGCCGTAACCAATCTGTTCCCACCAAATATCTCCGTCTTCTGTAAGACCTGTGTTTGTAAAGATTGTGTTTTTCTTGATTGCATCCATCGCGCTCTTGTTTGAAGCGTCGCTGGTTCCCGGCGCTACGCCGAAGAATCCCGCTTCGGGGTTAATCGCGTAAAGTCTGCCGTCAGCGCCGAATTTCATCCACGCGATATCATCGCCGATAGTCTCAACCTTCCAGTCGGGAAGGGTAGGAATTAACATAGCCAAGTTTGTTTTTCCGCAAGCTGAAGGAAGCGCGCCGGCGATGTATTTTACCTTGCCTTGCGGGTTAGTTAATTTAAGGATGAGCATGTGTTCAGCGAGCCATCCTTCGTCACGAGCCAGAACTGAAGCGATACGGAGAGCGAGGCACTTTTTACCAAGAAGCGCGTTTCCGCCGTAGCCTGAGCCGTATGACCAGATTTCGTATTTAAAATCTCCTACCGAATCCGGGAAGTGGCTGATAAACTTTTTATTAACATCCGGTTCGCATGGCCAGCTTGTGTCTTTTTCACCGGGGCCCAAGGGCTTGGCGATTGAATGGAGACAGGGAACAAAGAAACCGTCAGAACCAAGTACATCCAAAACCTTGTTTCCTACTCTTGTCATAATGTGCATATTGAATACTACATAGGGGCTGTCCGTAATTTCTACGCCAATCTTGGCAATATCGCTGCCGACAGGACCCATGGAGAAGGGGATAACGTACATGGTTCTGCCTTTCATGCAGCCCTTGTACTGAGCCCTCATTTCTTCTTTAAGCCTAACCGGATCTGTCCAGTTGTTGGTCGGACCTGCGTCTTCCTTGTTCCTGCTGGCGATAAATGTGCGGCTTTCCGCTCTCGCTACGTCAGAAGGATCCGAATGGAACCAGTAACAACCCGGTCTTTTTTCCGGGTTTAATTTAACGCCAATCCCGGCGTCAACCATGGTTTGTAACATTCTTTCGTATTCAGCCTTGCTGCCGTCGCAAATTTCCACAGAATCGGGGGTCATAAGGGCTACTGCCTCTTCCACCCAAGTCTTTAATTTCGCGTGTTTTAATTCGTTTAAGTTCATGTTTACTCCTTTTTATCATTAGTTCGATACATGTCTCCTTTATACACTTTTTTTGGCAAATTGTCGAGGGTCGCATACCTATTCCCAAAGCGCTAAAAAAGACTTATATTTATAGTATATGGATGATAGAAAAAAACGCATCGAAGACCTCTTGAGGAATAGCCAGGAAAGCCGTTCTTCCCTGGATTCCCTTTTAATAAATTTTGGAGAAACCCTGTATTCCCGGCTAAAAGAAGCCCAGCCCGAATTCGAAGATTTTAATCAATACAATGTATATTTGCAGGATATTGTTGAATCTAACGTGGCAATTACTAAAATCGAAGAAAAAAACCGCCGTTTCCAGGAACTTGAAGACGCCATTAACCATAAAGAAGGCGAAGAAAGAGAGAGAGCCAGGGAAATGTCCGCTATTTACCGCAGACTTGGAAAAGCTCTGCTCGAAAACAGTGCCTATGACGATTATACTTCGCTCTTTAGGGAACAATCCGACGCTCTGTCCACTAAATTGGGGTCTTTGGAAACCCGCATTGGGGAACTTGACAATAAAGAAGGCGGCAATGTCTTCTCCTGGATTGGAAAGAGCGCTCAGGGTCTTGTGTTGCGTTCCTTCCTTACAAAGGCGCAGGAAAGCCAGGAACATCTTTACCATGATGTCGGCGAGCGATACAGCACAAGGGAGTCTGCGAGCAGGGATGATGAAGTAGCCATGATACTCGCGGAAATAGAAACCCTTCGCGGAATTTCTAAAAACGCGATGAATGAGATTTCGTCACTAAAAGATGAGAAGCGCATTATTTCGGCAAGTTTTGGAATCGAGGGAAACCCGCAAAAGCAAATTATATCTGTTAAGAATCATATTAATCAGGTAAACGAAGCCCTGCGCAATTTATATAAAAAATTCGGAATGCAGGCAGCCGGAATTGATGATGACATAACGCCTGAACGAAAGTATTATATCGATTCGATTGTTACAGCGGAAGACTCGGAAATAATCGGCAGAGCCGCTAAATTGAATCAATCTCTCGCAGAAAATGACAGCGCGATTATTAAACTTAGAGCGTCTCTCGCGATAGATGACGAAAAATCAAAGATAGAAAAATACAGAAGAACGATAGAAGACAAAAAAGACAAGATTATCGAATTCGAAAGAAATATTAAAGATTTGGAAGAGAGTGTCCGCGACAGCGAAGCTATTATTCAGGAACTTGAAAAACAATTATAAGGTAATTTTATGCCGGCAAAAAAAACAGCAAAAAAAGCAAAAGGAACAAGCGCCAAGGAGACTTCGGCTGCCGCGAAACCTGCGGCAGCTAAAGGTGCGTCTGCGATGCCGGTTTATGATGAATCAAAAATAAAAACGCTTTCCTCACTTGAACATATCAGGCTTCGCACAGGTATGTACATCGGGCGATTGGGTGACGGATCCAATCCTGATGACGGTATTTATGTTTTATTAAAAGAAGTTATCGATAACGGCATTGATGAATTTATTATGGGCAACGGTAAGCTCATAGAAACAAAAATTACCGATATAGAAAAGCCCGGCAAGGCGATGGTAAAAATTCGCGACTACGGGCGAGGCATTCCGCTTGGAAAACTTGTCGAGTGCGTTTCTGTAATTAATACAGGCGCGAAGTACAACGATGATGTGTTCCAGTTTTCTGTAGGTTTAAACGGCGTCGGCACAAAAGCTGTTAACGCGCTTTCTATACATTTTAGGGTAGTCGCGATTCGTAACGGGGAATTCGCCGAAGCGATTTTTGAAAGAGGAAAATTAAAAAGTGACCGCAAGGGAAAATTAAAAGATAATTTAAAAGACGGCACTATGGTTGAGTTTATTCCGGACCCCGAAATTTTTAAAGATTATCTTTTTAACGCTGAGTTTATAGAAAAACGCGTGCAAAATTACGCGTACCTTAACGCGGGCCTTACCTTGTCGTTTAACGGCAAAAAGTTTGTATCTAACCGCGGTTTATATGATCTTCTAACCGAAGAAACAGGAGAAGACGCGCTTTACCCGCTTGGTTATTACAAGGGTAAACATTCAGCTAACGGTCAGCTTGAAGTAGCGTTTACCCATACCAACAATTACGGCGAGGAATATTTTTCCTTTGTTAACGGGCAGTTTACATCTGACGGCGGAACTCACCTTTCCGCGTTTAAAGAAGGATTTTTAAAAGGGATTCAAACTTTTTATAAAAAAGATTACAAGAGCGAGGATGTGCGGGAAGGCACAACAGCGGCAATCGCCATCAAGCTTAAAAACCCTGTCTTTGAAAGCCAGACAAAAAACAAACTGGGGAACTCCGATATTCGCGCGTGGGTTGTGCAGGAAGTGCGCAACGCGGTGGAAGACTGGCTGCATAAAAACCCGGTCGCGAGCAAAAAACTGGAAAGTAAAATATCGGCAAATGAGGCATTGCGCACAGAGCTTAACGCCGTAAAAAAAGAAGCGCGTGACGCCGCTAAAAAAATCGCCCTTAAAATTCCAAAACTTAAAGATTGTAAGTATCATTTAGAAGACGGCGATGAAGGAGCGGAGTCCACCATTTTTCTTACAGAGGGCGATTCCGCGTCAGGCTCAATTGTTTCCAGCCGTGACGTGCTAAACCAGGCGATTTTTTCCCTGCGCGGCAAGGTGGAAAATGTTTACGGCAAAAAACGCGCCGCGATTTATAAAAACGAAGAATTGTTTAATTTAATGATGGCTTTAGGGATAGACAACGATATCAGCGGTTTGCGTTACGCGAAGATTGTAATCGCCACAGACGCGGACTTTGACGGCTTCCATATCCGTAACCTTTTGTTAACTTTTTTCCTTTCGTACTTTGAAGAACTTGTAACAGCGGGGCATATTTACATACTGGAAACGCCGCTTTTCCGCGTGCGTAATAAAAAAGAAACGCGTTATTGTTACACAGAAAAAGAGCGCGACGAAGCCGCAGCGGCTATCGGCTCGTCTGTGGAAATCACGCGATTTAAAGGCTTGGGAGAGATAAGCCCCAAGGAGTTCGGGCAGTTTATCGGCGAAGATATCCGCTTAGTGCCAGTTTCTGTAAACACGTTAAAACAGGTTCCGCAGGTTTTAAATTTCTACATGGGAAAAAATACGCCCGAACGCCGCGAATATATTATGAAGAACCTAATAGAAGACGCCGGTTAATATTTTAAAAATAGTCTAAAAAATAAAAATTCGCGGGTTCAAGATCTTCCCACGATATTTTTGTATCGGTTAAAACAACAATTGTTAAGCTGCCCTTTTTCTGAACGCCGTTATATTCAGCGAAAATATAATAAGCTCCTGTTTGAGCGTTCCAATCTTCAGAAAAATAGCTATACATTGTGATAATAGCGGTATCATTCTTAATGGAATTCGATCCTATTGCGACATATTCATCCGGTTTTGGATTAGCGTTTTTAGAAAGCCATATCTCGCAAAAGGAATCGTTTATTGATAAATCGGCAGGTAAATCGGTAATTGTTATTCTTGTGCCGTTGCCGTTACCATTTACTCTTTCCGCCAGTTTCCAGACAATGTTAGTTATATTTCCATAAGGATCCTCGGACATCACTCCGACATGGTATGAATCCGCGTGTAATTTATAATGAATTGTCGGGTAATCGCCGCCACCTATATCACTTACGCCTGTCAATTTAGCGCTTGCTTCCCTGAATAAAAAGTCAGATGATACTTTACCGCCTCTAATAAAAAAATTATGTTTAACAGGCTGAGTTTCTTTTTTATCTGAAGAATGATCTTCTATGCCGATGTATACAGTGTAAAAATTATCTCCTGATGGCTTATATATCGCGGTATAAACAGGCTCTTTGAATTTCGCGCTGCTTGAGCCGCTGTCAATCGCTCCCATGTTACACCCGGCAAGGAGAAAAAGAGCGATTATTCCAGTTAAAACAAATTCTTTTATTTTTAAAAATTTAATAAAAACCTCCAAAAAATTAAAAATTTGCTTATAAAACCTATTATTAACATAATGCATGAAAAATACATATGTCAAGGCGTTAAAAGTATCCACATTATGCATAGTAGTAAAATTATAAAATTTGTAATAATTTCTTTGATTCGTGAGTAAACTCACGGTTTATATTAATATATTTTTAACTATCTTTTATCCAGTATTGACAAACACATAAAAAGGATAGAAAATTTAGAACAGGAGAAATTGTAATTAAAAGGAAACCTTAAGGTAGCCTTAATTTTGATAAAACATGGAGAAGATTTATGAAAAAGTTAATTATTGGGGGACTGGCGGTACTGCTAATATTTACCCTTGTTACTTGTGACGGGTTAACACCTCAGGGAATAAATGATGAATTAACCGATTGGGTAGTCTCACCAGATGGTAAGAGTTTAACGCTTTACCTTGAAGGCGGAGTTCCGATTTCAAAGAATTCCCGCGCCTTAACTACTGAGAGTACAAGAATGGGTCATGACTTTTATGAAGTCGTTTTTGTTCGAAATATTGGCGGAAGCGAAACAATTGCCAGAGCTTCATGGGGACTTGGAGAATCAGTTAGCATTTCAGGAGTAGGCAGAGGTGTTTCTTATGACAGCGTTAGTGTGCCTGCTGATACACCTGCCCCCGGTGCTGGAAGCGCTGTTTTATTTGTTGGTAGAAAATCAGATATGACTCTGCTAGCGGTTGGATCAATTACCGCTGTTGACGGCGGGGCTGCTAATGTTGTTTTTACAGCCAATACCAAATCCGTTACCTTTTCTGTAGCTGCTCTGCAAGCAGGTACAAGTTTGACCTTAGCGAATTCCAGTTTTTTAACATCTGACGACAATACTGTAACTAATATTAATGCCACTAACACTGAGGTTATTAATCAAACTATTGGAGATAAATCTTTTCCGCTGTTTAAAATAGCTAAAAACGAAGTAAGGGCAGCTCAGTACCAACTTGGTTCAGCCGGAAGCTATGCCGGTAATATTATGGGTAGTTTAGCAACTAACCTTAATAGTTATATTAACGGTATTAGATTAGATGCTGTAATTACGGGTTCAACAGCCCCACAAGCCAGCTTTTCAAAAAGAGAGCCTCGGTATCCAATTGGCGGCGGAAGAAGTGCTTACAGTACTGGAATAGATATTGATAAAAAAACAACAATAGCACCTTTAGGTGATACCGCAAGCGCGCTAGCAGGTGATGCCTTACCTAATCCTTTAGAGTTTGTATTTGATTCAAATGGCGCTGATAAAAGTATCTTCTCTTTTTACTTTGAAATCCCGGTTTACGCGATTAGCAATGGAACAGGTACTCAAGCAGCGAAAATATGGAATGTAAAACCCGCCTATGGAACAAGTATTGGAGATCTTGACGATGGTTTACGTGGATCTGGAGGATGCATTTTAATCGGTACTGGTTTGGATGAGGAAGAGCCTATTGATATTATTGTAAAGTAATACTTGTATGGCAAAGATATAAATTTAGGAGTCTAAAATGAAAAAATTAATATTTATAGGGCTTGGCGCCTTGTTAGCCTTTGCCCTTGTTACATGTGATGGCATACAGGATGGAAATACAGTACTTGGAATTACCAATGTGGAATATTCCGCGGATGCTAAAAGCGTAACCCTTTACCTGGAAGGCGGAGTGCCTGTAACGAAGACGTCACGCGCGCTTGCAAGTGATCTGGCAAAAGTAGGACATGATTTTTTTGAGGTAGTGTTGTTAGCTGATGTTACTGCTACAAGCAGTATTACAAGAGCTTCATGGGAAATTGGTGAAGCTGCCGGTATTAAAAACGTAATACGCAATGTTGATTACGATTCCGCTGATCCGGATAACGCAGACGGTACAAACGGCGCCGCTGTTTTATTTGTCGGAAGAAAAACCGATAAAGCGTTGCTTGCGATTGGATTGCTAACCCATGTAGACGGCGTTCTTGGTACCGAAATTATATCAACAACCACAAAAGTTACGTTTACAGTAGCAGCTCTTGTTGCAGGTGCAGCTACGGAAAGTACAGTGTTGGCATCAAGCTTTATTACTTATGATGATCCTGGAATGACCACGTCTGATATTACTACAGATATAAAAGATGCAGTAATAGATAAAAAAGTATTCCCTACATACAAAGTGCCGGCTGATGATACTATTTACGCGACATATCAAATTGGTTCTACTGATATAACGACGGGAGTTCCAGATGTAGATAATATTGATAAATATCTAATTGGTGTAATTACGGAAAGCTCTCCTGTTTCTGAATTTAGAATTCCTCGTTTCCCTATTTCCGGCAACCAATACAAGGAAATAAGATCGCCTTGGGCGGAGAAAACAGCAGTAACAGTTTTAAATAATAGTACTGTAGGTACTCCTTTTGAGAATCCTATCGAATTTAGATTAGTAACTGTAGATGGAAATGACGGATTCATTTCGTTGGCTTTTAGTGTACCGGTATACGCGATTAACGATACAGCAACAGCGGACAATGTAAACGCGATTACATGGTATATTAAACCCGGTTTTGGAACAAATTATTATAACATTGATGACGGAAAAGGCAGCGCCGGAGGAGCGCTCCTTCTCGCGGTTGGCGATGCTATGGACGACTACATTGAGATTGTTGTAGTAAACAAATAATAAGGTTGAGAAAGCGGCCATGAATCGTCTGATTGCTGGATTAATAATAATTCTCGCGTTATTCGTTTATGGCTGCAGCCAGCCTGTCGGAAGTATAACTCCGGGCGGTAATGGTAACACAACCTATGATTTTTTGATGCTGCGCCCCAACCGCTTGCTGTACGACGCTGACGGCGGGGCTGACAGCAGGTTTGACCGCAAAAATGATTTACGTGTTTTTTTAGCCGATAAAGAAGGATTTAAAAATATAGATAATAACGATCCAAAGCTTTTACTGGAAATAATTCTTAATCCCGGAATGATCTCGGAAACGACCGCTGTTATTACCAATGGTTATTTCCCCTTTTCGGAACCGGGAAGGCATCTTATTAGGGGAACTTATGAAAAGGGAACAAAAGAAGAAAAAACTGATGAATACTCCATCGAAGTTCGCGGGGTTCTGACAAATCCCGGAGATGGTAACGATTTCTTTGAAATTATTTGGTTATAGTACTATAATATAAAATATGAGAAAAACCTCTTTTGCTATCTTTACCTTGCTGTTTATTACGGCTTGCTTGCCTCTCTTTTCCCAGCTTAGACAGGGTTCCAAGATATATGTTGCGCCTGTAAGCGGTTACGGTTCAGTAAAAGATAACGAGTTTTTCCATGGTCAGGTTTCTTATGAAGTGGTCCTTCAATATCACGAAGCTGTGTTATCGAAAAGAGGCAGCCAGTATACGTTTAAAGGTTTAATCGAACCTTATACAGGCGAAGTTTCAACTGCTGCCGCCGCGGTTCATATTCCCGATAAAACTCATCCTGTGCCTCCAAGACCTGTTCCGCGCGTGCGCAATAGCAGCGACAGACGCGAGTTTTTCTCATGGGAAGTTGACGGCAATATACTTTTTTACGATACATCGGAAGATGTGAATTTGCTGCCTTCTTCCAAAGAACCTATGCCGGAAAAATTTAACCCGGACGATCTGGAATTTATATTTTATCTTGCTTTGGTTAATAACAAGACAGATGTATCTATAGGCGAACAATATTTAATTTATAAAACGACTGACACTTCGGTAAGCCGTATTGTTTCTATTATGGTAGAAAATTTACTGTCTTTAATTCCTGTTAACATGGAAAGAATAGCGAGCAATGATTTCCGCGATAAATGGCTCTTTCTTGACGCGTGCGTGTTATGGGCGCCTCGTCTTTATTCAGGTAAATCCGATTCTATCAGCTGGTTAAATTTCGGCGCGGCAATAACAGCAGAGTTTCATTTTATTGATTTTTTATCTCTTAGTACCGGAATACAGTTAACACAGGACTGGGTTGTTGTTAACAGCGGAGAGGAATACCAGGACTTAATTTTAGAAATACCTTTTACAATACGATATGTTATTAAATCCGGCAGTAGTTTAATGATTGAACCTTACACAGGAGTTTTTAGTAATATTTCTCTTTTGAATAAAACTAACCCTTCCTCATTTTCATGGTTAATTGGCTGTCAGATTGGTATAGATATGGGCCCCGGTATGTTAGTTATAGATCCTCGCTTTGCTTTAGATTTCTTTGAATCGAACTTGAAGTCGTCTATGAACAGTTTAATTGAATATCGCCGGTATTTATTACAATTTGGTATAGGTTATAAATTCGGCTTTTTCCAAAAATAAAATACATGGAACAGCTCAGTTGACCCCTTTGGCACTCTAATATAAAATAAAATAATGGCTTTCATAAAAAACCTTTTCGACAGAAATTTCCTTGAGTATGCTTCCTATGTAATAAAGGACAGGGCAATTCCCGATCTTGAAGACGGGCTAAAGCCTGTACAACGGCGTATTCTTCATACCCTTTTTGAAATGGACGACGGCAAATTCCACAAGGTTGCTAATGTTTCCGGTCAGTGCATGAAGTATCATCCGCATGGGGAAGCGTCCATTAACCCCGCGCTTGTCGGGCTTGCCAATAAAGAACTTTTTATAGAAAGGCAGGGTAACTTTGGCAACTTATATACAGGAGATGACGCGTCAGCTCCGCGTTATATCGAATGCCGCGTTACGCCTTTAGCAAAAGATATTTTTTATAATCCTAAACTTACAACATGGACAGATTCTTACGACGGACGTAATAAAGAACCTGTTCTTTTCCCGGCGAAAATTCCTGTAGTTCTTATTATGGGTGTTGAGGGTATAGCAGTTGGTATGTCTACAAAAATTTTACCGCATAACGCGATAGAAGTTTTAGAAGCCGAAATTGCCTGCCTTAATGGGAAAAAGTTTGAGCTTTTCCCCGATTTCCCGACAGGCGGCTTTGTAGACGTCAGCGATTATCAGGGAGGCAACGGCAAAGTTTTAGTGCGCGCGAAACTTGATACATCAGACCCCAAGCGCATTCTTATTACAGAGCTTCCCTTTGGTTCCACTACAGAAAGCATAATAAACAGTATTGACGCCGCGGCTAAAAATGGACGCATTAAAATAGCAGATAACGGTATAAATGATTTTACAACCGATAAAGTAGAAATAGAAATTAAACTTGCCCGCGGCGCTTACGCGCAGGAAACAGTTGACGCGCTGTTCGCGTTTACAGAGTGCGAGCAGTCAATTTCTGTCAATCTTCTTGTAATTAAAAACGGGCTTCCTTCTGTAATGACGGTTAACGAAATTATTAAATATCACGCGAAACAGCTTGTTAAAATTCTTACAAAAGAACTGGAACTGGAAAAAAGTGAATTGCAGGATAAACTGCACCTGCGCACTCTGGAAAGAATTTTTATTGAAGAGCGTATTTATAAAGGCATCGAAAAAATGAAGACCGTTAAAGGCGTGCAGGATGCCGTTATTTCTGGCTTTAAACCATTTTTAAAAGAGGTAGGGCCGCGTAAAATAACAGATGATGATGTTGAACACCTTTTGCGCATTCCAATCCGCAGAATTTCGTTATACGACATTAATAAAGCAAAAGATGAAATGGACGCGATAAACGCGCGTATAAAGGAAATTAACGCCCACTTAAAAAATATAGTCGCCTATTCGGTTTCGTATTTAAAGGGAATTATAGCGAAAATAAAAGCAAACGAAGAAATAGCGGGCGGCGCTCGAAAAACTGTCGTAGGAGAGTTTGACAAGGTAATCGCTAAAGAAGTTGTAAAGCGCGATGTCGATTTAAAATATGATATTAAATCCGGCTATCTTGGAACAAATGTGTCCGGGGCAAAAATCGCCGAAGTATCGCCCTTTGACAGAATTCTTACAATTCGCCAGAACGGAATGTACACCGTTACGGATTTGGCGGAAAAAGCCTTTGTCGGCCCGAATGCCTGGTTTATCGGAGCGGCGAACAAGGATATACTTTCCAAAACAAACTTTACAATTATTTATAAAGAGCCGGGAACCGGTAACCCCTGCATTAAGCGCTTTGTTATAGAAACGTGGATTATGAACAAGGATTATTTCCTTGTTCCCGACGGCGCGGAAGTTCTGCACCTCGATATTCGCCCCAAATTTTCTTTTACGGTGCATTATAAACCAAAGCCGCGGCTTAAAGTTTTAGAAGAAACATTTAAAGCGCAGGATTATAATGTGCGCGGGCTTAAAGCAGGTGGCATACGCCTTGCCACGAAAGAGGCATCAAAGGTAGATGCTAAATAAGGAATAGGGGATAAAATGAAGGATGATATAGAAATTAATGAAAAAAATGTTTTTTCTATGGAAGAGCAAAATGAAATCCTTGATACGATAAATAAACTTGCCGAGAAAAACCGCCATTCGCTTTCTGAAGCTTCCGCCGAGAATAATATAATACACGCGAAAAAGAACAGCGCGATTTTTCCAGTTGTAATTAATATTTCCGCTCTTGTGTTTCTTGCTGTCGGAGCGTTTTTATTATTCTTCTTTAACGGAAGAACAAACGCGGAGGTAAGAACAGGCAAAGTTGTTTATAACGTGACAGAAAGAGCTCTTATTGAAGAAATCCGCAAAGATACGGCTAATAAAATTGCCGCGAAAGAATCGGAAATAGGCAAGATTGCCGCGCGTCTTGAGCAGGTAGACAATGAACTTTTAACGCTTTATTCAAATAACGAAGAATTAAACGCGGAACAGCGCGCGGCGCAGGCGAGGCTTCTTGCCATGCAGAACGCATTCCGCGAAGAGCTGGGTATGCTGCAGGATGAAAGGTCGCAGATTTTAGAAAATTCCCGCGCTAAAGAAGCAACTCTTCGCGCGCAGATGGAACAAAGAACAAAAGAATATACCGCGGCTCAGCAAAAGGCTTCTGGTGATTTGGAAGCGGCAATGCGTGAGCTTGAACTGTTAAAGAAAGAAAAAGAAAGACTGGAAGCTGTAGAACAATTATTCGCTGGCGGTCTCGCTCTTATGAATGAAAGAGGATCCGCGGACAAGGGTGACCAATTTGAATTAATGGCGAAAAACGCTCAGCTTCAGGATAATATTTCTGAAATGCAAAAAACAATTGACGCGTTAAGTTCCGGAGGCTCAGGACTTACAAGCCGCATTACTCAGCTTCAGGATCAGATTAATGTTCTGGAGCATAGCTCAGCGGAAAATAAAACATTAATTTCTGAACTGGAAACAGAAAAGGTAAATAGTACTACTGAAATTACGCGTCTTAAAACAGAAAACACATCAAAAGATCAGCAGATCTCGAATTTGAATACTCAATTAACAGCAATCAGGCAGTTATTACAGGACAACTAATAGTTTATTTTCCGCAAACGGCGATTAATTTATTCGCAAGGTGATTGTAAGGAATCATATTCCAATCACCGTAGATATCAATTTTTTTAAAACCTGCCTGCTCCAGGAGTTCTCTTAATTCAGAAGCGGAGTAGAGCCTTTGGACAAATGTTCTTTCTACTACTTTGCCTTCTTTTATTAATATCCAGCGGTTTTTTAATAAAGACCAGGCATCAATACACTCGTATTCAGTTAACATAAAGCCGCCAGCGCGTTCGAACCATTCAGCTTCGATAAAATCACGGGAAATTAATTCCTTGCCCTGTGTCTCAATTATAAAGGTGCCGTCTTTTTTTAAGGATTTATACGCGTTTTGTAAAACTTTTAAATCATCTTTTTTTTCTTCGAAATATCCAAAGGAAATATATAAATTTACAACTGTGTCAAAGTAATCAGGACGAACAAACTCTCTCGCGTCAGCTTTTATATACTCGATATCAAGATTTTCGTATTTTGCGTCTTCTTTTGCCGTTTGTAAAAAACTTTCTGTGATGTCAACGCCTGTTACGGAAAAGCCCATTCTGGCAAACTCGGAGCTCATTCTGCCAAGACCGCAGCAAAGATCAAGAACCTTCGGAGCAGACTCCAAAGGTTCTTTCCATGACTCACTTGGCGTTTCGCCGTAAAGATTAAAATTTGACAGGTGAGTTACTGCGTCGGCAACAGCCGGAACTTCCGACCAATGAGCTTTGTCGAACATAATGGGAGCAAAATGCTCCCAAAAGCCGACATCCTCAAACCATTGCCCTCGCGGCGAAGTTTCCAGCACCTGTTTTAGGCGACAGAATTTTCTGTCATTGGGTTTAGGTATCCGGTTTGAACGCAGATATTGAATAAATGTCTTGTAATGGTTTCTTCGGTTGTTTTAATGCTTCCATTGTTGTTACGAGTAAAACGAACCAGATATTCGCTGTCTGTTTCCTTCAGAATATCAATGTATTCTGTATTTCCCGGTAAACACTTAATGCTATAACGTTTCATATTTAAGGTATCGGAATGAATAAAACCCTACTTGAGATTATCTTTATTTTTTTTTACAATTAAAGGCATGAAAATACGGTTAAAAATGATCCTTGTTATCCTGCCGTTAATCATCGTTCCCCTTTTTTTGGCGCAAATATCCTCATATTTTAAGGCTGTAACAGGGACAACACGCCTTGCCCGCCAGCTTTTGGGCTTTAAACTCGGAGAACTTGAAAAATACGCGAACAACCAGTGGTCGCTTTTAGTAGAAAATAATTACGCCGGAAGAAAAGACATGGTGGACGCCGCCAAAAAAGCGCTCGAGCAATTCGGGCAAAGTATACTTTTAAGCGATACAGAAATAATTTTAGCGGTGGACAATGAAGGCATCCTTGCCATGTCAACGTCTGAGCTTGGATTGCTTGCCGGCGAAAAGGTTCCCTTGTTAAAAATACTGAGCGCTGAGAACCAGGGCTTACAGACAGCCGAAATTGGCGGTGAAAAACGCATTTTTCAATCTTTTTATTTTACTCCTTTTAACTGGCATATTTTGATAAGCGAACAGGAAAAGGTTTTTTTTAGTGATGCCAGAAATATCGCGTTACAGACAATCATTTCTCTCGCCGCCGCGGCGGGCTTAGCTATTTTTCTTTTAATATTGATAACCCGCCATCTTACAAATCCGCTTGCCAGAGTTGTTCAAGGTATGGAAAAAATAATTGAATCCGCGGATTTTTCTTCCAGGGTAGAGCCTGAGTATAACGACGAGACAGGAAAGCTCGCCAACACTTTTAATAAAATGACAGAGGAGTTAGACAGGGCATATTCACAAATTAAGCGTTACGCCTTTGACGCCGTTCTTGCCGGGAAAAAAGAAGAGCGCATACGCCATATCTTCCAAAAATATGTTCCAAACGATGTTATCGAACGTTTCTTTGCGTCACCCGAAAAAATGCTTGTTGGCGAAAATCGCAAACTTTCTATCTTATTTTCTGACATTCGCTCCTTTACAACAATTTCCGAGGGCATGGATCCCGGTGATTTAGTTACTTCTTTAAACCGCTATTTCTCAGGTCAAGTGGATATTATTTATAACAGAAAGGGCATTGTAGATAAATACATAGGCGACGCCATCATGGCATTTTGGGGAGCTCCCGACAAACACGAAGACGACGCATTGCAGTCAGTTATATCCGGCTTAGAAATGATAGACGCTGTTCAAAAATTTAACGCGAACCAGAAAAAACTCGGCAAGTGCGAGTTTCAAATTGGTATAGGACTTAATTACGGCGAAGTTACTGTCGGCAATATCGGAAGCGAGCGCAAGATGGATTACACTGTAATTGGTGACGCTGTTAATCTCGCTTCCCGCATGGAAGGGCTCACTAAAACATATCATTCAGAGATTTTAATTTCTGAGTCTCTTTTTGAAGAACTGCGTACATCTTCACCTGCTTCAGGTCTTGCTTACAGGCTTCTTGATACAGTCGCCGTCAAGGGTAAAACAAAGGGCGTTAGAATTTTCACTGTTAAAAAAGCGCTCTCCGCCGCCGAACAAAAAGCCTGGCCTATTCATAATCAGGGAATGAAGCTTTACTACAACCGCTCTTTTAAAGAAGCCGCTGATAAATTCAAAGAGGCGCTAAGTATACTGCCCGGCGACTTAAACGCGGATAATCTTTACAAAAGATGCATGGATTACGCTTCCAATCCTCCGCCTGAAAACTGGAACGGCGTGGAAGTAATGAAAACGAAGTAAAATGACTTCTTGACACATTATTTGTTGTCTCTTATACTTGAGATCATGAAAATTAATACGATCATACAAGGCGATTGCATTGAGGAGTTAAAGAAACTTCCAGAAAACTCCGTAGATTTAATTTTCGCGGATCCTCCGTATAATATGCAGTTAAAAAATGCGTTGTATCGACCGAATAATACGAAAGTTGATGGGGTTGACGATGAATGGGATAAATTTGCTTCATTTACGGAATACGACAATTTTTGCATTTCCTGGCTTAAAGAATGTAAACGTATATTAAAAGACACAGGTTCTATATGGGTTATCGGTAGTTATCATAATATTTTTCGTGTCGGAAATATTATGCTGAATTTAGGTTTTTGGATTTTAAATGACGTGACTTGGTATAAAACAAACCCCATGCCAAACTTTTTGGGCACTCGTTTTACAAATGCTACAGAAACACTTTTATGGTGCTCGAAAGGAGAGCATTTAAAGAAATATACATTTAATCACAAGATGATGAAGAAATTTAATAATGACAAACAAATGACATCGGTTTGGCAAATTGGTTTGTGTATCGGTGAGGAGCGTATAAAAGGAGAAGATGGAAAAAAGGCTCATTCCACGCAAAAACCGGAAGAATTATTAAAAAGAGTAATACTATCTACAACAAAACAAGATGATATTGTACTTGATCCTTTTTTTGGTACAGGGACAACAGGCGCTGTCGCAAAAAAATTAAAACGCAATTTTATCGGTATAGAAAGAGAAGAAGGCTATATTACTCTTGCAAATAAAAGGATTAATGCTATAAAAGAATGTTTCCTGGAAGCTGAATGGGAAGAAGAAGAGAAAGAGAAACAGGATAGAGTTCCTTTTGAAACATTGTTAAAAGAGAATTATATTAAAGCAGGCGAACCTTTATATACTCGAAAAACATATAGTGCAACAGCATTTGTGATGGAAGATGGTAAATTGGAATATAAGAAGCAAATAGGTTCTATTCATCGAATTGGATCAATTATTCAGCAAACACCGTCATGTAATGGTTGGAAATTTTGGTATATTATGAGGGATGATAAATCTGTTTTAATTGATAGTTTAAGGGATGAATATCTGCGGAGAAAAAATGGATTATAATATATTTTGCAGCATACTTAATAGACAGATATTTGATAGTTCTAAAAGTGATTTAATAGATAAAATTTCAAATTACCCTGATAGATATATAGGTTTATTTAGACCAACAAAACCAAAAGCCAAGATACTGCAAAATTTATTACAATCAAATGAAATTCGCTTTGGTGATGCTATGGAAATTTTATTTGAAAAATACTTTGAAGAACTTGGTTTCAAAAATCTTGAAAAAAGAATCGGTGATGATAAAGAATATCTTGATTTAGATCAACTATTTAAAGTTGGAGATTTAGTATATTTTGTTGAACAAAAAGTTCGTGATGATCATGACTCAACAAAAAAACGCGGGCAAATAAAAAACTTTGAGAACAAAATTATAGCGCTTCTTGATAAATATAATGAAAAAGAATTAAAATGTTATACTTATTTTATTGATCCAGGATTAAAAAAGAATAAAAAATATTATAGTTGTGAACTTGAAAAAATTAAATTAGATTATAAAGTATTTACGAAATTATGTTATGGAAAAGATTTTTGGAATGAAATTGGTTTCCCGAAAATATGGGATGAGATATTAAAACACCTTGAACGTTGGAAGAAAGAAATACCTGACATGCCTTCAATTAATTTTGATGAGGATGCTGAAAATACTTTTGAAGAAATAAAGGATATTGGCGTCTCGGTATACAGAAAATTATTTAACAATAATGAGATTTGTAAGGAAATATTACCTATCCTTTTTCCTGAAAAGAAAGTCCTGCGATTATTACATGAATATTTTATAGAAAAAACGGATCATGGAAGTATTTACAAAACATTGGCAGGTAAAATAAAGGAAAATATAAATATCTAATGAGTAAATATATCCTTTCCCTGGATCAGGGGACAACAAGCTCGCGCGCGATTCTTTTTGACCACGAACAGAATATTGTAGCTGTGCAGCAAAAAGAATTCAGGCAGATTTATCCTAAAGAAGCGTGGGTTGAACATGATCCAATGGAGATTTATTCAACTCAATATGCTGTAATGACAGAGCTCCTTGCAAAAGCAAATGTAAACGTGAAAGATATCGCTGCAATTGGCATAACAAATCAGAGAGAGACAACAATACTTTGGGATAAAAACACCGGACAGCCTGTATACAACGCGATTGTATGGCAATGCAGGAGAACTTCCGCTATTGTTGACGCGTTAAAAAAAGACGGGCTTGGCGAATATATAACAAAAACCACAGGGCTCATTCCTGACGCGTATTTTTCGGGAACAAAAATTAAATGGATACTTGATAATGTAGAAGGTGTAAGAGAAAAAGCGAAAAAAGGCGAAATACTTTTTGGCACTGTAGATACATGGCTAATCTGGAAATTAACAGGCGGCATGGGACGCAATCCTGTTCATGTAACAGATTACACAAACGCGAGCCGCACAATGATTTTTGATATTCACAAACTTGATTGGGATGACAAACTCCTTGACGCGCTTGGAATCCCGCGCGCGATGCTTCCGCAGGTAAAGCCTTCGGGGAGCATATTTGGTTACGCGAACATTAACGGCGAAGAGATTCCGATTGCAGGTAACGCAGGCGACCAGCAGGCGGCGCTTTTTGGCCAGTGCTGTTTTGAAAAGGGAGAGGCAAAATGCACTTACGGAACAGGCTGTTTCCTTTTAATGAATACGGGAACAAGCCCTGCTGTAAGCGGAAACGGATTATTAACTACAATAGCCGCCACCATTGGAAACGGCAGTAATTCAAAAGTACAGTATGCTTTGGAAGGTTCTGTTTTTACAGGCGGCGCGGTTATTCAATGGCTGCGTGACGAACTGGGCATCATTACAGACAGCATAGACAGCGAATATTTCGCGAATAAAGTGCAGGACACGGGAGGCGTTTACCTTGTTCCTGCGTTTACAGGGCTTGGCGCGCCGTATTGGGATATGTACGCGCGCGGCTGCATTGTTGGGATAACAAGAGGCACAAAGAGAGCGCACATTATCAGAGCGGCGCAGGAGTCTATCGCTTTTCAGGTTATGGATCTTTTAAAAGCCATGGAAAATGATATCGGCATTAAAATGAATGAATTAAAAGTTGACGGCGGCGCGAGCAGGGACGCTTTTTTAATGCAGTTTCAATCTGATGTTTGCCGCTCAGCGATTATACGCCCCGTTGTAAGAGAAACTACCGCTCTTGGAACAGCCTGCCTTGCGGGAATAACAACAGGTTTCTGGAAAGATCTAAATGAAATAAAAAATAAATGGAAACAGGATGTCGTCTTTAAACCTATAATGGAAATTGACATTTTTGAAAAACATGTCAAAAACTGGCACAAAGCCGTCGAACGCAGCCGCTCCTGGGCACTTGATTAACAAGCTATTTTTGTGTTAGAAAGTAGTTAAAGTCATGAAATACTTCAATCCTGCGAATTTAGCTGTCATTACATGCCCCGGCGGGGAGGTTTTTGCCGGTGAAGTAATCGAACATTTGCGTCATAAGTACAGGTCAAGCCGTAAACAA
>Ga0209755_10002028_pt1 | contig 28951 bp, 30 predicted proteins | sample TergutCo191P1_FD_187301 | JGI IMG/M metagenome (GOLD analysis project Ga0209755, IMG submission 187301) | Cornitermes sp. P1 segment gut microbial communities from Petit-Saut dam, French Guiana - Co191P1 (SPAdes) (version 2) | ecosystem: Host-associated > Arthropoda: Insects > Digestive system...
TTATGAATAACGTTATTAATTCTGATAAAAAAGAGCAGACTTATTTACGCTATCATCTGGTGCGCCCGGGCAGGGTAACAATTCAGGTTTACACTCTTGACGGTTCTCTGGTTAAGTCAATAAGACGTAACGAACAGCGCGCGGCGGGCGAATGGGTAGACACATGGGACGGCACAAATAACGGCGGGCGCTCTGTTGCGCGCGGTATGTATTTTATCCGCGTTGTTGGTCCCGATATCGACGAAATAAGAAAAGTAATGGTTGTTAAATAAAAATGAAGTCTGCTTTTGTTACAATTATCGGGCGGCCGTCTGTAGGTAAATCTACTCTTTTAAACAAAATGTGCGGCGAAAAAGTCGCCATTGTAAGCAGCGTGCCGCAAACGACACGTAACGCGATTAGGGGAATTGTAAACAGTCAAAAGGGTCAGCTTGTTTTTGTGGATACGCCGGGACGGCACTCAAGCGAAAAAAAAATGAACAAGAAGCTCATGGAGGTATCAGAACGCGCCTTAGCAGAGAGCGATTTAGTTCTGTATTTGTTGGACGCGAGCCGCGCTCCCGGCATTGAGGAAGAGGAGATTGCCGCTCTTCTTAAACCCCTGGCAGAAAAAACAATTATTGCCGTAAATAAAATTGATATTGCGGCATCTGATTTAAATAAAATAAAAGATTTCTTAAATAATTGGTTGGAGAAAAATGAAGGGAAAAAAGAAGAATCCGCTCTTTCTTCCTTTGTGCCTTTGTGCCTTAGTGTGAACTCTTCTATCCATTATATTTCCGCAAATACCGGAGAAGGCGTAGACGAGCTTTTAAACGCCTTATTCGATATGGCTCCCGAAGGACAGCCGATGTATGACTCTGAATTTTACACGGATCAGGAAGCCGGTTTTCGCATTGCCGAGATTATCCGCGAACAGGCGATTAACCGTCTGCGTCAGGAATTGCCCCATTCGCTTTATGTAGATATTGCCGACATGGAATTTAAAGAAAATGAAAAGAAGGGGCAGCAGCTCTGGGTACGCGCTTTTATTATTGTCGAACGCGAATCGCAAAAGGGTATGGTAGTGGGCAAGGGCGGAGAGATGATCAAGGCGATACGTTTATCCGCGTTAAAAGAATTAAAAAATATTTTTGATTGGAAAATTGATTTAGACCTGCGCGTAAAAACCGGCAAAGACTGGCGCCACAATGATAATACCTTACGCAGAATTATTGACAGATAATCAATAGATTTTTAATTCACCTGTGATGAAATTTTTAGGTTCTTGTTTTCCTTCAGGTTTAATTAACAATTCGCCGTTTTCGTTAATTCCGGTAAGCCGCCCTTTAATTTCATTTTTTGAATCGGCTCCTCCTTCGATAAAAATTACTTCTTCGCCTTTTTTATACAATCTTTGTTCTATCCTGTCCTTCCAATCATCGTTTACGCGTTCAAGTTCGTCATAAAGCCGTTCTAGAATTTTTTCCAGTAAATAAAACCTGTCCTTTATTTCTCCCGCTTCCAAAAAAACGCTTGTCGCCTTGTTTTGCAAGTGAGGAGGAAATTCTTTTTGCATTACATTGATACCTATGCCAACAAATACATTGCAAATGCCTGCGAAGCCGGCTGCGTCCGCTTCGCAAATTATCCCGCATGTTTTTTTATTATTAATTATAATATCATTAGGCCATTTAATTTTTACCTTGTTTTTTAAAGCAGGCGCGGTTTCTTCGATGGCAAGAGAAACGGCAAGCCCCGCGCGCAAGGTAAGAGCCTGCGGAATTTTTTCCGCGCATGGGTAGCAAAGCAGAACTGTAAAGGGCAAGTTGACTTCGCTTTCCATCTCCCATGTTCTTTTTAAGCCTCGCCCTCGCCCCGCTTCCTGGAAATCCGCCATTATAACCGTGCCATGCGCCGCGCCTTCACAGGCGAGCTTTCGCGAAACATCCATCGTACTTGTTACGGTTTCTTCATGGTAAACAGGAGCGCCAAAGGGACTGCGTACTTCTAATGTTTTCATACTTATGCTATTATACCCTCATGAACATGGTATGTCTTGACCTAGAAGGTGTCCTCGTCCCGGAAATCTGGATAGCGTTTTCCGAAGCTGTCGGAATCCCTGAACTGCGCCGCACAACGCGCGATGAACCTGATTACGATAAATTAATGAATTTTCGCCTCGATATATTAAAAAAGAATAATCTAAAACTTCCCGATATTCAAAAGGTAATTTCCGGCATGGATCCTCTCGCAGGCGCGATTGAATTTACCAATACTCTTCGTGAAAAAACTCAACTTGTAATTTTATCCGATACCTTTGAGCAATTCGCTAAACCATTAATGAAAAAACTTATGCTTCCTACTCTTTTTTGCAATACCTTAAAAATCGCAGAGGATGGATCTGTAACAGGTTACGCTCTCCGCCAGCAGAACGGAAAAAAAGAAGCGATTAAAGCTTTCAGATCGATGAACATGCGCATCTTTGCCGCAGGCGATTCGTTTAACGATTTAGCGATGATACGCGAAGCTGACGCGGGCTGTCTTTTTAAAGCGCCCGAACAAATACGAAAAGATTGCGCCGATTTATCTTGCATTGATACATTTGACGAACTACTTAAAAAAATAGAATTTTTTCTTTCCAATCCTTAGTGCCTTTGCGTCTTTGTGTGAGGTCTTCTCTAAATAATTTTTTTCTGCTATAATAAAAAAAATTAAACAAACGAGGTTTGTATGGCATCATTATCAATTCCTGCCGCAGAAGACAAGGCGCATGATTTATTAGCGCTTGGCGCTCTGGTTACAAGACTTGATCCCGGGGTTATCCCATTTACAGAAGCGAATGAATATCTTTTGCATGTTTCAGGCGGCGAATATAATGTTGCCACGAATTTAAGCACATGCTTTGGTTTAAAAACAGCGATCGCGAGCGCAATGGTAAATTATCCAATCGGGCGCAGAATTGAATACGCTGTGCAAAAAGCGGGAGTTACTCCATATTACAAACGTTTTGAACATGACGGCGTGCGCGGACCAAACATGGCAATTGTGTGGAGCGACCGCGGACAGGGCGTTCGCGCTCCTGTTGTTTTTTACAATCGTTCCAATGAGGCGGCGCAGCAATTAAAACCGGGAAGTTTTGACTGGGACGCTATTTTTAAAAAAGGCGTTCGCTGGTTCCACTCAGGCGGAATTTTCAGCGCGCTCTCGTCCACAACGAGTGAACTTGTAATAGAGGCGATGCAGACGGCGAAAAAAGCGGGAGCGATTGTTTCCTTCGATTTGAATTACCGCGCGAAGTTGTGGGCAGTTGCCGCCGCCGAGCAGGGGAAGAGCGCGTCACAGGCGAGCGAAGAAGCCGCGAAGACCCTGCGCAAAATTGTTAGTTTCGTTGACGTGCTTGTAGGCAACGAAGAAGATTTGCAAAAAGGGCTTGGCTTAAAAGGACAGGATGTAGAATCCAAGGGTAAGCTTGATCCTTCCGCTTTCTTCGGCATGATGGAGAGCGTAACAAAAGATTTCCCCAATATTAAAGCAGTCGCTACCACCTTGCGCGAAGTTCATTCAACTAACAGACATTCATGGAGCGCGGTTCTGTGGCTCGACGGAAAAACCTATCAGGCGCCTGCTTGCGAACTTGATGTTTACGACAGGGTAGGCGGCGGCGACGGTTTCGCGGCGGGACTTTTTTATGGTTTATTATCCGGCAAAACGCCGCAGGAATCTTTACAATTTGGCTGGGCTCACGGCGCGCTTGTTACGACAACACCCGGCGACATTTCCATGTTCAGTCTGGATCAGGTTGAAGCCTTCGCCAAGGGCGGCTCCGCTCGTATCCAAAGATAAAAATTGGAATACATAAAACACGGATTTTCACGGATTAAACAGATCTCCACAGATTAAGAAAAAGAGAAGAACTAAATGATAATCAGTGCTAATCCGTTAAATCTGTGTTAATCAGTGTCTTCCTGATTAATTCTTATTTAAAATATTGCAATGCGTTGTTAAATGAAATGTCCTTCGCGATTTTTTCCAGTTTTTCCATGTCGTTTGGATACTCGCCATTTTCCACCCACTTGCCAAGCAAGTTGCACATAATGCGGCGGAAATATTCATGGCGCGGATAGGAAAGAAAACTTCGGCTGTCTGTTAACATCCCGACAAAAGCGCTGAGCATACCCAAATTCGCGAGAACGCGCATTTGTTCTTCCATGCCGTCCCTGTTATCGCAGAACCACCATGCGGAACCAAGTTGCATTTTTCCAACGCAGCTTGAATCCTGGAAGCCGCCCATGATTGTGGCAATGGGGTAGTAGTCCTTTGGGTTGAGAGAATAAAGAATTGTTTTTGGCAAACCTTTTTCTTCGTTTTCAAGTTCCATGCAGTCTAAAAGAGCGGAAAGATTATCGCTTGAGAATCTGTCGTTGACAGCGTCAAAACCTGTGTTGATTCCAAGTTTGTACAGCATTTTTGTATTTACGTTTCTGATACATGAATAATGAAACTGCATTACTATGTTTCGTTTGGCGTATAAATCAGAAAGAGACACAAGCATCGCGGTTTTGTACGCGTCAGCTTCCTCAATTGTAACGCTCTTGCCGCTGAGCGCTCTCGCGAATGTTTTTTCTATTTGCTTTACAGGAGCGTCAACAAAGGGAATGTATTCCAAACCATGATCCGCCGCGCGGCAGCCCATCGTAATAAAAAAATCAAGGCGTTTTTCTAAAGCTAGCAGTACATCGTCTGTATTTTTAATTTTTACTCCGCTTGCCGCGCCAAGATCATCAATATATTTTACAAAACCAGCGGAATTTATTTCCACAGCCTTGTCGGGTCTAAAAGAGGGAATTACCTTTGTATTTATTTTTCCAATCGGCGCACTGCCATCCATAATTGCCTTGTGGTGTTCAAGAGTATCAATAGGGTCATCAGTTGTTCCAACAGCGTAAACATTTTGGCTCTCAAAAATTCCTTTAACAGATAATCGCGGCGTTTTTAAAAGCGCGTTTGCTTTTTCCCAAATCGCGCCAGCGCTTTTTTGTGTAAGCGGTTCATTGATGCCAAAGTAGCGCTGTAGCTCAAGATGCGTCCAATGGTAAAGAGGATTGCCAATCAGGTTTTCTACCGTGCGCGCCCATGCGAGATATTTTTCATAAGATGGCGCGTCGCCTGTTATAATTTTTTCTTCTATGCCCATCGCGCGCATCATACGCCACTTGTAATGGTCGCCAGAAAGCCACGCGTCAGTTAAATCGCTCATTTGCCTGTTTTCCGCTATTTGCGAAGGAATCAAATGACAGTGGTAATCAAAAACGGGTTCGTCTTTTACCGTCTTAAAAAGAGAGCGGGCAGTGTCGGTTTCCAAAAGAAAATTCTCATCCATGAAATTTTTTACCATTTTTTACTCCTTGCGGCGCGTAAACTCTTGTATATTCTAGCATAATGTGCGTAAATTTAAATGATGCCTATACATATTTCTCTGAAAAACTCATTATTAATGCTTCTTTGCGGTCTTTTCTTTGCTGTAGGAGCGGCTTTTCTTGCCGCCATCCTGCTTTCAGGTCCCAGATTGGGGGTGCATTACGATTTTTTAACGAAATATAAAAAGCCGGTTATTACAAGAGAGATATTGATCATAAACTCTGATGAATATATCGAGGGTAGCGATTTTTTTACGGCGCTTATGACGCTGACAGAAATGGAAGCTGCGAATTTGGTCTTAGCGGGAAAATTATCGCCTTCAGCTACGCCAATTACTGTAACCGAAGCCGAGGTGCGCAGGCGTTTTACAGATGAATATTCCATAATAAGCTCAAATATCCGAAGTATTTTTGACGGGATACGCATAGGGACTGTAAGCCCGACTCAGGCTCCCATAATGGTTGAGCGTGTTGTTGAACTGACGGAGCGGGGAAGAGACAGATTGATTTCCGCTCTTATAGACAGGGATGAAGAGCTGATTCGTTCTGTCGCGGTTTTTGGAAATTTTTTGGAAGCGTACACAAAGCCGACGTTTGATAAAGACGGAAGGTTAAGACGCGTTAAACCCATAGATACCGATTATGAACATCCGCTTTATTTAAATTTAAAAAACCGTTACGCCTTTTCTCAGATTGAAACTTCACCTAACGGAAATATTTTATGGCTGCAAGGGTATGACAGAAAAGATATTAATATAATGCTTGACAGAGACGGAAACATTATAACAAACGGTAATACATCTTTTCGCCGTGTTGATATCGAACTCTTTCGCGAATACGAAGAAGCTTGCGCCGCTATGCTCAGCGCTTTAACACAGGCGCGCGAAAACGGCGTTTTTTCCAGAATATCACCGGAAAAAATTCCTTTGTTTTTAGGCGAGCATTCTTATGAGCTTTTAGATGAATTAATAAAATCACCCGACAGCGAAAACCGCGCCGCTTGGATAATTTCGCGCGCAGTTTATTTTGACAGCATAGCTGAATTTATTAATAGTTCTGCCGATACAGTTCTTATTGCCGAATACGAAGAACAAATAGCGGACACAGATCCTTCCAATTCACAAACCATCGCGGCGCTTGTAAATAAAAGAGATGAATTAAAAGAAGCGTCTTCATTTTTGCGCGAAACATACGGCAAATTATCATTGGTGCGTAAAAAGCTTAAAGATGAGCTTGCTCAGTCTCTTTGCGTTATGGGTCCCGATTACAGCTCGGAATATTCCGCTCTGTTGGCAAACGCGATGATTACAGGCTCTCATGTTAAACCTGTAAACGATAAATATACTCTTCTTTGGTCGGTCGCAGCTCTTTTGCTGGTATTAATTATTATTTTTATGCTGCGCCCTTCTGTTTTATTAGGTCTGGGCTTAGGGTTAAGCGTGCTTGCGGCGGGAGCCTTTAGCGTTCTTTATATTTATTTTTCGTACTGGATAGACCCTGCGATTATTTTATGTTCTTCTCTCGCCGGAACTTTAATAATGTTTTTAATCAAATCTGTATATATAAGTTTTAGAGCCAGAAGTTTCCGTATGGCTTATAAATCCGCTGTTCCAAAAAATGTTTTACAGAGTTTAATAGAAGTTGGAAAACCGGAATTGAATGATGTAACTGTCTGCTATGCCGCGGTAATAGTAATAAAAGATTTTAATATGTTTGGGAGAGAAAACCGCGAGAAGCCAAGAGAAGCAGGCAAAATAAAAAAGAACTTTTTCGCTCTCGCTAAAAAAGCGCTTTTTAACGCTGGAGCGGTCATTACAGGTTACGAAGGCGATACCATTATCGCGTGTTTTGGTTCTCCTCTTGAATTGCAGCCAAAACTTACAACTTATAAGTATTCAGATGACGGAAAGCCGATTAAAACTTATCATCCTGTAGACAAAGCCTGCGCCCTGGTAAAGAATTTATTAAAGAGCGAAAAAATTACATGGCGCTTTGGCATTGACGCAGGCGAGTGTTCTTTTTCATGGTCGCCTGAAACCGGCTTTACAGTTAATGGAAGCCCGGCAGTCCGCGCCAGGGTTCTGGCGGCGAAGAACGCTCGTTACCGCACCCGCGCGCTTATCTCGGAGAGCGTTCAGCAAAAATTGGATTTGGAATCTCCGCAATCCAGAGAAATGCGCGATTGGACAGAAGAATCCGTAAAAAAAATCGGCACCCTCTTTGATGATGAAGACGCTGTTTACAGGTTTGAGTAACTTTTACTAGAGCTTGTTTTTGGGTCTTGTAACGGTCTTCACAATATCATTGTTTTGCCCCATCCACATTCTCGCGTTTGTTTCGATGTTGGTAAGTTCGGCGTTAACGAAATATGCTCTTACGCTTTTATTTCCTTCCCTGTCAACGATGGTCCTTACGGTTCCTGTCAGCATATAGTTAGCGCCGATTTCTCTGCCAAGGGCGGCAACAGTCGCTTCGCTTGCGTTGCTTTGCTGTTCCTGTCTTTCCGCGCGAAGTTCCGCTCTTGTATCTCCTCCCGCGACAAAGTCAAGTTTGCCGCTGTTAAAGATAACAGATTCCATTATGGAAGAAATGATCCCGGTATCAATTTGTTCGCTGCTTTCATTTTTAAATCTGCCTACGATTACAGTGGGCTTTTTATTTCCGGCGGCTTTAATCGCCTGATCAACTCTCGCGCTGGAAAGGCAATCGTTTATAAGAGCTTCGCAGACGATCCTTACATCCCTCGCGTTCCAGTAACCGCTTAAATCAGCTTCGTTTCCGGCTTTTTCGCGTTTAACGGTTGTCGCGCAGGAAGAGAGTAAAAACAATGCTAATAACGCTCCCGGTATAATTAATAATTTCTTCATATAAGTCTCCTATTTCAATTTTATAGACTGAATTAAATTTAGTCTGTTATTACTTACAATAATATCCCTATGTTCTTCGCGGAAAACAACGCTGTTCCCATGATAATAATTAATATAAACCTGATAGGTTCCAGGGTCAAGATTGATTCCGCCTATATACGCTTTATCGGGCAGGTATCGTGACATCCTTATATCGGCTTTTTCGGAAGCGTCCATTGCCGCTCTTGCCGCGACAGCTACAAGAAGCCCGGTGAGGGAGTCTGTCTGCCTTGACGTTTCCATCGAAGCGATATCCGCGACAATGTATTTAGAAATTGTACGGATATAAGTTTTTAGAAAGATATTTGAAAAACGCGCGTTATATGTTTCTTCTATAACCGCACCCATATCTTCGAGTAATTCAAGACTGATTTTTTCCTTGCCTTCAATTTCTACTTCAATTTTTGTAATAATATTCGCTCTTTTTTCCAGCACCGGCAGTTTAAAAACAGCTATTTGAAGCACAGGATGCTGAAAAGGAAGGTATTGAATAATCGCGTCTTCTTTTTTTATTGGAGATAAACCTGAAAAACTTATTATATTAAGCCTTGCGAGCCGCGGCGGCACATTGCGAGCTTCTTCTACCGCTCTTGGAACAAGTCCCCTGTAAATATTTTTATTTGAGGCATAGGCGCTGTTGACTTGATCAAATTCTATGCGGGCGGCATCGGTGTTTCCTGCAGCCTGATAAAAAAGCGCTCCAAGGTAACGCGCGAGAGCGGAGTTAGAAAAATTCACATCTTTTGCCGCGGGCATTTGGCTTACGCCGGTTTCTTTTCTTGTTTTGTCAGATAAACTTTCTCCTGTATTTGGATCTACATAATTATATTTTCGTTTAAGTAAATCAAGCTTGCCGCTTGATGAACTCAATTTGCGTATTTCAACAAGAGCGCCTTCGATATTATCGCGTTTATAGTAATTAAGAGCGTTAAAAATATTTATGTATATGTCCTCAAAATCTTCGCCGGGATATGTTTTTGTATTATCATTTAAAATATAAGAAAAGAAACCTTCGGATATACTTTTTGTATAGGCTTCTTCTATAAGGCGTTCAGCGCGCTCTAAATCTTTGGAAGATTCTTCATAATTTCCGGCATAATGTTCAAGAAGACCCTTATCCAGATAAAGTACGATAGAGTCTTTTTCCGGGTAAACAGGTGTTTTTTTTTCCTGTCCCTTTCTAATAACATCCGCTGCCGCCGCGAAATTTGACTGTTCAACCGCGTTATCAGCTTCTTTAAACGCTTTTGAGTTACTTGCGCATGATACCGCTAAAAAAACCAGCAAAGAAATATTTAATATTTTAACGCTTTTTATTAGGTTCATGAATTGATATAATACTAACGTGAATGTTATTTTATTGGAAGAGCATGAATTGGGGCGAAGCCTTCCCCGGCGTGATGAGCGGACAATTCATCTTTTAAAAGTTTTACATAAAAAACCGGGCGATGAATTTGAAGCCGGTATTCTCGGCGGGAAGCGCGGCACAGGAAGAATCGAAAAGATCAATATTGACGGCTCGATTTTTATAACTGTTACGGCAACGGAGCCGCCGCCCGCGCGTTTGCAGCTGCGAATGGCTGTTTCTTTCGCTCGCCCAATTCAACTTAAACGAATTTTTAGGGATCTTTCAAATTTTGGCGTCTCGGCTATTGACTTAATAGGCGCGGACCTTGGCGAAAAAAGTTACCGTGACACAAAAATGCTCGCTGACGGCGGAGCGCAGGCGGCTCTAATTGAGGGAGCGGTGCAATCCCGGGATACACAACTGCCGATTTTTTCGGTTTATGATAATCTTGATAAATGGCTTAATGATCGTCCATGGGAAAGTAAAGATAATAATCGTATTCATCTTTTGCTCGCGATGGATAACATTCGCCCGGAAGGATCGTTCTTCCATCTTACGCCTTCAAGCCGCCCCTGCGTTATTGCCGTAGGTCCCGAGAGAGGCTGGTCTGACAGGGAACGCGACTTATTTGAAAAAGCGGGTTTTCTGCGGCTTTCTATGGGGAGCCGTGCTCTGCGGACAGAAACAGCCTGTGTCGCGGCCGCGGCGCTCGCGATGGAAAAAATAGAGGCTCAATAGTTTACGCGAGGAGTTTTATAATGACAGATTTGGATAAGTTAAAGCAAAAACTGCTCGCTATAGAAGACGCGCCGCTTGAGTTTACTCTTATTTACTCCGGTAAAAAAAGCAAAAAGGTAAACGGGCTTTATAAACCGGCGTCCCGTGAAATTATTCTTCATAACCGCAATTTTAATTCTGACGACGCTGGACAGAATTTATTACTGTACACGGCGATTCACGAATACGCTCATCACTTGCACGCATGCTCCCGCGGCGGAATACTTTCTCCAAGAGCGCACAGCCCCGAGTTCTGGGCAATCTTTCACGCGCTTTTAGAAAAAGCCGAAAAGAAAAAAATCTACAACGATGTGTTTTCTATTTCGCCCGAACTTTTAAAACTGACAGAACTTATCCGCGGCAAGTATTTGGAAAAAAACGGCGAGCTTGTAAAAGAAATGGGCAAGCATTTATTAAAAGCCCATGATTTATGTACCGATATCGGCGTGCGTTTTGAAGACTACGTTGACCGCATGCTGCGTATTCCAAGAGCCGCCGCCAACACAGCGATTAAAATGTTTGAGTACGACATTGCTCCCGAAGTGGGCGCGGACAATATGCGTTTTCTCGCGGGTATCCGCGACGGTGAGGATCGCAAGGCGGCGGAAAAAGCTTTAATAAAAGGCAAAAGTCCGGACAGCGTAAAGGTGGCAGTGCGTAATAAAGACAAAGAAGACATTGACCCCGTAGCAATTTTAGAAAAAGAGAAACAGCGTCTTGAACGCACAATAGAAACTTTGAGCAAAAGATTGGACGAAGTAAAAAAAGAATTGAAGGAGAAAAAATGAGAAAGGTTTACATAGACTACAACGCGACCACTCCCTTAAGGCCGGAAGTAAAAGCCGCTATGACAGAAGATTTTGATATCTTCGGCAATGCTTCCAGTATGCATGCGTCAGGAAGGCTCGCGCGCGCAAGGGTAGAGCAGGCAAGAATTTCTGTCGGCAGTCTTATAGGCGCGAAAGGCGAAAATATAATTTTTACTTCAGGCGGCTCGGAAGCCAACAATACAGTGTTTCAGACCATGCGTATTTTAGCGCAAAAGCCTGACGCGAAAAGAAACGAGATTATTACAACGGCTATCGAACACCCATGCGTTATGAACTCGGCGCTCAATTTAAAAAACGCCGGGTTAAAAGTTACTATACTTCCTGTTGATGAATACGGAAAAATAAAAATTGATGAACTGGAAAAAACATTAAACGATAAAACGCTCTTTGTTTCTGTAATGGCAGCTAACAATGAAATAGGCACTGTGCAGGATATTAAAGAAATAACCTCTCTTGTTAAAAAGGCTGGAGCGTTTATGCACATCGACGCTGTACAGGCAATTGGGAAAATCCCGCTCAGTATAAATGAGATTGACTCCGACTACATAACTATTTCCGCTCATAAAATTTATGGGCCCAAGGGAGTGGGCGCGCTCTATGTAAAAAAAGGTTCGCCGCTTTTTCCCTTAATTCATGGGGGACATCAGGAAGACGGTTTGCGGGCTGGAACCTATAATAACATCGGCATACTTGGTTTTGGAAAAGCGGCAGAGCTTGCCGCAGGCGAGGCGGAAAAATATATAAAAGAAATCGCTCCCTTGCGTGATAAATTGCGCAAGGGTCTTACAGAAAAAATTCCCAACATTAAAATAAACGGGCATCCTGTTGATGTGCTCCCAAACACCTTAAATGTTTCCTTCCCCGGCGCGGAAGGCGAGGCGATTTTACTTTCTATGGATATGCAGGGGATAGAAGCTTCCACAGGTTCTGCCTGCGCTTCGGGGAGCCTTGAGCCTTCCCATGTGCTTATGGCAACTGGAGTCAGCCCTGAGCTTGCGCACGGTTCAATCCGTTTTAGCCTGGGGTGGGGTATTACAGAAGCCGATATTGATTATATAATAGAAACACTCGCGCCGATTATCGCCCGGCTGCGGGCAATGTCAACTTTAACAAGTATTTAAGGACAGAACATGGCAGACTGGCTTTATTCAGATACCGTAAAAGATCATTTTACAAATCCTCGCAATGTGCTTTTGGAAGATGAATCGAGTTTTGATTATAACGCGAAAGGGCAGACAGGAAATATAAAATGCGGAGATCAAATGATGATGCTCCTAAAGATAGAAGATGATGTTATAGCTGATGTGCGTTGGAAAACCTACGGCTGTGCAAGCGCAATCGCAAGTACCAGTATGCTGTCGGAAACAATCAAGGGGATGAAGATAGAAGACGCGTATAAAATCCGCCCGGAAGATTTAGTCGAAAAACTCGGAGGTCTTCCAAGTTTTAAAATCCACTGTTCTGTTTTAGGAGACAAGGCACTGCGCGCCGCGATTGATGATTACCTTAATAAAACGGGGCGCAGCGGAATGCTTGTAGAAGAAACCGTTATTATCTGCCATTGTGTCGGCATTACCGATAAAGATATAGAAACCGCCTTTAAAAACGGCGCGCGGAATTGGGAGCAGCTTCAGCAGGCGACAAAGATTGGAACAGTCTGCGGACAGTGCAAAGAAAAAGCCGTGGATTTACTCCACGGCTTTGACCATATCTACAGCAATTAATATCGCTTTTACATACCTACTGCCCCTAAATCCGAGGGGTTAAGTATTAACGCGTTGCCGTCGGGGCTCTGGGTTAAGAGCCGACCCTGCTGAATAGTTACAGAAGCTTCCGGATGAACTTTAACTTCAGATTTTGCCTGCATTTCAAGGTTTGTGTTAAAACGCGCGAGGTAACAATCATGATTATCTACCGTTATCGCGTAAAGATCGTTTCCGTTTACCCAAAGAAGGCTTCCGGCTTTGATATTATCATCACCTTGTTTTGCCATTTCCAGGGTCTCTTGATTTATCTCGACAAGACGCACAGCTCCTTGCCCTCTGTCTTCACCGGCAATCGCGAGTAATCTTCCGCCTACAAGGCTAACCGTTCTTGTATGCACAAGAGATAAAGGTGAACGTCTGATTGTGTTTCCGCTGGAAGGATTAAGACGAACAATTCTTCCTACCTGCGTTGGGCTTGTGCCTTCTATTGTCACGCCAAATACTCCAGCTTCTTCCCGCGCGATTGCCGCCTGCTGGTCTCTTGCGATATCCTGGCGTTCCTGCTGAGCTTCGCTTGATTTTTGATCGGCAAGTCTTTCCTGACTGGCAGCGTCTTCTCTGCGCTGTTGGTTATCGGCTTCTCTTTGGTCCAGTTCTTCATCTTTTTTATCAAGTTCTTGTTCCGCTTTTTTTGCTTCCGCTTCAGTTATTTTTCCGGAATCCTTGTCTTCCTGAACCTGCTGTCTTGCCTGCTCAGTCTGTCTTCTTTCTTCGGTTATGCGCCTGTCTTCCTGCGCTGCTTCCTGTCTGGTTGCGCGCGCCTGACGATCTGCCTGGTCAGCTTCTCTTTCTTTTAAATCGACCATTGCCTGTCTTTGCGGAACACCCTGATCACTTTCCTTGCGCATTTCCTCAACAACTCTTCTGTCGGAAATAGCTGAAGTATCAATCGCGCTTAATCCGCCGGATCCAAGAGGAATAGCCATCAGTGTTCTTCCGGGCCATTCGTCATAGCGGATAGAAAGTCCCGCTTTCTCTCTTGTCAAATTCGCGATTACCTGGGATTTATAACGACCCTGGAAATAATCCCAGTTACCGCGGTATACGGCGTTGTAAACAGTTATATATTCAGCTAACAAAAGAGCGTCGCTTGCGCTGTATTGGTAAGCTTCCTGCAAATAACCCTGAATGATTACGCGCAAGTTTCTGACATGATCAACGCCTGTATCAACTCCAAGACCAAATACATCAGCGTCCAGTTTGTCGGTTTCTCCGCCTGAGACACAGTGAATTACAAAATATCGGTTTGTGGCGCCAATATCAAATTTATATGAATAAGTTCTTCTTTGCTCCTGATTCATCGACGCCATTGTAGAGGCGGCGCCCTTTTCCCTTTCGTTTATCTGCCTTCCTATAACCACGCCAAGCTGACGGATTTCTTCTCTTGTGTCTACACGGGCATGAGGACCCTCATAGTTAATAAACACAACAGGCGGAAGATCCTTCAACTCATTCTGATTAACCTGGGCGAAAACCGGGAATGAAATTACTGTTAATACTACAGCGCACACCACCGCTTTTAATGAAGGTAAAGCGTATTTTGACATTTTCATGATCTATCTCCTAATAATCCATTATATTACATCTTATCCAAATTGGGAATAGTGAAAAATTTCACAAATTTCACAAAATTCGCTTGACATTTCCATCCCTACGTATTACAATCTGTAATATGGTAAACCTAGCATTAAAACCAGTAAAAAACGAGGCGATTACAACCGCCAGACTCCCGGCAGATACCAGAAATAAACTTCTGGTTCTTTCCAAACATATGAACAAGACAAAGTCAGAAATTATTAAAGAAGCGGTAGAAATGTATTTCGAAAAAGAAGAGAACGAAATTGATTCCTACACTTTGGGTCTGCCGTATTTTGGCAAATATGGTTCCGGTATTGGGGATCTTTCAACTACATACAAACAACGTTTTAGGGAGTACTTGGTTGCGCGGCAGAATTCTTATTGACGCAGGTCCTTTAATTGCCCTGTTTGATGCTGATGATAATAACCATAAAAAGATAAAGGATTTTTTTACCAAGCGTCAGTTTCTTTTTATTAGTACCCTTGCAGTTTTTACAGAAGTGTCTCACTTGCTTAATTTTAGCGTTAAAGCTCAATGTGATTTTTATGAATGGGCTATGCTTCATGGAGTGATTATCGCCGACATAAACCAAAACGATTTACTCCGTATTACCGAATTAACAAAAAAATACGCGGACCTGCCAATGGATTTTGCCGACGCGAGTTTGGTTGTTGCCGCTGAAAAATCCGGAATAAAAGAAATTATCAGCCTGGATAAAGATTTTGACATTTACCGTCTTCCCGGCAGGGAAAAGATAAAAAATGTTTTTTCTGAAATTTTATCTCATTGATGTAAGTTCTTTGCTTGCCTGTCTTCTTGTTGCCGGCGGCTGACTGTTTGCCGCGAGTAAATTAAGAATTTTAATTCCTGTTTCACTTAAAGGGGGCCCCGAAAACCTGCACAATGCTCCTGTTGCCGCGGCAATCGCTGTTAACACCTGCTCATCTTTTACGCTGTTTTGAATTATCGAATGCAGAAAGGTTTGGATCGCGGTTCCGTTAGGATCTACGCCAATATCTCCAATTGCTTTTATTGCCGTCGCTTTAATTGTCGGTTCATTGCTTCTTTGGAAAATATTAATAAGCCATGGAACTGTTTCGTATGATCCAATTTTACCCAAGAGATTCATGGCGGCTATTCTAAACTGTAAGAGTTCATCATCAACGATGACACCTGCAGATACGTTTAATAAAAAGCTGGTCCACTCAGCTTCATTCGCGCCAATATTGCCTTCGCTTACCGCTTTCCCTATGATTTCCAGTTTTACTTTTCTTTCATTTTCGTTAAGAGGGATTTCGAGCGCGTTAAAAATTTGAGGACGCCCCAGTCCGTAACTGCCTTCGGGAAGCGGACCAAAAAGCGCGTTTGGTTCATGCAGAACCCTGTCTTCAATTTTATACGCGTAAAGAATCCAGTCTCTTCCGCCTGAATATAAAACTCCGTCATTTCCAAAGGCAGGCACAGAAGCCGCGTTATTAATAAAGGTAAACCAGAATCTTTTACCTCCCGGTGAAAAACAGGAAGCTCCGTTCTTGCTTAATACATAAATTCCTCTTTCATCAAAAAGCATTTCCGCTTCCATTTCCGGTTTCCCGCCGGTTTTCGCCATTTCTCTTATGTGGGTGTCGCCTGTCCAAATGAATTTTTTTTCTTCTAAAGACAGTATTGTAATTCTGCCATCGTTCATTGTTACCGCGATATTATCACCTCTGCATACAGCGCTTAGAGGGTTCGCGGGAAGACGCGGAAGCACCAAAGGCTGAACATCGCTTTGAGCGGATAAAAACCAATCCTGCGACGTTCCTATTTCTTCCATGCTTCCGTCCGCGTAGAATGCCAGCATTCTAAGTTGATCTGTAGAAATAATAATTGCCGGAGTGTCAACTAAGGACCATACTTGAGTGTTCCCAAAAGGATCGATTCTTAAAACATCGTTATTTTTTATGGCAAAGAAAATTTTTCCGCTTTTATCCAATTTTGGCGCGATGGCGATGGGGCTTTCTAAAGTTTTTGTCCATAAAAGAGTTCCAGACGCGGTAAAGCAGTATATTTTTTTTTCTGTAGGAACAAATAGTCTTCCATCCCAGCCTACAATTACTCTCGCGCATAAAGGTTCGTCAAGGCTTCTCCGCCATAGTTCTCTTCCGGAGCGGTTAACAGCGATAAATGTTCCGTTTGTTCGTGATAAATAAGAAGTGCCTTCCCGTGAGCGCGTAACGTATGGGCTTATTCTGCCCCTCGCGGAATAGTTCCACATTGGGGTTCCCGCGGTAGAGTATGCTCTGATATTTCCGCCGTCAAGCGCGACAACAGCGGACTGCGCCTGAACAGACGGCAGAGATAACACAGAACCGCCAACAGCCTGCCGCCAGGAGGGGTCGCTTGTAACAAGTCCTTGCTCGCGAATATCGCTTTGAGAAAAAACTGTAACTATGGTACACAGGAAAAATACGCAATTTAACAAGAAAAGTTTCATTAATATTAGTATACTACAAATTATGTCTGTTAGTGATGTATGTAAAATACAATTAGAAAATATCGCTCAGGGAGGAGATGCTATTGGACGTATCGAGGGGAAACCTGTCTTTGTTGAAGGCGGAGCGCCGGAAGAGACCGTCCTGTGCCGTATTACAGAGGATCACAATACATGGGCACGCGCCGTTATATTGGAAATAATTGAAGCTTCGGCTGTACGCGTAGACAGTGTTTGCGCTTTATATACCAAATGTGGAGGATGCAATCTCGCTCATATTGATTATAAGGCCCAGCTTGATATAAAAGCCTCTATATTGAAAGAATCATTTTCGCGATTTGGAGGTTTTGAGCCTCAGAAAATTGATGTTTTTCCCTCGCAGCCCTTTAAATACCGAAACAGAATGCAATTCCATTGTCTGAGGCAGAAGGCGAAAGGAGACAATTACGGCTTTGGTTTAAAAGGACGGGCAAGCGGAGAAATTATCGAAATAAATGATTGTCCAATCGCGGTTCAAAAAATAAGAGAAATAATTAAATCTCCCAAGGATATTACCCTGCCTGTAGAAAAAGATCGCTTTACGGTTTTTGCCAAGGATGATGTTTTATTAAATGAAGGCGCTCAACAAAGAGGTAAAATTAAAATTCTTGACAAAGAAATAACAGCGGACGCCGAGTTGTTTTTTCAGAGTAATTGTTCCATGCTTGAAAAATTAATTTTAGAATTACAAAGAGTAATAGAAGACACAAAGACCTACGCCATAAACCGCGCCTTACCTATGGCGGATTTGTACTGCGGTGTGGGAACCTTCGCGCTCTTTTTGGGAGAAATGTTTCCAAAGGTAATACTCGCGGAAGAAAATAAAAGTTCAGTCAGTCTCGCGCGGGAAAACCTGAGAGGTATAAACGCGGAATTTTTCGCCTTGCGCGACAGTGAATGGCAAAAAACTCTGCCGCGCTCTGCCGGTGAGTACAGTTTCGCGGTAATCGATCCGCCAAGAGCGGGGCTTAACAGTAAACTCGCGCGTTTTCTCGCCAAGGAAGGACCTGCTGTTATCGCTTATGTAAGCTGTGACGCAGCAGCTCTCGCGCGTGATTCAAAAATACTTATTTCAGGCGGCTATAAATTAAAGGAACTCAAAATATTTGATTTTTATCCGCAAACCGCGCATATAGAGAGCCTTGCGGTGTTTGAGAGAGAATAAATAACCTATTCCATGTTGTAATTTCTCATTATTATGCTAAAATGTCCTCATGGTTCAGAAAGAGGACTATTTTGACAGCCACGATGGTACCAAGCTCTATTTGTATAAATGGCTGCCTGAGCAGCAAGACACAAAAGCCGTACTGCATATAGTACATGGTATGGCTGAACACGCCTTGCGTTACAGGCGGCTTGCCGAGAAACTAACCCAGGCAGGGATAGAAGTGTGGGCAGCGGATCAGCGAGGGCATGGAAAAACCGCGAATCTTGAGTTAAACGACCCCGGCAAGGGAGGGCTTTTAGGGCATTGCGGGGATAGTAATAGTATAGCCTGCGTAACAGCGGATATTCACGCGGTAAACGCGGAAATTCGTAAATCAAAACCAAATATTCCATTATTTCTCCTGGGACATTCGTGGGGTTCTTTTTTGGTTCAGAATTATATTGAGTACTTAGAAGAAATTAAAATTGATGGTTGTATTTTATCGGGAACAAAGGGGCCTGACGGTTTTTTAATAAAAGCCGGGATTCCTTTAATGATTGTGCTTTCCGCTCTTAAAGGACAGCGTAAGGGTTCGCGGATGGCGAAATCAATTGGAGACGGAGCTTACAACAAACCATTTAAACCCAATCGTACCAATTTTGACTGGTTAAGCCGCGACGAAAAAGAAGTTGATAAATTTATAGAAGATCCTCTCTGCGGTTTTTTATGTTCATCTGGTTTTTACCGCGATCTTGTAAAATTGTTATATAACATTCACCGCTCTGACGCGTTGGCAAGGATAAATCGTTCTCTGCCGGTGTATGTTTTTTCCGGAAGCGCTGACCCTGTGGGAGAAATGGGAAAAGGTCCCACGCTCCTTGTGGACGCTTACCGGAATCATGGAATAGAGGACTTTGAGTTTGTGCTTTATCCGGGCGCCAGGCATGAGACATTAAACGAAACAAATCGTGAAGAAGTAATAGAAAATCTTCTTTCATGGATTAATAAGCATGTAAGTAATGAGATATAGATATTCAGCCGCACAAGACGGCAAACTTGTAAAAAAAGCTTTAATATATACGCGCGATGAGCATGGGATAAACTTCAGCGACGTGGACGGCGAAGCTGTGGGTATAGTAAGAAAATTAAGAGGCGCGGGATACGATTCGTATATTGTAGGCGGCGCTGTCCGCGATTTAATTCTTGGAAAAAAACCGAAAGATTTTGACATTGTAAGCGCGGCAAGCCCTACGCGAATAAAAAAAATATTCCGCAATTCAAGAATTATTGGGCGGCGCTTTCGCCTTGTGCATGTTTATTTCCAGGACAGAATATTCGAAGTCGCTACTTTTCGGTCATTAAAAGACGGGCACACAAGCAACACCTTCGGCACAATAGAAGATGACGTACAGCGCCGCGATTTTACATTAAACGCTCTTTTTTATGATCCCGAACAGCAGATTGTCGTAGATTATATAGGCGGCATGAACGATATAAAAAAGAAATTGATAAAACCTATTATTAATATTAATGATATTTTTACTGATGACCCTGTTAGAATGATCCGCGCCGTCAAATACGCCGCAATGACAGATTTTACAATACCCATGAATTTAAAAAGAAAGATAACAAGCCAGTGTAATTTATTAACGTCAATCTCGCCTTCGCGCCTTACAGAAGAAATTTTTAAAATTATTAATTCCACTCAATGCGCGCTTATTGTCGGCTTGCTTGACAAAATTGGATTATATGCTTATTTACAACCGCAGGCGGCTGAACTCATGCGCAAGAACGCAGACTTTAAAATGAAGTATATGCAGACAATGGCGGCTTTAAAAGGCGCGGAAAACTATAGAGGGCAGGCAATCAGTTCTCTTTTCCGCGATTACCTTGAAACTGTAGAAGACTGGAAACCGGGGCCTATAGAAAATTTTAAAGAAGTATGCAAAATTGCGCGTAACTTTGTCCTGCCTATGAATCCTCCGCGTTTTGAGCTTGAATACGCGGTTAAAAAATTTCTCGCGGCAAAAAATATAACAATTAAAAGATTCCATCCAAAACCCGCGGTACATGAGGGAATTACAGCAAATTCTGATAAGAAACGCAGACGCAAGAGAAAGCCAAGACCAAAACCGGCTGAATAATAAGCAACTTATCACTCAGTAACTCAAGTTACTGTAACCTAAGTCACTCCGTGACTTTGTCAATAATAATATTTACTTCCTCAATTAAAATGCCTGTGTAGCGTTCAACATTATCAATAATAAAATTTTGCAGTTCGTGAATATTGCCGCCAAGCTGAAGGCCATAAGGCACGTCAATTGTTATTACAAGGCGGTAACCCATTTCCGCGTCTTTAACGTGTATTTTTTTTATTTTTATATCTTTTTCGTATTCGTCAATGCAGTGAGTTACAAACTGCGAAAGAGCGTTTTCTGATATTACAACCCTTCCGTGTTTAGAATATTCAGGTCTTACAAGAGATTTTTCATGCATTGTTGGGACAGGACCCAAGCCCTCGGTAACCTGTCCTTCAGCCTTTCGCCTTTTAAAAATTTTAATAGCGTCGTAAAAAATATTCGGGTAATTTTTTTTAACCTCGGCGCTTGGAACAGGAATTACATGCTTGCCCTCGATGCGCCTTGTTCTAATTGCCTTGTCAATTTCATCCTGAGTTGCTATTTCTTCAATTTTAATAAATTTAATTTGAGAGGGCAGTTGGAGGCGGGCAGCGATTTTGGAAACCATTTTTTCGGAAGTGCCTAAAAGCAAAAGACGTTTAAATTTTTCGCTTTGCAGTTTACGCGCGACTTCGTCTCTATGCGCTTTTTCATCAAAGAGAGCGACTTTAACCGCCGCCATAAAACTGTGTTCTTTTTTAGCGGAATGTCCTGCTAGTATATGGTTTTCTTTTATTAAAAGACCATCGTCAATTATATATTCTATATTGTATTTTTGCGCAAGAAGTTTAGCGTGAAAACTTTTTCCTGTACCGCTTTCACCAACAAGAGCGTAGACTTTTTTCCGTTTAAAAATAAACAGGAAATCATCAATAAGCATCTTTAATCATCGTTTAAAGTGAGCGGCGCACCTGCCTCTGTTAATTACCACCGTAAGTGCGAAGCTCGGCCAATAGCTGCCTTGCCCTTTCTTTTACCGCTGTTACGTATTGTCCCTCGGAAATGCGAACAAGCGTTTCTACAGCTTCGCGGGAACTAATGCCATTATTGCTTCTGGCGATTTTTTCAAAGGCGTCAATTGTAGCAAGCGCCATAAGATTATCAGGATTTGTAGCGTCATAACGCCTCATAACATAGGCTATATGGTTTACAGTTTCGTTGGCATCGTTGGTTCCGATGTCACCAAGGGATTTTATCGCTTCCTGAAGAACCATAGGTTCATTTTCAAAACTTAAAATTTCAAGGAGAGAACCTCTCGCTTCTTCTGTACCCATTTGTCCAAGGTACTTCGCGGATTGCCTTCTTACATCGGGGAAATTGTTGACAAGTCTGCCATTTTCCCTTGCCCAATTGCGTCTGCCTTCTCTTGAGAGAAAATCAAGTGTCTGGCGAATTTCATCGCTTGTATTTCCGCGCTCAAGAGCGTCCCTTACATATTCCAGAGCAATCAGCTTCTGCTCCCTGCTATGCGCTCTCGCGGTTTCTCTTATGATCATAATCTCGATAGATTGCTGTAAGTAAGATTCTTCAACAGACATTTCACTGTTTTGCTGTCTGCTATTCTGAGCCCAGACGCTTGATACTATAATAACAGCAGTTATTACGAGAAAGGAAAGACGCTTTAATGAAAACATATAATTCTCCTTAATTTATTATTGTCCACGAATTACCGATTTTTTCAAGATCATACAGGCGTAAACGCACCTCTTCACCAGCCTTGTTTGTGATTAAAGTAAACGCTTTTACCCTGTTAGAGCCAATAAATTCGATGTCATCGACACGAAGATCGGCTCTGGAAGGAACTACAACATACTGAAAATAGTCCTCCGGTACTCTTAAAACGATCCTTCTTGATTTCATCGCCGGCAGCGAGGATAACTCCTGAAGGTTTTTTTGAGATGAAATTTCCGTGAAATATTCCGGCGATAAACAAGCCTTCCACGCCTCGTAATTTCTGCTTCTGATTATCTGGTTAAGATTCTCAATAAAGCTGCGAACCTCATCTCTTGTGGAAGTATACTGCGCCTGGCTGACTCTTGTAGGATCAAAGCCAACAATCTCCGTTTTATTGTCATTGCTTGCAGGCTTTTCAACCGGGGTCTCGTTTTCAACCCTATCCGGTACCGATTTACACGAAAAGCACAACACCGCGGTAAGGATAACGACCAAAAAGAGACTTTTACTTCCCATACTATCACTGTATAATATCTGAAGATAATTGTCAACTTTTTAATTCAAATAGGCTTCTGGAAGGACATCTTGATTAAAACACGTTCTAAGGCTATGCTGAAATAATGTTAAAAGCAGCCTTTCCCGGCTCATTCGACCCCCCCACATCGGGGCATATTAATATTATACGCCGCGCGGCCTCAGTTTTTGGAGAACTTGTCATAGTTATAGCCGAAAACAGGCAGAAAAAGTACCTTTTTTCGTCTCAGGAACGGGCGGAAATGATGCGAGAGCTTGTAAAAGACCTTAAAAACGTAACGGTTACGGTATGTGACTGTCTAATTGTCGATTTTCTTAGGAAGGAAGGTATTAAAATTCTTGTTCGCGGGGTTCGCGGGGTAGAGGATTTTTCCTATGAATTCGATATATCGATGATGAACAGAACCTTAGGTCCTGATATCGAGACAATTTTTATGACGACAGACCCCGAATTTTTAGTAATCCGCTCGTCATCTATTAAGGAATTGGCGTCATTTAATGCTGATCTTCATGGAATGGTTCCCCCACTGGTTGCCAAAGCTTTAAAAACCAAGTACCATGGGGTATAGCTGAAAGATTTTAGTTTGACACAAGTCAATATAATGTCTTGACAAGAGAATTGTAATTTGTTAAGATAGTAAAATAAGTTAGAGAGGTTAGATTATGGCAGTACCTAGAGGTAAAACATCAAAGGCCAGGACGAGCCGTCGGCAGTCCATTAACATGAAGCTCACAGCGCCCACAATGATAGATTGCGGCACTTGCGGCAACAAGGTTCTTTTGCACCGTGTTTGCCCTAAATGCGGCTTTTACCGGGGTAAGCAGGTAATTGTACCTAATTCAAAAGTATAAAACTTAAGGGGAGAAACATGGACGAATTATTTGAAAAGATGAAAAAACTCATCGCGGAGAAACTCGAAGTTGATGAGGGCAAAATCACATTGGAAGCGTCATTCCGTCAGGACCTTGGCGCTGACAGCCTTGACACCTATGAATTGGTTTATGCTATCGAGGAAGAAATGGGCATTAATATTCCCGATGAAAAAGCCAATGAATTTGAAACTGTGAAGGATGCTTACGAATTTATTAAATCCCAGCAAAAGTAAGAGCGTTCTCAGTTCAGATAGGAAAACAAAACTGGCGGCTTTTCAAAAGACCGCCGGTTTTAAATTTAAAAATATAGAACTTTTAAACCTTTCTTTTATGCATCGCTCTGTTTCGAATGAAACGGCAGTTAGTGCGGTAAAGTTTCCGGCTTCTCTTTTTAATACAAGTAAAATAAATAATGAACGCCTTGAATTCCTTGGCGATTCAATTTTGGGCGCTGTTTGCGCGACACTCTTGTATCAATCTTTTCAGGATAAAAACGAAGGCGACCTTGCGAAAATAAAAGCCGTTGTTGTCTCGGAAGAAATTCTTTCAAAAATCGCTCTAAAGCTTGGAATCGATCAAATGCTTTTGCTTGGCAAAGGTGAGGAAAAAACAAGCGGCAGGACAAAGAAGGCAATTCTCGCGGACGCGATGGAAGCTCTAATCGGCGCGCTTTATTTAGACTCGGGTTATAAAACAGTTTTTGATTTTGTCAGCCGCTGTATCAAGCCTGAGATAATTAAATCGACAGGTGAGGATTACTACAAGGATTATAAATCGATTTTACAGGAACATTGCCAAAAGCAATTCCACTGTTATCCTGAATATAATTTAATCAAGCGTACAGGTCCTGAGCATGATCGCACCTTCCATATGGAAGTGCGTATCGGCGAAGAAATTTACGGTACAGGTACAGGGCATAATAAAAAAAGCGCGGAGCAGGAAGCTGCAAAAGCCGCCTGGGATAAAATTAATGAGACTTGTTAGGGAGGCGTATAATGAAAAAATTTAATTATTCTATTGTTTTTATTTTTGTTATATTAGTTTTGGGCTGCGAAACCGCGCCTCCTGTAAAGGCTATAGCATGGATGAGAACTCTAAACTCATCGAGTGAAATTGCAGCGGGAAGCGTTATTAATGTAAGTGTATCAGGCGTAACAATGCCGCTGTCAGGTGATGAAAAATTAGTTGCGAATAGATTAGAAGAATATGTTTCTGATTTATTATCAAGACGCGGTTTTGTTATTTCTGCCGCTAATTTTAATTATAGATGTGTAATTTCATATAAAACAAATATGGGTACAAGAATAGCCGTAAATACGCAGGAACAAACTTCATATATTTCCAGTATGTTTTACGATACAGCTCTGGGCGTAACGGGCACCTCTCTTTTTAATACAGTAGTCGGCACAGTAATGCCCGGCGCAGGTGTAAGTATAGACGTAAAGGAAACCGCCGCCTTTTTGCATAATATTTCTGTAAATTTGTTTGACAGGAATAATAATTTAATCTGGACAGGAGATACTGCCTGGGAGACATCGGATTTAGACATATTGCAAAATTCATACATGGTTTTTAAAAAATTATTCATTGGTCTGCCAAAAACAGAAAACGTATTGGCAAGAGTTCCCAGAATAAAGAAAGACAGGGTAATTGATTATTATACTTTGTTTTGTAAAAACAAATGGTTTACATCCATGGCATTACCTTACCAAATAAGGTTCGATCCATTAATAGAGAATCGTCAAGAAGCGTCTAAATCCAGAGATTCCAAGTTATACACTGAATTAAGTATTACAAGTGAACTGCCGGAAACAATTTCCGAAGGACAAAATCTCGCGGCGTATGTCGATCTTATACTTATGTCCGAAATGGCGCTGCCTTCCGGCTCTGCTGAAGAATGGAAAAAGAATCCGCTGTCAGAAACAATTTGGGAAGAAGTTCAATTGGGAGGGAGATATATCATTGGAAATAATGATATAAGCAGGAATATAATAATGAATTTAAAAATGATATCAGGCGGAAACGGATATTCTGTTAATAAATGCAGGATTGTAGATGATGATGAATATAATATATTTACGCAAAATATGATTAACTGGCAAAACATCGCAAAAGAATACTTGATTAGATATAATGATTTTTTTGAATAGAATTTAGTCCTTCTCCTTAAGCAGCGCGTCGTTATTCAAAACTTTAAACGAAACAGCTTTAGGGAACGCGCTAAGGCGAACGACAATTCCTTCCTTGTCCAAGCCGCTTGGGTATTTGCCTCTCGATTTTTCAAGTAAAGTTTCAAGAGAGTAGTTAAACGCATCTCCGCGCTCTTCCAGGGGAACGGTTTTAAGCCCTAGTTCTTCGCATAATTTTACAGCGTCATCGTAGGGCAGGTATCTGTTGGCGTCCGCGTCTTTTACGTCAAAGACATACCACTCAATTTCTGTTAGGCGCAATTTGTTTTTTTGTATACCGGGGCCGCAGATTTCTCCTGTAAGCACAATATTTCTGTTAAGTTTGGGAAATTTTTCTTTGAGACCGTATTTATAAACAGGCAGCCAGTAAAGCGCGTCCAGTTCGTCTTTTATTTCTTTGTTACGCGAACAACAGCCGATTTTACCGTCGATATAATAAACAATTCCTGAGGTGCCGTCCATTTTTGTTGTGATGTAGTACGGCCTTCCATTAAGTTCATCCAATAACTCAAGCGCGGACTGTATGCGAATCTCATCTGACGCGGGGATTCCGTGCGGGCGTTCCCCGATAATTGTGCCGCCAGCGTTCGCGGTTTCCGGGATATACCATTTTTTTACATTTAATTTTTCTGTTACATCATCCCCGGCGTTACAGCCGGCGAGTTCCGGGAAATTGTTTAGAGGTAACAAAAGCCCCTGCGATAACTGCCCTCGCATTCTCATTGTTTTTATTCTGAAACCCTGCCCGTTATCGGCATTATCACGGAAAGAAGATCCTCGCAAAAATTCATAGCGCTCATCTACAGGGAGAAAACTGTCAACCTCAAAATAAACGCCTAAATCGCCTTCTTTAAATTCACCTTTTTTCGCGACGCATTGCCAGCCCATAATGTGAGCAAGCTCAAGAAAGTCTGAATCGGGTATGGGGCTTATAGATTTTACATTTTGTATTGTTACAAGTGAACGCATTTTTACCCTCCACAAAGATATTTTAATTGGCTTGAGCCTAACATATACCTATATGTTTGTAAAGTACTTTTTATTAAATATTATATATTTTTATACATCGAGACTTTGTGTTCACTTATTTCTTTCATGGCATAACCTGGTATTTGCAATTTTTTACGAATGGCGGTATAATCTACACATGAGTGATGAAATTGTCGTTTGGAATGAAAAATACGCCACCGGAATTGGCATAATAGATAAACAGCATTTGCAGCTTGTAAAGCTGACAAATGAGCTTTACAGCGCCTGTGTTGCCAGAAATGACACCCTTCAAAAGGCTTTTAAAGAGGCCATGAGCCGCATGGTGGAATATGTAAAGTTTCATTTTACCGCGGAAAATAAGCTTTTAGAAGCGATTGAATACCCCGATTGGGAAAATCATAAAAAAATGCATGATACCCTCATAAAAAAGATACTCGACACTGTAAGCGAATATAATCAGGGTAAACTGTTTGTGCCTAACAATTTTGTCCGTTCTCTTGTGGATTGGGTTTTTAGCCACATCGCCTTTTATGACAAGCAATACTCGTATTTTGCGGCGGAAAAAATTAAATCAGGCGAGATGACAAAAGAGAAACTCAAAGAAATCGAAAAATCTATTGCGTAATTTTTTCTTTTATTATATTTAACGCTATCTCCTGCAGCCTTTCTTTTGTATTTTGCTCAGGATCGTCAAGTACGGTTTCCAATAATTCTTTTAAAATCGCGCCTATCATTTTGCCCGCGGGGACGCCTGCCGCCATTAAATCACTTCCGTTAATGGCAATATTTTTAATTGTAAAAACCTTGCTCTTTTCTAATACTTTATTTACCCTTTCTACAAGTTGTTCGATAGAACGATAGTCAGGGTTTTTCTTTGAAAAGCCATAAATGTCAGCTCTGCGCAGACAGTAAATGTCATCGAGGTTTTCTTTTCCCACCCGCGCGATAAACCTGCGCACAGCGGCGTCTGACCAGTTGTCAGTGTAAAGAAACATATGCTCTTTTATTAAATGGCAAACCTTATCAATAACGGCGTTGGGGTAGCGCAGACGGTTTAAAATAACGCGGCCCATGTTAGCCGAAACTTCTTCATGACGGTAGAATGTATAAACGCCGCTTGCCGCGTCCGGAGCGCGCACTTGCGGCTTTCCAATATCATGAAAGAGAGCGGCAAGACGCAGTTCGCGCGAAAAATTATTCGCGGCGCAGTAATCGCAGGCAAAAAGCGAGTGATTCAAAACATCAAATTGATGGAATCCTTTTTGCTCTACGCCGCCGCAAGCGTCAAGCTCGGGAATAAAAAGTTTTAAAAGCCCTGTCTCACGCATTAATAAAAAACCGGCGGACGGCAGCATTGAAGAAGCGAGTATTTTATCTATTTCGTCGCGCACCCTTTCCCATGACACCTTCGCGGCGTTTTCAAGAGTGCCGGGGATTGCGTCTTTTGTTTTTTGTTCTATTTTAAAACCCAATTGGGAGGCGAAGCGTACCGCGCGCAATGGGCGCAAACCGTCTTCGTTAAAACGCTCTGCTGCGTTTCCAACACAGCGGATAATTTTTGCTTTAATATCTTTCTTTCCGCCGAATGGGTCAGCGATTTTACCATCTGGAAGCCGCAGAGCGATCGCGTTCATTGTAAAATCACGGCGCGAAAGATCTTCTTCTATACCGCTCGCGTACGAAACCTTATCCGGGTGCCGTCCGTCAGAATATTCCGACTCAAGTCTGAATGTAGTAATTTCCGCGCTGTGATCTTTATATATAACAGTAACTGTTCCATGTTTAATGCCTGTCGGGATAACCTTGGCTTTACTTTTTCTCATAATAGCGGTAACTTCTTCGGGCAGGGCGTTTGTCGCAAGGTCCCAATCGTGGATCTTTTTTCCTCGCAGCATATCTCTAACCGCACCGCCCACAAGATAGATTTCTTTTTGGTTGGCGTTAAAAATCGAGGCAATTTCTTTTAATATCGGGTCTATACCGGCATTCAATTGTATTTTCCTTATTAACTCAGTATACTATATAAAAATTGGAATACATGGAACACAGATTAACACTGATTTTTCGGATTAACACTGAAATTCAACTCTAGCTATGTATAAAGAAATAAAAAAATCCGTGAAAATCCATATAATCTGTGGAAATCTGTGTTTAATGTATAAATGAAGAGGATTAATGTTAGGGATAATTTTTACTGGCGGGGAAGGGCCTCGGTCTGATATAACAAAGCGGCTGATCGAGACAGTC
>Ga0209755_10002031_pt1 | contig 28924 bp, 23 predicted proteins | sample TergutCo191P1_FD_187301 | JGI IMG/M metagenome (GOLD analysis project Ga0209755, IMG submission 187301) | Cornitermes sp. P1 segment gut microbial communities from Petit-Saut dam, French Guiana - Co191P1 (SPAdes) (version 2) | ecosystem: Host-associated > Arthropoda: Insects > Digestive system...
CACTCTTAACCCTTTCAAACTAAAAAACACCATAGAACGGAAACTAAAACTTATTTTTAACCATATTAGGGTTAGGTCTAATCTGAGGCAACGAATATAGCACTACAAATACCTTCGGTTAGCTTTTTTTATGAGGCAACGCGCGGGGATGGACGGCACCGTGGGGCATAGCAAGATTTTCTTTGGGAAATTTGATATTTTGTGGTCGGGAATCTATACTCATAGTATAAACGGGCGAGATGCGGGTTGCGCCTTTGGATGGATCTGTAGGCTGAAAACTTTGTGGGGATTATATGACGATGCTGGGTATACTGACCATAATGATGTTAGCCGCCTGCGCCATAGCCGCCGCCGCGCCGGGATCTGCCGTGCCTGCGCTTTGCTTGACAAAAACCAGTCACTTAATAAATAATTGCCCCCCCCCCCCCCCAAGTCCTTGATAATCAACGACTTACGTCGTTTTTTATTGACTATTGTATTAATTATATATATATTACCTCGTCATATTTTACCATTTGCCCTATACCTCAAGGGGATAAATCCCCTTGCCATATACCGCCGTTTCCTGACAAGGGGGTTCACCCCCTTGCCCGTGTGCGGCAAATCCCTGTTTACCCTATTCCCAAGAACAGGAACCTGTTAGATGAATAAGCGCCCTACGCTGATTTCAGCCTTACTTGCCTGCGCCCTGTGCGCCATCCCATCCCTTGCACAGAGCATATCGGCGGATAAGCCAAAGATCGCGCTATACATCGTCAACGACGACCTCACCGACGGCCAAAAGCGCGTCCTCACAGCCAAAATCCTCAAGCCGTTCACCGAAAACGGCGCGTTCGGCGTCATCGACCGCAGCAACATCTTCACCGAAAAGGTGACTCAGGAGCGACTGAAGCAACACGACGGCTCCGTTAACGACCGCGAAATCTACCGGGTAGGCTACGAATCAGGCGCGAAATACATCCTGATGTTCGACCTCGTGAAATTCGGCAGCAAGTACAATGTATCCGCTCGTCTGGTGGATGTAGAGACCGCCGAAATCTTCGGGGCGCAGGGGGAGACCGATGTTAAGGACTTAAAGGACATAAGCGACGCCGCCGAGGAGGTTTTCCGGCAGATAACCAGCGGGAGCGAGTCGCGGATCCTCACGCAGGCTCAAAAAATCCAAGCCCGCCGCGCGGCATCGCGCTGGCTCGCCGTTGGCGCGGGTACCGGGGCTATCCCCGACAAAACCGCCGGGGCGTACAGCGGAGCAATCCCCGGAACCGCCGGCGGCTACATATCCGGCAAGTTCGGCGGTACGTGGGGCGAATCCAGCCACACATGGGGCGTTGGATTGACTCTCGGCGGCGGATTAGGCAGCGGGAACAACCCGCGCGTTGGTGCCGGAATCAATATCTACCCATTCAACGACATCTTCGCACAGTTATCCTACGGTACCGCCGTATACGCATACTCAAACAGATACTACGACAATGCCCAAAACCGCTTCGTAACCGAAAGCTTTAACGAAAGCGGGTTCACCTTGATGGTAGGATACGATTACCACATAAACCAGCTGAAAATCGGCTCCGGCCACATAATGCTGAGCCTTGCCGGAGGAGTGGTTAACGCTGAGAATAAGGGCTGGCTACCGGCATACAGCGCGGCGGTGGGGTGGGCGTTCAATTATTAACAGTTTGTCTGAACCTTGATTTGCTTGATTAAAGGATTAACATGATTAAAAATCAAAATTTATTGATGACGGCGGCGTTGGCTGTAACAGCGCTGATTCTTTCATGCGGCGATAACGAAGATGTAGATGTCAGCGTATCCATTACCGGTATCACAGACACTACCACAACATCCGCCAAGGTCTCGGTGAGCTATGCCGCCGGTAACGTGAACATCGCGGAAGTAGGTGTGGTCTACGGCGCGACACCGGGACGGCTCAATATCCAGACCATTATAAACGGCGGCGTCCCAAATGTGGACTACGGCATCATATCCGCCCCCGCCTCTGTGAGCGGACGGTATTACGCCGACCTTGTAAACCTCGCAGACGGTACAACGTACTTCGTCACACCGTTCGTCAAGCTTGACAAATCGTCAGGTGAATTTCCCGAAGGCTATTTTATGCCGTCTGGCTACGTGACCTTTAAGACAATTTTCGCAGGAGGTACACTTCCGGTAGTCTCAGCGTGCGATATTACGGAAAGGACTTATACCTCTGCCAAATTAGAAGCGACTATTGAGGTTGTAGGAAATCCATCTTATATCAGAAAAGGGTTCTGCTATGGAGCATCGCCAGAACCAATGCTTGACGATGGTAACAGCACGTGCGTACCAGTCTATGGGCCTGAATACCTCTTTTCGGAAACAATTACAGGCCTGAGCGGTAATACTGCTTACAACGTCCGCGCATATGTAAGCAATAACAGACATCCAACGCAGTATGGGAAAACTACAGTATTCAGGACGCAGGGCGAAAATGGTGAGATATTGATTGATACAAGAGATGGGCAAGAGTATAAGATTATAGAAATTGGACGATTTACATGGATGGTGAAAAATCTTAATTATACGGCAAATAACAGTTGGTGCTATGACGATACCGAACCTAATTGTGAAAATTACGGCAGATTATACACATGGGATGCCGCAAGAAATGCGTGTCCCGATGGATGGAGTTTACCGACGCGCTTTCAGTGGAATGATTTAGTTGACGCGGTAGGTGGTACCGCAAACGCTGGCATGGCGCTGAAATCTACCGCGTGGGACGGCACAGATAATTTTGGTTTTTCAGCACTGCCTGGCGGTTACCGCGAAAGCGCCCGATACTTCAATATCGAATGGTTCGGTAGCTGGTGGACTGCCACACAGAACGGTACATCCGTCTACTACAAGTCCATGCAAACAGGAAGCAACAGTATGGGCGAAAGTAGCAGTGGCTCGAATTTGGGACGCTCGGTACGGTGTGTTAAAAATTGATAACAATTATAAAAATTATATCAACAGAAAGGTGGTAAATGAAAATCATGGCCTCAAAAAGTACACTATCGGTAACACTGTTGGCGGCATCGCTCGCAATACCGTTTTTCCTCACCTGCTCCGACAATGGCGACGGCGACATTGAAGTCAGTACTGCCATCATTGGTATTTCAAGGATAGATGCCAATTACGCCTACGCAGAAGTACGCTACTCGGCAACGGGCACTAGTATCAATGAAGTCGGGGTGATCTACAGCACAACGACAGGAAGGCTAAATGTTGGCGCGTTCGATAGCTACAACGGAGTCAACACAGAAGAATTCGGAATCGTTTCCGGTCTGCCGTCCGTAACCGGAACATTCGGTGCCGACCTTAGCGGGTTGAGACACAGTACGACCTACTACGTAGTACCATACCTTAAGCTCAATAAGGCGACCGGCGATTTTTATAAAGGGTATTTCGTACCAACGGGCGGACACAAGGACTTCTTAACACTCGCCGATGAAAATAGCGGGACATCACCATCTGCCGTTTCCGCCGTCACCGTTGCGGGTGTGTCTTACACCACCGCTACATTAAGCGCATCGGTTACTTCAGCCGGTCAACCTGGTTTTACGGATAGAGGTTTCTGTTACGGAACAGTACAGAACCCAACAAGAGACGGTACCTGCGTGAGAGTGTCAGGAACGCAGATCGCATTTTCGTCATCTATCTCAGGCTTGAGCGAAAACACCACTTACTACGTAAGAGCTTATATAGTCAATGAATCTTTCGGCACCCGGTATGGGGCAGAAACTAATTTCAAAACGAGGAAAGAGGCTGTTGCGACCACATTTACCTTTACGGATGAGAGAGATGGTACGGTGTATCAAGCGGTGGATATTGAGGGGATGGTGTGGATGGCAGAGAATCTTCGTTATGTAGGTGATTTCTGTACCGGAAATAATCTTTGTGATAACGGTAATAGTTCGTGTTATGATTATGATGATTTGAATTGTGAAATATACGGTAGATTATATAATCTAACTGCGGCTAAGGTAGCGTGTCCGGCAGGATGGCATTTGCCTGAACACTTTGAGTGGAGTAATCTTATTGATGTAGTTGGTCCTTCTGCCGGAATAAAGTTGAAATCAGAAATTGGCTGGAACGGTACTGATGATCTTGGTTTTGCAGCTTTACCTGGCGGTCGTCGTAACTTTAGTAGCTACCAAACCTTATTTACTGAGGTCGGCATGAAGGGCTATTGGTGGGAGGCTCGAGTGAATTCAACTAATCTATATATACGGGAAATGAGCTCAAACAGCGGTGGGGTAGACAGAAGAGATCACCAGTCTTCCTTCGCCTCACAGTATCATTTCTCGGTGCGTTGCGTTCGAGATGAATAGTGTACTATAAGCGTGAATTTATTTAACAGTATTTGATTAATTTATAAAATTGTCTTTTGAAAGTTGGTTGGACAAGTCGAGATTAAATTTTAAACAATTTTTAACATTATAGGAGGATTTACACATGTCTAATTCAAATGGGTTTAAAAAACCTCATTTAGAGAGTATCGATGATTTGTATGATGTACCGGGATTCAATGCTGATTTAATTGCTAAATTAAAGCAAAAGTACGATGATACTCAAATTATCGACTTCATGAACTTATTGATACAAAAAAATATATATCAAATACCAGAGGAGCAAAAAAAACTTAACCAAAAGAGACGGTTGATGGATTCAAAATTGACAAATGATGAACAGAAAGTTGGAATGGACATCACGATGAAACGCGAGGCGCTGGATCGAGGTGCGGCAGCGTATCGTAATGGAATTGATTGTCGCTGTACACTTGACAGTGAATTTATGCTGTGGATGTTTAAAATTACTAATGGGCAGTTTAAGCCTCTTAGTTCTAAATTGTCGAATGCGTGGCATAGTGGCTGGATTGGTGAAAACATAGAACGTAATAAAGGTAAGAGAAAACTTGTAGGTTTATTGGGTAACGGGCAACTAGGATCGATTGATGCCTAATTTACTCCCTCCGTTTCCGCCGTAGCTCCGCCAAGCGGCCCCGCTTGCAGAGGCTTTCCGGATACCGGCTATCAATAAGGCAACCTTCCTCTCGCGGTCGGCGGCTTGTGGATACGCTGACGATCTACGATGCCTCCGGCAACGTCATCAAAAAGGTACCTGTTCGCGATAACCCTATCCTCGGCAATAATCCACGGCATCAGGTCGACTCGTGGGATTTGACCGACCGCAAGGGCCGCCCGGTGTCCGAGGGGGCGTATTTGATCAGGGGCGCAATCACGGTCAACGGCAAGAAAGAGTGGATGGTTGTGACGGTGGGCGTGAGGTAAGTGGTTGGCGGTATCGGTGGTCAGGGGGTGACGGCAGGGCGTTAGGGGGCGCTTGGGCATTAGGCCGCCCCTATAACAAGGGTAGCGGATGCGGCATACTCACCGCTAGCGAAGTTCGCTTCATCTGTATGCGGGTAAGTCAAAACCCCACGCCCAGAACGTGGGCCGTGCCGCATACCGGGTGTTCCAAACTTTACTATACGAACCGGGTTCTGCAACCGTGAGCGAATTCTTCTGCGGCCGAGATGTGAATGCAAAGGTTTGCATGCTCCCGCCGGCACAGCAAGCCGCCTCTTTTCCCCCGTAGCATGGGATGGCGTTGGCTCAGTGAGACGACAAAACATAATCCCATATTGTTTTTAAAAAATCAAAGTCAACGTCAACGTTAAATAAAATTGGCGGACCCTTGCGGGCCCGCCAGTCAACCTCGGTTACTTTACTTGTTATCGTCAACGACCTCAAAGTCCGCGTCTACAGCGCCGTCCTTCTTCTGGCCGCCGCCCTGCTGCTGGTCCTGCGCGGTGCCCGGGTGGACGTTGGATGATGCCCCGGGATTTCCGCCCATGCCACCCATACCACCCATGCCGCCAAAACCTGCGCCTGCTGCTGCCGCGTCCGGGCCGGCCTGCTTGTACATCGCCTCAGCCATCGCGTGGCTCGCCTTCATAAGCGCGTCCATGCTCGACTTGATCGCGGCGGTGTCGGTGCCGGCGGCCTTCTGCTTGAGGTCTTCCAGCGCGCTCTTGATGCCCGCCTTGTCGCCGTCGGAGATTTTGTCGCCGTGCTCGGTGAGCATCTTCTCGGTCTGGTAGATCGCCTGATCGGCCTGGTTCTTGGTCTCCACGCGCTCCTTCTCCTCCTTGTCCTGCGCGGCGTTGGCTTCGGCCTCTTTCACCATGCGCTGGATGTCGCCTTCCGAGATGCCGCTCGACGACTCGATGCGGATCTCGTGCTGCTTGCCGGTGCCGAGGTCTTTGGCGCTGACCTTCAAAATGCCGTTGGCGTCGATGTCGAAGCAGACCTCAATCTGCGGGATGCCGCTCGGCGCCGGCGGGATGCCGAGCAGGTCGAACTGGCCCAAAAGCCTGTTGTGGGAGGCCATTACGCGCTCGCCCTGAAAGACCATGATCGTCACCGCGCTCTGGTTGTCTACGGCGGTGGAGAAGACCTGGCTCTTCTTGGTCGGGATCGTCGTGTTGCGCTCGATGAGTTTCGTAAGCACGCCGCCCTTCGTCTCGATGCCGAGAGACAGCGGGGTGACGTCGAGCAAAAGCACGTCCTTAACGCTCTGGTCGCCGCCGAGGATCGCGCCCTGTATCGCCGCGCCCACCGCTACCACCTCGTCGGGGTTGACGCCCTTGTTCGGGGCCTTGCCGAAGATCTCCTCGACCTTGCGCTGCACCGCCGGGGTGCGCGTCGAGCCGCCCACGAGTATCACCTCGTCTACCTCAGACGCCTTGAGCTTCGCGTCGGCCAATGCTTTTTTGCAGGGCTCCACCGTGCGCTCTATGAGCCCCGACACGAGCTGCTCGAACTTCGCGCGGGAGATCGTAATGTCCAGGTGGCGCGGGCCGCTCGAGTCGGCCGTGATGAACGGCAGGTTCACGTTCGCCTGCATCGCCGACGACAGCTCGACCTTCGCCTTCTCCGCCGCCTCCTTGAGCCTCTGCAGCGCCATTTTGTCGGTACGCAGGTCTATGCCGTTAGACGCCTTGAACTCGTTTGCGATGTGGTCGATAAGCTCCTCGTCGAAGTCGTCGCCGCCGAGGTGGGTGTCGCCGTTTGTGGACTTGACCTCGAACACGCCGTCGCCGATCTCGAGGATGGATATGTCGAACGTGCCGCCGCCGAGGTCGAACACGGCGATCTTCTCGTTCTTCTTCTTCTCAAGCCCGTAGGCCAGAGACGCCGCGGTGGGCTCGTTGATGATGCGCTTCACGTCGAGGCCGGCGATCCTGCCGGCGTCTTTTGTGGCCTGGCGCTGGGCGTCGTTAAAGTACGCGGGGACCGTGATCACCGCCTCGGTAACGGCCTCGCCGAGGTAGTCTTCGGCCGCCTTCTTGAGGTACTGCAGGGTCATCGCCGAGATCTCCGGCGGGGAGTAGTCGTGATCCTGGACCTTCACCTTCACGGGGTCTTCGGGGCCGCCCACCACATTGTAGGGCACGCGCTTCTCTTCCGATTGCACCTCGCTGTGCCGCCGGCCCATGAAGCGCTTGATCGAATAGACCGTGTTCTCCGGGTTCGTAACCGCCTGACGCTTCGCGATGGCGCCCACAAGCCGCTCGCCCGTCTTAGCGAACGCCACGATAGACGGCGTGGTGCGCCCGCCCTCGGCGTTGGGAATCACAACCGGCTTCCCCGCCTCCATAACCGACACGCACGAATTGGTCGTCCCCAAGTCTATACCAATGATCTTCCCCATGATATACCTCCCGCTATTTTTTAATGTGGATAAATTATTTATCAAGTGATATTAATATATCAAATCCCGTGCCACCGGTAAAAACGGGGTAATTCAGGAGTAAAATGGGGGTATTGGCACTAATACAATATTATATTGATACATATCAGCAAACCAACCGTTTCAATTTGAAACGGTTGCACGGAGGCCAGCGAGTTCACATACCGGCTTATGGCATTACGACAAAAAGCCGAGCGGCAGCAGTACCGGCAATACCTTGAGCAGCGAAACGCTGCCGGCCGCACGCCCTAAGAACCTCATGTCTATGGAGTCGGGGCGGCGGAAGTGCACTATTGACAGTATGCCCACAAACAGGAAGCCGGAGGCGTAGAGCGCCAGGAACGGGGTTACGAAGAAGTTCGTGTAGCCGAAGAAGAGCTTGAGCCCTATGAAGCAATAGAGCGCCAGAGCGATTTCTACGATGCAGGTGATGTCTTTTATGGGCTTGTAGCCGGCCTTGGCCTTGACCTCGCCTTTTTTGGGGGTGCGGTTGAACGGCGAGTCTATTTTGAGGATGGCCTCCAGCACCGCTTTGCCGTTGTTTACGGCGAGGCCGGTGCCTATGAGCATCATCACCGGGATAAACAGAAACTGCTTGCGCGCGCGGTTGCCCAAAAAGTGCTGGGAGACCATGTACATGGTAGACGGGCCGCTCGTTGCGAGGATCATGCCGGAGATGACCATGACGAGCCACAGCGGGGCCAGCGTGATCTTCACGAAGAAGAGCACGGGCATGGTGAGCACCGCAATCATGAGCATGAGCGGGTGAACCACGTAGTGGGTCAGGTGCAGCACGGCCTGTATGAACTTGAACGCCGGGACCTTTTGCTTTATGAGCAGCGGGATAATCTTCATGGCGGTCTGGATAGAGCCTTTGGCCCACCTGAACTGCTGGTTCTTGAAGGCGTTCATGTCTTCGGGAATCTCGGCGGGTACCGCGAGCTCCGGCACGTATTCGGTCTCCCAGCCGGCGAGCTGCATGCGGTAGGAGAGATCCATATCCTCGGTGAGGGTGTCGTGCTGCCAGCCGCCGCTGGCGTTTATCGCGCTTACGCGGAAGATGCCGGCAGTGCCGTTGAAGTTCATGAACCAGCCGTTCCAGCTGCGCGCCGCCTGCTCAACCATGAAGTGGCCGTCTATGCCCATAGCCTGGCCGCGGGTGATCATGGAGGCTTTTTTATTGAGGTGCGTCCAACGGCCCTGCACGAGGCCGAGCTTGGGTTTGTTTACGAAGAACGCCACCGCTTTTTTCAGGAAGTCTACCGGGGGGACGAAGTCGGCATCGAAGATCGCCACAAACTCGGCATCGGTGTATTCGAGCCCATTTTGCAACGCGCCGGCCTTGAAGCCGATGCGGTTGTCGCGCCTGATTACGCTGATGTTTACACCCTGCGCCCGCAGCCTTGCCGCCGTCTCGTCTACGTAGCCGCGCGTCTCGTCGGTGCTGTCGTCGAGCACCTGTATCTCGCAGCGGGAGCGCGGGTAGTCCATCGCCGCGCACGCCTCTATCACGCGGACGGCCACCGTCTTCTCGTTGAACATCGGCAGCTGCGTGACCACCTTGGGGAACGCGGACTCGTCCAAGACCCCGTAATAGTAGTTCATCGTTTCGCGCTGGACCGTGAGCTTCTCTTTCCGCTTGCGCAGATAGAAGTAAGTCAGGATATAACACTGTAGTCCGTAGCCGAGCAAAAGCGCGGAACACAGCACATAAAGACAACACACAATAACAAGAGCTATCATCTGATACCTTTGCCGAACTTCAGTTTAAAAAGCGCCCATAGTCCAACGCCGCCCCCTGGCAGGCACCCCCGTCTTAAAAACGGGGTCCTATGGTGTTTCAGATAGAGTAATATAATATATGCGTAAATATTATGCAAATTTTTTTTTTGCTTTTTCCATAACTCCCATTACACTGATAGGATATTGCCCAAAGACCGCCCGGCCGGCCTAAACGGCGAAAATGGCGTCAATTTCGCCCAAAATCTCCCTGAACATCTCCGCGTCCTCCAAAATATCCGCCGCCCGCAGGTCGTCCCAGCCCGACTGCCTGCGCCCCGCCGTATCCCCCGGCCCGCGGTTGCGCAGGTCCCACTCGGCGATCTCGAACCCGTCGGCGCAGCCGCACAGGAACCTGAGCCGCTCCGCAGTATGCTCATTATGGCCCGCCCCGGGCAAAAGGAAACAGTACGACGGCCTCTCCCCCCGCCCTACCCGCCCCCTTATCTGGTGCAGCTGCGCCAGACCGAAAAATTCGGGGCTCTCTATAACCATAACCGTCGCGTCGGGTATGTCAACCCCCACCTCTACGATGGTCGTAGCCGCCAGAACGCCGGGTGGGCCTTCGCGAAAGGCGCGTATAGACTCCTCGCGCTCAACGCCCGACATCCGGCCGTGGAGCTTGTGGATGGGGACGGACGAGAGCGGGCCGGACATCAGCTTTTCGACGGCGGCATCGACCGTTTTTATTGAAGCGGCCTGGGGCGGGTCATCGTTTTGGATATTTTTTGATGACGGCTTGCCTAGTGATCCGGCGGATGATTTTTTCGCGGATCTGCCCGCCTGCCTGTCTTCGTCATCCCCGTCAAAATCGTCATCCTCCGCGTCGATCCTCGGCACTACATAAAAAACGCGGTCCGACGCGGTTATCCGCTCGAGGATAAATTTTTCCATATCGGCGCGCTTGTTACCGGGAACGATATGTGTTGATATTGATACACGGCCCGGCCTCGACTTGATTTCCACTATGTCAAGGTCACCGTAAAGCGTTTTGGCCAATGTTTGAGGAATAGGTGTCGCCGACATCAGCAAAAAATCGCTCGCCGGGCCCTTCTCCTGCAGCTTGGCCCTCTGCTCCGCGCCGAATTTATGCTGCTCGTCTATGATAACCATCCCCAAATTTTTGAACTTGACAGACGGCATAAACAGCGCGTGCGTGCCGACCACCACGCGCAGTTGGCCGGAAGCAAGATCCCTGTGGATCTTACGCTTCTCGCTCATATCCCCCGCGCCAAGGTATTCAACGCGAAACCCCAGCTGCCCGAGATATTTTTCCACAACATTTTTCGTCTGTTTTGCAAGAACCTCCGTAGGTGCCATCCACGCAACCTGCCGCCCGGAATTAAGCGCGGGAAGCGCGGCGAAAAGCGCGGTGACCGTCTTGCCCGACCCCACGTCTCCTTGCAGTAACCGGTGCATCCTCTCAGGCTTGCCGGCATCACCGTACAATACCTTAACCGCGTCCTCCTGAGACTGTGTTAACGTAAACGGCAAAAGGCCCCGCAGCTTGCCGTCAAGCCCCCCGGCAGCCATCGCGTACCCCGGCAGCGCGAACTTCTTTTTGTTCCAGCGCAGATTCAGCGCGAGGCGGTACAGCTCCTCGTATTTTAGCCTCTGCTTATACTTGTCAAGCGATAATAAATCTTCCGGCAAATGGATGTTGCGCAGGCACTCGTCAAGCGGCGGAAAATTATGTTTTTTCTCTATGGCGGCAGGCAACACGCGCGGATAGTTGCCTACGTTTTTTATAGCCCACTCTATTGACTTGCGCAAGAGGCTCTGGGCAATGCTCGCCTCGCGCATGGACTCCTTTACAGAGTAGACCGCAATCACCGGTTTAAAGTCCGTCTTATCCGTAATTTTCTCGAGCGTAGGGTGTATCATCAGCAGCTTGCCGTGGTTGTTTATGACCTTGCCGGTGAGCGACAGCGTCTCCCCCGCCGCTATCTTCATAGACGGCATGTACCACACCGCGTCAAGCGACCCTGTACCGTCCTTAACCGTAACCCTGAACTTCGCCCGCCCCCAGTACTCCCCGCGCGCCCTGTCTACCGCCCCGCGCACCGTAACGCGCTCATCCCAAAAATTCCCAGCTTCCCTTATGTCAACGCGCCTCGACCTGTCGATGTATCGGACGGGATAATAGTAGAGCAGGTCCCCTACGCTCTTTACCCCAACCGTTTCCAGCGCAGTGCGCCGCTTGGGGCCAAGCCCGGGGATTTTCATTAAGGGCGTGAGGAAATCTATCTGCGATGCGGTTACTGCCATGGCTTAAACTCGAACCCCCCCTTGCCGTTGCCCTTAACCGTCCCCACCCCGCCCGGAATATGCATGCCACCTATCAGCCAGCCGTTGTCAACGCACATCTGCATCAGCTTCTTGCGCGCCTCAGCCGACTTTTTCTTGTCTACATCAAAACTCGCGCTCTCTTCGGGATTGGGGAACTGCAGCGCCGCGGCGTGCAGAAAATCGGCGGCAATCAAGAGCTTCTGTTTCCCGGTACCTATAAGAAACGCCGTATGCCCCGGCGTGTGCCCCGCCGCGTCTACTGCCACGATGCCCGGCGCGAGGGTGTCGCCGAACGCGAACTTCTTGTAGCGCTCGCCGTAGGCCTTCGCGACGTTTTTCGCGAGGTCGGAATTCTGCGTCTTGGGGTCGAGCCAGTACGCGCTCTCCGGCTTGGAGATGAACACAGGCGGCTTGGCGAAATTAACCGCCCCGTCCTCCTTAAGGAGCCCGCCTATGTGGTCGCCGTGGGCGTGCGTAATCAACACAACATCAATTTTGGAGGGATCAACCCTCTTGTCCTTAACGGCGTTGCCGAAACCGGCGTCGATGAGGTACGTCTTACCGCCCGCCTTAACAACAAATACGTTCACCGCGGCCGGAGCCTTTCCGCCGGGCATAAACGCGAGCCTCTGCTCTTTGGTCATAGGCCCGTCAAACAACTCAACCCCCATCTCCCTGCCGGGGACCTCGTCAAAAACTGTAACCTCAAACCCGCCCTCAATCACAATGGGCTTGGCGGCAAAGGCGTTTAACGACAGCAGCAAAAACATAACGGCAAACGATTTTGATTTCAGGCGCATGGCGGCCCTCCTGTAAAATTTTGTGGGTAGTTACCGGTTAATATAATCTAAATATATATTATGGATTGATAATCTTGTGAAAATTTGTGCTGTTGTTGTACCAAATTCATGCTTCATAGTACAGCGCGATTGCTTCTCTTAAGTTTGCCATTGCATCTTCTATTGTCTTGCCCTGAGAGGCAATATCATTCTCGAGGCACGTTGCAACGAACCATTCTTCTTCCTGTTCGATCTTTATCGTGCCTCTGAATGTCAACATATATTTCTCCCATTAACAATCTTATTATTTACCACTACTTAATAATCGGCCACTTCTTATTCCACCACTCCAGAATAGGCACCGCGATGAACGGGGTGGAGTAGGTGCCTACGACCACGCCTATCGTCAGCGCCAGCGCGAAGTCCTTGATGGCGTCGCTGCCGAGGACGTAGAGCGCGACAAGCGAGAAGAGGGAGGTGACGGTAGTGATGATGGTACGCGAGAGCGTCTGGTTGATGCTGCCGTTGGCCACCTCGCGGAATGTCCTGCCGCGCAGGCCGTTCTTTACGTTTTCGCGCAGGCGGTCGAATACCACGATGGTGTCGTTGAGCGAGTAGCCGATGATGGTGAGCACCGCCGCTACAAACGGCAGCGTGAGCTCGAGCCTGAATATGGCGAATATGCCAAGCGTTATGAGCACGTCGTGGAACAGCGGTATAACCGAGGCCACGGCAAACGACGGCTTAAAGCGGATGCTGACGTAGAGCAGGATGGCCAGAAGCGCGAATATTGAGGCGATGACCGCGTCGCGCGTTAGCTCGCCGCCGATCTTCGGGCCTACGCTCTCCGTACGCAGCACGGTGAAACTGTTGCCGGCGAGCGACGACTCCAAGACGGTACGGATAGCGCCCTCCATATCGACCCCCTCGGGCTGGTTGCGCACCGTGATCTGGATCTCGTTGTTGTCGGCGAGGCCGATGGTCTTGATCTCCGGCTGCCCGAACCCGAGCTCGTTTATGCCGGCCCTTATCGCCGGGAGTTGGTCGCGCACCGGCTGTTCGAACTTCATCTGCATAGTAGTGCCGCCGGCGAAGTCAACCGACATGTTGAACCCGCCGTTCATAATGAGCATGAGGATCGAGGCCCCGATAAACGCCAGCGACAACCCGATCGCCAGCTTCGAGTAGCCGAGGAAATTATACTTCGTGTTCTTGAAAATCTGTAACATCTTTCTTTCCCTTTATTATTGATAAAGATTTTTTTTCGTTAAATGCTGATCTTCGCCCTCTTGTGGAACGCGGAGGTCATCAACAGTTTGGATACGAACAGCGCCGTGAAGAGCGAGGCCGTGATACCTATCACCAGGATCACCGCGAAGCCGCGGATGGGGCCCGTGCCCTTCCACATGAGAATGAACCCGACCACGATAGACGTAAGGTTCGCGTCTATGATAGCCGACAGGGCGTTTTGATACCCCTGCTCTATCGCGCTGCGCACCGTGCGCCCCTGCGCCAGTTCCTCCCTTATGCGCTCGAAGATGAGTACGTTGGCGTCGGTACCCATACTTATGAGCAGGATCAAGCCGGCGATACCGGGAAGCGTAAGCGTTGCGCCGAAAGCCGCCATTGTGGCCAGGACTATGAGCATATTCAGGAACAGGGCGAACAGCACGATTAGGCCGCTTATCTGGTAGTAGACTATCATGAACAGTATGATAAGCGCGGTACCGATGATCATCGAGAGAATCCCCTTCTCGATGGCGTCCTGGCCGAGCGATGGGCCGACGGTGCGCTCTTCAATAATATTAACCGGGGCGGGCAGCGCGCCTGCGCGCAGGATGATGGAGAGCGCCTTGGCCTCCTCCATGGTGAAACTGCCGGTGATCTCGGCGCGTCCGCCGGAAATCTTCGCCTGAATACGCGGCGCGGAATAGACCGTTGAGTCGAGCACGATGGCGAGGCACTTCTGCACGTTGTGGGCCGTAACCGTGGCAAAGCGCCTTGCGCCCGCCGCGTTCAGCTCCATATCGACCTTCGCCTTGCCGGCGTTCATGCCGCCCTGGTCGATGTTCGCCATGGCGTTCTTTATGACGTCGCCCTTCATCTCGGGGGCGGACTTCACATAATAGAGGTACTTGTAAGTCGCAGCTGAGCCGCGCTCCGGCGTGACCGGCTCGTTGCCCCACAAAAAGGAGTTGCCGCCCAGGCCGGCGCGGTCGAGCGCCCGGCGGACATCGTCGCGCCTCAAAAACTCACTGACGCGCCTCACGTCCTCGGTCTTCACAATCGACATATCGCCGTAATACTGAACCATCGTGCGGAAAGTACCGGCCGACGCAAACGGGTCGGAACCGCCGTCCCCACCCTCTTTATCCTTTTTCTCCGCCTCAGCCGCCTCGCTGCCGCTGAACAGTTTGTCGGCAAGCTCGGCCTCCGCCTTTTCCTTATCCTCAGCCGCCTTATCCTTAGCCCCCTCGCTATCGGAATCCTCAACCTTGCCGCCGCTCACGGTCGTCTCAATAATCGAAAGGGCGCGCTCGCGGGTCGCGTCGTCGCGCACTAAGTTGAACTCAAGCTGCGCCGTCTTGCCGATGACCTCCTTGGCCACTTTTTCGTCCTTAATACCAGGCAGCTCAACAATGATCCGGTCGCGCCCCTGCTTCTGGAGGATGGGCTCCGCGACGCCGAGCTGGTTGATACGGTTCTCGATGATGGCGTACGCCCGGTCGATAACGTCCTTGTCGTCGGAATCAAGCTTCGAACGGTCGATCTCGAGCACGAGGCGCATACCGCCCTGCAGGTCGAGGCCCAGGTTGAGAATACGCTTGAGCTTATGGGGCGTATCCCGGCGAATATTCTCCTGCTCCGCCTCGGATTTGGAGTAAAACTGGATGGACGGTACCAGCAACCATACCGTCAGCGCCAAAACGGCGAGGACAATGCCGAATCGAAAACCTGCGTTCTTCATAGTACAGCAAACACCTTTCTGTTTTTATCCGCCCGGGGGATGGACTGGAATCCGGGCCGGATTTTCCATAAAATTAACGACAATCCTCCAAAATATATCTTGCCGGGGATAAATGCAAGTTTTTTAGATATAAAATTCAAAAGATAATTTGGATTCAGGATGGCTTGGAGGCGGAGAGGATGACCAAGGCCTGAATGCCCTCGCCGCGGCCAAAACCCGTCAGTCCCTCGCCGGTAGTAGCCGTCAAGCCTATGTCATTGCCGGATAATGATATAAGTGAAGCTATCGAGCACTTTATTTCGGGGATGTAGGCCGAGAGGCGGGGCCTTTTGGCCTCTATTGATATGGAGACGTGCGTAAGGGCCCAGCCGTCGGGGGAGAGTGTTTCGAGGGCCTTTTCGAGGTAGGCGCGGCTGTCGGTTATCCCCTGTTTCAGGCACATGTCGTCGCTGACCTTGCCCAGGATGTTGACCCCGCTGACCCCGGAGACCGCGTTCGTCAGGGCGTGCAGGACAACATCGGCGTCGCTGTTGCCGGCGAGGCCGGGTGCGCCGGGGATCACTACGCCGCCCAAAAGCAATGGCTTTGCCGACCCCTCCGGCTCGAACCGGTGCGAGTCCTGCCCTATCGCGGAGATTTGTATGCGGGAGTCTGCCATAATTATGGAATATAATATTTCACGGCGGCCGCGGGCGGATATTTTGCCGCGCCCAAAGCCGCCCTACCCCTCCTTGACCTCCTCCTTGCAGGCCGGGCAGCGTATCTGCACCCCTTTTTTCTTGTACTCCTTTTGGGTCAGGTACGGGTTGCCGCACTTGGGGCACTTTTTCGCTATGGGCTTGTCCCAGCTTGCGAAGTCACACTTGGGGTACTTGTCGCAGCCGTAGAAGACCTTGCCCCGGCGCGTTTTGCGCTCTACCACGTTCCCGCCGCAGCCGTCTTTCGGGCAGGGCACGCCTATAGACAGCGAACGGGTGGTTTTGCACTCGGGGAAGCGGGAGCAGCCTAAGAATTTGCTGTTGTTCATGGTGAGGATCACCATCTGCGCGCCGCACTTCTCGCACTTCTCGTCTACGGGGACGGCGGCGGCCTTCTCCAAAGGCTCGGTGTGCTTGCAGGCCGGGAACCCCTGACAGGCGAGGAACTTGCCGTTTTTGCTCCACTTGACAACAAGGTAATTCTCCTTGCACTCGGGGCACTGCCTGTCGGTAATTTCCTGATTCTGCGCGCGCAGATTCTTGATGCTCTTGCGAACTACCGCGAGACGGTCGGAGAACGGGGTGTAGAACTCCCTGAGGACCTTGACCCAGTCGGTATCGCCGGACTCAATATTGTCGAGCGTCGTCTCCATGCCCGCGGTAAAGCCAACATCAAATACGTCGGGGAACTCTTTGACGAGCGTGTTCTTCACCATGTAGCCGACTTCAGTCGGCGAGAACCTGCGCGCCTCCACCGTGGTGTACTTGCGCCGCTTGAGCGTGTCGATGATCTGCGCGTAGGTACTCGGGCGGCCTATCCCCTTGTCCTCAAGCTCGCGTACGAGCGACGCCTCCGTGTAGCGCGGGGGCGGCTGGGTGAAGTGCTGCTTGTCGATAAGCTCCTTCTTGTCTACCGAATCGCCGGTCTTAAGCTCCGGCAGCTTCTCGTTCTGCCCTTCCCCAGTGTCAACGGCATCCTCAACGCTCTCATCATAGAGCGCCAAAAATCCGTCAAACCTCATAATAGACCCGCTGGCCCGGAAAACGCACCCGCCGCCGGTTATGTCGGCGCGCGTCGAATCAAAAAGCGCGTTCTCCATCTGCGACGCGAGGAAACGCTTCCATACCAGTTCATATAATCTGTACTGATCCTTCGACAAAAATTGCTTGACCCTGTTCGGGGCGAAATCCAGATTGACCTGCGACGGGCGAATCGCCTCGTGGGCGTCCTGCGCGTTCTTGCTCTTGCCGTAGAAACGGGGCGACGATGGCATGTGCTTCTCGTCAAACAATTTCTTGATAACAGTACGGGCATCGGTAAGAGCCTCCGCCGCGATACGGGTCGAGTCCGTTCTCATATATGTAATGAGACCCATAGACCCCAGCTCACCCAGTTCAAGACCTTCGTACAGCTGCTGCGCGACCATCATCGTCTTCGCCGCGCTGAAACTCAGCTTGCGGGCGGCCTCCTGCTGCAGGGTGGATGTGATGAACGGCGGGTAGGGCTTGCGGCTCTTTTGCGTCCTCTGGACATCGGTAACCGCGAACTTTTCCTTGGCCAGCCGCGTAAGAATCGCCTTTGCCGCGGCTTCATCGGGCAGCAGCGGCTCATCGTCGGGCCCGCCTGATTTCCGTCCGTCAACCGATATGAGCTTTGCGGAGAACTTTGTCCCCAGATGGTCAAAAATGCCGTGTATCGACCAGTACTCGCGCTGCACGAACGCCTTGATATCGTCCTCGCGCTCGCATATAAGCCGCAGCGCCACAGACTGCACGCGCCCGGCGCTTAAGCCCTTAAAGACCGTCCGCCACAGTATCGGCGATAGCTGGTACCCCACAATACGGTCGAGTATGCGCCGCGTCTGCTGGGCGTTGACCTTGTTCATGTCTATGTCGCGTGGCTCGTCGAACGCGGCCAGCACGGCGCGCTTCGTGATCTCGTTGAACATCACGCGCTTCACGACGCCGGTGCCGCTGGCTATGCTGCGCGCGACGTGCCACGCGATAGCCTCGCCTTCGCGGTCGGGGTCGGGCGCGAGGTAGATGTTCTCGGCCTTGGCAGCCTCGTCCTTGAGCTCGCGCAGCACGCGCGTCTTGCCCTTGGAAACGGTGTACTTGGGCGTGAAGTCCTTCTCGATATCAACCCCGAACTCCTTCTCGGGAAGATCGATGATGTGCCCCATCGTTGCCCTGACCGCGTAGTCCTTCCCCAAATACTTGGAGATGACCTTGCACTTGGCCGGAGACTCTACCACTACTAAATGTTTGGCCATGATATTTCCTGTTCTGAATCCTGTATTAATGCCTGAAATGCCTCATACCCGTGAACACCATCGCTATACCGTATTTATCGCAAGCCTCAATCACCTCGTTATCCCGCTTCGACCCGCCCGGCTGAACGATGTAACGAATGCCCGCCGCGTTCGCCTCGTCAACCGTGTCGGCGAACGGGAAGAAAGCGTCGGACGCCATCACTAATTCCGCAAACTCCGGCAGCGTACCCTGCGGCACAGCTTCACCGCGCTTCCCGTAATCCATGCGGATGTTCTCCGCCGCCTTGGTCACCGCGAGCTTCCGCAGCGAATCTACCCGGTTCGGCTGGCCCGCGCCCATCCCCACAATACGGTTGAGGCCGTCTAAATATTCCTGCGCCAGCACAATCGCGTTCGACTTGACGTGCTTGCAAGCCCTGTTCGCAAACACCGCCAGCGCCTCCCTGTTTGCCGGGAACCGCGCCTTGGTGACTGTTTCCCACTTGTCAAACACCGCCGCGTCCCGGCCCTGCCGCAGCATACCGCCGGTAACGTACTTGAGGACGTATTTGTCTTCCGCAAGCGAGCCGCCCGACCCGGGCACAGAAAGCCCGCCTGTCTTCAATATACGCAATGACGAGCTCTTCTGCTTCAAATATTCCAGAGCCTCATCGCTAAAGTCCGGCGCGATCAGCAGCTCAACAAACCGCCCCGCCAGAACCTTGGCCGCCTCTATGTCCACCGCCCGCGTAACCGCGATCACGCTCCCGAACGCCGACACCGTATCCCCCGACCACGCCGCCTCAAGCGCCTGCGCAACCGTCTTTCCGGTCGCGTACCCGCAGGGGTTCATGTGCTTGATGACCGACGCCGCCGGCTCGCCCGAAAGCTCCTTGACCGCCTCAAGCGCCGCGTCGCCGTCTACTATATTATTATAGGACAGCTCCTTGCCGCCCAGAAGCTCCGCCGTCGCCATAGACGCCTCGGCCACCCGCCCATCCCTATAAAAAACAGCGGACTGGTGCGGATTCTCGCCGTACCGGAGCACCTCCCCGCCTCCATAATATAATTGCAGCACTTCCTCTTCCAAATAAATTTTTGAGAGATAGGCGTTTATCGCCGCGTCGTAGGCCGACGTGTGCCGGAAAGCCTTGACCGCCAGCCGCTTGCGCGTATCCAGCCCGACCGCCCCGTTATTTGAGGATAATTCCGCCTCAATCACCCTATAATCAGCCGGATCGACCACCACCGCCACAAACGCGTGGTTCTTCGCCGAGCTCCGCACCATAGCCGGGCCCCCGATGTCGATGTTCTCGATAGCCTCCTCCACCCCCGCCCCGCCGGCCACCGTCCGCTCGAACGGGTAGAGGTTCACCACAACCATGTCTATCGCGCCGATCCCGCACTCCTCCATCTCCTTAACGTGCCGCGGGTTGTCCCGCACAGCCAATATCCCCCCGTGAACCTTGGGGTGCAGAGTCTTCACCCGCCCGTCCATAATCTCGGGATGCCCGGTGTAGGCGTCTACCGCGGTAACCGGTACGCCGTTGTCCGACAATAACTTACACGTCCCGCCGGTTGACAATATCTCCACCCCGCGAGATGAAAGCGCCCGCGCGAAATCCACCACCCCGGCCTTGTCCGAGACGCTTATAAGCGCCCGTTTGACCGCTATCAGCCCATCTTCCATAATATATATACGCTCCCCATGCAGGATTATATGCCCAAACCCATCCGGTACAGACCACTAATATAATATATCCCGCGCGCTAATTATGCAAAAGATTGTTCTTCACGCCCCAAATGGCCTGCCCGCCGGCCAACCGGAAACAGGACGGGGAGCAATATGTTTGACTTTGTGCGGATAAATGTATTATATTATATAGATATAATGTCAAACTTATGCCAGCGGGGATATCGTGCCGGAAATAAGCCGTTTTTTGGGGATGATCATAAGGATGTACTATGATGAGCATTGTCCACCCCACTTCCATGTGATATATAATGAATATGAAGCTCAAATCGAAATAGAAACATTGGGTACGTTAAAGGGGGAATTACCTACGCGCGTTCTGGGACTTGTGCTTGAGTGGGCGGAGTTGTACAGGGATGATTTATTAAAAAATTGGATTTTAATGAAAACAACTAAAAATTTCAATAAAATTCCGCCTCTGGTATAAGGAGCACAAAGATGTTACCACGTGTAATTAATGCCGAATTGCGGGGTGATTACTCTGTTTACGTCGAATTCAATGACGGAACCTCCGGGATTTTGGACTTTAAAGACAGTTTCGAACACGATCAACGAGATTTCGTTAGAAATCTGCTGGATAAGGAACTGTTCAAGACCGTTAAGGTCGATCTGAATACGCTCTCCTGGGCCAACGAAATGGATATTTGCCCCGATGTCCTGTACGAACAGCTAAAAAAGGCTCCAAATGGCCGCGTGAGGTATCAATCTCCGGCAATGCAAAATATGGCAGTATAAATCCACCCCGCCCCACCGGCCCCACTCCCGTAAAAAAAAATTTGACAGGCGTAACGCCCATGATATATATTTATGCTATAGAGAATTCGGCGGGGACGGTTTGTTGCCCCATTTGTCTGCAGACATTATAATAAGGCGGCCGAAATGGTACTTGCGGTATTGGGTATGTTAATTTTGCCAGCGTTGACCGCCGCGCATACGTTACGCCCTGTCCGGGTAACGCACAGCCGCAGCGTATGCCAAATAAGCGCAGAAAAAATCCCCCCCCCCCCCCCCTTATATATCTTAACACCTGTAAGGCTTTTAAGAACCTCAAAAAGCCTGAAAAAAGCAAAATATCCGGTTTACATACCACGCCGAAAAATGCCGCAAAACCGGCATATCCGGCCCATTTTCCCAATATCACCAAAGACAGGAGCCCTTAAATGAAAAGGCTGCCGCTATTCATTATTATGGCGCTATATGCCGCCGCCCTCGCCCAAGGCCCGGCCGGCCAGCACCACGCCCCGCCGGTACCGGCCCACGCCGATACCGCAACCCACTCGAAGGCCGCACCGGCTGAGCCGGTACCGGGCGATGCCACGGACGTAAAGGACGCCAAGGACACCGCACATGTTGCGGAGACCGGGGCGGCTGAGGCTAACACCGCTAACCGCGCGGAGGCCGCACCGGCCCACCAGCCCGCCTACACCACCGCGGAGTTCCGGTCGGAGCTGATCGCGGCCGTCTTCGAAGACACCGGCACCATCCTCGCGCCGAGATCCGTTGCCGCGCTCGACAGCGTGTCGCCCATAGTCCGGCGGAACAGGAACCACCGCTACGAGGTCCACGGCCACATCTGCGCCGGCACCGGGTCACTGCGCGTCTCCGTTATGCGCGTTGAGAGCATGATCAATTACCTGCTGACCCACGGGGTGCAAACCGCGAACATCACTACCGTAATCAACCCCCCCGCCGGAGCGGCAAGGAACTGCACCCGAGACAGGCGCGTGGAGGTCATGCTGATAGAAACCCGCCAAGTCGAACTCAAGCCCGGAGACAAACCCGGGCCCGAAGAAGCGCCGGCCTCCGCAGCCGCCCACGAACCGACGCCCGAACCTGAACCGGACGAGATATCCGCCCCGGCCCCCGAGCCCGAAGAGCCCAAGCCCGCCGAGATCGCCGCCAAGCAGGGCAAATTAGCCGTTGCAGTATACATGGCCGGCGACGAACCGGCCGGCGCGCAGGGAGTGCACTACATTATGGGCGGAGAAATGGCGCGGGTCATCAGCAGGAGCGACAGATACCTCGCCGTAGACCGCACCGAGGCCATCCTCAACCAACTCGCCAAGGAACACGCCTACCAGCGCAGCGGCGCGGTAGACGACGACCAGATAAGAGCCCTCGGCCAGCAGCTCGGCGTATCGTACCTAAGCATATCCGGCATCAACCCGGTGGGCAAACGCTACTACTTGGACACACGCTTGGTAAATATAGAAACCGCGGAAATCATACGCTCCATCACCGAGACCAGCGCCCTCAAAGACGCAAACGAGATGACCCGCGTAGCACGGCACATCGCCCTCGAACTCATAGAGCCCGAAGCCGCGAGAATAGCGCGCCTGCGCCGGGAGAGGATCGCCCGCTACACATCTATAAGCCTCGACGTTCTGGGCGCGGGATTGTTCGCCTACGGGTACATCGAGAACAATAACGTAATAGGCCGCATCGATAACGACGACGGCCCAGAGGCCGCCAGAGCCGCAACGAGACGCAACATCGCGTATATCGCGGGCGGGGTAATCCTCGCAAGCGGTATAACCATTCACATCCTATTCTAGAACGGACAGAGGCCATATATGAACGACAATAAAAAATTTTCAGATGCCGGCGTACCGATTTGCCTTATCGCGATGACGATCCTTCTCTCATGCGAAAAGGTCCCAGACTTCTGCGCCAAAGGCGAATGGTACAACCCCGAAACGCAATTCTGCTTCGCCGAAAAAGCGTACACCCTCTGCAACGGCGAGAAATACAACCCGTTCACCGAGGGCTGCGACCCCGACAGAAACGCCGTTGGCGCAAAATGCCCAAACAACAAATTCGTCCCCATAGGCACACCCTGCTCCGGGTACACACTATCAACCGGCAGCGCACCCGCAAACGGCGGCACCGTTACCCGCGTACCGGACCTGCAAAGCTACAGCGCAGACGCGCAAGTAATCGTAACCGCCGAGGCAGACAGCGGGTACACATTCACCGGCTGGGCGGGAACGGAAACATCTACATCCCCCACCATCACCCTAACAATGGACAGCAACAAACCCCTCGTAGCCATGTTCAGCCCGGCCAGCGACCCAAACGCCACCGAACACGCGCTAATCACCGCCGCGTTCCCGGAATACGGCGGTAACATCACCCGCAGCCCCAACGCGGCAATCTACAGCGCCGGAACGGAAGTAACCGTAACCGCCGCGCCGGAATACGGATACAGATTCGACGGATGGTCGGGCGCGTCAACGTCCGCATCAGCCGTCATCACAATCACAATGGACGGCGGGAAAACGCTGGTCGCAATGTTTACGCCGGAAAACGGGGAAGACCCCGGGCATATCGTAGGGGCGTGGAATGAAAGCGTGCCGGCAAGCTGCGGCGCGCAGGGGGAACGGCGGCGGGTTTGCAGCTGCGGGCATACGGAGACAGAAACGATACCGCAGCTGCCGTCCGATGACCCTGCCTGCCAAACTCACACACACTCCTGGACTGTATCAACAGTAAACGCAACCTGCGACGCACCCGGACTGCGAACCCAAAGCTGCGGCTGCGGGGAAAGCGTAAACGAGGCGATACCGCAGCTAACCGGTCCGCAGTGCGGCGGGATAGACACTCCCGGAACTCTTACAGATACGAGAGACGGGCAGACTTACCGTACCGTGGCGATTGGTACGCAGGTATGGATGGCGGAAAATTTGAATTACGATGCTCCGGGTAGTGTGTGTTATGAGGATGACCCAAGCTATTGCGATATCTACGGGCGGCTTTATGATTGGGCGACGGTAATGGACGGGGAATTAAGTTCCTCTGCGAGCCCAAGTGGCGTTCGCGGCATTTGTCCTGTTGGGTGGCATGTTCCGAGTGATGAAGAGTGGGAGACTCTTGTGAAGTATGTTGATCCTAATGCATCAGGAGATTATGACAATAACGCAGGAACGAAGTTGAAATCTACGAGTGGATGGTATAATAATGGAAACGGTACAGACGAGTACGGCTTTTCGGCCCTGCCCGGCGGCTACGGCTATTCCGGCGGCAGTTTCTACGATGCCGGCTACCTCGGCATCTGGTGGAGCGCCACGGAGGGCGATGCGAGCTACGCCTGGGGCCGGAGCATGGACTACTACGGCGACTACGTGTACAGGGACAACGACCTCAAGGCAGGCCTGTTTTCGCTGCGCTGTCTTCGGGACTTTGCGGCATCGCAATAGCGAAGCAATTGCGAGCCGCCGGCCATAGCGAAGTGTAACGTAGCAATGGCCATGCTTTTGACTTTAACTAACGCCGCCGTAAGACGGCCGAAAAAAAATAGCAAAAAAAAGAGTAAAACTTAGGAGACACAGTATGACAAACAATAAATTCTTACCTCACAAACTCGGCGGACCGCTCTGCCTTATTATTACCGTTGCCCTCCTCTCCTGCGAGAAAGTCCCAGACTTCTGCGCCAAAGGCGAATGGTACAACCCCGAAACACAATTCTGCTTCGCGGACAAGGCCTACCTCCTCTGCAACGGCGAAAAATACAACCCGTTCACCGAGGGCTGCGACCCCAACCGAAACGCTGTAGGTACAAGATGCACAGATACTACCTTTGTCCCGATAGGCACACCATGCACCGGCTACACTCTGTCAACCGGCACCGCCCCCGCAAACGGCGGCGCCGTTACCCGCGTACCGGACCTGCCAAGCTACATCGCAGACGCGCAAGTAATCGTAACCGCCGAGGCAGACAGCGGGTACACGTTCGCGGGATGGGCAGGTACTGAAACGTCCACATCCCCCACCATCACCCTAACAATGGACAGCAACAAACCCCTCGTAGCCATGTTCAGCCCGGCCAGCGACCCAAACGCCGCCGAATACGCGCTAATCACCGCCGCGTTCCCGGAATACGGCGGTAACATCACCCGCAGCCCCAACGCGGCAATCTACAACGCCGGAACGGAAGTAACCGTAACCGCCGCGCCGGAAAACGGATACACATTCAACGGATGGTCGGGCGCGTCAACCTCCGCATCACCCACCATCACAATCACGATGGACGGTGGGAAGACGCTGGTCGCCATGTTTACGCCGGAGAGCGGAGAGCCCTTGCACATCCTGGGCGCGTGGCGAGAAATAACACCCGCAACCTGCTACCACCCCGGAGAACAAACACGCCTCTGCAGCTGCGGCCACACCCAAACCGCAGCAATACCGCAGCTGCCGGCAGATAACCCCGTCTGCCAAAACCATACACACACTTGGATTGAATCAATAGTAAACGCAACCTGCGACGCGCCGGGACTGCGGACTCAAAGCTGCGATTGCGGGGAAAGCGTGACAGAAACGATACCGCAGCTGACCGGTACGCAGTGCGGCAGGGACATAGTCTATGGTACACTTACTGATACAAGAGACTGGCAAACTTACCGCACCGTGGAGATAGGTACGCAGGTGTGGATGGCGGAGAATTTGAATTACGATGCTCCGGGTAGCGTGTGTTACGAGAACGATCCAAGCTATTGCGATATCTACGGGCGTCTTTATGATTGGACGACGGTAATGGACGGGGCGTCAAGTTCAACATCGAGCCCCAGCGGGGTTCAGGGAGTTTGTCCTGTTGGGTGGCATGTACCGAGTGATGATGAATGGACGATGTTAACGGATGCTGTTGGTGGATCGTCAACGGCTGGTAGCAGGCTTAAATCACAAACGGGCTGGATAGAGTACAGCGGTATTAGTAGTACCGATGATTACGGTTTTTCGGCCCTGCCCGGCGGCCACGGCGGTAACTATTTCATCAATGCCGGCGACAGCGGCTACTGGTGGAGCGCCGCGGAGTTCGGTGCGGACTTCGCCAGGTACCGGGTCATGTACTACTTCAGCGACGGCGTGAACAGGAACTACATGCTCAAGGCGGGCCCGTTTTCTTTGCGTTGCGTAGAAGACAATAGCGAACCACACACCCACCAGTGGAGCGAATGGACCCCGGTAACGCAAGCCACCTGCACCGCGCCGGGGTTAGAGCGAAGAACCTGCCTGACAGACAACAGTCACATCGTAACCAGAGCGGTACCGCAGTTGACCGGGGCGGAGTGCGGCGGAGACATCGTCTATGGTACACTTACTGATACAAGAGACTGGCAAACTTACCGCACCGTAGAGATAGGTACGCAGGTGTGGATGGCTGAGAATTTGAATTACGACGCTCCGGGTAGTGCGTGTTACGAGGATGACCCAAGCTATTGCGATATCTACGGGCGTCTTTACGGCTGGGCGACGGTAATGGACGGTGCGTCAAGTTCAACATCGAGTCCCAGCGGGGTTCAGGGAGTCTGTCCGGTTGGGTGGCATGTACCGAGTGATGATGAGTGGACGATGTTAACGGATGCTGTTGGAGGAGCATCAACGGCAGGAACAAAACTAAAATCTACGAGTGGGTGGTGTAGTGGCGGAAACGGTACAGACGAGTACGGCTTTTCGGCCCTGCCGGGCGGCAGCCGCCTCACGAATGGCATCTTCTTCCTTGCCGGCTACGGCGGCTTCTGGTGGAGCGCCACGGAGGGCGATGCGAGCAGCGCCGGGTTCCGGACCATGGGCTGCAACATCGACCTCGTGAACATGGACGACTTCGACAAGTCATACCTGTACAGCGTGCGTTGTGTTCGGGACTCTGCGGCCCCGCAATAGCGCAGCAATTGCGAGCCGCCGGCCATAGCGTAGTATTTTTGTGGTATGGGAATGGTAACATTTTAAACTTTAACTGAGGAGGCGTTTTTGTAATATGGTGTGGTATTAGGTGTTAGTAATGGTTTTAAGGTAGTGTGCAGGAGAATCAGTAGCATAAGTGATTTACAATGGTTTTCATAACTTAACGATTCAAAAATTATAGCTAGAAAATGGAGATTTTAAAAATGAGTATGAAAGACGAATACATAATGTTGCGTGGCGAAATTGATGATATTATAAAATATATGCATCAATATTTTATGCTTGCTTGCGGTGGAATTTTTGCCGCATTAGCGTATATTTTCAAAAATCCTGACAGCACAAACAATCCAAACATATTTATCGCTGCATTTGCGGCCCTTGTTTGCATCGCTTCAAGGGTAAGAGTGTTTTCAAATGGTATGACAAGAATATCAACATACATGGAAATATTCCTTGAACCTAACATAGATGGGCGTAAATGGGAAACTATATCTCATTATCGCATAAATAATAACCGCGGGGCAGATAAAAAGAATTTTTTTATGAACAACTTATTTTTCAGGTCTAATTCTGCATATTTAATTTTGGGTATTCTGGCATATATTTTATACCTTAACATATTAGAGTGGAAATTCGTAATTTCCACTGCAACTATATTTAATACAATAGCACTTTGTATATTAGCATATATGTCATTATTTAACCGATATAATAAAGTTAGGGATAAATACATAAGTGGGTGGAACACAATTAAAGCACACGTTAAAGAACAAATATAAAATTTTTAAATATGTCCAGCATCAAAGCGTTAAAGTTCGCCCAACGGTACCTTTAGCGCTTTTTTCCACCCATTTGCGGGTACCATCCGTCCCGCCTCCTCCGCCCCCATTTTGGTACTTCGGTTCCCGGTGGTATTGGCGGTTGGCTGTACGGAGATTTGGGGTCTGTGGGTTATCGGCGTGGGCTACGCGGTTTACATCATGCCCACAATTTCAAGGTACTCGCCGGCGTTTACGATTTTGATGTTTTTGTACTCTTTAAGTTCGCGGAGGTGTTTATCGCCGGATACGATGTAATCGGCATTGGCGGCGAGGGCGCATTCGAGGTACATGTCATCGTCTTTGTCCCTGCTGGCGCCGGTGGCGTTATGTTGTGGCAGTACGACGGTCTTTTGGCCGAGTCTTCTGATAGTGTCTAATACGGTATCAATCCGGTCTTGCGTAATGTTGTATTTCGGCTTTTTAAACTCCGGTTTCTTTAATGTTTCCTCAATTTCGGTTATGATATCGTCTGTAACAAATAATGTATCTAATTCATTTGCGACTCTTGCCAGCACCGCATAAGGTTTTCCGCCCCACAAAGCCGACACGAAGATATTTGAGTCAATTACTACTTTCACGCGCTTCTGCGCCTTCTGTCTTCTTTAACTTCCATCAGCGCTTTCTGGGCATCCTCCTCTGTGATTCCCGCTGCGGACAATTCACGTCCGAAATTGCGCAGGTTCTCCAAGGCTTTTGTACGGATATATATCCTGACAGCTTTATCAACGAGTTCCTCGCGCGTAGTTGCTTCATTTTTAGCTTCTTCGCCTACGTTACGCCAGACGTCTTCGTCTAACGGAATATTAACCGTCAGCACCGCCATAATACCCTCCCGGAATAGGTTATGGTACTAATATAATACATACAGGGCCTGTGAGTCAATAGGAAAACAAAAAAAATTGGGCCACGGTATACATACTGTATAGGTGGGTTTTGGCTTTACCTTGTTTTGGTTCTGTGGTATCTGTGTTATTGGTGGTTGGTTATGGTCGATCCCTTGTGTACCGGGGTTGTCCCAAAACAAACCGTCGGATATATATATATGTATTGATTAAAGGTATGATGATCGCCGTAGCGCATTTTTGTTGTTTTTTGGCCAAAGCGGCGATAGCCCCGCCGTCAGGCAGGCAT
>Ga0209755_10002032_pt1 | contig 28920 bp, 21 predicted proteins | sample TergutCo191P1_FD_187301 | JGI IMG/M metagenome (GOLD analysis project Ga0209755, IMG submission 187301) | Cornitermes sp. P1 segment gut microbial communities from Petit-Saut dam, French Guiana - Co191P1 (SPAdes) (version 2) | ecosystem: Host-associated > Arthropoda: Insects > Digestive system...
GCCTTGCCGCCGTGTTTTTTGGCAGGATGCCGCAGACCTTGTCCCGCGCCGGCTCGTCCGCCGTCTTCAGCGCGTCGAGCAGCGTGAAGTAATCGAAATTGTACAGTGCCCACCGCAAGTCGTCGTCGTTCAACGCCACTATGTCGTTAAAAGTAAAAATCGCCATGTCTTCCTCCATGATTGTCTTTGTCACCGCGTTTTTTTATATCGCCGTTTACGGCCCCGGTTTTCGTGTTGTTCCCCTTGTGTTTGGTAATCGCGCTATTCTCCCGTTATTCGTAAATAAGTCCAGTATACACGAAGGTTTGCGGCATGTCGATCCGTGTTTGCGCCTGTTTTTCTTGTGAGTTTACTCACGGTTTTTGGGGGGTGTATGCTACGAAGGTTTTGTCGAGGGGAAATGAATAGAGAGGATATGTAGAATCGCGGCGGATACCGTGCTCGCTGCTTTACCGCCTCAAGACACGGGTTCCGTTCTGATGACACTCGGGTATTTGCACAGAAATTAAGATAGGCTCGAGCCTCCTGTTAGGCCCGGGCCTCCAAATCCCTTTTGATGTCCTCTGCGGTATAGCCCTTGGCGATCAGGTTAAGGATTTCCATGCTTTTTTTGTTCTCGCCTTCCCGCCTGCCTTCCTGTCTGCCTTCCCGTCTTTCGTAGACCATGTCGCTTTGTATATCCAGCAGGTTCTTTTCCTCGCTTCGCAGCCGGGCGCGTTCCACCTCGTCCCGGCTGATCGTCAACAAAACTTCCGCTGCCATGGCAATGCCCTCCTTGCGTTCCATTATTGCGTTTATTATATCACACATGCCCGGATCGGTCAGGTACTGGAAAAACATCGCCCACTGTTCGCGGTTACTCATTTCGTCGATGGACTTTTGTGCGACGCCTTCCAGTTTTGCAAGTTCAAGGGTCAGAATTCGGGTCCGACCGCCCAACGTGGGAATTATGCAAGCCCTCGTCATGTTTCCAAATCCTCCAGCGCTAATGCGCCATTCATCGCCTCGGCGATGGTTTTGTCGAAATATGCCAGCACTTTCACGATCATGGCTTGCGTGTCCTCCTTGGCGTGTATCGACAGGATGGCTTCCTTTTTCGCGGCGGCGATGTTTTTTCGCGCTGGGTTGCTCTCGCGCCGGATCATTTTGTCAAGAACCGCGGCTATGTACTCCTGCCCCGCGTCAAAATCATGAAAATCGTTGTCAACGATAAGGCAAAGGCCGCGCTCGAACACGTCGTCTGCTGCGGCGATATGGTTTTCAAGGGCGAGAAACCCTTCCTTGTGCGCCAGTTTGCTCATCCGCACCGCTTTTTTGATGAAAGCTATTTCATCGCGCTCGCCCTCCGGCAGCATGGCGGCGGCGAAGTCGATGGCGGAAAAAGCGTCCCTGTCGCCGGCGCGGTATTTTTCCCAGGCCGCGTCAATCGGGTTGTCCTTTATGTCAACCTTGAAGTTAATGATTGCGATAAACTTTGGCGTCGCGTGTTCGGCTTGTAGGCCAATGGCGCCTTCGGTGGCGATTTCCATCAGCTTCTTTTTGTAAAAGTCCAGCTCGCGTTCTATTTCCAGCCCGAGTATTCTGCGGATGTTTTCCGCCTTGGTGCCGTCCAGCATAAGGCGAATGCCGCGCCTGAAAAGATCGTCCTCCAAGTCCTCAAGGATATCCTCCAAATCCGCCTTGGCGTTCATTTGATCCTGTAGAAGCGATAGAAAATCATCGCCCGTTTCCCGCGGTCGCCTTGCCTCCTCGTTAAAGCGGATCAGTGTTTCAACCATTTTGAAATAGTGGTTGACAAAACCGCTATAGGAAATCGATGCCTCCTTCGGGATTATCGCAATCTTATTGCCGCGAATAAAACCCTTGGGCCCAGAAGCGGGCGGCGGAACGTAACTAAGGCCAGTTCCGCGCAGGCTCACCGATTTCAGGGAGCCGATGTTCGCGATGCCATCCGGCAGGGCTTTAAGGTTTTTATTGTCGTCAAGACAAAGATCTGTCAGGGATTGCAGCTTGCCCAGGCTTTCGGGCAGCCGCTCAAGGAAAAGCGAACCGGAAATGACTAGGTAGTTTAGGTTCCTCAAACCGCCGATACTTTCGGGAACCCTTTCAAGGGAACGGTAATCGTTGATATTCAATTCCCGCAGATTTTCCAGTTTGCCTATGCCGTCCGGCAAGCCCCTGAGTTTTTCGTTGCTTGCGATGGTATGGTGGAGGTGGTCGCCTCTGAGCGAAAGTCTCGTAAGGGAGATCAGGTTGCCGATACTTTCGGGCAATCGTTCAAGCGAGGAATCTTGAATAACAAGTTCGCTTAGTTTTTCCAGATTGCCTATGCTGTCCGGCAGGGTTTTGATCCCGCAGGTCATTAAGTAAAGCCGCGTCAAAGATCGCAGGTTGCCTATGGTTTCCGGCAGGGCTTTTATCTGGCAGTTCATCACGTTAAGCTCCCTCAAAGACCGTAGGTTGCCGATGGCATCCGGCAGGGATTTTATCCCGCAGTCCTTCAGGCTAAGCTCCGTCAAAGACCGCAGCTTGCCAATCCAGTCAATCGATCCGGAGCAACCTTCGCCGTAAATGCTAAGGGATTCCAGGTTCTTCAGCGCGCCTACGCTTTCCGACAAAGCGCCCAAATCATTCGCCCATTTCAGCGAGAGTTCCTTTAGGGATTGCAAGTCGGCGAAGTTTTTAGGCAGGGCTTTAAACGCGCCGTCCTGGGAGTTCACCGAAAGGGCCGTCAGGTTTTTAAGGCCGCAGATACTTTCCGGCAAAACCATAAGTTCGCCCCGAATATACGCCGAAAATTTCGTCAGCGATTGCAGGTTCCCTACGCTTTCCGGGATTGATTCCAGGTCGGCTATGTGCAGTTTTTTCAGGCCGCTCAATGTTTCAAAAAGCGGAAAAACGGCGGCGGTTTCATTGGGGGTGCAGTCATTGCAGAAAACATCGAGTTCCTCGATATTGCCCGCTTCCAGAAACTCAAGTAGCACGGGCAACAGTTTGGCGTGAACGTTAATGGTGCGTATCCGTGCCAGCTCGTCGCGGCTGTTCGCAAGCAGGGCGTCTCTTATCCCGCTTGCCGTTTGGCCGCCATAAAGGGAAAGCCGGCCGTGTTCTTCCGCGCACGCCTCTTTGATATGATCGGCCAGGGTTTTCACTTTCCTTTGCGTTGTTTCCTCGGAAAAGCCCGGCAGGATATACGAGTGCTTCACGTCCGTTATCGTACTGCTGATTTCCGCCCGGGCATTCTCGCCGGCCTCTCGGCTTAGGCCCCCCGCGTTTTCCAGCGCGGTTTTAAGCCTTGCCGTGCGCCGCTTGGACACGCCGGCGAAAACCTTTTCCCGCATCGGCCCGTCCGCCGTCGCCAGCGCGTCAACCAGCGTGTAGAAATCGGTTTGTTGTAAAACCTCTTGCAATTCGCCGCCGTTCAGCGTGAAAATGTCGTTGAATGTCAAAGTCGCCATGTTCGTCCTCCTCGGTTGTCATTTTCGCCCTTTCTGTTCGTTTTGATTTAGCGTCGCGGCTTCCACCTGCGGCCTTAAACGCTCCGGCACATGCTCAAGCGCGTCGGCGTTTTGCCTTACGGCCGCGGTGCAAAGTTCCGCGCTTATCAGATCATCCGGCACGCACCGAATCGCAAAGCCGTTCAGCTTGACGGCCTCCAAGCAGAATTCCGCGGTGGCGACCTCCGCCGGCACTTGCCATATTCCCTGCCTTACCGCCTCCAGATACATTTCCCGCGTTCTTGATTCCTTGGGAATATATCCAAGCGCATGGCAGTTCGACTTTACCGCGGCAAGGTACATCTGTGCCGACCTTAGTTCGTCCGGAACGAACTGAAGCGCAAGGCCCTCCGATTTGACCGCCTCAAGGCACAGTTCGGCGGTCTTGAGTTCGGCCGGCGCGTGTTCAAGTCCCCAGCCGTTGTTCCTGACCGCGGCAAGGCAGATTTCCGCCGTCATGAATTCCTCGGGAACGTGTCTAAGGGCATGGCCGCCCGTTCCGGATTTCTCGATGCTCCTGCTTTCGGTAACAAACACGAGTTCGGTGCCGCCGGACCTAACCGCCGCCATGCAAAGCTCCGCTGTCATGTATTTCCCCGGAACGTACCTTAACACCGATCCGCGCCTTCCCACGGCGGCAAGGCAGAATTCCGCCGTTATGAATTCTTTGGGCACGTTCTTGAACGTGTTGTCCTCGGCTTCGATCGCCTCAAGGCACAGTTCCCTTGTCATGAATTTTTTCGGCACATATTCGAGGGCGTAACCGCCAAAACAGCCCGTGATCGCCTGGTGACAAAGCTCCGCCGTTATAAGGGATTCGGGGACGTGTTCAAGATTGGAACCGTTTTGCCTGACCGCGACAAGGCACAGTTCCGCAGTCTTGAAACGCTCGGGAACAAATTTAAGCGGCTTGGTAAAACTTTTCTCGCTGAATGCTTCAAGACAGAGTTCCGCCGTAATGTATTCGTCTGGAACTAATCTGAGCGCCTCGCCGTTTTTCTTTACCGCCTCAAGGCATAGTTGTGCCGTCATGAATTTTGCGGGAACGTGTTTAATCGCCCAAGAGTTTTTGCACACCGCGGCATGGCAAAGTTCCTCCGTCATGAATTCATCGGGGACTAATTCGAGCGCGCCGCCGTTTGCCTTTACCGCCTCAAGACAAAGCTGTGCCGTTATCAGTTTACGCGGCACCAATTTAAACACCTCGGAACCGGATTTCATCGCCGCGATGCAAAGTTCCGCCGTCATGAATTCATCGGGAACTAATTCGAGCGCCCAGCCGCTTTCGATTACCGCCGCAAGGTACAGATCGGCCGTCCTGTATTCCGCCGGCACATGCTCAAGCAAACCGCCATTTTTCTTTACAATTCCGAGATAGAACCGCTCGTTTTTGTGTTCGTTAGGTATGTAAAGAAGCGAGTTGGGGTTTTTACCCGCCGCGACGATGCACAGTTCCTCGGTTCTTAGATCCTTTGGAACATACTTGAGTGCGGCTTCTTCGTTCCCTGCCTCGTTTATCCAATGGCTGGGCAAGTCACTCTCCACCGCCGAGCGGCAGAGTTCTGCGGTTTTAAGGTTTTCGGGAACGTGCCGAATATTGACGCAGTAAGCTCCCACGGCGCAAAGGCAGATTTCGGCACTACGGAGGTCTTCGGGAACGTGTTCCAGGCTCGGGCCGAACCAACGTCCGTTCACCGCCGCAAGGCACAGTTCGGGCGTTTTAAGTTCCTCGGGAACGTGCTTGATGTCGCAGCCGTAACGTTTCACCGCCGTAAGGCACAGTTTCGCCGTCCTTAAATGCATGGGAACGTATTTAAGGATATAATGGCCCCCGCAGTTGATGGCGGCAAGGCACACCTTGGCCGTCCGCAGTTCTTCCGGGACGTGTTCAAGGTTCGAGCCGTCCTTCCTAACTGCGTCAAGGATTCCTTCCTGCATTTCCAGATGGAGCCGCTCGTTTTTGTGTTCGTTCGGTATGAAAGCAAGTGAGTTGGGGTTTTTGGCCGCCGCGACGGTGCACAGTTCCTCTGTCCTTAGCCCCTCCGGAACGTACTTGAGCGCGGCTTCTTTGTCCCCCGTCTGGTTTCCCCAAATGTATGGCCTGTCATTCTCCACCGCCTTGAGGCAGAGTTCCGCGGTTTTAAGGTTTTCGGGAACGTGCCGAATATTGGCGCTGCAAACTCCCACGGCGCAAAGGCAGATTTCGGCGCTGCGGAGGTCTTCGGGAACGTGTTCCAGGCTCGTGCCGAACCAACGTCCGTTCACCGCCGCAAGGCACAGTTCGGGCGTTTTAAGTTCCTCGGGAACGTGCTTGATGTCGTAGCCGCAATACTTCATCGCCGTAAGGCACAGTTCCGCCGTCCTTAAATGCGCGGGAACGTCTTCAAGGACATCGCTAAAGCCGTGTTCGAGGGCGGCAAGGCACACCTCGGTCGTCCGCAGTTCTTCCGGAACGATGTCAAGGTTCGGGCCAAAGCCCTTAACCGCGTCAAGGGCTTCTTCCAGTGTCGTGATTTTTTCGTAGATCATTTTCTTCCTCCATGTTTGTCATTGTCGTCGCGTTTTAGGTTTCGCCCTTGGCGGCCACGGTTTTCGTCTTGTTCGCCCTGAGCCCCGCAATTGCGCTATTCTCCCGTTATTCGCAAATAAGGCCAGTATATACGAAAGTTTCGGTCATGTCGATCCGTTTTGCGCATGTTTTTCTTGTGCGTTACGCACGGTTTTGGGGTTCTCGATTGGTGCCGTTGGCCCTGTGCGTCCTGTGATGAGATAAGAAGAGGAACTCGCTGAAAAGATTGTGGTTGTATTGACAATCTATTTGTGGGTAAGGTATGGTGTATGGAGGCCTTGCTAGGGTCGCCCGGAGCCTGTTATACTTTTTGCATCACCACCCGCATCTACGATGCCGAAATCAGTGCTTCCCTAGTTACTTTGCGTTCGCGGCTTCTATGGCGATTATCTCCCGCACCTTCGGGGTTGACGGGCCGTCCTTGAACTCAAGCCCTATCCATTCGCCTGCGATTTTTTTCGCCAGCTCGTGCCCGATAACCCGCTCGCCCATGCACAGCACGTTGGCATCATTGCTAAGGACAGAACGCTCGGCGGAAAAATTGTCATGGCACACTGCGGCGCGAATACCCTTGAATTTGTTGGCGGTCATAGCCATACCTATTCCGGTGCCACAGACCAAAACCCCGCGCTTTTCATAACCGCTGTCAATTATTTTTTCGCAAACCCGCTTGGCGATGCTAGGGTAGTTCGTGGGATCGTCGGCGTTGTCGCATCCCATGTTTTCCACGGCAACGCCCCTCGATTCCAGAAATTTGATTAACATGTCCTTCATCGAAACCGCGGCGTTGTCGCAACCAATCACGATGGTACGCATGTCAGTCTCCTGTGTATCCCAGAATGCCGTCCGCCATGGCGCAAAGGATGATGCAGCATGAAACGGCGCCCGCGTCCAGAACGCCTCTGGAACGTTCGCCCAGACGACTGGAACGGCCGAACTTCGCAACCAAATCCTTGGTGGAATCCCGGCCGGCTTGCGCGGCTATTTTCATTCCCTTCAACGCCTCGGCAAAGCTCTTTCCTTCCTTGGCGGCGTTTTCGATGGCGATGACGGCGGGTTCCAAGGTGTCTATCAAGGTCTTGTCCCCCACCTGCGCCTGCACCACATCGCGCAGGTCGCTAAGGCCGGCGGCAAGCATGGCGGCGAAACTGTCAAGGTCGATTTCGTCGAAGTCCTTGCCCGCCTCGGCCATACCCATGAACACGGTTCCGTAAATCGGTCCCATCGATCCGCCAATCTTGGAGAACAGCAGATTGCCCAGAGTCTCTAGACCCTCGGTAAATCCGATTTCGCTTTTCCAGATTTGGTCGGCAAACATGGAAAAACCTTTGTTCATGTTCATGCCATGATCGCCATCGCCTATAAGCCCGTCAACTTCGCCAAGGTAATCCTTGTTCTCCTGAATCGCGGCGGCCATCTTTAGTAGGACGGGTTTGCCAGCACTGTTTTTCATCTTGCCTCCCCTTATTTCTGTTTGATACCCACGCTGTAGCACGGCATGTCGATAAGCCTTTTCAGCTCGCCATCCAGTTTCATTACCGTCAAGGTTACGCCCATCATTTCCAGCGAGGTAAAATAATTGCCAACATACCCGCGATGTATTTTGATGCCCTTTGCGACAATAAGTTTTTCGATTTCATCGTACAGGACATACTGTTCCATCACCGGTGTTGCGCCAAGCCCCGACACCAGCACCACCACCTCATCGCCAGATTTAAACGGCAGGTCGGGCAGCACCAGTTCCACCATGCGTTGCGCCATCTTCTCGGCGGTTTCCAGGGGGCAAACCTCGATTCCTGGCTCGCCGTGATGGCCGATTCCCACTTCCATGGTTCCAGGTTTGATCTCGAAATTGGGATGTCCAACCGCAGGAAGGGTGCAAGGGGTAAGGCCGATGCCCACGCTTCGGGTGTTGTCTATCGCTTTCTGGGCCGCAGCAATCACCTCGTCCAGACTTCCGCCCTCCGCGGCCCGCGCCCCCCCGGCTTTCCACATCAGAATCTCGCCAGCCACACCCCTGCGCTTGTCAAGCTGATCCTTGGGGGCGGATGCCGCATCGTCGTTGGCAACAACGGTCTTAACCTGAATGCCTTCCTTCTCGGCCATCTTGATCGCCATTTTCACGTTCATGTTGTCGCCGGAATAATTGCCGTACAGACAGGCGACCCCCTTGCCCTGATTCGCCACCCTGAACGCGTCCAAAAACGCGGCCGCGGTGGGGGAGGTGCAGATTTCGCCGACGGCAACCGTGTCGCAAAGGTTCTCGCCGATGTAGCCGATAAACGCGGGCTCGTGGCCACTGCCACCGCCGGTCGCCACTCCGACCTTGCCCGCAGGAATGTCCCTGCGTTTGATTACCCTAGGGTTGTCAGTCGTTGCCACGATGTCGCCGTGAACCTTCACGAAGCCTTTCAGTGTTTCGTCAACAATATCGTCAGGATTGTTCAATACTCGCTGCATGGTTTTCTCCTTGTGTCATTTAATCGTGTATCCGCCGTCAACAAGCAGATCGTGTCCGGTGATCATTGCCGCCGTGTCACTGCAAAGGAAAGCGATTATGCCGGCGATTTCGTCTGGCTCCGCAAAGCGTTCCGCGGGAATTTCTTTCTTAAATGCGTCCCCGACAGGGCCGTCCCACGCTTTATGCCCGAGTTCCGTCAACACCACCGTGGGGGACACGCAGTTTACCCTTATGCCGTACTTGCCCCACTCAAGGGCCAGAACCTTTGTCATGGCGATAATGCCGCCTTTGCTTGCACAGTAGGCGACATGTTTGTCCAGCGCGATGCTTCCCGCCTGTGAAGCGATATTGACAATACAACCAGGGGTTTTGTTTTCTATAAGATATGCGCCAAAAGTCTGCGCCATCATAAAACTGGCGGTAAGGTTTATGTCAATGGTTTTGTTCCAAAAATCGCCGCTGATGCTCTCGGCTTTTTCCAGGGCCACGATTCCCGCGCTGTTCACCAGTATGTCAACCTTGCCGAAGGTTTTCACTCCAGCGTCGATCAGACTGGCGCGGTATGCCGCGTCACACACGTTTCCGGAAATGCCGAGGTTTCGCAGGCCCAGTTTCTTGGCCGCGGCGTCCACGTTTTCGCTCAAGTCCGCCAAAATAAGGTTCACACCTTTTTTTGCGAAAAATTCGGCCGTGGCGAATCCTATGCCGGCCGCGCCACCAGTGATTATGGCGGTTTTTCCCTTCAGGGAGAAACCAGTGTCAGCGCCTTTGTATGGTATCATTTTACACTCCTTATGGTATTTTGGGAACCGCCGAATAAATCAGCGGTTCCCCCATTTTACAGCGTGCCGGCTCTTATGTGAGCGTCGATGAGCATCTGAACATTTTCCACGGTGATCAACGGACACTCGATGTCCTTATTGGTGTAGCCTACCTGTTCCCTGGTGAGAATCGCATTGATAATCATCATGCTATGCTCGGCTAGGGCAAAGGCGTTCTGGAACGATGTTGCGGTCATTACGCCGTCCCGAATTAGCAGGGCGGCTTCGGCGGTGCCGTCAACGCCGTAAACCAGCAGGTTCGAGAAAGCCGGGTTGGTTCTGATGGCCTCGATTGCGCCGGTCGCCATGTTGTCATTCATGGAAATGACTGCGTCAATCCGGCCGTGGGCCTGCACCCAGTCTTCCATGAACCTCATCCCTTCGTCCTTGTTCCAATTCGCAAAATTTTCGGCCAGCAAAACCACGTCGGGCCTGTGGTTAAAAAAGACTTCCTGCCATGCGCGGCGTCTCTCGTTGGAGTGGGGATGCGCAGCGGGGCCGTTAAGGACAACAACCCGGCCACCCTGCGGCACCTGATTGACGGCAAGACGGGCGACGACAGCCCCCTGCTCGAACGGGCTGGCATCGACACTGTGGCTAACGTTTTCCATACCAGGTATGCGAAGGTTGACCGTCACCAGCGGAATGCCCGCCCTGACTGCGCGCTCCGCGGGTGGACGTTGCGCCTCGGTGTTTTGCGGCTGAAGCAGGATTACGTCAAAGCGATTCGTAATCGCATTGTCCACCATGTCCGCAATAAGCTGATCATTGGCCAAACCATTTTGGGTGACAAGCTGGATACCCAGCCTTTGCGCCTCTTCCTCAAGGGCAGACTGTAGCCACGCAGGAAAAGTGTCACCAAGCGTACGAGCGATGAACACGACTCTTTGCTGATCGTTCTGTCTGCAGCCAAAAAACAAACTTGAGCAGAGCACCAACAGCACCAAACCAACACTCATTTTTTTCATAAGCGTTTCCTCCAACAATTCTGCAAAATCTATATCAAACGCAACGCGTTTAAGCCTGTTTCACGGGCCTTTCCTTTACCGCGACCCGTCTATTCTTGGTGCGAATATCAAGAATCACCGCAAGCACGATGATGACACCCCTGGTTATTTGCTGGATATGCGGATTGATGCCCAGAAGGTTCATTATGTTGTTGATGATACCGACAATAAAGGCCCCCGCAATGGTACCCGCGGCAGTTCCGACACCGCCCGAAAAGCTCGTTCCACCGATGATGGCTGCGGTCAACGCTTCCATTTCCAAACCCGCGCCAGCACCGGGAATACCTGCATTGATGCGGGACATAAAAACGATACCGGCAAGACCGACGAAGCATCCGTTCACTATGTAGCACAGAAATCTTGTGCGCCGCACGTTAATGCCAGCCGCAACTGCCGCTTCCTGATTGCCACCGATGGCGTAAAGCGACCTGCCGAAACTTGTGTGGTTCAGTATGTACCAAGTCAGGATAAGCATGGCGAACATGAAGATAACCGGAACCGGTACAAAGCCTACGCTGCCTTGCCCAAAGACCACAAAGTCGCCGATGCCGGTAATATCGCGTCCGCCGGTAAAGAGCAGAACGCCACCCCGCGCTATCGCAGTGATCGCAAGGGTCGCAATGAACGGCGGCGTTTTGTAAAATGCGACAAGCGCGCCGCTCAAAGCGTTAAAGGCAATCGAAAGGGCAAGCCCGGATCCGAATGCCAGTGTGATATTCCCGGTGGCCTTGAACACCCAAATAGCGAAACAGCCAGAGAACGCAATGACCGCGCCAGCCGAAAGGTCGATCATGCCAGAGATGATCAACATCGTCGCCCCGAAAGCAAGTATGACGACCACCGCGTTTTGCCGCAGGATATTGGTGATATTCATCACCGAAAGGAAGTTCGGGTTCAGAAAACTACTTACGACAAATATGACCGCAAGCACAATCAGAATACTGTACTTGTTGCCAATCGTTGACAGTCGCGCCCATACGGCGTTATCTTTTAGCATCACACATTCCCCCTTTACGATAGTTTTTTGTATTCGATTCTGCCGCATTTTTCGTGTTTCCGGTTGCATACTGCATGATCAGTTCCTGCGAGAACTGCGCGGGCGACAACTCAGCCACGATGCGTCCCGAGGACATCACATAGATGCGGTCGCACATTCCCAGAAGTTCGGGCATTTCCGACGAAATCATCACAATGCCTTTGTCGCCTTTCTGCACGATATCGCTCATGAGTTTGTAGATCTCAAACTTCGCACCGACGTCAATTCCCCGGGTGGGTTCGTCCAGAATAAGCACCGATGGCCCTTTGATAAGCCACTTCGCAAGGACAACCTTCTGCTGGTTTCCGCCAGAAAGGTTCCCCACGTTGGCATCGATTGACGGCGCGCGTATGTTCAGGGTGCCTTTCTGCGCGGTTATCTCCGCGGTTTCTTTTTTCCTGTGCAGATATCCATTGTAGATATAACGTTTCAGGTTCGGCAGCGTGATGTTTTCGCGGATGCTGCGGATCAACACGAGACCATTGCCCCGGCGATCTTCCGAGACCATCGCAATTCCGTTGTTGATGCTGTCGGTAACTTTTTTAATCCTTAGCTCCCTGCCATTGACAAAAACCTTGCCGGCGTGGATCGGGTCAAGTCCGTTCAGGGCGCGGACAACCTCCGTGCGCCCCGCACCGACAAGTCCCGCAAAACCGATTATCTCGCCGGCATGAAGATTGAAGGATATGTCATTGAACACGCCGTTGCGGGTCAGTTTCTCGATGCGCAATATCTCGTTGCCTTTTTTCACCTCGGCCTTGGGATAACTTCCGCCCAGTTCCCGCCCGACCATCATCGTTATAACTTTATCGATGGTAAGGTTTTTAGCGTCATCCCCCCCCACGACTTTTCCATCGCGAAAAACGGTGATTCTGTCTGCGATTTTGAACAGCTCGTCCATCTTGTGCGAAATGTAGATGATGCTTTTTCCGCGGTTGCGCAGGTCGATGACTTTTTTCAGCAGATCGTCGGCTTCTTTTTTGGCGATGGACGAAGTGGGCTCGTCCATGATGATGACCTGCGAATCCTTGCTTATCGCCTTGATGATCTCCAGCATCTGTATGTCCGCGATGGTCAGGTCTTTTAATTTGGTATGAATGCCATTATCAAAACGTGGGTTGTCCAACAGACCCTCGCGGCGCAGAAGTTCCTCGGTGTTTTTGTGAACGTGTTTCCAGTTTACCCGCCCTGTTTTGGTCGTCGGAAGATCCCCCATGAACAGACTTTCCGCAACGGACATCTCGGGAACGAAGACGCATTCCTGATAGATCATGGATATGCCCTGTTTCCGCGCATCCACGGGGCTGTGAATGATTGCCGGTTTGCCCTCGATGAATATTTGGCCGGCATCTGGTTTGTAAATACCGTTGATAATTTTCATCAACGTTGATTTGCCCGCGCCGTTCTCGCCGCACAGGGCATGAACCTCGCCGCGTCTGGCGGAAAAACTGATGCCGTCCAACGCCAGAACTCCGGGAAAGGCTTTTGTAATATTTTTGAGTTCGAGGAACGCGCCTCCGTGAGATTCATGCAAACCAGTTTTGGCCCCCGCGGTGTTGGATGGACCTTTGTTTTTCCACTGCATCATAGAGTATATAATCTAAGATCGCTGGAAGGTACGTTCAAGTACAAATCACATGTTTATGGTATGAATTACGGGTTGCCTTTGGTAAAAAATTCTACCGCAAGCGACACTGTTTCGCTAAGGAACCGCGGGTTTTCAGTCCAATGCAGAAACCTCTGTTTTCGAAGAAGGGTGTCGGCAGTCGTAACGCGGGTTTGAAAATTCGTGACTGACACAAATCATCAACTTAAGCCTCAAAACAAAGGGTTTTGATTAAGGGCGTAGCCCTTTTGCGGTTTAATACCGCGCCCCTTGGGGCGGTTCATTCTGGGGGTGCGGGGGATTTGTTCCCCCGCAATTGCACAGCCCTCAAGGTGAAATCTTCAATACCGCAGAGCTCTGCTCTGCGGATATTTATTGCTTTTGTATTTGTTGAAATACCTCCACTTGCGCGGCGAGCTTTTCAGTTCCCACAGTTGTACTACTCGCTTATCTTTTCGGCTACATAAATGGGTAAAGGCTAAACCTTGAACTGCGAGACGGCCTTCACCAAAGTCGAGATATTCTCCCGGTTCCTGCCGCTAAGGTCGTTGACGCTGTTCACCGCCCTGTTGACCTCCTCGGTGCTGGTGGCCATCTCGTTGATGCCGTTGGTGATTTCCTGCGTCGTCTTCTCCAGTTTTTTGCTCTCCTGAATCACTTCCTTGCTGCCCTCGCGCATTTCCTGGGCCCCGCCCTTTACCTGCTGCGTTATCTCGTTTACCTGTCCGGACGCGCTAAGGACCTGCCTGCTCCCATGGTTCTGCTCCTCCATGGCGTGGCGGATAACCTCCTCCTGTTCCGCGACGGTCTTCACGCTCTGGTCTATCGCCTCGAACTTGTTAAGGACGTTGTCGGTGGAACGGGTAATCTTGTCCATCGATTCCCTGATCTTTTTCAGCACGCTCCCTATGACCTTGGACTGCTCGCTGGAGGATTCGGCCAGCTTGCGTATCTCATCGGCAACGACCGCAAAACCCCGGCCCGCCTCCCCGGCGTGCGCCGCCTCAATCGCCGCATTCATCGAAAGCAGGTTCGTCTGGCTGGCGATGTTCTCCATCACCGAGTTGATTTCCAGCAGCCCCTCGGATTCCCGGGCAATCTCCTGTATGTCGGACACGACGTCCTGAAGGCTGACCCTGCCGGTGTCCGAAGCCTCCTTCAGGGTTTCCACGTTGGCGATGTTCTTGACAAGGGTCTGCGTGACGGAGTTTATGTTGGCCATGACCTGCTCCAGCGCGGACGCGGCCTCGGACACCGCGCCGGTCTGTTGATCGACGCTGCCGCTTAGCTTGTCGATGTTGACCGTGACCTGCTCCATGCTGGCGTTGGTGTGGGTGACGCTGGCGCTCTGGTTCAGCACCCTCCCCTTGACGCTCTGGATGTTGGCGGCGATTTCATTCATCGCCGACGCGGTCTGGGACATGTTGCTGGCAAGATCGTTGCCAATGTCGGACAGCTTTCCCGCCTGCCCCTTGATCGCGGTGATCATCTTCCTAAGCTCCTCCATGGTCAGGTTGAAGGAGCGCGAAGCCTCGGCGATTTCGTCCTTGCCAAACTCCGGGAGCCTTTGGGTAAGATCGCCTTTGGCGGTGTCATTGAGAGCGCCGGTCAGAAGGCGAACCGGCCGGAGTATCCGCGAGGTTAGGATGGACAGGATGATGCCGACCACCACGACGGTAAGAATGGCCAGGAGAATCGTGTTACGCCGCGCCGCGTTGACCTCGGCGGTGGAAAGCTCCTGGCAGAGGCCCACGAAAAACATGCCGATGGGATTGCCGGCCGCACCGCGCAGCGGGAAGTAGTAGGCGATATAGGGCGCGCCGAATAAATCCTTGCGGAGTTGTACGTGCTGCTCCCGCTGAAGAACCGCCTCCGCGATTTCGGCGTCGACGGCAATGCCCACGGAGCGTTGGCCGGTTTCGGGGTTGACGATGGTGGACGAGACCGAGGCGTTGCCCATGAAAACCATCGTGTCCACGGCGAACGTGTCGTAAAGCCTGTCCAAGAATTCGTTCGAGCCCACGACGAAATTCACGACGACGCTGCCAGAACTCGGCGCCCCGTAAAAAATCGGCGACGCGGTGGTCATGACCATCGCCGCCGTGGGCGTGGGCGTGTAAAGCGTCAAAACCTCCCCGCGCAGCCCCGCCGCTATCGAGGGGACGCCTCTGACGTTGTCCCCGTAGGAATGCCGCATATGGGACCGCGCAAGGGTTATGCCTTCATGGCTGGCCACGATAATCTCGTTGACCCCCAGAAACACCTTTCTTTCAAATACATACTGCCAAATATCCTCCCTGACCCCAGCCTGGATAAGCCTGACCAGCTCCCCGCTGCTGCCCATCGCGGAGGCCACCATCAGCGTTTGCTGCTCGTGCGCGGCAAGATAGGCCCGGACGGACTGAGCTGCCGCCTCCATTCTTTGTTCCGCAAAACTATTGGCGCGATTTGCCGTGAGCGTGGAAAAATACACTGCAATAAAACCTACGACAACGAACAGCATTCCAAGTGTAGGAAAGGTCATCTTGCTTCTCAAGCTGGTAAACATAAACATACATTCCTCCGCATTATTTTCCGAAACCTTCGTGCCCTCCGAATGTTCGGCACATGTATGCTGACAAATACAAGAGAAAGTGTCAAGATGGCTTTTCTTTCGGATGCGCGGAGTATCACAAAAATTCGTCTGTCGCAACCTAATTCTTGATCACGGATCGAACGCCCTTTCCAAAGGAACTCTCACCAAGTTGATGTGATGCCCCAAGGCGTAGCGGCTTTTGAACCTGCCTATCGAGGTCTCCGCGGCGCTTTCGAAAACCGCGACCCTGAAAACGCCCCGTTCGTCAAAGTAAGGGACAAAGGCGGCGACGTGGAAATACTGGCGCATCCACGGCCTGCCGCGCCAGTCCCGGGGGGCGTGGGGCGCGTACATGTCGGTGTTCACCGCGGCAAGGAAAAACCTGCCTGGCTCGTCGATGGCGAGGGTGTAAAGCAGGGGAAGAAGCCCCTCGATTCCATAGCCAGCGTTCTCCAGAAAACCAGGGAAGGACCGGACGCTGACGTTCGAGCCGCTGCGCATGATCACCTGCGAAAACGGCTGCCGGCGCACCTCGATTTCCTCCAGCGTGCCGAACGCCGGGGATCGCAGAACCGTCCCCGCGCGGGAGGCGAGGTTCCTGATCCAGTCAAGCCCGAAGAAGGGATCCCGCAGTTCCTCGAAGTCGTCGGTGAAGGACGAACCGCGGTCCCCGAAAGGTTCCCTTAACGGGGGGATTTCCATCCGCTCGCCGGTAATCGGTCTGAGAATCCCGTCGATAAGCCACTTGGCGAAACCGGAACAGTTGAGCCCGGGCTGTCCCCGCTGCTCCTGTCCGGTGGCGATGTACACGAAACGCCCGGTATGATCAATCGCGCCGTCATCGGCGAACCTAAGCTCCGGAAGCCGCTCCCGGACGTTCGCTATGAACTGCCTCTGGGCAATGAAGTCGTCGGGGTTTGGCTGGAAGTACCTGATCGGGAACCCGGCGCCGGCGAGTTGCAGAATGTCGTTCAGCGGCATGATCGACAGGCGATCCATCGAGATCGGCAGGATCTGCCCCCGGACAACGTACGCATCGTAGATCAGCACGTCCATCTGAACCCTGTCCGCCCCGAAAGGCCGGAACTGGACAAAAGTGTTGGCGTCGCTTCGGGGGAAAACCCGCGCCCTGGTGATGGCCCCGCAGTTCCTGGCCCGGGTGAATTCCCACGAACCCTGCACCCATCCGGTGAACTGCCCGCAGGTGTGGTGCTGCCTGGCGAAAAGAACCTGGATCTCGCTCGGCCTGCCCACGGATCGAATCTCGACCCTGCCGCCGCCGTCAAGGTTGTGCAGGACGCGGGGCGCGGCAAGCACCCGGGCGGGGCTTTCGACAAGCCAGGCGTCCCTCGCCCTCGCCCTTACAATGGAATCATCGACGATTCTAGCCACGGGCACGTCAAGGCCGAAAACCGGCTGTGCCGCCAATGCCAGACAAAAAGCCGGCAGAAAGAGTTTCCCCAAAATCGATTTTTTCACCGCGGAAATGCCCATACCTCCTTTTATTATCGGCCGCTTTTCTGTATAATGTAAATGGAACCGCTGATTAAAGTGGAATTCAGCTTTCAAAGCGAAGGTGGGTAGAAAATGAAACTTTACAGCCGCTGGCAGTTGGTACTATTGTCGGTTATCAGTAGTCTGGTGACTGGGACCCTGCTTTTGGGCATAGGGCTTCCGATTTTGTTATCGAATCTCAGGGAAAGCCCCGGGCAAGGCACCGCGCAGGAAGCCACGACGGAATCTCCCCCGGCGTGGGTCGGGCCTTTTGGCGACCCTTTCGCCGAGGACGATGCACTGTCGGCGGAACCTGCGTTGGCTTTCGGCCTGCATGACCAGCACAGGCACCTTGAGGGGCAGCCCGTGCAGAGGATCAGGCCCTTCTCCGACACCGAGCGCACTAATATAGAAATATACGAGCGGCTCAACGCCGGGGTCGTGAACATCACCACGCAGACCATGGCCATAAACTGGTTCATGGAGCCCGTTCCGCGCGCGGGAGGCTCCGGTTCCGGCTCGATCATAGATCCCCGGGGATATGTGCTGACCAACAACCACGTCATCGCCAACGCGCACCGCGTGTTCATCACTTTGGCCTGCGGCACCAGGTTCGACGGGACGGTCGTGGGGACCGATCCCGAAAACGACCTCGCCGTGCTCAGGTTCGACCCGCCGCCGTGCATGACCTTGCAGACCATACCCTACGGCGATTCCGGCGGCCTGCGGGTCGGGCAGAAGGTCCTCGCCATCGGGAACCCCTTCGCCCTGGAGCGGACCCTTACCGTGGGCATAGTGTCCGGGCTGGGGCGGCCGATCATGTCCGGGCGGCACGTCATCCAGGACATGATCCAGACCGACGCCTCGATCAACCCGGGCAACTCCGGCGGCCCGCTTCTGGATTCGCAGGGGCGGATGATCGGGATCAACACGATGATTTATTCCCCGACCGGCGGCTCGGTGGGCATAGGCTTCGCCGTCCCGGTGAACACCGCCCGGCGGGTGGTGAACGAGCTGATCCAGTACGGCAGGGTTCGGCGCGGCTGGATCGACGCGAGCATGGTGCAGCTTTTCCCGGCGCTTGTGCGGCACGCCAACCTCCCGGTGAGCCAGGGGCTTCTGGTCTCGCGCACCCACAGGAACGGGCTCGCGGAAAGGGCCGGGTTGCGGCAGGGAAGCACCGCGGTGCGGCACGGGCGCAACATCATATATGTTGGCGGCGACATCATAACCTCGGTGAACGGCGCGGACATCCGCACGCTGTCCGATCTTTACGGCGCGCTTGAGGCCAGCAGGCCCGGCGACGTCGCAAGGGTCGGGATAATCCGCGACGGGAACGCGATGACGATCGAGTTGCCGCTCGCCAACCGCGAAGAGGCGCTGAACTGATGGGACTTAACGAAACACCTTCCTCCGGCCGCATCCACATAGCTTTTTTCGGACGGCGCAACGTCGGCAAATCCAGGCTGGTGAACGCCGTCACCGGGCAGGACGTCGCGCTGGTTTCCGACGTGAAGGGAACCACCACCGATCCCGTCCACAAGGCCATGGAGCTTCTGCCCCTGGGCCCGGTCGTGATCATCGACACCCCGGGCATCGACGACGAGGGCACCCTGGGCGAAATGCGGGTGCGCCGGGCCAGGCGGGTGCTGAACAAGACCGACGTCGCCGTGCTGGTGGCCGAGGCGACCTCCCCGCTTGGCCAGGCCGAGAACGAGCTCATCGGGATTTTCCGGGAAAAGAACATCCCCTTCATCGTGGCCCTGAACAAAAGCGACCTGTCGCCCCTGCTCACCGACGACGAGGGCCCCGCGAGCGCCCTGTCCCTGCCGGAGACCCTGCTCGTGAGCGCGAAGACCTGCTTCAACGTGAACGTTCTGAAGGACAGAATCGCCGCGCTCGTCCGCAGCGACGGAGCCGGGAAAAGGCTGGTCGCCGATCTGATCCGCCCGCTGGACATCGCGCTTCTGGTCGTCCCCATAGACAAGGCCGCCCCCAAGGGAAGACTGATACTCCCACAGCAGCAGACGATCCGGGACATCCTGGAAGCCGGCGCAATCTCGATCGTGATAAGGGATTCCGAGCTAGAGGAAACGCTGGCGAAGATCAGGCCCGCGCTGGTGATAACCGACAGCCAAGCATTCGCGCAGGTATCCGAGACGGTTCCCAAGGACATACCCCTCACCTCGTTCTCGATACTGTTCGCCCGCTACAAAGGCTCGCTGGAAAGCTCGCTTCGCGGGGTCGCCATGCTGGACGATCTGCAGGACGGCGACAAGGTGCTTGTCTGCGAAGGCTGCACGCACCACCGCCAATGCGACGACATCGGCACGATCAAACTGCCCAGAATGATAAAGGCGTTCACGGGGAAGGAGCCGGAGTTCAGCTTTTGCTCCGGGAGCGACTTCCCGGACGACCTTTCCGGTTACGGGTACAAGATGGTCATACACTGCGGCGGATGCATGTTGAACGACAGAGAGATGCAGTACCGGCGTTTATGTGCCGAAGATCAAAATGTCCCCTTCACCAATTACGGCATTACCATTGCCAAAACCCAGGGGATACTTGCCCGCAGCGTGGCGATGTTTTCCTGAAGGACACGTCAAACGCGCCTGGGTAAGCCGGGAGCCGCGGTTCCCTAACCCAAAGATGGTAGCCGGAGTTTGACATGCCTAGAAAGCCGAAGATGCGTCCCCTGATCATAGCCGCCGCGCTGGCGGCCCTGTGCGTAACGCTGAGCAACTGCGCGACGCCGCCGGTCTCGAACCCCCCGGTGCGGAACGAGGTTCTTTACAGATTTGTCAGATTCGACAACGGCACCTACGGCTACGATCCCAACTCGCCGGTTCCGTACCACAGGTTCACGGATCGGATAGTGAAAATCCCCGAAACCCTGACGCCCGTCAAACGGCAGTTCAGGACGGCCTGGGTCGCCACCGTCCACAACCTGGACATGCCGCTGACGGCCTCGCCGCAGGAATTCCGGCGCGAGTTCGGCGAAATCCTGGACGTCTTTCAGGACTGGAACATGAACGCGCTCATTTTTCAGGTAAGGCCGACCCTGGACGCGTTCTACCCATCGCGGATCAACCCCTGGTCGCATTTCCTTACCGGAACGCAGGGCGAGGATCCCGGCTGGGATCCCCTGGAATGGATGATCGCCCAGACCCACGCCCGCGGAATGGAATTCCACGCATGGTTCAACCCGTACCGGGTCACCGCCGCCAACTACCGCTGGCTCCGGGTTCCAGGACACACCTCGGAAGAGATTATCGCGATGGGCACCGCAGATCTCGTGCGCGCGCTGAACGCCGCAGGGATGCTGGCCGACAACAACTTCGCCGTCCTGCACCCGGAGTACGTCTACCGCTTCAACGGAAGGCTGTACCTTGACGCCGGCTTCCCGGTCGTGCGCCAGCACGTCGTCGATTCGATCCGCGAGGTGATCGAGAACTACGACGTGGACGCGATACACTTCGACGATTACTTTTACCCCTACCGCGCCGGGCCCTTGCTTTTCGGCATGGCGAACGAGGACAGGATGGCGTTCGAACGTCACGGCCTGGGCGACTTCCCGGACACGCCGGCCGGGATCGAAAAGTGGCGCAGGGAAAACAACACCGCGCTTGTCCGGGACGTCAGGGCCGCGATCACCGCAGAGAACGAGAGGAGCGGCCGGGCGATCCAGTTCGGGATAAGCCCTTTCGGCATCTGGGAGCACAAGCAGAACGATCCCCGGGGATCGAACACCCCGACCGGCTCGGCCCGGACCTTCGCAGAGCAGGTGTTCGCCGACACCTACCTTTGGGTCAGGGAAGGTCTGATCGACTATGTGATCCCGCAGATCTACTGGAGCTTCGACCAGGGCGCCGCCCCCTACGCCGAACTGGTCCGCTGGTGGGCGTCGCTGGTCGATGGCGTCAACGTGAGTCTGTACATCGGCCACGCCAACTACAAACACCTTGACAACGCCGAACGCGAACCCGCATGGATGAACCCCGAGGAGATCGTGAACCAGCTGCGGTACAACCAACTGCACCCGCAGGTCGTCGGCAGCGCGTTCTTCCGCTTCCGCCGGCTGCTCCCCACCGAGGAGACGGAGCCGCGGCACAGGGCGGCGAACGCGGCAATAGAATTACTGCGGGCGCATTTCCAGACGCACAAGACAATCGTCCCGGCCAAACCCTGGCTCATGCCCGACGCGCCTTCCCCGCCGCTGAACGTGACGCGCCGCGGCAACACAATCACCTGGGCCGACACCGAGGACAACAACACCAGATACTACGTTGTCTATCGCGTGCTCAGTTCGAGGATCAGGCGCGAGGGGCTGGACAATCTGCTAAACGACCCGATGAACATCGTCGGCAGGGTCTGGCGAAACGGCCAGACGCACAGCTTCACCGACGGCGCGGAACTGCGAAGGCCAAGGCAGTACACATATATCGTCACGGCGTTCAACGCCGCCCACGTCGAATCCGAACCGAGGGTTGCCCGGGGGAGGTAGGGTCCGCGCAATCCGCCGCGTCACCTATGGGAGTCCGCTGAATTTCGCTTTAATCAGCGGTTCTCTATGTCCAGGCGGGAATGCTCGACGCCCTCCCTGGCAAGCCCCCGGATAACAATCTGAAAAGCGTACGTCATCTCGCTAAGCATGGCGGAGGAATTCCGGGCCTTCGGCGGCAGGCGGGCGACGTTGCCGATTATCGTGGAGAACATCGAAAAGATCAGGCGGACTGCGTCGGCGGAATCCAGTTTCTGATCGAAAACCCCCTCGGCTTTGCATTCCTCGATCATGTCGTATATGATTTTGATGATGGCCCCGACATGCGGGGATTTTATCTCCTCTTTGTGCGGGCTGGAAGGCAGCCATGTGTCCAGAAAGTTGCGCACCTGAAAGACGACGATTATCTCCTCGCCGTTGCCGAACAGTTTCACATAACTGCGCCACAGGTATCTGAGGGCCTCCATGCCGCGGAGCCCCTCCTGCAACGGCCGCTTCAGGTGTTCCAGAAACCCCCGCGCCGATTCCTCGCAGATTTCGTTGAAGATGGCTTCCTTGCCGGAAAAATACAGGTACAGCGTGGCCTTGGAAAGCTCCGCCTTCTGGGCGATATCCTCCATGTTGACCCGTTCCACGCCCTGCATAAGGGTAAGTTCCCTGGCGCAGTTAAGAATCGCAGCGCGGCGTTCGCTTTTCTCCCGCGCCCTTCTTTCGGCTATTCCCATGCCGACATTTTACCGAATAACCGGGGGAAAGTGAACCTGTTTGCGGTTGGCCCTTGCCCGCCATAGGTAACGTGAGGCGCAACGGTGCCACTCCCCGGGCTATGGTTACAGAGAGAACCCGAGACCGACCCTCACATTCACGCCAAATGCACCGCGCGTGTTTGTGCTAGGTCCCCACCAGTCTTCATTGAAGATACTGGCGGCAAAACGGTAAATCCCCAGAACCGATGTCCTAAGAAATATTCCTTGGGTAAGGCCAAAATCAACGCCCATGCCGCCCATGATTCTGAAAGTGTTGAAGTCGCCCGGCGTATCCCAGTAATATCCATCAAACTCCACCGAAAGCACGGCGGTATATCCTAACCCAATAGCCGGGAAAATGAAGTGCCTGCCCCCACCCACGGCGATGGGAATTTTTCCAAGCAGCCCAATATCCAACGCAAAAAATGAACCCTCCTCGGTTCCAGAGCCAGAGTCCCAGAATGTTCCCCGGTCGTCCCACCAACTCTCTTCAAATGACCAATTAACTAACGCGGAACCGCCAAACATCCCTATCGATAGCTCGGCGATTACCCAATCCATGAGAAACCAAGCCCCAAACCCGTTGAATCTGATTTCCTCGGAAAACGACCCCATGCCGTCCCAGCCACTCCAATCGCCTGACACAGAACCAATGCCCCCGCCGTCAAATCCGACACCAAGGCCAAGACTGAAGCGCGGTTGATTGGAAGGTTCCCTTTCCTGAACCGCGAAGATTGGCGTTTCTACCGGGGCACTGCGGATTCCGAAGGTGCGATAGAGTTCCGTGTTCGACATGACGCTCACGGCCGTCCGCCCGGCGTCGTCGTCCACGCTGGCCACCTGCACCCCAAGGTTTTCGGTAACCAGGTTGGCATCCACCGCCTCGAAAACAACGTCCCCCTCCCACTGCCTTGGAACTATGCTGCGGATGGCTCCAGGCTGGACGCTGAAACCCGCGGGAATGGTGACCGTCTGGCTTCCGATGCTGACTCCGTGCTCGTTCACGATTTCCACGACCGCGGTGATGTAGTTCGGAAGGTCATCGAACGGCGACGTCTCGCTTATGGCATTGTTGGGCCAGTCAAGATCCCACGCCCCGACCCTGCCAGTCGCCATAAGAATGCCCGCCACCGTGTACATCATTTGGTTTATCGTGTCCGCCCACACAGGATCGGGCACAAGGCTCATCCAGAAACCAAGGTCTACCGTTCCATCACGCTGGTTCGTCGCCCCCCTCCTCATGCTGTCCATGTCGTAAACCAGAAAGTAGGGCTGCCTTTGCGTCTGGCTGGCGAAAAGATCCTCGGTCTCCAGCAGACGTCCCATCCATTGTTCGCGCCAGACGGCGTACTGCTGCGCGTCCATGCCGAGGCCCGCGTTCACAAGGCCGGTGGTGAGGATATCCAGGCGATCCGTCGCCTCCGCCAGCTCGGGCGCGCGGCCGCTGGCCTGAAGGAAGTAGGACATGGCCTCCACCTCAAGGCCCTCCCGCTGGGCGGTGATGCCCATGGCGAGGGCGGTCTGCGCCTGCAGCGTGGGAATTGCCAGGGGGCTTGTGAGTTGCAGCCTTCCATGCGCGGTAAGATTCACCCCCAACTGCCCGAGAAGGTCGGCCGTGGCATTCCTGACCGCGGAAAGGTTTTCCATGTCTTGCAGGGAGGCCGGGATGGGCCGCGTGCTGGCCCTGCGCTCGCCGGTCTCGACGTTGGTCACCGCAAACTCAAGCATGAAGACGGTGGGGGTTCTGGTTATGGAGCCGGAAACGACGTATTGGGCGTGGACGAGGTTCCCTATGCTGATAAAGTCCTCGTCGGAAAAAAGCCCGGACATGGACAGATCCTGCTCGGCGATGATCACGTCCAGATTCTGCCTGTCGGTAATGGTCATGGCGGAATGCAGGTTGAAGTCCCCGGTCATCGCCCCCTGCACCAGCGACGGCATCCACCGCAGCTCGTCCTGCGAAAGCCCGCTGCTCCTTGGCTCGAGGATCGCCAGGACCATGCCGTAGCCGCCGTCCCCGGTAAAGAACGGGTCTTCCGGCGCGTACCGTAGCTGCCGCGCCCTTGCCGCTTCCGCAAACGCCAAGGCGTCCCTTGCGTGGATATTGCCCGGCTCGAGACGCAGGGCGGCCGTGAAGTCGGAGATGGCCCTGTCGTATTCGCTGCGGCTGAGATGCGCGTTTCCGCTATTGAGAAGCGCCGCGACTTCCGCGCTTAAAGAGGCCGCCGCCCGATTCGCAGGCGCGGAGCCGCAGGATGACAGGGCAATGGACAAAATTACGAAAAATGCCACAAAACTCGATTTCTTCATTATTTACACCTTTACCACTAACCGATGAAGTGTTGCAAAACCCAGTTGTCTCATCCTGCCCGTATGGGTCGGTTTTCATGCCTCCAGTAGAATTATACACACTTTTACAAAGTTGTGGAAGCCCTGTGAAACAAAAGCGCAATTTTTCATTTTTCCGCCGGGCTAAGGAACCGCTGATTAAAGCGGAATTCAGCGGTTCCCTAAAAGCCCCGCCTCCCGATCCATCCCCTCCAAGGCCCTTATCACATCCCTAATCTTCGCCGCCTGCTCGTACTCCTCCTTTTCCACCGCCTCCGCGAGTTGCTCAAGAAGCCGGCGGCGCTTTTCCTCCGCAAGGTTTTTGCCGTCGCCGCCGCCGCAGGAAAGGCCCGGTTCATCCACGTCCTGCAACGCCTCGACAAAAAAATCCGCGGGTATGCCCGCCAGACCGATTACCCCCTCGGAAACAAAGACCGGGCATTTCCGGCGCGTCGCCAGACAAAGCGCGTCGGAAGGACGGCAGTCAAGGTGCAGTGACGGCTTCCCGGCGCGGCGATCTTCGCCGATGACAAGCCGCGCGTAAAAAACGTTGTCCCTTATTTCGTGGACTTCCACCCGATCAAGAATCAGGTTCTGGCTTTCAAGCAGGCTCAGAAACAGGTCGTGGGTCAGGGGGCGGGGCAGGCTCAACTCCTCCATGCCGATGAGCATGGATTGAACCTCAAGCTGGCCGATGAAAATAGGCACCGCGATGTTTTTTTGCAGGATTCGCAACAAAACGGCGTTGCCCTCGCCGGTTTGCACGATTGTCCAGACCTCGGCTCGCAGCATTTCCGGCCTTAACCGATTAAATCGACAAAACCCGCAAGCAACTTGCGGCCTTCGGCGGCCCAGGGAATGGCGGGTTGGGAGATGGTGAAAACCTCGCGGGCCTCGGCGATGAAGGTTTTCGCCCGCGCCTCGGCCTCTGCAAGAACGCCGGAGGACGCTAGCTCCTGGATAAGCTCCTCCACTTCCGGCGCGGAAACGCCGTTGGCGCGGGCCTGCCTGAAACAGCGGCGAACCATCTCTTTTTTCTCGGGCCAGCGGTGCAGGAAAAGCAGGATTGGCAGGCTTTTCTTCCCCTCGACAATGTCGTCGCCGCGACTCTTCCCTAATATGCCCTCGCCGCTCACGTTCTTGACGTCGTCAAGGATTTGGAAGCCCACGCCGAGTTTTTCGGCAGCCCCCCCCATCCATCCCGCCAGAAGCAGCCCGGTGTTTCCGGAGGCCTTGGCCGCAATGTCGGCGGTAAGCACCCCCAGTTCCGCGGCGAAGCGGGCAAGGCAGCCCGTCTTGAGGCCGCACATCCAGTAGTACTCGTCGGCGGAGGGGATAAGGTCGAAATTTCGGTGCCAGTGAATGTCCGTCGCCTGCCCCAGATGGAGCTTCCGCATGAACCCGGCCCAAAGCCCGTACACCTTCGCCTTGGCCAGCTCTGCGTCCGTCTCGGAAAGCCCCTCTTTGGATTCAAGCCCCGCGGCCCAGGAATTGATGCAGGCTGGAGCGAGAAAGTACATGAAGGAGCCCGAGTTTATCGCCACATCGGTGCCGTAAAGCAGATGCACCGCGGACTTGCCCCGGCGCTCCGCGGAGTTGTCCTCGATGTCGTCATGGACCAGCGTGGCGTTGTGGGAGAATTCCACCAAGGGGACAAGCGGCAGGGCCGCATCCCTTCCGCCGAGGGCTTCGCAGACCAGAACCATCAGCAGCGGTCGCCAGCGTTTGCCCCCCCTTGAGACAAGATCCCTGCCGGGACTCGTAAGAGCCTGCATCAGCGTCGTGTCGATATCCGCGAGGCCGGGGAACACCTCTTTTTGCCAGAATGAGGAGGCATTGCCAGCCGCCTCGGTTCCGGCGTTTTCGGGCAGCCAGCGGTCAATCACCGCCTCGATGTTTTTCAGTCTGAGGGTATACTGTTCGTCCATTGGTACAGTATATTTAAATCCATGCCAGATTACAAGAAACCAGATCCGTGGCAACTCAAAGCGCGAAAGGAGGGCTACCCCGCCCGCTCGGTTTACAAGCTGCAGGAGATGGACGAGAAATTCGGCCTTCTAAAGCCCATGCGCCGGGGGCGACCTTTCAGGGTGCTGGATCTGGGGGCGGCGCCGGGAAGCTGGAGTCTGTATGTGTTGAGGAAAATGCCCCGCTCTTCGGCCCAGGGCGCAGACGCAGATACGAGCGCTTTTCTGGTTTCGGCGGATCTTTCCCCGCTTTCGCGCAAGTTCGACGGGGGGTTATTCGATGGGGGGAATTTCCGTTTCGTGCAGGGCGACATCACCGATCCCGCGGTACGCGATTCCATCTTCTCTCAAGGCCCCTACGACCTGATCATCAGCGACGCCGCGCCGGCGACCATGGGAAACCGTTTCGTCGATACCTGCCGCTCGCTGGAACTCGCCGGGGAGGTGGTCGCCTACGCCGAAAACGCACTCGCGGTCGGCGGGAACATGGTGGTCAAGGTGTTTCAGGGAGGCGACACCTCGGAACTGCTCAAGCGTCTGCGGGGCGTGTTCAAGGCCGCGAAAAGTCACAAGCCGCAGGCCTGCCGCAGCGAGTCCTTCGAGACGTATTACATTGGGTTGGGGAAATAGGAGAGTTCGCGGCTTTCTCTCCCTCCGGATAAGCGTATTTGGGTTAGATTATTTTTGAGGCAACTCGTGCCCCGGGTGCTGGTTCGCATCGACCGAGGCGGAGGAGCACCATGCTTCCCTGGAGGAAGCCCGCAGAACCATCGCCAAGCTGTTCGGCATGGGCAGGAAGTCGAAGGACAAGCCGGAGGCGTTTCTGGATCAGGCCCGGAAGGTGTACAACGACATCAACGCCGAATTGGAGGAGATAAAGCGTGATGCGGGCCGTCAAGTTGCGCCTTGCGTATGACGGCACGGATTTCTGCGGATGGCAGAGGCAGACGCTTCCGGGTAGTTGGCGGACTTTCAATCCTAAGCTGCGGGAAAGGTAACTTGCCTTTTTTGCTCGAAGTTGCTACCATCCAACAATGAGCATGTGTTGCTTTGATTCGCAAAAGACAGGCCACCCACTCGCAAGGGCGAGAGCCCTTGCGCCGGAAAAAATTGTGCGAAAAATGGGAGCGGTTTCCGGCGACAATCGCGTGAAACGCGGCGGGAGTTGGAACAATGCGTCTGGGAATACCCGTTCGACACTTCGTAATAACAACAATCCCGACAATCGGAACAACAATATTGGCTTCCGGGTGGTGCGCCCCTGAGCCATGCGGAATGCGAGGCAACCGCAGAACAAGCCGCTTTCCTGCAATGGGGGGATTTTGCCCCTTGCGAATTCTAGTCGCGCCTTTCTGTTCGTAGGTTAAGGAACTGGAAACCTGGAAGGCGTTTTTTGGTAAATGGCGGGGGTTCCCCCTTGCTTTTTATATGGCCGCCCCTGTGGGTGGATAATCTTTGCGGTTTCCCGCCCAAAAATGAGAAGCGGGCATTCGCAAAAAGGAGTTTCTATGATTAAGAACAAATGGACATTCAGGCGAGCGATTGGAGCCGTCACGGTAATTGCGCTGGCCGCGTTCGCGCTGGCGGGATGCGGGGAGGAAGGCAGCGCCAGACCCGTAAGGGTGAATCTTGACGGGGGTGAAACCATGGGCATGGTGCGGATAGTCCCTGGTACATTCACGATGGGGCAGAACCACGACATGCCCAGTTGGGCGCCCGCGCCGGAACGACAGGTCACGTTGACCCGCGGCTTTTACATGAGCGTACACCCGGTAACCCAGGATCAGTTCTATGCGGTTATGGGCGCGAACCCCAGCTATTTTTCCGGCAACCCTGCGGAGGGCGAGACGCAGGGAAGGCGGCCGGTGGAGAACGTGAACTGGTATCATGCTATTGCGTTCGCCAACAGGCTAAGCATATTGCAGGGGCTTGAGCCCGTGTACAGCATCGCCGGCATAAGCAATGCCGATGCAGACGCATGGCTGTTTAGAAACGTGCCTGTAGACTGGGATGAGACCTGGAATGCCGTAACGGCGAACTGGGATGCCAGCGGTTTTCGGCTTCCCACCGAGGCCGAGTGGGAGTGTGTGGACAAAGCCCGAAAAACGGCTATAATGACCACCAAATGCCTGGCCTCAACCCTTGGCATGATTAGCTAATTCCTTATGTCATAATGAATTAGCCGATTTCGACCACCCGGCATCGGGCGTCGTAAACACTATCTTAATTCAGTTGGCACATAGACCGGCACAAAACGGCCTGATTGCCGACGCTTTAGGAGCGTTTTATGAACGCCTACCCATTCAGCCTTT
>Ga0209755_10002033_pt1 | contig 28919 bp, 21 predicted proteins | sample TergutCo191P1_FD_187301 | JGI IMG/M metagenome (GOLD analysis project Ga0209755, IMG submission 187301) | Cornitermes sp. P1 segment gut microbial communities from Petit-Saut dam, French Guiana - Co191P1 (SPAdes) (version 2) | ecosystem: Host-associated > Arthropoda: Insects > Digestive system...
TCCGCGATACTCCCTTCTATAGAAGATAAAGTGTTACGGTATGCATCTGCCCTTCGACACCAAATTTTTTTGGAACCAGAGGGGCTTGACACCACCGACGTCTATGTTCAAGGAATTTTTACTTTTTTGTCATCAAGCGTCCAAGACAAATTTATCCGCACAATCCCTGGTCTTGAAAATAGCAAAATTACAAATTATGGTTATGGAATCGAATACGACTGTATCGACAGCACACAATTGTTGCCGACCCTCGAACACAAAAAAGTTCGGGGTCTTTTCTTTGCTGGTCAAATCAACGGCACAAGCGGTTACGAAGAAGCCGCCGCCCAAGGTCTTGTCGCGGGTATTAACTCTACGGGGGTGGCAAAAAAAGGTTTTGTCCTCTCCCGCATGGAGAGTTACATAGGTGTTTTGATTGACGACCTTGTGACCCTTGGAACAAAAGAGCCGTATCGCATGTTTACCAGTCGTGCGGAAAACCGATTGTTCTTGCGAAAAGACAATGCTGACTCGCGCCTTACACCATTGGGTCGGGAGGTCGGACTTGTTTGCGATAAACGATGGAAGTTGTTTAATAAAAAAATGTCTTTGCTTGAAAAATACAAATCGGGTGACCAAAGTGTGCCTGACGATATAAAAGAAATCGTGGCGATTGAGTCCATGTATGCGGGCTATTTAACGCGCGAGAAAAACCGCATGAATAATATCCGCCTGCATGAACAAACAACAATCCCAACGGATTTGAATTACGATAATATAAAGGGACTTAGGTGCGAGGCACAAACAAAGTTGGCAACGGTACGTCCATATAATCTTTTGCAAGCACAAAAAATCAGCGGAGTCACCCCCGCTGATATCAATATTCTCCTTGTGCATCTTAGAACAATTTGTGACTAGTAATTGTAACTGCTTTTGCCCTTTTTCTTTTTGCGCTTAGCGATGATAAACCCAATTATCAAAACCAACAAAAGTACAACCGCAATAATTATCCAAAGCATCATTCCCAAACCTTCGCCGTCGGGTCTTGGGTCAGGGAGCGGTTGGTCACCCGTATCCTCGCCAGGCGGAGTTCGGTCAATCTCTATTTCGTAATCTAACAAGAATTGTTCCAGCGCACGTCTTGCCCTCCAAACCTCATACACATTGTTGTGTCCAAGGTTTTGGTGTGCAAACACGATTTCCGCAGCGCGTGTTGATTCAAGTTTTGCTTCAAGCGCAACCACAAGACTTAGGTCAGTCATCGTTGGGATATGACGTGTGATATCGTGCAGCAAAACTTCGAGTTCGTTCAACTGACCATGCAGAGCACCCATTGGCAATGGTACCATAATCGTTTCGTTTAGTACGCTGCTGGTAACAGGGATAATGATTGTTATATTTTCAAATACAACAAAAGAGTTAAGCGAGGCAACAATATTGTTTGTTGTTGTTGACGGGACGCTCATAGCATTTGCGTGTGCAATGCGGGCTGAAGCAAGTTGTGCTTCAAGAGCCGCACGTGTGTCTACCCTCGCCTCGTCTGTCACAAGGCTTGACCACGGACGCAGATAATCTTCCATAATTTCAATAACAGTTAGGAGGTGTACTTGGGCAGCAAATCGGACTTCGTAGTTCGGGGTTTGGATAAATTCACCTGTATCTGGACAAACCGAGCCGAATCCATTGTTTGACAAGAAACTACTTGCACGTTGTATATACTCGACAAGTATGTCACGGGCATGCACGGTTTCGTCAAGAATTCCTTGGCCCTCGTTGCGAAGTGCGGCAACTATTGTACGCGTTTCTGGTAAACCGTCTGTGCCTAACAAAATTTCGTTCATCGCATCAACAAGGTCTTGAATCTGGGCAAGGTAATAACTTAAATCTGTCCTCGAGTTCGGCAAGCCATGCCCGTCGTGCGGGATAATCCCTTGGTCAGGTTCAGGGCCAGAGGCTGCTATTACAAGTGCGCGCAACTGCTCATCAAAGTTAAGTGCTTCACCTGACAACATCGGTTGCGGCGACGGGTGTAAACCAAGCAAAACAGTAACAGTTGCGTGCAAGTCGCGGAGTGTCGTCAACCCTAGTGTTGTGTTATTAAGTTCGGCTTGATATTCAGAAATACGAGATACAAGCAACCTAAGGTTGTTGATTGCGGCGTTGTTTATGCCCTCCTCTATTAAGAGCCCAGTCGCGGGGTCGATACGTTGGATTGTTGCGGCAATTCGGCGGATTCCTATGATGACCTCGCGCGCATCTGCGTTACGTGTGTTAGCCGCAGGGAACAAATTTTGAATTGATTGGGCGTTGCTGGCTGGAAGTTCATAACGCGCAAGCATTTGTTCTCCGCGCAAAATAAGACTTTGCATTTGGGTGTTCAACTCGGCATTCGGGATGTGATAGGTACGGGCAATTCTTACTGTGTCGTAAAGACCTTGCAATACAGGTGCACGATTACCGCCCGAACCGCCGCGAACCCAACGTGTGTCAAGAGGCGTATGCTCAGGAAGGTCCGCAGGAAGGGTTACCCCAGCCCATGCTTCCGTAGCGGTCGTCCGCATATCCGTTGATATAAGGCGTGTCAAACTTGTTGTAATATTTATCTCGGCACCCACAAGTTGGTCTATCGTTACTATGCTGCGATTCATGTGGCTTGTCATGTTTAGATATGTATCCGCGGCGTTTGTCCCGCGGTCATTGAACCTATATGCCATTTCGCGAACTTTGTCTATACGTCCTCCATAGACTCCGCCACCATAGTTCACATTGATACCATAGCGAATTCCAATAGCAAGGCGTGATGTCGGCCACCTGTTTGCTCCCGAGCCCGACAGCAATGCGTCTGGCCACCTGTGCAGAGGATTGTTGAAAAGACCAACTGGGAGATTTTGTGCTGGTATCGCGACAGGTCTTGTGAATCTTTCTTCGGCTTCACGGATTTGGTACATCAAGATGCCTGTATTGCGACCTGGCGTAACCACAACATTTGTGTGCCTTCCTGTAACAGCAAGCGCATCACGTGCCGCATTAAAGATAACCGCGTGCCCGACAGGCTGACCTTGGTGTGTGGTGTGCTCGTGCTCTAAAACACGGCGCATACGCTGATAGTACGTATTCACTGTTCGGATTGTCGCAGGAACACGCCTTATGTTGCTTTCCCACGCAGGCATAGTTTCACTTATCAAAAGATTTGCTGTGCGCATAATACCGCTCCATGGGTGCATTCCGCCGACCCTTCCGAGTTCGGTAATAAAGTTGTTTACCTCAAGTGAAGTCACCGCATTGTTACCGCTTCGTCTGTTATATAGACCAAGTGCATGATAGTAAACGTTATTAAACGAACGAGTTACAATACCACCTCCGCTAGTCGTTCTTGGGAAAGCGTTACGGAGTGCCTCGAATTGCGCGTGCGAGAGATTTTGATGCCCAGGGTGTGCGATACCCATTGCTTCGTTCCATAGGGCACGCCCCGCATCCCCCGCAGGCCAACCTCCTTGTGTGTGAAGATTTCCGCGGATTGTTTCATCAAGGTCGCGGAGTATAACAACAAGTTCGCTAAGTGAACGATACGGAGGCGGAACTTCGGTTGTAAAGTCATGACCGTCAAGTAGGTATCGTGCGTCATCAAGCCACTGTAAAACATCGGTAACCGACGTATTGTGTACATTATGTACGCGCGCAAAGACATTAACACGCGCACTGCGGGCAAATCCGTTGTCATCTCTGTTACCGTTCAAGTAACTGTTACCAATAAGCGCACGCCCGCGAAGATACAGTTCTTCATATCTTGGGTTTACGGCCAGACGGCGAATGCTCATCTGATGCACAAGTTCTTCGACGGGGGTTATGTTTGGAACCCATGCGGCGTCCATGCGCCAGTTTGAGCGGATTTGTTGACTGGACTGTTGGTGTCGGTGCCCAGCCAGAGTCAAAAGGTGCCATTGTTCAAAGTGCGCAATCGGCGCAAACGCCCAACCGACAAGTCCAAGAGCAGGATTCGCGGAAGTCCCAAGTCCTGCAATACCGCCCGAGAATCCCTCGCGTTGGTTCCCTGTGACAGGTGTCGGGTATGTAGGGATATCAGGTGTTGCGGCAGGTGCCCCTGATGTATAGTTCCCTGCCAACCATCTGTCGGCAAAACGCTGGTTAAACGGAGGGTCGTTTGGTCGTGAAACATTACCCCACCTTGTTGTATGAGGAATACCTGTGGATGTGAACATTGGGTTGTTTGGTTGCCATGGTACAAAGTATTCGACACTCCTACCACCGAGTCCGTGCCATACTGGCCAAATGTCAATCCTTGCTGGTCCTTCCCAGTCATTATTCCATGTTATGTTGAAACCACCTCGGGCTGTATTTGAAAGTACTGGGTCAGAATCGGCGAACGATTCGCGGGCTTGCCAGTGCGAGAATTCCAATGCCAACTCTGCAGGTGTTCCATTTCGGTCGACATCACCTTCCCTCCACAAACGCACACGTTCGTTGGCGGCGGCTCTGTCCATGTCTGGGTTAAGAACAGGTGCTTTCGGGTGACCTGGCGGCAGGTAACCCAACGGCATAGTTCCCCTGGTCATGAACGGAACGTTGTTGATTGTAAAGATACCGCGCGGTGAACCGCGACCTGTTGCTCCGCCAGTGTGTGTCATGTTGCTTCTTTGCCCCAAGTCAGGGATAAATATATTGGTGTTAGGTGTTCCATCCAAGACAGGCATGCGCCCCATATCGCTCTCGGCTCCGTCATTTTGGAATGGGTTGATATTAAGGAAGAATCCAGGTGCGACATTTCTGCTAAAACCTCTGCAATATTGTGTGGTGACCTCACAGATACCAGGGCAAATACACATAAGTTCGCGCATGATTTCGTTCAATGTAAGTGGGTTTTGCACAGAGTCCATATCCGCATCGTCTTCATCCCCGTCTACAGATGCAAGACCAAACAGAATTGCCAAGTAATTTGTTGGTCGGCCTTCTCGGTGACTGTCTGGGTCGTATGGGTGGAATTCAATTGGACGATAAGACGAGAAGTATGCATTGAGTTCGATTCTATAACTGTTTACAAAGCCAGAAAGTACGTTTGTTGCATCACGTTGTGTTGTAACACTATCGTCTACATAGTCAGGTGTTTCACCAACAAATCTTTCTACCCCACGCGGGTTGTCGCTCCCGTCCCAATGTGCGGTAAAGTGACGTACGTTGTGACCGAGTGCCCTTTCGTCCGTGTGACTGATGATACCCATACCATGTGTGGTTGCATTTTGATGCGGTCTGCGCAATTGGAACATTGCGTTGCGATTCGGAAGATGTCCCACGCCTGCGATTGCTGGACCTGGGATAATGCTCAGTGGGTCGACCTCCTCGCCGTGGGCTTGAAGGTGGTTTCCACCGCCCATGCGTCGTGTACCTACATACCACCTAATAAATTCTGGATTACTGCCGTCTGGCCGAATTGCTCTGCTGTGGTGATGAGTTGCTTCACGCATTGGGCCGTGGAAGAACCTAGTTTGTACGCCTTGTACTATTGTCGGTATCGTTATTGTAGGCAAACAACAATCTGGGTCTGCGTGGCAGTCCTCCCAGTTATAATGTTGTGGACACGTTGTGTATGTCCAACCCAATGGGCGTGTACCGCCACCTACTTCTGTTTCGTTATGTACAAAGAATCCTGGGTCAGTGCCATATGGGTAATCGATAGTACTGGTGCCTTGTACTCCGTTTTGGGTCGGCCTTGAAGCATAGAACGGATTGAATTGGGTTCTATGCGTTACGGTGTTAAACATCATTATTGTATTGGTAATTTCGCCGTTTGAATTCCTAATGTGTATACGGTTTTGTTCATTTGGGCGGAACTCCCAACGCGCGGGCGCACCCAAAACATTGTTATTATAGTTAATATACTCTTGGTTGGTTCCATACCAATGGTTATATCCCATTATTGGGTGGTCTTGGAAATACAGATATCCCCAATCAAAGTCGAACTCTTGCGGGCGGAAGATGGCTTGGATAACAATGTTTTCCGAATCATCATCAAGAATACAAAGGGTTCGCATTTGTGCACGCATACGGGTAAGGCTCTCCATATTATAGTTAATATTGAAACCGCCTGCGGTCATTGCTTCGGGAAGAATCGTGAGGATACGCCCGTGTTCAACACCATGCGGATTGATTTCTGGTTCTACACCAATGTGTATCAAACCCCTCGGGTTGGAAGTACCAGGTGCCATGTTACCCGCAAGGAAACTGTTTGGATTAGTAACAGGAAGCGCACGGTTTACAAACATATCGTTTGTTACAAGGAAGTCAGGTGCAAACATGTGAATAAAGTTTTGTGAAGTACCCACTTCACTGGTAATTATACCCGACGGAGGATTTCCTCCGCGACCGCCGCGCAGGTGAATATCTTGGATAGCCCAACCAAGGAAGTCATGACCGCGTTTGAACGGAACCCTGAAATCTTTATTGTCGTTAAAGAGGAAACCCATTGTGTTCGTTGCTATGTTGTTTATACTGCGTGTAGTCATGCGGTCCTCTGACCCCTCAGTCTGGCGAGAGTGTTCATAGTGGGTAACACTACTTCTGTCTACGTGTCTGTTTCTTCCAATTGCATTGTCATAGGCATAGTGCAAATTGAAAATACGTTCGGTCCAAGTTGGTATTGTATAAAAGAACCTGTCTGTGCTATGCAGGGCTTCGACCGATGCGTGACGGCGTTCTTGTCGTTCGGTGCCGCTCATAATATATGGGTTCACACCGAATTGGTCGCCAAACCATGGGTTGTGATAGTTATGAGCCATAGCGGATGAGTTGAACTCACCGAACCCCGCACCAACAACCAACCTGTTTTCAAAAGAAACCAAGTTATTAAGATAGTTGAAACCAGGTTCTCTTAAATTTGACTGTGTTGCTCCAAAGACTCCGCTGCCGATTGAAACAACCGCTGCAACTGCCCTTTGGTCGCCGTGGCGCGGGCTTGGGAGTATGGGGGCACTAAAGTTTATACTATTACCCTCGTGCAAAAGCCAACCATTTTGCTCGAAGCCGCCCCTTAGGAATCTGCCCTCACGAACGTTTACCGCGTTAAGCCTTTCTTGGAGTTGATTCCCAGTTCGGTTGCCGTAAGGACCGTCGACGGTGTGTTCAACATCGCCATGGATTGCAACAAACATATGAGTATGCCGAGGAACAAAATCGGCCCCTCTATGTTGAGAAATAGGTACTCCTGTAGGTGAACCGTCCTCTGTTCGGATTGTTACCTCGGAATGCGCAAACCAAGGGGTGTAGTCAAGAAGTATACCGTTTGGTGTATCTGCACCGCGGCGTCCATCCCATAACGTGTCATCGTATCTCCCAGCAAGTCCAGTTGGCCCAGCAGTTCCATATATAGAAAAGAAATCTGGCTGACCTGTTTCTTGGCCGCGGTTCCACCTTAGTCCGACCGTTGGGGCTTGTCTGTCACGCTCGAACTGGAACGTCGCACGGTGTGCTGACCAAAGCGGTTCAAACCTTATGTCAACAATTGCTTGGTATTGGTAATCGTCGGTACCATAGAAATGAACACGTTCAATACGGGTCGAGCCGCCGTGAGCCCCTGTATTGTAACCAATATCGTGTTGAATTTGGGCAAACAAATCTTGGAATGTGCGGGTTTGGAATGGGGTGACTCCGCCGACTGCGTGGGCAAAGACGCCGCCGTCGAACCTATCGACGTGACCTACGGAAGTGCCGCGGACAAAACCGCCACCAGCAACCGTTGTGTCACCGTGTACATTGTTATGTGTTTCAAAGTACCACTTGCGCACGTTGATATCGCTTGTCACGGGTGTCCCAGCGATATTGGCGCGCGGTTCTCTGACACTTCTCCACCCGCCTGTTAGCCATTCTGGGGATGCCCATGCGTTGTTTGCGTTCGCTGGCACATTGTTTGTTCCGCCAAGACCATCCCATCTCCAGCCTACATGTCTATAGTTGTTGCGGTGGGCCTGTGGTAATTGCAAGCGGGTAACAGAGTTATTCGCATGTGTTACATCATATGCGTCATTGAATGTAAGGAACTGACGCTGTTGCGTACGCGCACGGTCTGCACCTTCGCCACCAAATGTTGTAAATTGAGGGGCTGTTGCAAGTACAGTGCGTGTGCCAATCGTGTTGTGAACCATTGGGTTGCCGCCAGTGAACATGGTTGTTTCCGCGACACCCATTTCACGGAGGTTATCTGCGGAATCAAATTCTATGGCGATTGTGTTCGCCGCCCAAATCGCACGCAATACAATATGCGCGGTTTGTTGGTTTGCACCGCCTGTGACTTGGTCCGAATTGGCTGGGTCGCCGTATGGTCTGTGGTCCATGTTATCCATTGTAAGTCTCGGATTAGGTCTTTGGTTACCCACCGCATTTGCATGTGAACCAGGAAGCACATGGGCATCGTTCCGATGCGTTATAAGGTCACCGACACGTCGCGGGACACCACCACCGACAAGGGCATACTCCCAACGCACGAACGTGAAACCTGGCCGCACAGGGTGTGGCAGGTCAATCGGTAGGTGTGCTCCGTTTTGAGGAATTGTTGCATTGTTCAAACCGAAGCGAACGAAACTTTGTGCACCATCTCTACGGAGTGGCAAAGCATTAATCGGGAATTCATTAACCGCTGTGTTCAAAGGACCAAGTGTAAACACCGTTTCGCCAGTAGCAAACGGGTCGTAAAAGCGACGGTCGATTGACCAACTGTTTGCACCTGTCCACCTTGTTGGACCTGTTTCTGGTTGCTCGATAAAAATTTGGTATTCTTTTGCGTGCCAAAGCGCGGTCAACCTAAGGTGCATGTTTGTAGGTTGGGCTGCTTCTCCTGAGGCGGCGAGATTACTGTTTGTCAAACCTGGGAAATTTTCAACCGTGACGGCGAGGTTTGGCAAATCATACTCCACATTAGGCGCATTTTGGAATGTGCCAGTACGTGGTCTGAGCCAGTGCATATGTGGGTTAGAGTCCCCGCCGTTATTTATTAGACCACCATTCAAGTTAAACCTTGTACCATGAGCAAAGCCATTTTGCTGCGGTTGTGGCGCCCCTGTACTTGCAGCAGCCAAGTGTGTTGTGCCATTGTCCGACCAATCATTTCCAAGAGCACTTAGCCAAGAACTTTCAATTTGGTAACCAAGAAATATGAAACCAGGATTTACATAATAGCCATTTGAATGGACAGGACTCCAGTGACTTGGGAGGATATTGTTTGTGGTTGCACTGTTAAACAAAACGGTTCGGGCTGTGGTTGGTGATGTTGCGGGGGGAAAACCATCGGTACTAAATTGGAAGTTCGCATGGTTTGCATGTGTTCCTCCGCCTACACGCGCGGTTCCAAATTCAGGAGCTTGAGCCCCCATCTCCACCCCCAAACGGAAATTTGTGACAGTTTCAGACCCACTCCCAAGGTTTGACACGGTGACCCTGTTTGGAATCCAGCGTGCGTATAAGTATCTATCTACCGCTGGCCGTGGATTTGTGTTGTTAAAATAAACCAAGTTGTCAGTGTTATTGACGCCTGTATTTGGGTTTGCAGGTATCTGGTTAATATTCCAAGTGCCATAAGGCGACCACCGAGGATGTCTTGCGGGTGAACCGTTTTGCCATGTAACACGACCATTTTCGTTCCCATGATTATCAGCAGCAGGTTGCGAGTCAAACCAACCGTCAAAAGTATAACCAGGTCGAACAATTGCTGTGTGTCGTTCGACGCTGGTGCTATCAATACCCAACAAACGATGCGGAACGGCACCGCCCCTTAGTGTATAAACACGTTGGTTTGCGGGACTTGTGCCCGCCGCAAAGGTGAACTGCGCGCCTATATCAGCACCTGCATCTGCGGTAACTACGGTTCCTACGGGGGATACAAAAGTAATGTTTGCCTGAATCGGAATCCAGCGGGCGAAAAGAGTTATTTCACCAGCATCGTTATTCCCATCTAAGTTCATAGTTTGATGACCACCCGTACCAACAAAATTAATTGCCCATTGTCTGTCGGCATTATTGTCCGCCACGGTGGCCGTCCACTTAAGTGCAACATTATTATGAAGATAACCATTTGGATATGTGACGCGATTTGCGTTGTATTGAGCAACTGTTTCATTCGCGAGTCGTGGTGTGATGTGTGGTTGGGCGGTCGTAAACCACCCGCCGAATGCATAACCTTGTCGGTAAGGAATTGGAACCGAATTCTGAGCAGTGGCGGCCCTTGCACCAGTTTTAATTTCCGAAATATGATGAGGATTTTGAGTAGTTGGTTCATGACCAGCAATACTTCCGTCGTTTGCGTTCCACGTAACATCCGCAAAACGCGGCAACCATTGTGCGAACAGGGGTGTGGGCTCACCATCGTCATGGAAGAACCATGCACGGTCTTCGCGGGCGGCTTCTCCTCGGTGGGCATTACCAAAGTGGTGGGCGTTTGTACCAAGCCCTGCGGTGAACATTCCATTCCCTGCACCGCCTGTATTGTTTGTGGCGATTCCGCCAGTTGCTGCCCTAGGCAACGGGTAACCCTGGCCGTCCGTAATTTGGGAACCGTCAGTTGCCGAGGTAAACCAACCTTGGAACGTATATCCCCTTCGTTCGGGAACAGGCAAATGTCCGTTGTTGATGCCTTGCGCATTTATCCTGCCCGTCCATCGCGTTTCAGGGTTGTAGGCGGTTGCAGGATGTGTCGTGCTACCTCGGCTGTCGAAACTGAATATGCGCGAATTGGCGTGCCATTGGGCGTGCACATTTGGAATATCATGTCTAACATCACTTATTGACTGCGCGAGGGCATTTGCACCAGAACCAACACCAGTGTGAACAACTGCGCCTGGATTTGGGCCAACACCCCAGTGGGCAAATCTGTATCCTGGTCTTACTCCGACGGCGGAGGCACTTGTGAATTTCGCATCACTTATAGAAACAGATGTCTCGTCACCCCAAGAGTGTGTAAACTGAACTCCACCGCCTACATTATCACGCCAACCGTCCCGAAAGTCCGCGCGATTTCTCATCCCTATTTCATGGATGTGAATAAAACCATTTGCCGCGCGGGCACCTATCCTAGGCTCAGTTACAACAACACCTTGCAACTGTCCTGGTCTAGTTGACGTCAAACGGCTGGTAATCCAATGGTCTTGTCGTGCGCCCCAAGCTTGTTCACCGTGCGCTCCTGTATAGCCGTTATGGTTTCCTCTACCTCTATCACCTGTTCCGTCGCCAGGCCCTCCTCCATTACCGCCGTGTCCCGCATCCCGCCGAGTGCGGATACCACTCCTAGCAAGACCGTAGCCGCCACCACCACCCCCGCCGCCAGCGTAAGCAAATGCGAGGCGAGATGCAATGTTGTCGTGTTGTGTTCCCGTAGTAAGTATAAATGACGTCGCACCACCACCGCCGCCGCCATCGCCAGCACGGGATTCCGAGCCATTACCTCGTCCACCACGCATAAACGTGTAGCCTGCCGTCAACGATTGCCACCCCGCGCCATGGCCACCATTCCTCCTGTCGCCTTGGCCGCCGCGAGAGCCTATAAACATATGCATTGTAACATGCAATACACCAGACGGGATGTCTATACTATTCCGCAAATCAAGATAGAGGCGCTGGGACAAACCCCCATATCCATATCTACCACCGCTGCCACTACCGAACCAGGGGTTGTTGCTCCCCCCTCTGTAACCGCCGCCGCCGACTATGTCTATAGAATACAAGCGACCGACACGAAAACCATGCCTGTTGTTGCCACCTGCGCCATAAGAAAGGTGATTAAATGTTTGTATTATGTTGGGATTAGCATGTGGATCAAAACGGTACCCGTCATTATTGGTATACGTTAGCCCTTCACCAAAAGTTGGATGGACTAATGTGTTACCAATTAGGCTAATTGGTGCATTTGGCTCGCCTATGGCACTGGCGTTAGGCAAACCGTGAATCTGCCATCCATCCTGATGCCATTCTCCCGTTCTAGTGAATGTTCTGACAGGCAGGGCAAAACGCCTTTCAAAGTGCACCCACCTATCATCAGGGGTGGTGGGTCCTCGTTGTTGGTAATCAGTGGAAATTACAGGGTGATATCGAAATCTTATTCGATTCATCCTGTCTGCCCTAAATGGAACAAAGGCCACCTCAACGCCTGTGCCAAGCGCAGTCCCTGCGCCCCGATTTTGAAAAACAGCACTGCGGCCATAGCCATGACAATGACCAACAGCAGTTTCATTCATATGATGCACAGTGTGATTATAATTTCCAGATACCGAAACCGCACCAACACGGTCCGTGGGACGAGTTATCAAAATTTCCCTGTTCCTTCTCCATCCTGCATACTGCGTGGGGGTGGTTGGTGTTCCTGCTATGAATGGTATGCGAGAATCTACAACCGCTATCCTACTCGAACCATTGCCCATGGCCGTAAATTGTATTTCGAAATCGTTGCTGAAAACTTCTGCCCACAGGTGGTGTTGCTGATTTATCTGGTCGGTGTGAGTAAAGTTACCGCCATCAGTATACATACGTCGGTGATATCCAGTCCAAATCCTAAAATAAATACGCCCTCCCACAGCATTGTCACCCGAGCGCGCATCACCTGGACCCAAGCCCGTAAATGCGGTCCTACTTTGTGTAACCCCAGAGGGCCAAGTCTGAAACGTATGTCTATCATTGAGGAGAATAGGTAAACCCGCTGCCACACCCGCAGCTTCACCGTCAGAGATAATGGCGGCGGAAACCCGATTATTGCGGAAAGTATCCAGAGAAAATTTGACATCCAAAGAATTAAGACCAGCAGCAAGGCCGATTATACCAAAAAGAAAAACTATGACAAGCGAGATTGATTTTTTCATAATTCAAACCTCCATTGAAAGGTTTTTTCAACAAGAAAAAGAGGCGTTGAATTTTGCAGACTTGGGTCCAAGATTACACAGTCATTGCACGATGGATTTTGGATGCCTGCCTCGTCGCAAGAACGGCACACACGTGGCTCGCTTGGGGACAACATAAAATGGGTCGAAAACCGCATTATTCCATTTGCATGATAGATATTAAGACTTGGGATAATTTCATTATATTGCTCTCCCTCCCTAATCACGGTCCTAAAAACAGAACCAGTGAGGGTACCTTCTTCGTCATAAGTCCAACCCCCATTTGTATTTATTCCAAGTCTTGAAAAATTCACCCCATAATTAAGTGACGTATGCAAATCCCCAACGCGTAGTATCCTCACGTATGAAAGATATTGGGCGGGTCTTCGTGTATATTCCATAGCAACATCTCGAATAAGTTGTGCGATTTGTATGATTTGCGCAAGTTTCATGAATTCTTCGTCATAAACACATGGAAGACCTCCAGCGGGTATTTCTATGTCTACTCCAACCCATTCATGTATTTGTGGAAAAAAGTAAGCAAACTCATCCTTAAACTCACTTTCTGCAAGTTCCCACGCAAAGACTTCAATCTCTGTATCGTTCATGCCTTGAGTAAGGTCAAGCAGAAAGTTTAGGTCATCATAATACTCGGAAGTTGAACCATAAGTCCGCAAGTTATTAATAAAAAACATGATATCGTCAAATAACTCTTGAACACCACCAACAAGGTTATAATAAACCCAATCGTGTACGTGCTGCTCGAAACGATTTCTATCAAACCCTTCTATTTCAACGCCGCTCTCAATAAGTTCGTATACCCTTTGCATTTTTCGCATGCCAGGGTCTGTGAACTCGAAAAAATTGAACTCGGAGTCATCAAATTCAAAAAACAAAAAATCATCTCCATAACGGAATGATTCACCAAAAATGGAAATGCTTTGTAACTCGTAACGCCCAGGTGGAACGTATCGAACTGGTGGGATTGGCGGCGGGCCGTCGACACGGTCGCCGTCACCATTTTCGCTTATATAATCTTCTTCGGGTTGGGTTATAGGGTCGTTATCAATGAAAAACATCACCATGCCAATGGACAAAACCGCGACAAGCGCGAACGCCGCGATTCCATACAGCATCTTGTTCGTGATTCTCATTGGTGTGCGCCTTTCCCCCTTTTGCGTAACTTAGTTTTAGCAAAAATTTGGGAATTATGTCAAACGATTTTTATCGATTGACCAAGGTTCTGCACGAAGAGCAGGTTCTTATGTCAAACGATTTTAATCACTTCGGCCAAATCGCCGTTTTTGATTTCGTAGGTGGCATGCTTTTCGATACCGCCTTTTGCGTTGATAGCAATTGTGACTCCTGCAAGTTCAAAAACAGGCAAATCCACCGCCGAGTCCCCGATAGCAACAATGTTTTCTTTCGGTATCTTTAATTTGTCGATTATTTTTTTGCACTCTTTTGCTTTAAAGCCTTTGACGATGTCTTTTTCGGTGATTCCAACTATTTTGTCCCCGTCCATTTTTGGCATTGCACAAACAATATAATCAATCCCAAGCAAATCTTTGTAATACTCGGCAACGGGCAAGATATTCCCCGTATGCAAAACGGTTGTATAGCCATTTTGTTTTAACCAAGAAAACAACTCTTTCGCGCCTTTTGCCAAAAAATTGTTTTCATCCAGTTTCTTTTTTATCTGTGCCCTGGTTATTCCTTTCAAGGAATTAATAAGATTAACAAGCGGTGCTATCCCCCAGTTCGCGGCAATATTTTCGGCGTACAGTTTTTCACTCGCATTCTCGATACCGTTTATGCTTGCCACCGCGTCAAGAACTCCTGCGCTGACAAGGGTTTCATCAAAATCAGAAAGAAATAACTTCATGTTGATACTATATAATAGAAGGTGTTGTTTCCAAAACGTTTTTTGTACGCAGACTTAATATCTCGCGCGGGGTTCTGCTGTTGTGAATTCCGTCTGGAGGTACAGATTTGCGTAAAAAGTAATGCCCACAACTTAGGGCAAGCACATGTTGTTTTTTGCTTTCCTCTGTTTCCAAAACAAAGCCGTTCCAAATGATGTCTTCAAGAAATTTGTTTGCGCTTATAACCTTGGGCATCCCTTTGTAAAACTGCCCAATGGTTGGGTCGATGATGTACCTGCGTTTGCCAACCTCTGCAGTTGAATAAGCATGTTCACCTGTCCAATAAAATTCTGCAGGCAGACCCAAGGCCCCACAAAGTCCTTTTGCAAAGCGTCTGGCCTCTACACAATATGGCATCATACGGTATGCGCCAGTTAGCCCCATATAGTAGTCCGTATACTCCTCGCCCAGTTTGTCAGTGCGCAAGTTAATCTCCTCGGCATTTCCATCAAAATATTCCTTTATTAAAAGATTGTGAATTATCCGCGCGTCAATCCAGCGCATTAACTCTGTGGAATCGGCCTCCGTAATTTCTTCGGCGGAATCTAACTTGTCTTGTATCCAAACAAGTTTTTTATAATCAAAGTCGTTATACTTTTTTGTACTAAAATCAAACATTCAAAATATTATAGCACAAAAATTACAAAAAGTCAATATGGGTGGATGTTTAACTTGACAAATGTTGTTTATACATATATAGTAGGTGCTATGGCAAAGAAAGGAAAAGGCGCGCGAATTAATATTCAAGAAGCATGCACAGAGTGCAAGCAAATTAACTACACCAGCGACAAAAACAAAAAGAACGACCCTGACCGTATCGAGATTAAAAAGTACTGTCCGTTCTGTCGCAGGCATACTGTTCACAAGGAAACAAAATGAGTAAAAACCCTAAGCACAGGCATCAGACTGGTGGTCTTCAAGAGAAGAAGGTCAAGGTAGAACCTACCAAGGAAGAAATCAAAGAAGAACAGGCCGAAATAAAAGCAAAGCGCAAAGAAAAACGTAAAGAGCGCAAGAAAGAACGCGGAAGTTTTTGGGGACGTATGTACACAAGGCTCCGTGATATGTTTTTGGAACTTAAAAAGGTCAACTGGCCTACGTTCCCGCAAACCGTTAAAAAAACGGGTGTTGTCTTGGGCGTTGTTTTGGTGTTTGGCATAGTTTTGTTCGCGATAAACATGGGGCTGACTGCCCTGTTTGATTTATTGACAAGTCAACTAGAGTATCAAGGAGATTTATAACATGGAAGAAAAAACAGAAATCAAAAGAGAACCAAGGTGGTATGCCCTACATACGTTTTCTAACTATGAAGCCGTAGCAAAAGACAATCTTGAAAAGGTTGTTAAAAAAGAAGGTCTTGAGGACCGCATTTTGGAAATCTTTATTCCAATAGAGGACACTGTTGTTGAAAAACGCGGTGGTAAAAAAGAGATTGTTCAATCAAAGTCTATGCCTGGTTATATGTTTGCGAAAATGGTTTACGCCGATGACATTTGGCACACCGTTACACGAACAAACGGTATCACGGGTTTCGTTGGGCCAAAAGGCCGACCGCTCCCCCTCTCTGAAAAAGAAGTTGCTGATATGAAACTTGAAAAAAAGGTAAACATTGTTTCAACCAAAGTCGAAAAAGGCGATACCGTACATGTTATCGACGGACTCTTGGCTGGGCAAACCGCGCTTGTTGATTCGGTCGACCACGAAAACGCGAAAATCACGGTTTCTGTTACTATGTTTGGGCAACCAAAACTTGTTGACCTTGAATTGTTCGCGGTAAAAAAAGTTTAGGCAAAAACCAAAAAGCCTACGAAAACAAAATACGATAATATAAGACACGCGCCCTGCCACCTATGGGCGCGTCCTTTTATAAGTACAGGAAGCGTTGCAATCAGCGTCATTATAAGCAAAGCAGGAACTGCGACAAAAACCGTTGATGCCGTGAGGGGCAACCCTGTTCCTTGTAAATCACCAATAATTCCGCACACCCCAAACAAAAGTGTCGCGTTTATAACGTTTGCGCCGATAACATTACCGAGGGCAAGACCACCGCTCTTTCGTCGGATGCTTGCGATTGCGGTTAGGAGTTCGGGGGTGCTTGTCCCCAGTGCGATTACTGTGAAGCCAACCAATGTTTCACTTACCCCCATTATGTGGGCGAGTTGTTCCCCGTACTTTACCAAGGTAAATGCGCCCATTGCCAGCATTGTTTGCGCAACAACGAATCCGAGCATGATGCGCCGCCATGATATTACGCAATCTTCGGTGGGTTGTTTGACTTGGTTGCATAATGGCAGGTTCGGGCGGTCGTATTTTTTTGATTCCTTAATGTTGAACCAAAGAAATGCAACAAACCCAAGAAGCAAAATTGTTCCCTCAAGCAATGATATCATGCGGTTTAGGCTAAAAAGAAAAACGACCGCAATCGTAACCAGCATGAAGATTGCTTTCCAAAGAACATCTCGGCGCGACACGGTGCCACCCGTGAACAAAAATGTCACCCCCAAAACCAAACCGATGTTTGCGGCCATGGCACCTAGGGCGTTGCCGATTGCAATCTCATGGTTCCCCGCCGACACGGCGAATATAGAAACAAATACCTCGGGCAGTGTCGTTGCTACGGCCACAAAGGTTGCGCCGATGACAACCTGGTTGATGCCTGTTTTTTTGTTTATGGCAATTGCGTATTTGACAAGCATGTCACCGCCTTGGATGATTACAAATAGACCCGCCGAAAAAAGTCCGAGTGCGATGAACAGTGCCATACATCATGTGTATGCGAGAGGGGGCGACATATAAGCACTGAAAAGATTTTAGTTTTTACACGGTTTGAGCCTTTCTTGGTAAAATCACTATTTTCGCCTTGGAAACAAAATATAAATCAAGAGTGAAAATGCGATTTTTCAAGAAAGATTCTCAAACTGTAAAAACTAAAATCTTTTCAGTGCTTATATGTCGCCCCCTTAATAAGGCTTCTAATTTATCCCGTCTTGGTCGGTTTGGTCGCGGCCGTCAACACCTGTTGCTTCACGAACTTTTTGCATAGTTTCATATTTTTTCATTTCAGAAATTTCTTCTTTTTTACGTTTTTTATGTATGTCGCGCATTTGGATAGAGATTGCAACTTTGTTCACAAGCACAAACCCGCCTGCAAGCGCAATCAACGCGAGTGCCCCTGTCACAAGACCCCAGTGTTGGAAGCCTTGTGCTGGTGGTGGTGAAACAAAACGGAAACCTATGTTAAGGGCAAGCCTTTCAATGCTCGTGGGAGCCTCGGCACCATATCGGTTGAGATTATTAAAGCCATCAATCTCCATCCGAACCGCGATGTTTGATTCAGGGTCAAGACCCCATGTAGAGTGTCCCTGTATAGTTGTCGCCCGCGCACCAAAGAGTCCTGCCTCGGCGGTATAGCCTTCACGAATCCCGAGTCTTACCGCAGGCGGAATTGTTGTGTTTTCAGGTCCCGAAGCACGTGCGCGAACTCCGCGGAACTCCATGAAATTGGGCAGTCCTACGACTGTCGGCATTGTTGCCATGCCAGTCACGAAACGCGCGTTCTGCACAGGTCCGTTGAAACCAGATAAATAGTGGAACTCTACGTAAATATCTTGGTCTTGTATAAGTGCGGTGTCGATTGAAATGACCCTGCTGTCAAATGCGTTGGAGTTTTGCGGAAAGCGTGCCTCGAACTCTGGCGGTTGTTTGCGGACAAGCAACGAAAACCGAGCATGAAGTTGGTTTGCAGGGTCACGGGTTACGAGAGGGTTGTGGGTTTCCCACATGTTAAGTGTGTAATTGAATGTACGAAGTGCAGCAAAAGTTATTTGGAAATCAAAAACACCTGTGTCATCAAAACGTTCTTCAAACCTGCCCGTGCTCGGCGGAGTTTCAATCAGGGAAAGATTTGGTCCAAGAGCACGAGGGTGGTTATTGGTTTCTCCGTTCAAGGTTGTGCGTTCAAAAACATGGGCCCAAGTATTTGTTCTGTGCGGGCGATAGTATTCTAGGGTAAGGTTTGAGTCATTTGGGTCCTCCCTAGAAACGAATACGGTGTACTCTAATTCAACGGGTACAAAGTCAGGTCCAAAGTCCACATTAAATGTTGTATGTGTTCCATTAAACATGGCACTGTTATCCAAGGCTGTGTGCGAACCCCAATAGCCACCATATACATCAAAACCAATTAGCGGAATTGGCCAAAATTCTTCTGGGCGTGGCATGGGTAATTGTACTGTAGTGCCGCCCGTAGGTGTTCGGTCTGCTGTGGGTATGTCCCATAAGTGGCGAAAGTCCCAATGCTGATGTAACGGGGTATTTGGGCTGGGAGTTCCACGTGTTGGAACGGAGGTCAGTGTACCACCGAAGTGATAGATTTTCCGCCCACCAACAACAGGTCGCCATTTGCCGACCTGGGTATATTCCAATTCCAGGCTTGGTCCCCTGTAACTAAATTCGTAATTCTGGTCAAAAACGGCTTCAACATATATAAATCCAATGACATTGTCCAAAACATTGCGAGGCTCCCTAAGTCTGTTGTTATCCGACATTGTGACAACAACAGGTTGGCGTTGACTTATAGGTGTTGTCGAGGCACGAACTGTGGCACTGTCGCGACCGCCATAGAAAACCGCGGCGATTGAACCACCGCCGACCAATAGAACGCAAACCAAAATCCCCCAAAGTTTTTTCACGTGTTTAATTGTACAATTTCTTTTATGGCATCGTCAACAGTTTTGCAACGAATGATTTTTGCACCTTCGTGTACCGACGCCAAAGTATCCCTGCTTGCAAAGAAATCATAGGTGTTTAAAAACGCCTCGCACGCACCGCCGAACTCCTCGACGACCAAAATTATCTTTTTATACCAGAAGGCAAGTTGGCACTCGTAATACGTCCCCCAACTGCCACCTAGGCAAACCACAACATCTGCGAAAGGCTGCATCTCTTGCATCCTTAGCAAAAAACTCTCGGCTTTGTTTGCGAACTTTTGTGGTTTTGCATAAATCATATCTGTGACACCATCAATTGGATAGCCGAACTTTTCTAGGTGTTCTTTCTCGTTAAGTGCAGGAGATTGCCCCCAAACACGTGCGCCTGTTTCAACCGCCTTTTTCCCAACAAAATATGGGTAACCGCCACAGCCTCCAGTTTTGACCTCGGCACCGATAGAGCCCAAATACTCCCCAAGTTTTTCACACTGGGCTTTTTCTTGGGCGCTGTAATTTTTATTGTTTGTTCCGCCGTTTACGATGATTCTGAATTTATTTTTTGCCATGCAAGAGTATACTCACAATATAATTTTTAAGTAAATCAATATTTACATTGTTTTTTGCACTGACCCAAACCGCTGGGGGAACGAAACTTTTTAAATCCGCGATACTGACAACATTGTCATCAAACTTTGGCACAAGGTCGAATTTATTATAGACCAAAATCATTGGTATGTTCGCCGCCCCGATTTTTACAAGGACATCATTCACCGCCGCAATTTGACGCGCATGGTTTGGGTTTGAAAAATCAACGACGTGCAATAACAAATCGGCATGGCGCACCGAGTCAAGGGTGCTCTCAAACGCGCGAATAAATTCGTGAGGCAGTCTTTCAATAAAACCAACTGTGTCGGTCAACAAAATTTGGATACCAACTTCCCCGTTACCGCTTTGGATAAAAACGTTTGAGGTCTTTGGGTCGAGGGTTGCAAACAATTTGTCCTCGGCATAGGCATCGGCTTTTGCGATTGTGTTCAAAAGGGTGCTTTTCCCCGCGTTTGTGTATCCAACAAGACACACCCTCGGCTTTCCGCTTTTGTCCCCCCGTTTTCGTGAGGTTTCGCGTGTGCTTTTTAATTTCTCTAATTTTTTTTCTAAAACCAAAATTTGTTCGCGAATAGTTCGTTTGTCTAATTCTAACTTCTTTTCCCCAGGACCGCGCATACCAACAGCGTTTTTCATCTGAGCCATACCCCCGCCGACCCCAGCAAGGCGTGGCAAGTTATATCGCAACTGGGCAAGTTCGACCTGTAACATTCCCTCGGCGGTTTGCGCCCTGTTTGCAAAGATATCCAAAATAACCTTGCTTCGGTCAACCACGGGAACCCCAAGCATTGATTCAAGGTTTCGGACTTTGCTCCCTGATAACTCGACATCAAAAACAACGACGTTGGCTTTGTTTTTTTGAACCAAAGACAAAACCTCCGCAACCTTTCCTTTACCTATATATGTAGCAACATCGGGTTCTTTTATATTTTGTGTTATAGAAGCAACAGGTAAAAGCCCACAGGTTTCACAAAGACCCGCCAACTCCTCTAAATCGTGCCCTATGCCCACAAGGACCGCACGGTCCATTGCTTTTGTTGTATCGTACATATTATACGCCTCCGAATCTTTGGTTGTAAAAGCGCATTGCGTTGTCTACAAAAAATCTTGCCCTGACATCTGTACTTTGTGCCTCGTAAAATGCGGTTTCAAAGCGTTCAAAGTAATCACGGAACATGGCGCGTTGGTCGTAGGCAGTTGCAGGGAGGTTTTCAAATGTCCAACTTGGTCGGTTAAGGTCAACCCCTGTCACCGATTCTGCGAAAACCTCGTTTGCGCGGGTGATATTATTTGTTGCAAAAAGTGAAGCAATATATCCTCGGCGAATTGTGTCATAAGTATTTATAAAACCAATTACCATGTCGCGAAGTTCGCCCGTGTATTGTTCATTCGCACGCTCTATTAAAAAGTTATCGACTTGGACAACTATACCCGTGCGAACTGTGGTGTCTAGGTCAAACCAAATACCGCTTAGTCGGATGACTTCGCCATGTCGGTTAGCGGAAATGTTTCGGGCAAGCGCCAAATACAAATCCTCCGCCGAATCTGTGCGGTCGAAAATTCGTGTGTGATATATTGCACTTAGATTTTGATTTCCAACATTATCAAAAAAGTTCGCCATTTGTCGCGGGAACATCATTGCAAACATTCCCAAACCATACGAAAATGCAACAGCCGTCCAAAGCAAACCCTGGGCGGCGGTTACAATAATTATTCTGTTCAAAACGTTTTGTCGCTTCACAAAACAAGTATACAACACGAACAAATGAACGTCAAACTTAAATCAGGAGATGTTTAACGCATCTTCAAGTAACGAAAGACGGTTATTTTCTTCATCAAGTTCCCTGATTCTCTCTTCTTGCTCGTCGATTGTTGCATCGCGGTCTGCAATTGTTTGAGTTGCAGAAGCAAGATTTGTGTTTGCGGTCGCAAGTTCCGCTCTTGCGGTTGTAAGTTCTCCACGCACTGTTGCGAGGTTCGTTACCTCTCTTGCCAAGTCACCTTGTGCTGTTGCAAGGTCGCCTTGCAAAGTTGTAACGTTTCCGTTGGCGGTTGCTAGGTCGCCCTGCAAAGTTGTGATTTGTGCGGTCAAGCGTGTTTCAAGTGCTTTGAGGCTTTTTTTATTAAAGTATTTGTTTGCAAGAAACATCAATACCCCACCTGTAACAAAGGTTCCCGCAGCAATACCCACAACGGCACCTGTTGACATACCATTGTTTGCTTGGTTCGCTTCGCGATATCTGTTACGTTCCGCTGTCATTGCATCAAGTTGCGCACGTGTTTGGTCGCGAAGGTCAAGTTCGGTGTTAGCAGCATTTTGTGCACTTTCAAGTCTGCGACCAAGGGTCACGTTTTCAGCAGTGACAGTTTCAACTCGTTGGTTTGACACCACAAGAGCGGCATTTGCTGTTTCAGCGTTTGTACGATAGGCGGCTTTTGCATCAAAAACTTGCTGAGGTGTCATGTTTGGGAAAAGTCTTGCAAAGTCTGGGCAAGGTGTATCTCCACCACGTTGAGGTGGGCGAAGTGCGTTAAGGCGGGTTGCGATGTACTCTGCAGTTCGTTTTGTTCTGTCGCAATTCGCACCGAATGCGGTCATATCAATCTCACCCGCGGCGTTTCTCACAGAGATTCCGTTTGCACCATTACGTGCGTCCGAGAATTCTGGGCTAAAAATTCGGCCTTCGTTATAAAAGATACGAACATTTGGTTGGTTTTCGCCTGTTCTGATTGTAAACAAAGGTTCCGTTCCAAACTCTGCTGGCATTCTTGCAAGACGGTCGGCAGCGGCGGCTTCAAGTTGCGCCAATGTTGGACCTTGGGCTGCTCCACCAGTTTGTTGCTGCTGTTGCTGTCCGCCCTGTTGTCCTCCGCCTTGTTCCTGTTGTTGTTCCTGTTGTTGTTGTCCACCTTGCTGACCAGCACCTTGAGCACCTTGCTGTTCTTGTCCTTGACCCAAACCTAAGCCTGCCCCTGCGCCAAGTCCTGCTTCTGCAAGTGCATCGGCTACGGCTGCTTGAACAACCGCTGCCAAGCCTTCTGGGCATCCTGCTGCGGCGGCTTCTTGGGCACGCGCTGCTTGTTGTTCTGCGTATGTGTCGGCTCTCTCACGTGCGTTTCTTGCACGGCGTGCTTCGGCACGGCTAAGTTCATTTTCTTGTGCTTCTGCGGCTTCGATTCGTTCGATTACTTCGGCTTCGGTTGTTGGAAAGTTCCAATTTCTTGTTCTTTGGTTCCCGAACCTAGTTTGTATTTCAACATCGGTCGCCATAATCATAAGTCCGTCTGCGTTGACATAAACATCTTGGTCCAAACCTGCTTCCCTTGCACGGGCGCTAAGTTCAAGGTGTCTTGTAACACGTTGGCTTTGTTCGCGGTGACCGCTTGCGACACCACCATAGTCACACACGGAACCATAACGGTTGCCAATTGTTTGGTCTGGTTCAAGACCGCGCACGCGAATAAGTGTACTTGGGTTAAGGTTGACTTCACCAGGATTTGATTCTCCGCCTTCGCCACCGATTTGGTCGCCACCAGAAAATGAACTGTCGCTGTCGCTAGAGAAACCATCACCAGGTGATGTGTCCGTGTCAGCAAAGGCGTTTACCACAGCCGCTGTTAAACCAACGGTTGTTACCACGCCCAATGCAACAAGTTTTCTCTGACCACTGGTAAGTCCTTTTCTCTTTCTTTCGATTTCAGCATCAATTGATTCGATTTTGTTTTCAGCCATAACGCCCTCCACAATAATAAAATTTTTCTATTGTGGAATATATCACATCTTTATCAATTTGTCAATACCCAATTGCATTTTCTTTGAGGGCCTTTGCCACACCTTTCTTTGACCCAACTTCGGGGTTTGAAGGCGCGAATGTTCCAACATACCAATCTTTAAGTGGAACTTTTTTTTCGGGACCTTTATGTGCATCCAAAATAACACGGCTTGTATCTTGTACGGTGTTTGTATCGGCAATTCCCTCGAAAGGTGCCACAATCGGTGGGGTTGCCTCCGCCTCTTGTTTTGCTTCAACCTCAATGTCCTGAGAGAATGCGTTAAAATCTTTTATCATAATACTATTATGTACCACAAATAAAATGAATTGTCAAGTGATTGATTGTGTATTATATTTAAAGTATGGATATAGCAAACCTAATGTACGTTGTCGGCGCGGTCTTGATTTTGCCCGCGATACTGTTTTCCCTGTTCGCGCAATTTCGCGTTATGTCGAGTTTCAATAACTTCGGCCAAATTATGTCTGCCAAAGGAATCACAGGTGCCCAGTTGGCAAGACAACTTTTGGACCAAAACGGTTGCAGTCATGTTGGCTTGGAACTCTCTCGCGGACATTTGTCCGACCATTACGACCCAAGAACCCGCACGGTTCGTCTGAGTCAAGAAGTCTATCACACACCATCTTTGGCTGCACTCGGGGTTGCGGCACACGAAGTTGGTCATGCTATTCAACACCAACAAAAGTATGCCCCGCTTATGCTTAGGATGTTGGTTATTCGTTCGACGTCGCTTATAAACAGAATGTTGACACCGCTTATCTTTATTTCACTTATCGCATCATTGTTTGTTACTGCAGACACAATCATGGGTATGCCTGCCCAAGACTTTTGGTTCTTCCTCGTGATTGGCTTGTGTGTTTTGTTTACAATATCGTTTGTTATAAATTTAATTACTTTGCCGACCGAATATAACGCAAGCAAACGCGCCCGCGAATTACTTAGAACGGGAAACTATCTTTTTGACGAACAAGAATATGCCGCCGTGGCAAAAGTACTTAACGCCGCAGCCCTCACTTACGTTGCTGCCCTACTTGTGAGCATGGCACAAATGCTTAGGTTCCTCGGATTACTCTTGATGATGAACCGAAACAGGCGTTGATTCCTGAGTCAAAACCAGTACCATAGATTTGTTGTCCTCGGAAACTTGGACGTGTTGTGCATTTTTTATTGTGACACGGACCTTGCCAAATTTTAGATTTACAACTTCTGCCTTTTGTTTCTGGGCGGGTGTGTTTGGTGCAACGACACCTTGTGCCGAAGCAATCGGTTTTGTAACAATATTTCGTGCACACGAAGCACAAGGGGCTTCCATTACCTGCCCGCCAACAAAACATCGGTTACCGTAAGTTCTTATTTTTTCCATACTTTAAGTATATGGTTTATTTAGCAGGTTTTGACAACTTGTCTATTGCCGCGATTAAGTCGGCAACCGTTTTTACGGACATAACAACATCGTCTGGAACCTGAACACCGTATTGGTCCTCGATTGCCATCAGGAGTTCAACCACGTCCAAACTGTCTGCACCCAAATCTTCTTTGATGCGCATTTCGCTTTTAACGGTTTCGGGTTTTTTATTAAGTTGCTTGCAAAGCATCCCCAAAATGATGTCTGCGGTTTTTTCTTTTTTGTTATCTTTTTCCATACCCAAAATGTACTGTCAAAATCCAGTGTTTGTCAAGACAATAATTGTGTGGAACAAAATTATGTTTTTAGTGCAAAAATGTTTCACATATTAATGCAGGCATGTTACACTCCCCCATGAACCAAATTAGAATCGATGAACTTGTAAAACAAAAGATTCCGCTTGAAGAAAAACTCTCTGAACTGCTGCATGGCTCAATCGAGGCGCGGACACGCGATGATAAAACTTATGCGTATCTTCATCGACGCGAAGACGGAATTAAGGTTACAAAATATCTGGGTGAATATACCAAGCAACTGGAAGAAACCGTTGTCCGTGATTCAATTACCGCAAAAGATATAAAGCAAAAACTAAAAACCATTCGCAAACAACTTGCAGATTTGAATTATGTCGAACAAGAGTTGACTGGTTCTGTGTCTAACAACATAGACTTCGTCCGTAAACACCTTGTAGACACGGTCTATAAACTTGCGGTGTTGGAAGGGATAGCGGCAACCTATGCAGACACCGAAACAATTTTGGAAGGCGGAAAAATAAATAATATGACACCAAAGGACGTTCAAAAAATTGTGAACCTCAAACATGCGTGGGAGTTTATACTGAACAAATACATTATAACTTCTAAATTAGATTTCAGTTTAGTCTGTGAAGTAAATCGGCTTATTGAAGAAGGCTTTTATTATAACGCAGGAAAGATTCGAGGTGTACCTGTGAGTATAAGCGGAACGACATACAAACCTCCGCTGCCTATAGAAAGCGTTGTCAAAGAAGAAATTTCAGAGATATTAAACAAAAATATTCAATCCGAGGACAAAGCGGTTTTGCTCATGCTTTTCCTAATGAAAAGACAAATATTTATTGATGGGAATAAGCGAACTGCCGTTATCTCTGCAAACCACCTGTTTATATCACAGGGCCTAGGACTGATTTCAATTCCAAGCGATAAAACTGACGAGTATAAAAAACTTCTTATATCATACTATGAAGGTAAAGACGAAGATAAAATTGTAAAATTTATAAAAGAGTATTGTATTATTCGTTTTGCATAATTATAATGCTTTCATGTCGAAAATTGTCGTGGGGAACATTTTCAAATCAAGGCAGGCGGTCATAACCACAATCGTGGCGGCGGCTATTTTGATTGCGCTTTTGGCGATTATCATCCCTGTGGCAATCAACAATATTGCAAACGCACGTACATCTCCGCAAACCGACATGGGCACCATCAATATCATTACCGCACCTAACGTGATTCCTTCGGCGAATGCAACAGAAGTCCACGCAACACACATCTCGGGGAATGTTTTTGGTGGGATATATCTTGATTTCGAGCCCTGCCAAGACACAATGGTTGCAACCGCGACAGCAGGCCAGTTTTTTATCCACGGCGGTAACCCAGGTATGAGGGTTTACATAGCAAACGGAGATACAATATTTGTTATTATCCTCGGGAACTAAAATTTTCTTGAAGGTTCAAACCCTTTACTTTTATCTAAATCGCTTACAAAAGGCACGCTTAGAAAATCTTGTTTTGCGAGTTCTCTCCCAAGTCTTTTTTCCAAACAATCCAAGCAAAGAAAATTTCCGTCGCTGTGGGGGAGATTTTTTCTGGCTTCGGCGGTCATAGGCACGGCATCTGGCACGGCGGATTTCCACAAGTCGTGTTTAAGCATATAGTAATCCGTGTGTATCGTTTCTTTTCCACAATCAAGACACGGACAACATTTGTCGCTTAAAAAGTTTCTAACAAACCTTTGTGATTCAGACAGGTACTTTTCAGGCTCGGTCAAAAAGTGAGTATTTTTTTCTTTTTTAAACCAAGTACGTTGACGTTTTGCGAATTGCATGACTTTTGTCAAAAGTTGTTCGCGGTATTCGTCCATTGTTATCTTGCCCTCGATATATTCCACGTTCCAAAAATATTCCAACCCAAGTGCCCTCAACCAATCTTTCGACACACCGCGTTTTATCAAGTCCTCGGTTTCCTTAATCATGCCCTGTTCTAATCGTATATCGTTTCGTTTTTCCACAAGCGGTCGAATCACCTCTTTTGGTGGAAGCAAACAAATTTGCAACACGTTATACCGTGGGTTTTTGGGGTGTTCGCCATCAGAGTCGGGGGGGGTTCCAAAAACATAAGAACCTCTCACTTCGTTCGAGAACCTTGCCGCAAAGCGGTATCCCTCGACAATAGAGCGCGAATACAAACCCGTTCCACCAACGATGATTGGGACTTTACCGCGTTTTAAAATGTCGTCGATAATTTTATATGACATTTGCTGGAATAAAAACACGTCAAATCTTGAACCTGGTTCAGCCACATCCAAAAGGTGGTGTGGGACAAGGGCTTGTTCCTCTTTTGTTACTTTTCCAGAGCCCAAGTCCAGACCCCGATAAACCTGACGGCTGTCGGCGGAGATAATCTCACCATTAAACTCGGTTGCTAACAAAATTCCAAGTGCGCTCTTTCCACTTGCGGTCAAACCAACGATAGAAACAATTTTTGGCTTTGGGGCAATCAATTGATGTCAATGTCCTTTTCTTTTTTTGCGATAAAAACATTGCCGTCATAGCACAACCGCATACTTTCCGCACCCATATGGACGAGCATTTTCTGGGCAAAATCTTCAACTGCTTTCTCCAAGTCTTGGGGCGTGCCTGTTATTGTGTTAAAATGGGCGATGTGGTTTTTACCTGCGCCTGTTTCAAACTCACTTATGATACCTCGAACAAGTGCCTCGTACTCATCGTTGCTTAAACCCAAACTATCCGCCCACACTTTGTGAGAGTCCTTTTTGTCAAGCATATCAATGTTGTCCTTGAACAGAATCTCTTTGTTGTGGATTAAAAATGATGTGTATCTTTCTTCGCTCATGAAACAAGTGTACCTACTTCACACCGAACTTGGCAAGGACTTTTCCAAAAAACATGACGATTGCCGTGCTGTTTTTGATTGCGATTTTTTTTGCAACCGATTTTGCCGTAATCGCGATTGCCGCAATACCCGCGTTGATGATTGCGATAATAAAAGCCTGCCAGAAAAACGAATAGTCCCCCTCGTTGATAATGATGAGCGAGAGCGCAACCCCCATAGCCCCACTGACGATACCGCAAACGTCACCTATGATGTCGGACAAGATACTTGAAACCCTATCGCTGTTTTTAACCAGTTTGATTGCGGCCTTTGCGCCCTTGATTCGGCGACTGGCCATAGCGTTAAAGTTCTCAATCTCGGCATATGCCCCTGCGACCGCAAAGATGTCACCTACAAATGCAATGATTATCAGCACAACGATAATCGCAACGCATAGGATGATACTCGTGTTTGTCCCCAAGAGGGCTTCGGATGCCAAACCAAAAACGAACGCAATCACAAATGAAAAAAGCGGTATGAAAATA
>Ga0209755_10002034_pt1 | contig 28891 bp, 16 predicted proteins | sample TergutCo191P1_FD_187301 | JGI IMG/M metagenome (GOLD analysis project Ga0209755, IMG submission 187301) | Cornitermes sp. P1 segment gut microbial communities from Petit-Saut dam, French Guiana - Co191P1 (SPAdes) (version 2) | ecosystem: Host-associated > Arthropoda: Insects > Digestive system...
GGTCCTGATATCGTAGCTGTTTTGTCTTCGTTTGTTTCTGAACCAGCCGCAACATCCAGACGTCCGGTCGTGTCAAATGTGTCTCCAACATGGTCTGCAGGAACTCTGATGAACAGATCAAACTCGATTGTTTCACCTGGCTCCAATGCAAAGAGGTTGTTGAGAATAACAACATTTTGCTCCATTGTGTGGGCTACATATTCGTAACCACCTGCTGTTGTGCGCATTACAAGTTCCGCAAGCTCTCCCTCAAGTGTAACCCTGAGGATATCCGTTGCAGAGGCATCGCCTGTGTGTGTCAGGGCCACTCTTTGCACCGAGAAGTTACCAGGTGCTGCAGGAGTCGGTGATCCTACCAAATCAAGGCTGATATCTCCGCTTACAACATATGCATCGCTCGCAGTACTTCTGGCTGCTACTTCATATGACATGAATGGACCAAATTGACCTCTGTGGTTGTTTCTCTGCAAGATGTAGAAGTGGAAATTATTGTATTCGTCTACCCACTCGTTTATTGTTGTTCCTGCCCAACCTGGACGAGGATCATAGCAAACTCTTACGCCTGTTCCTGCCGGAGGTGTAACGCCTGTTTGCATGAGAGCTGGTAAATTGCGGCATCCGCCTTCACACTCACCGCAAGGAGTCATTGGAAGGAATCTTTCCGGGAAGAGATCACGATAGTAGTACGGATTGTGATGTAAACCTGCGCGGAATGTACCTTCTCCTATTTGAACATGGTGGTCACATCCAAAGAAGTATGGCGTGCCATCTGCTTCACGGAACTGAATCATATTGTTGTTTCCGGGGGTTGAATCGATCAGGAAGATACCCGGTGCGTCCATTCCGCCTTGTCCGATGATGTTCGTATGACCTATTCTGGCAAGCAAAACGCCATGGTCTGGTGCAAATGAATCAGAACCTACGCGGTTAATTACTTCCATACTAAAGCCTGCATGGCGCTGTCTCGGCCATTCTGCCGGTATGCCTGTGCTTATCGGAGTAGATGGGCCTGTTTGAGTTGAGAACCCGCCAATTGACCAGTTCCATCTCGCAGGATCAATTATGGTGTTTCTATGCATGAGTGGATTACCACTTGCATGAACCGGGCTCTGCGGAAGTGTTGGTAGAATGTTAATGCCAGTTTGACCATTTGTCGCAACATTGTCAACATCTACACCGAGGAGATTGTTGCCCCAGCGAGTTGCATTTGATGTGCCGAGTCTAGGAGTGTTAACTCCGGGTGTTTGATCTCTAAACTCAAGACCTTGGATAACAAGAGCTGTAAATCCGTCAATAGGATCTCCGTAATAGTCAAAAAATCCTCTGTTTGTCGGGATACTGCGTCCGTGGAGTTCGCCAACTACAGGTGGCCCTTGTCTAAATGTGGTGTAAGGCACATACAGTACATCGCGTGAGTTGTAGTAATCATCGCGAACCCAGTGTCTTATTAGACGCGCATCAGCGCCAGTTGCTCCGGGAGCCGCGCCATGATTTGTTGTAAGATCAGTAAATCCGGCAGAAATTCTCATTCTCGCCATTAGACCTGTACCTGATGATCCACCGCGGATACCTGGAACGTTCCAGCGCGTATGCCCGCCATAATATCCAACATGTGCACCGCGAGCCATGATATTCCATGGACCGATAAGTGAGCGTACCGGCAGACCTGCGCCACCGCCTGCTCCCGTACCCGCAACACCACCGAATATTGTATATACCATGTTGTCGTTATCAGGTAGACGGATTACGTGACCAAGTTCATGTGAGTAAACTGCCATTGCAGCGCCTTCGCCTTGAACTGCTATACCAAAGTTTACGTTACCAACATTTGGATGGAAAACATTCATTGATGTTGCATGAGACCATACTCCGAATACGCCATACCATGAAGTCCAAGGCACATAACGTGTTGGTGCGGCTTGGAAGTATGGATTTGTTGGGTGAGTTCTCGCTTCTTCCATTGCTTCTTCCAGAAGCTCAATAAGGCGCGGAACTACAGTTTCCGGAGATCTTGCAGCTTGGAATGCTACCCAGTCTGCTCTCGGAGTTGCTGACATCGCTGCAAAGCCCTCAAGGCTAGGTGCATCAGTATCAAGCAGTGTTGCTCCGAATTCAACGGCAGATGGATGAACTGCAAACGGGAAGAATTTATCGTCAATGTCTTCCGGATCGCCATGGAATGGCTCACCATTGACAAACCACTGACCGTCTGCTTCAAATGCGTAGTTGTATAGTGCTTCTACTTCTTCTTCAAAGATAAATTCACTGTGGTCTATTGCTGAAATGTCAAATCCCTCTGCAGTAACTGCATCAGCAGGAACAAAGCCTGCTATGTTTAGGTTGATTGTCCGTACTTCCCAACCATGCACGATGTGGGCACGGAAATCACCTGTTGTCCAGTCATTATCTGTTGCACCGAAGAGGTCAAATCTCAAAGTGATACCCGGAGCGTACGCGAGTATTCTAAATCGGGCTGCAATCGCAGCGAGTCTCGCCTCGTTGGCTTCTGGTGTATTTGCACCTGTTTCGCCGGGAACCGGAATTGTCGCTCCGCCTATTGTAAACATGTCTAAAAGTGTCGCTACGGAATTAATATTAGGCATTGAAGGGCCTTCATATTTTCTCTGCTCAGCAAACTCTCTGAGGAAAGCGGGTCTTAATACTTCGTCTCGGAACTGAACTGGTGTGCGGTTAGAGTTCGGGAACTCTGTTCTAAACGCGATAAACGCATCAAGTACAGCCGGCCCAACTGTTCTTGCCGTTGTATTTCCGGGAACTGTAACATACCCAACACCAGGTACGTAGAGCGATGTGGGAACTACAACTGTACCGTAATGGTTATTACCCATCAACAGTCCTTCGTGGACATCACGTGTTGCTATGAAAGAAGCAAGATTTGCTCCCGTAGATACATAGGTTCTCCAACCAGCTACAACATTTGTCATGAAGAATCTTGGACCAAATTCCGCATCAATGTCAAAGCCAGGAGCTGCTACTCTGTCGCGAAGATTGCGAACATGTGCATAACCTGTAAAGTCCATACCTGTAACACCGGGTAGAATCTCACGTGTAACAGGATGAGCAACCTCTGTGGTTTCTACAACTCTTGTGGGCTCCGGGAACATCATTGAGCCAAACTCTTGCCAAGTTGGTGACTGACAATAGCCTGCAAATGTGAAATAAACTAAGTCGAATAATGCTTCGCCTGTTAAAGGGTCAACTAAGTCCATCTGGCCTTCTTCAATAGCTATGGTCGTCGCAAGCAATGAAATTTGCTGATTATGTTGCGGGAATTGACCGTGGAAATTGAAGTTACCCCAGATTTCTCTATTTGCCGCTGAGGTTGTGTTTTGCCAGAATGTGCTGTTTGGTGGATACATAAAGCGGAAATGCGGAACCATAACTGGTCCGAATACTTCCATTTCTTTGTCCCACAGACCCATTGTGTATTCAAGCCATGAACCTGTGATATTGTGACCACGGTTCATTTCCGGTGCATACTCATTTAGGAATGTTCCCCAGAAGTCGCGAAGCGCTTGCGCTCTTTCTTCTCCTGAAAGGCCATAGATGCCTGTGTCAAGCTGCGGGTTACCCATCAATTCAGAACCCTGCTCACGACTTGCAAACATCGACTTATCCGGGAATTCAACCATTAGAACCGCTCCCCGAAGAGTGCGACGCTCCATGCCTTCCGGGAAGTTGAACATGTCGTTAAATGTCCTTGGATCGTTTGGATCGTCATGTATCGCCCTGTATGACTGCCAATCAACGACAGGATGTATTATGAACGAATAACGATCATCAACGATATCCCCGTCAGGACCTAAGTCTGTGCGACGTGTATCTGTTGTGATTCCTCTTGATGGTATTGGCGTGTGGCGAGTGTCATGTGGCAGTCTCCAAGACTGCGGGTCGAGCGCCATTTCATCAAGCTGCTCAGGGGTAATGCCTACATCTGCTCTGCCATGCGGTGACACAACAGGAACGACAATCCCCGGAGTCGCATGCTCATCCACCACTGTTGTTGCCACGGCCATCGGTGTTACAGCCGAAAAAACAAACACAAGCGATAGGAAGATAGCCAGCGCTCTGGATGATGTGCTTCTTCTTGAGTTTTTTTGCCTCATTTTTAAACCTCCCAAAAATTTTTATTGGTCTAACGCTCCTGTGATATTATCATTCTTTTACTAATTTAGTCAAGTAAAGTATTTAGATTTTTTAAAGTTTCATGAATAGCGTTTGTCTGAATTGTGAATTGTGCACACCTCGCTAAGTATAATTGCAACCTGTGTTGAGGAAAATATACGAAACCAAAAAGGGCCGCATCTCAACTACTGTTGTGGCACGGCCCACTTTTGTAATTTTAGGTTGTGACCGACTACTTAGCCGAGAACTTCACAGTTAGCACATCTGATGATATTGGCATTGCGATGTATATTTAACCTAACTCGTCCTTCGCCTTCGACAAGCAAACCACAGTCATGAAGTGTTGTACCAGCTCTAACTTCAAATCTCGCTCTGTTGTCTATTGTACCATAGTTAATAACTGTAGAGTTTGTGACATTTTCAACATGCCCATTGTTTATTAGGCTACCGCTAGGCGCTATCACTATTGTGCCTCCTGCACCACCTTGATTGTTAATTCTGCCGCCTTCTTGTACTATAAGTGTACCCTCTATTATTAGTTCTGCATTACCCTGTATATTTAAAGTAGTAACTACAGTCAGCGTCCTTCCCTCCGGTATCACAAAGGGACTGTGGTGGGCAAATATTCCCAAGTTGCCTGCCGTTTTAAGTGCTACATCTTGCTGCGCCAGAAGGCCTCTGAGCACATTGGGATTATTACCGCTGAAGACCGCTGTAACCGGGACTGACGGAGCGGATATTCTATCAGCTTTATTTCCGTTGGTTTCTGAAGTGGCTATCACATCAATCAGTCCCGTTGTGTCAAATACGCCTCCGACGTGACCGGCAGGAACCCTGATAAATACATCAAACTCAATTGTTTCACCAGGTTTAATTGCAAAGAGGTTATTTAGTATAACAGCATTTTGCTCCATTGTATGGGCTACATATTCGTAACCACCTGGTGTTGTGCGCATTACAGGTACTGCCAAATCTCCATCTAATGTAATTCTAACGATATCAGTGGCTGAGGCATTACCGGTATGTGTTAGCGCTACTCTTTGCACCGCGAAATTACCTGGTGCTGCTGCACTCGGTGCGCCGACTGTAACAAGCTCAAGGCCGCCGCCAACGGCATAGGCATCAGGGGCAGTATTTCTCACAGCTACTTCGTATGAAAGGAATGTGCCATATCTGCCTTGATTGTCATTTCTCTGTAGAATGTAGAAGTGGAATTCGTTATGTTCATCAACCCATTCATTCACAGTTTGCCCCGCAATCCCCGGTCTCGGATCGTCAGCGCGGAACTTGTCAGGAAATTCTTCGCGCAGGAAATTTGGATTGTTATGCAGCCCTGCGTGGAAGGTCGCTGTTACCATGTTTATATAGTGACAATCAGCTTTCATGTAGTAACTTCCGTCAGCTTCGATAAATTGTACGATATCGAGCGGTCCCGGATGCGCGTCCACTATGAATGATGCGGGATTTTCCATGGTGCCGGAACGCGGGGCATTGGTGTGAGTTATCCTGTTAATAAATACGCCATGGTCATGCATAAATGAATCGTAACCCGTTCTATCTACAACTTCTATTGAAAATCCGTGCTGACGCCCGGTAAGCGGGATTCCGTCCGGTGTACCAAAAGTACGTGTTTCACCGCCAACTGTAAACGTGGTTTCCGGACCAATGTTTGTCAGACCAATGCCAATGTTAGTTGCAGTGTCAGTACGCATGTAATTCCATCTTGCGGGATCAATTCTTCTAAAGCCTGTGCGCGGGTCATAACCATACGGATCTAGTGTCCTGCCATCCCAAAGTGTCGCTCCGCCAGGCAGAAGATTTGTCGCCCAGTTTCCAGCTACTGCCGGGGTACGATTGTTAAATTCAGCACCTTGGATAATGATTCCGACAAAACCTTCGATTTCCTCACCATCATAGTCAACGAAGCCTTGATTCACCGGCATGTTCCGGCCAAAAACTTCTCCAACAATAGGTGGACCTGCTCTAAAGTCAGTATAGTGTACGTACAAGATATCGCGTGAATTTTCCGGATCCGGTCTTACCCAGTTTACAAGCCTGCCAACAGGACTCGTTATTACACCTTGAATCCCCGATACATTATCTCTGCCCTCAATTGTAAGATCCGTAAATCCATTTGCTATTTTGCCTCTGATGTTTTGGTGCGCACCTACAGAGGCTCCCATGGTTGCGGGAATCATCCATCTTGTATGTCCGCCGCCGGGACCCACGAACGTACCGCGTGCCATAATATCCCATGCACCTTGCAGGCTGCGTCTCGGTATTGCGGCATATGGACTGTTGTCATTATCCGGCAATCCTACCAGATGTCCAAGTTCGTGGGAATAGGTGGACATACCGGTACTCTCGCTCTGAACCGATACGGGAAGCCCCCTGATAACTGCATCCGGTCCGACCACATTAAAGCCTGCACTGGCATGTGACCAAGTCCCGGCAGTTCCATACCATGAAGACCATGGCACATAACGCGAAGGCACAGCTCCAAAATATGGATTTACCGTACTTGTCCTTGCATCTTCCATAGCCTCTTGAAGCAATCTTATCAGTTCTTCCAATACCCATTCGGGATCGCTCCAATTTTCATAGAAATCGAGCCATTCCTGTGCATACACAGGGCCGTCGTCGCTTTCCAACAGAGCAAACGGAGATGCCTTGCCCCACGCTTCTTCAAAGAGTTCAAGGACTTCGTCGGGAATAATATAAATAAGCTCCTGCTCATAGATAGTGCCGCCTTCTTCGAGCGCCAGCTCATATCCAATGATATAGTCGGGATCATTCATTACATCTATAAACTGCACGAGTTCCTCAAGCACTTCAGTGTCGTAATTTACCAATTCGCCCGCTTGTACTAACTTTTGCAAGTTGGCATAATCCACAATGAACTGCGGACGAAATACGTTGTCGCGGAATTGGACTTGTGTGAGATTTGAGTTCGGGAACTCCTGTAAAAATGCCGCGTATGCATCGACCAGATTTGCACTTTCATAGGCAGTTCTTGCCGCTAAGAATGCAGCTGTCAGTGTCCTATCTCCGTCAGCAACAGGAATTGGATTTGTTGTTACGCGCGCTCTCCACATTGCTTCATAATCAAGCATGAAAAAGTTTGGCCAAGCTTCGGCCAGCTCAAATCCCGGTGCGGTTACTGTTTCATAAATTTGTCTGACCCTTGCATACCCTGTAAAATCCTTACCGGTCATTCCTGGCATTACCTCTCTCGTGACCGGATGTGTTATTTCAGTCGTAGCCGCAATTTGGCCGAAATCAAGTTCTCCATCCGGGCGTACATCAAACATCATGCTACCCATTTCCTGCCATGTAGCGGTTTGAGCGTATCCCGCTCCTGTGATGAAGATAAATTCGTACAAGAGATTTCCGTCGTCGTCGAGGAAATTATCTATAAAATCAGGGTCTTGCTCAAGCGCTGCCCTTACAGCGGATGCTGCGATTGTGCGGTTTGATACAAGCATACCGCCGCCATCGAGCATAGGAACCGCACTTACAGTGTTCGCATCACCTAAGTTACCCGTCCCTCTGCCCCACATAGGAAACTGGTTTCCAAAGTGGAAATTCTCACCAAAGTCATAACGCCCGCCGAATATTCCGCCCGCAGGAACCGGGTTTCTATTCCAGAAGCTGCCATTTACGGGAAATTGGAACTCAAACATCGGCATCATAAATGGTCCGTAGATGTCCAAAGTAATGTTCCAGTCTCCAAAAGAGTTTTCCAGCCAATAGCCGCCTATTGTTATGCTATTATTTAGATCTGTTATTGGTGTGTTAAAGAAATCGTCCCAGAACTGTGCGACACACGCATCGCAACCGACTCCCGTCTCAACCGAACAGCCATCATAGATCTGCGGGCAAAGCGCTACATCCACGGCTCGTTGCGGATTTCCCATTAAACCTGAGCCCACAGGCCCTCTTGTCATCAGTGGCCTATCAGGGAACTCAATCAAAATCAATGCTCCTCTGAAATCCCTTGAATCGCTAAGGTCAGGTGCCTCACTGCGATAACCATCCCAATCAGCAACCGGATGCCGAGTAAAATCATCCCATGTTTGATGTGACGGTAACCGCCAAGATTGCGGATCGAGTGCCAGCTCGTCAAGCTGTTCTGGGGTAACACCTACGCTGCCTCTGGCAAGGGGTGATTCCACATCGCTCTGCACAGCAGGAATGACTATACCCGTCCTTTCCGACGAAACTAAAACGTGTTCCTCAGTCACTTCCGCACCAGCCACTACTCCAGCCGAGACAACAAAGCTGATCACAAGGAAAATGGCCAACACTCTGGATAGTGCGCTTCTTCTTGAGCTTTTTTGCTTCATACTAAACCTCCCAAAATTTTTATTGTTTCGATTTAGTTAACATTATCATTTATTTCATCAATTTAGTCAAGTAAAGTATTTGAATTTCAGAGAAATTCACGAAGAATATGTGAGCAATTTGTGAATTTTGTACATTTTTGTGAATGTGATATGCTTTATATCTTTGCAAGCGGAGGGCGTATCACAACAAATGTCGTGATACACCCTCCGGTTTTCTGTTTTTATATGTGATGCCGCAATTTAGATATATGATTATAATTCGTCACATGAAGGCTTGGACAAAAACTCAATTACTCGGTCATTTAATCAGGGTCCGCACAGTCAGCACATCTAATGATATCGGCATTACGATGTATGTTTAATGTTCCTTCGACCACACCGCAATTATGAAGCGTTGTACCAGCCCGAACTTCAAATCTCGCGCTGTTGACTATTGTACCATAGTTCATTACCGCTGAGTTTGTGACGTTTTCGATATGACCGTTGTTTCTAAGCACGCCGCTAGGCGCTATAATTATAGTTCCTCCAGCGCCACCTTGGTTGTTAACTCTACCCCCTTCTCGCACCACAAGTGTGCCCTCTACGATTAGTTCTGCATTTCCTTGCACATTTAGAGTACTAGCCACAGTCAGTGTCCTTCCTTCCGGTATCACAAAAGGACTGTGGTGGGCAAAGATTCCCAAGTTGCCTGCCGTTTTAAGTACAACATCTTGCTGCGTCAGAAGCTCTCTGAGCGTGTTCGGGTTACTGCCGGAAAAAGCTACAGCTACGTTTGATGTAGTAACATTTAGCGCAAAATCTACTGCCTGAACAATTAAATTCCTCGGATCAACGTTGCTTCCAAGTACACTCAAATCAAATACATACGTGTGGACAGCAGCATTAACCAGTCTCACATCACCCACGAGTTGACCATCGTGAAATACACCAAGTGCCTGAACACCGCTAGGATCATTTACGGTTACGGTCAATCTATTGCCTTGTAGAGTACTCTCAGTTATCTCCGGTCCATCCGTATCTACGCTTACAGTAAAATATATGTACTGAACAGTTGGGGATGTGAGCATAGCGTCAATAAGCACATCGTCTGGCATGATGTAGGCTCCCACCGCGTTTGTTACTAAGCTGCCTGTTACTTCATCCAGAAGGTTTAGGAATTCAAACTCAACCATAGCGCGAATTTCGTAGGTATAAATACCATCCGGTACAACATTTCCGTCAAAGTCTGTGCCGTCCCAACCTGCATTTCTAAAGAATCTGCTGCCATGCATCGGAACCCAATGGCGATGACCATGTCCGCCGTAGTTTGCTAAAATTTGCTGCAAATCAAATTCCGGACCCAAGACATTTACTATCTCACCCTGCTCATCACGTATGACCACAATTGCTGCTTTTACATTACGCAAAAGGTTTAAGTTTGCATAAATCATATCTGCATAACCATCGCCATCCGGTGAAAAAGCGATAAAGTCTTCATGCATATGACCCTGTTGACGCATATAGGCAAAGTAGGCACGTGCATTGTTCACACGCAATCCCGATTGCGAACCTGTATTTGCATTGCTTGGTCCGCCGACAGCGCCTGGCCTTGCCACTGCTGCTGTAGCACCGCGAGCAAACAATGCGTAACCTCCCCAATCATTATCAGTGAATTGGTTGACACCAAGCACGATTTCTCTTGGAACATAGCGCTCTGCGCCTTCCCATGTCTCAATCTGCCCCGGAACTGTTGCATGCATTGCTGTCATCCAATAGATTGGGTGATCTAAATCATTTGGAGTACGACCGCCTAGGTCATCATATACTGTGGCAAAATCGAACACTGGAATAGACAACCAGCAATCGCTAAAGCCCATGAACGGGATGTTTACACTTTCAAAAATAGGTGTATCCTCCGCAGCTTCAAACCATACAAAACCTTCTAGGAACATGCCATTTACAAAGACATTATTTGTTAGATGATCGAATTCAGCGCCGCGTGCATCAACAGCAATAGTGACTATCGTAGTTGAGTTTGCAGGAACAGTGACACGCGTCGTGCCTCTGCCAGTTGAGTAACGGTTTATATTTTCAGCTGACGCACCTATTACGGCTCCTCCACTTACGCTTTGTACTGTCATGATTGCGCCGGATAGCGGTCTGATTTCTGCTCCGGTGGGGGTGTTGCCTAATGACAATCCCGGTCTGGTACTGCCTGCCGGTGCACCAGGTGCGGGCGTAACGTAGTCATCAGTCTGTAGTACCGCCGAGACATCAAACGCACGTGAAGCATTGTTGAAGTTTTCCAACACGAAGCTAAATGTAAACTGATCTCCAATGTTATCAAACAGCTCTACTTTGTTTCTGGCTGATTCACCGGTAAATGGGTTGTAGTCGATACCGCTGTGCAAAACAACATTACTCTGTACAGCACGACCAACATGTATCAAGCCAGAGCCTTGGCGGCGCGGCGAAAAATATCGTCCCGGGAAGCTATTTGCCACGGCAGGATTAACCTCATGCACTGTGGCTGTGCTGCCGGCAAGTTGATTTACAAGCTCAGAAAACTCAATAGTTCCATCGGATATGTGTCCGAATACTCCGGAATTAATACGCTCAATTACAGACTGTTGGATAAGCAGTAATCCACCGTTTGCATTTGGTGATGACATGGATGTGCCACTGCTGTTAGAAAACTGAGCAAAGTTAGAAAATGGATTTTGTCCTGTGAGAGTTGCCGACAAGACACTGACTCCCGGTGCCGTGATATCCGGGGTTAGACGAAGCGCATCTGTTATGCCCCATGATGTAAAGTTTGCCGGACCATTGTTTGCAAATGCAGCGGGATTAGGACCAAACCTCACCGAACGACTGGCAAAGTTTACATAGACAGGTCCATCGCTAATCGCCGCACTTAATAACGCTGCATATGAAGATCGAATCATACCCAATACAGGAAGCGTATCATTGTTGTATATACTGTTGTCTACAAAAATACTTATTTGATCACCATGTGGGTCATCCTCTTGACCCGTCCGTGATGGTGTTAAAACTATGATTCTGTCTTCGTCATTTGCTATGACTGCCGCAACCGCACCGGCAGCTGATGCTCTCGCTTGTGCACCTATGAGATCATCGCCGGTTGTGATAAGCGCGACTGTGCCGGCTAAATTTCCAGCAGCATAGATTTCTGCAACGGTGCCGTATCCGATATCGACAACCCTAAGCCTCTGACCGCCAAAATGCACTCCCAGCGCAGTGGGGTTGTTATCGCGCACTTCCATAGGCGGGTTTTGATCAGGCCGAGCCGAGTTAACTACAGATTCGATAACCGGAACTCCGGCTTCATTTGCAAACTGCATGTTTGTAAGGTTGAAGTTTGGTATTCTGCTTCCGTGAGCAATTGATGCAGCAACACTCATTGATGCAAACAATGCCGATGGAAACGCAATTGTGCCTTGATTTGGATGAATGGCAGTTCTAGCACCAACCAGCGTCAGTTGTTGGGAGCCGCGCTGGGAGTTTCCAGCAGAAATTGTGGTAACTATACCAAGCTCCTGTGCACGATTGAGAGCCGATTGGTAGCCGGAACGGCTCAATATCTGATGCATGGTACTAAACCCGTGGTCTGTACCAAAACTCATATTAAATGAATGTGTACCTAATGTTATGGCATCCTCAATAGCCCTAAATCCGCCTTCATCTGACTCTTGCAGATTCGGGTCGCTGGCCGGAGTGCCTACCGGCGGAGCACTTACACCTTCCGGCACAAGAACAACATCGGCTCGCGCCGCAGTTGTACCGTACAAGCTCATTCCAAGGAGCTGCGCATCAAACGCCAGCCCTAGCTGACCATTTACCATGTTTGGACCCGGATTACCCAATATTGAACCGGCAACGTGTGAACCATGCATGTGCGCGGGGATAGTCATTTCATATGTTCCATAAAAATAGCTTACATTGAATGGAACTTTGTCTGATACCCAAAATGCACCATCTAACATGCGTTGGCTCATACCCGGGAGATGGAATCCGTTTCTGGCCGGGTCACGCCAGTGGAACCAGCTTTCCCAGTTTGATGTGAATATATTCAGTGAGTCTTGATTATCGCGGACAGTCTGTAAGATGCCTTCACGTGTTAGAAACCCGTCCGGTGGGTTTGCCGCAATAACTGGATCCATATATGAGAAGATCATGTGCGATCCATGCTCATATGAAGCAAGAACCATGGTGTCCAGCACAGCAGCTACGCGACCGGCACCGGTAAATCCTAAATCCCAAGCTTCTCGTGCTCCCATGACATCCCATGATTGTATGTCGCTAAGCGGTCTAATCCAAGAAAACCGGTAGCCAGTTGTAGGAATTCCGAGTTCGTACATCAGTTCCGCATATGAGCTATGGTCAAATCCTCCCAAATCGATAATTTCCATATCAAACTCTTCTTCTACCCAGCCAAACGAATCCCCGCTTTCGTCATACCGCATAGCGTTGACAGGAAGCACGGATTCGTTTATATGGACCGCTAATACACCATCTAAGTCAGCCACAGCCTCAATGAGCCCATATGGAATCTGTGCGCCAAATCCATTCATCAGGTTTGTGTAGCTGTTGCGGAAAAGTGCATCCGGATATAACTCGGCAATTTGTCTCTGTACCTCGTTTTGCTCGGCAACCATGTCCATGCGATGCTCGGCTGCGAGCTGCCGCAGTGCAGCACCCGTCTCGCTGTGTGCAGGCAATGTCATGTCAACCAGACCTAAATCAACTGTCGTTGGAGATGCAAGTTCTACTACCACGGATACAACCCGCCCCACATCCAGCGGCGCATAAAGCGGAGCTGCACCAGCCATCTCTCTGCGCAAATCCGGCATAACTTGCGGATTTGTTGGTGGGGGTACTTGTACGCCGCCGCCACCGCTGACTGGAGTAATTGCCACGGAACTTGCCATTTCTTGAGTGTCGGTAGCTACAGCAGGCAGACCAATTGCCCCTACTAGCATAACCAAACTCAGAAACATCGCAAAAAATCTCTTGGTTTTATAGTTTTTCATACTTTTATTCTCTCCCTTTTCTCAATATTTTTCCTGAAGCTTACCGCTGTATGTTACCATCACACTACAACGTTAGTCAAGTAAAGTGTACTAGTTAGATAATTTTTGTAGAATTTATTAGAGTAACCTATTAGCAGCTTGTATAATTTGTAAACTATTTCGGTAATAGCTTGTGGATTAAAAAACAGGAGGATGGTTTTTCTTTTCCAAACCACCCTCCTGTTTCGAAATCACTAAGCCAAACCTTTTGCCCACTTTGCATACTTTTCTATCTTTTCATCACACTGCGCACGGGTTTCGCTGCTAGTCATTATATATACCTTTACTTTTGGTTCTGTGCCTGACGGACGGACTATGGCGATTGTACCATCGGCGGTGTCGTAGCGGAGTACATTTGAGCCGTTAAGTTCCATTTGTGTTGTTTTTCCACCTATGACCTCCGTTTGGATACCGCTGTCATAGTCACGCACAATAACTACAGGTGAACCAGCAATCTCATTTGGCGGACTTTTGCGCAGATTCGCCATGAGTTCTCGCATTTTCGTAATTCCATCCAGCCCGGGCATTTGTAGATTTAATGTTTTTTCACTGTATTGTCCATATTTTTCATAGAGCTGCTGCAGCGCATCAAAGAGGGTCATCCCTTGTCCTGCATACCATGCTGCCATTTCTGCAATGAGCATTGAGGCTGTCACCGCATCTTTATCGCGGACAAAATCACCCAGCATGTAGCCATAGGACTCTTCATATGAGAATATGACCTTACCTTCACCGCTTGACTCAAGTTCATTTTTCTTCTCTGCCATAAATTTAAAACCTGTGAAAGTGTCAAAGCAACGTAAACCATTTTCCTCTGCAACACATCTTGCCATTTCGGTTGTTACAATAGTTTTGAGTGCAACAGGATTTTTCGGCATTGTCCCGGCTCTATTTTTCGCACCGATTAAATAGTCAAGCAACAGTACTCCTGTTTGATTTCCAGAAATAGGTATAAACTCTCCAAGGTTGTTGCGCACCATTATTCCTACCCTATCACAATCAGGGTCTGTTCCGATAATTAGGTCGGCCTTGTGTTGCTTAGCTAACTCAATTGCAAGTGCAAAACCTTCAGGATTTTCTGGGTTTGGAGATGCAACTGTTGGAAATGTTCCGTCTAGTTGCATTTGTTCCGGAACACATATAACATGCTTCATACCCAAACGCTCCAGCGCCAAAGGTACAAGCCGATGCCCTGCCCCGTGAAATGGCGTATAAATGAGCGTAAAATCATTTGCGACAGCTTTTACAGCGTCTAAATCAGTTGCCTGTGCCATTAAATTTTTCATAAATAGCTCGTCAGTTTCCTTGCCCATAATTGTAATGATGCCTTTTTTTATACCTTCATCAAAATCCATTGAGCATATGGAGGTAAACATATCAAGCTTATCCATTTTTTCGGCAACAATCTTTGCGTGGTTCGGCGGAAGCTGTGCTCCATCCGACCAATATACTTTATATCCATTATACTCTTTTGGATTATGACTAGCAGTTATATTTATACCCGCAATGCATTCGTATTCACGAATTGCAAAAGATAACAGCGGTGTTGGTCTAAGTGCATCAAATATGCGAACATTTATTCCGTTTCCTGCAAAAATTGATGCTGCTTCTTTTGCAAAGTCATCGCTGCTGCAACGTGAATCATATCCGATGGCCACACATTTATTTATACCCGATTCTTCAAGAACAAGCTGCGCCAGAGCTTGTGTAGTATGGCGGACTACATGAATATTCATTCTGAAAAGCCCAACTCCCATAATTCCTCGCAGGCCGGCGGTTCCAAACTCCAATCTCCCAAAAAATCGGCTTTCTATTTCTTTTTCATCGGCTGATATTGAACGAAGCTCTGCTTTTTCGCAGTCCGATAGCGCAGGACTGTTTAGCCAGGCGTTATACTGATCGCGGTAATTCATTATTCGCCCTCCTCATCTTCACTGCCATCTTCAACAACTTCTGCGTTTAGTATGTTTTGAGCATCTTCAAGCATTGTCTCAGGCACAAATACTTCCATACCACTCGGTGGGTATCCGGCAATTAATTTCCCAAACAATCCGTTATTGGGATATTGCTCAACATGCGGAATTCCATAGGCATCAAGCAGTCCCAGTGTCATATCCTGATCCATCGGTCCGCCACCTATATGCGTAAGATATACCGGAGGGATTGGCTCACCATTTTCATTATTTGGCCACTGTATGCAGCCCTCTCCAAGATTATTCAAAATTGTTCCCCCTTCATTCACTTGTGATACTTCCCGCCTTCGGCGATTTTAAAAGCTCTGTATAATTGCTCTAAAAGCATAACTCTTGCTAGGTTGTGCGGGAATGTCATTTTTGACATTGATAACTTAATTTCGGATTCATGTTTCAGCTTTTCGTGTAGGCCAATTGAGCCACCAATGATAAAACACAGTCTTGACATGCCTCGAATTGCGCAGTCTCCTATCATGTCTGACAAGCCTTGGCTATCCATGCCTCTTCCTTCAATACATAACGCGATTGTTACAGCGCCGCTTGGAATTTTTGAGATTATCGCATCACGCTCTTTTTCGAGTATTTGCTGTCTATCCTCCGGAAGCTCAATTACCTCAAGCTTGCAGTATCCCGAAAGCCTTTTTATATATTCGTTTGCCGCATCAATATAAAACTTCTCCTTGAGCTTTCCAATGCATATAACTCTTATATTTAGCATTATACCACAAATCCTCGCTAAATTTCATATATCTTACTTGGCGAAAACGGCATTGCCACGTCAAGCTTTACATTCTTATCTATCGATATACCTACGTCCGTCATCGCTTGTCCTACCGTTTTTTTTGCGAGCTCCGGTGTGTTGTTTTCCCTACTCAAATGTGATAGTTGTAGGTATTGCGTACCTGACTTTACCAGTTCAACAGCAAAACTTCCGCAATCATTATTTGATAAATGCCCATGTTTCGAGGCTACTCTCTTTTTTAGATGCGCAGGATATGGTCCGGATTTGAGCATCATCTTATCATGATTGGATTCTACAAACGCAATGTCTGCGCCTCTCATCGCATCCATCACTTCTTGCGTGACATATCCAAGATCTGTGGCGTAAGCCAAAGTTTTTCCGCCTGCCTGCACGCAAAAACCTACGCTCTGGCAAGCATCGTGCGGGATATTAAAACTGGTGACAACGATATCGCCCAGTTCAAAAGATGCACCAATTTCAAAACCATTAATATAAGGTTCAAGATGAGGCTTTGCATAGTAGATACCATGTCCTGCCCCAACACTGGAAAATATCGATATACCGTGGTATTTAGCCAGCATTTCAAGGCCCTTTACATGATCTGAATGTTCATGTGTAATAAGCACCCCCGCAAGATCATCGGGTGTGAGGTCAAAAGCTTTAAGACCTTCTTTTATCCTGCGCAATGATATACCGGCATCTATTAAAATATGTGTCTTTCCTTGAGAAACTATTGTAGAGTTTCCTGATGATGAGCTCGCCAACGTACATATTGTCATTTACTTTCCACCATAAACTATAAATGATAAATACAAAAGTGCTGCGGTTACTCGCGCTTTTGATTTATCATTCATACTGTCATTTTTTACTTACATTTGATGAAACTCACTACACACTGTCTGCATTACTATCCTATACCCCTGCTGCGAGCCTTAGGCTCATCAGGGACATAGATGGCTCGAATGTCCGCGCCAATTCCAGTTAGTTTTTCAATGATCTTTTCATAGCCTCGCTCAATATAGTCAACACCATCAATGATAGTCTCACCCTTGGCACACAGTCCCGCAATAACTAAAGCCGCCCCCGCACGCAGGTCACTTGCCTTAATCGGCGCACCCGTCATGTATGGTATGCCCTCAATAATCGCAGTTCTTTCTGTTACCCTTATAGAGCAACCCATCTTAGCCAGCTCATCGACATATTTAAATCTATTATCCCAAACACCTTCTGAGACTGTGCTGGTGCCTTCTGCCAGACATAGAAGTGTTGAAATCTGTGGTTGCATGTCTGTGGGAAATCCTGGGTATGGCATAGTTTTGACATGCGCACGAATCAACGGTCCAGCTCTCTGGACGATGACCGAATCTTCCATATCAACAATGGTTACGCCCATCTCTCTTAATTTGCGTGATATACAATCCAGATGCTTTGGAATGACATCTTTTAAAACAACACGTCCACCTGCTCCTGCGACTGCCGCCATATATGTTCCCGCTTCAATCTGGTCAGGTATAATTGAATAAAATCCGCCCATCAAGCGCTTAACTCCACGGATTTTTATCGCATTCGTGCCTGCACCTCGAATATCTGCTCCCATTGAGTTTAGGAAGTTTGCCAAGTCCACAATATGCGGCTCCCTAGCGGCGTTTTCGATATATGTCACACCTTCTGCAAGCGTTGCACCTAGCATGAGGTTAATGGTTGCGCCGACAGAGACTACATCAAGATAAACTGTCGCGCCTTTGAGTTTGCCATCAGTTATCGCCTGAACAATACCATTTCTAACGCTGACTTTAGCCCCCATAGCGGAAAATCCTTTGACATGCTGGTCAATCGGCCTCACTCCGCCAAAGTTACACCCTCCTGGCATAGCAACATCAGCCCTCCCAAACCTTGCTAGAAGGGCTCCTATTAGGTAGTATGATGCGCGGATCTTTCGCATTTTATCGAAAGTACTGTTTGACACTCTGATGTTGGAGCAGTCGATGTCAACTGTCCTTTTGTTAACAGCACGGATATCTGCGCCCATTTCTTTTAAAATTTTGAGTTGTATGGATACATCGGATATATCCGGTAGATTTTCAATTCTGCACACGCCGTCGACCATAAGAGCCGCCGGAACGATTGCAACTGCAGCATTTTTTGCACCGCTAATTTCGATTTCGCCGTACAGTGGTTTTCCGCCGTTGATGACGTACTTAATCACAGGCTCACTCCTTAGAAAAGACAAATCAGTCTATGTTTTTCCTTAACACCGGGTTATGTTACTACAATTTTGACATTTTTGCAAGATTTTTTTACTTTTTTGTAACCCTTTTTTGTAACTGTTTTGTTTTACAATGAGTCTAGTGCACAACGCCAAAACTCACTTCGCCTGCATCATTTTGCTCATTGTTGGAACATCGCAATTGTGTAAAACTCCCTTTGAGGCTGCAAAACAGCCTATCCCTGCAATAAGTTCCCATGCCGATAAAATTAGAAGACCTACAATAAGTCCACCATGGCCACCTATAATTGACCCTACTATTACTGCACCGACAGCACCGGGTAATACCACGATGATAATTGCAAGAAAATACAACATAAGCAAAATTCCCATACTCATATGCGAACCTGTAAAGCGCATGGATATCCAGCTTACTCCAAGCGACATAAATGCAAAGAGTGTACAGGTCACTATCGCAAGGATTATGAAAGGTACATCCGCACCTAAAATAATACCCGAGGCAATAAACACAAGTGTATTTTGTACTGTTATTTTGAAAATGCCTTCCAGATTGCTCCAAATCATTTTTTTAAAAGGCTTCTCGGGTATCATATAGACATAGTGACTGTATGTATCCTTCTCGCCTCTGCATGAACTCACCAAAAAGACCTGCACGATCATCATCATTATAAGCACAGTAAGCATAAGCGCAGATGTATTTTCATCGCCCCCACCGGCACGCGCCATAATAAAAGAATTGAACATTGCAAGCACAACAAGCACGAGCGTAGAGGTACCCCATAGGCCAAATCTGTTCGTGCGGAACGCCTCACGTATATGCCTGTGAAATATGGCTGATGCCCCATATCCTCCTACACCTGTTGCCTTGACTTTAACGGACTTTTCAGATAGCGTTGCCGCCCCAATATCGCCTTCTGCCACAGCACGTACTTTTTCAAAGGCTGTCTCCGTTGCCACAAGCACATCTTCATAGTAATCAGGCTTTCCGATATAAATTGCCGAAATAAAAATTGCGCCCGTAGCGACTAGCATTCCAAAAAATAGTGCTCCACCTGCAATATCTCCTGCGATAAATGCAAGTGAACCCGCCGCCGCCCATCCTGCTATTGGTATAAATGATGAAATAGGCGTGCGCATAAATTCCAAAAAGCCCACTACAATATCAAAATCTGCTGACACGAGATTCCACAAAAGACTAATTACCATAGGTGCAAACAGTATAAAGACGATAGCTTTTACTATTTTTTGTCTTCTAGGTCTGCTATTTGTAAAACTATAAATCACCAAAGTCATAACTTGTGAAACGGCAGTGACAAGAACAAATGCCGCAAAAAATATCATAACCCCACCAAAATATACGCCAAACATATCTCTAAGGGTCATTGAATTAAATAGGATAAATATACTTGACAACGCAGCAGTTTTCATCATCTTTGCAACGCCGAATAGCAGAATCCCTCGTGGGTTTAGAGGCGATACAAAAAGATTGTTCACATCTTCCATAGCAAATAAAGTTGTGCCTTTAGAAAGCCCCTGCTTTATCGCTATGATAACTGAAAACAGAAAAAGCCCCGTGGCAATCGCTTTGAGCCATGCGATATCTGTGTGCTCTTGCCCGGTTGGGGGTTGAAGTATTGACATCACCACAACCCAGACCATGAGCGCTGTAATCAGAGCATACATGACGATCTTGCCCGGTTTGCGTCTAAGGTCAAAAAACTTATTTTTTGCATCATGGAAAAATACATACATTAAGGCATTCATCTGTCAACGTCTCCCTCTTCCGGTTTTTCAGCTGCAACTTTGCCCTCATCAATTATTGCAAAGTAGATTTCTTCAAGATCTTCACCGGAGCTCTCGGAGCGTCTGATTTCCCTCGCAAATTTCCCCTTGTTCATGATTAGTGTCATATCCCAACTTTCTTCAACACTGTCAATTATATGGGTGCTAACAATAACCGCTTTACCCTGCTGTTTTAGTTCATCTATAACAGCTTTAAGTTCACGTATTCCGTGAGGGTCTAAGCCAACTAACGGCTCGTCAAAAATTACAACCTTTGGGTCGGGAAGGAGCGCGCAGCATACACTTATTTTCTGTTGCATACCCTTTGAAAGTTCTTTACCCAGCTTGTTTCGCTTGTCGTCAAGTTCAAAGCGCTTTAAAAGTGCTTCTGCCCTATCTTCCCAGTCTGTTAATTTATACGCCCTTGCAATAAACTCCAGATGCTCACCTACTGTGAGCATTGGAAATGGTGTTGGAAATTCAGGTATGTAACCCAGAATTTTTTTTGCTTCGATTGAGCGGCAGTCATGTCCGTCTATTGTGACCTCACCCGAAAATCTAAGCAGTCCGCAGATGGATTTTATCAGCGTGGACTTTCCCGCCCCATTCGGCCCTAAAAGTATCGCAATTTCACCTGCATTTACAGTTAAATTAATTCCATCGTTTGCTTTGAGTTTTCCATATTTTTTTATTAAGTTTTTAACTACTATCATATATATCCTTCCTACTTCCTAAAAATTACACTTATAATATAGCATATTATGAGTGCAGTTATCAAATTATATCTAAGCATAGCAAAACATACTATATTAAAGCGCTAAAACATACATTTTCAAGTCCAAACTGTCGTAAAACAACGCTGGAGGAATCCTTCCGCATATCGGCGGGTATTGTGAGCTTTCCTCTAACATTTAGGAAATAGCCTCGCTGTATATTGTCGGGGTATAAAACTCACCTACAATATTTGCATTCATCGCAATTGTCCTGCCGGTCAAATCATTGAAATGCCACCATTCAGACGCCATCGGGGTCAGACCTGCCTCGTCTGCATATTGCAGCAGAAGAATCGCCCCCTGCGTTATCGTATCTGCAAACGGCACAGTTCTCCATGCATCAGGCGATGTAGTTGTAATCGGTCTGCTAAGTAAAACTGCACGTGTACTGAGTTCGTGCATTGCCGTGGGCATTTCAAAAGGAGTGTGCTCAATAACTCTCCAATATGCAATTCCTGATACAAGCTCTACCTCTGCTCTTACAATTGCGCCCAAACTCATATCAACAGCCGCGCCACGCTGATGGTTTGAAAGCGATGTCCCAATAAACCAGCTAATATTCCACGGAGGAGAATTTATTGCATTATAGACAGCAGCGTTTTCATTCATCAAGGTTCTTAGCCTACTCACAGCTCCCTGCTGTGTGCTTCGTGGGCGAAACACCTCATAGACAATAAGCGTATTTCCATCTGCAAGCGCCGCCCGCTGTGCTTGCATTATTTTAAGGCTTGTTGAATAAAGTGCAGGCACTATGAACTCATCTCTACCAAGCCTCTGATTAAATCCGAACGCCTCATAGAGCGCTTGCCCGGTTATTCCGGGAATGTCAGTCATATTTGAGCGCATTACTGATGAGTGTGCATTTGTGATGTTGTACACAATAGATGGCACTACATCCGGCAAGTTGATAAAACAGTTTCTGCGCAACACCCAGCCTTCCGTGCCATCGCTCAGCCTTACATTCCACCACTCACCGTCCTCACCAAAAATCACAAAAGCTTGCCCTGGCTGTAAGGTTTGAATACTCGTCGAGTTTGAAGTTGGTTGACTGCGCATAGCTAAACTTGATGCCGCCCAGCCTGTTGAACCAGTAATCGGCAACTCAAATGGACCGTCATGCCTCACCAGCCCATTAGGTGTACTAAATCCTGTCTGTGGGTTTTGAGATGCGGTGTCCTCTAAATAATCTTGGTTTTCATAAGCCTCGTCATCGTATAAGTGATCATTAGGGTCAGCCAAATCATTGGACAAATCGTCTTTCGCATACCCATTTTGATTTTCATTCGATTCATTTTGCGCATTATCGGAATCTGCCCCTATGTCAAGATATGACTGCTCGTCAATTTCAGTTTCGTTATGCTCAGCTATGGTATAACCATCGTTTTCATTTACAGTATTATTTTCAAATATGCCTGTTTGAGTTGGAAAAATCAGCAAAAACACCACCATCAGCACAAGAATGCAAAGGGCAGTTATATTGCGTTTTTTTAAAGATTTCGTTTTTTTGCTTGTTTCTTTCACAATATATTCCTCTAATTAATCACATAGGGAAAAGCAAGTGCATTAAATATATCATTTTCTGCGTACAGTTACAACAAGGAGGGACATTCCCGCCCCTCCTGCTTTATTATTCACAGATTAAACATTAGCTATTAACCTGCTCCACTATGCCCCTGAGTTCAAGAGCTGCTGCTACCATTGCTTCTGTTTCCGGCCACTGGCCTCCGGCACCGAGGCCAACACCATCTGCAGCAGGCACAGGCCCATTTTCACCTAGCTCATTCCAAAAAGCATACAGCCCACTTTCATTATTTTCTAAAAGCGCACGTATCGCATCTGCATATTCTTGTATATTTTCCGGAATTACAGTTGGCTCTTCGACAAACAAATAGAAGTTTACAAGCTCAACCACCGAAGTAAGAACCAGCAAAAACGTCTCATTTACAACACCATGATATGCCGAAAATAGCAGAATTGCTATAGCCTGATTTTCGTCTATTTCACTTTCGTTCTCTTCTCCAGGCTCAGTTTCATCGGTGTTTATCACAACAGTTCGTGTTTCTGCTTCCCAATGCATGGGGATATCAAGAGCTTCTATGACAAAACGCAAAGGCACAAGAGTTCTTCCATCTATTACCGCAGGTGGAACATCAATATAGATCGTCTGACCGTTTATTGTCGGAGCGATACTCCCGATACGCATTGAAATTACAGTATTCTCTCTCGTTGCGGTTATTGTCTGAGCTGCATCATCCCAGTTTACATTTGCTCCAAGAGCTTCAAATATTGCACGCATAGGCACAAGCGTTCTGCCTTCTTCCAATCTTGCTGGAACGTCAAAGTTCATAATCTCACCATTGAGTTGGACAAACACTCTGCGGGCATCTTCATTTGCCCTCGCTGCATCACGTCTTGCAATTTCGGCAAAACCAAAGTCCATTAAAATCCTTGTGTCTGCAAAGCGGCGGTCATTGCTCGGAGAGTTCATAACTACGGTAATAACACGTCTGCCGCCCCGCTCGGCGGTAGCCTGTATGCAAAATCCCGCACGAGGCAGAGTTCCTGTCTTAAAGCCATCTAAACCCACAACCTGGCGGTTATGTACAAGCCTGTTGGTATTAGTTTGATTTTGGCCGCCGATCACTCTGCTTGTCGAGTTTGTAATGCGTAAAATGTCAGGATGTCTGTGAATGAATTCGTATACAAGCCTACCCATAGCATAGGCTGTCGCATAATGGTCATGAGCACCGTGCGAATTTGTAAATCTCACATCCATACCTAGCTCCGCCGCAGTTTCGTTCATTCTGACAACAAAGGCCGCCTCTGAGCCACTGATATGTTCTGCAAGCGCAATGCATGCCCTATTTGATGATGGCAACATCGCAAGGAACAACAGGTCTTCAACTGTGTAATATGAGCCCGCGGCAATAAGGCGAGAACCAGGGTTATTCTCTGTCATCCTTGCTGCATTTGCGCTAATGCGAACCCTCGTATCAAGAGTTAGGTTGCCTGCGGCAATTTCTTCATATGCTATAAAGGCAGTCATGCTTTTTGTCATACTTGCAGGGACACGCAATGTATGCGCATCACGTTCAAAGAGCACTTCGCCTGTGTCAAAGTCTATTATAACTGCCGCCTGAGCGGTAAGCCCTGTTGGTGCTGCCGCCGCGGCCGGAACAAGTGTTACAGCCATCACCACAACAAGTATAAGTGCGAGTATTCTTTTCTTTAGCATAGTAAAATCCCTCTTTCCAGTTTAGTTTCGTACATATCAGGTTTATCAAAATTGCAAAGGTATGATATCTGCAATTTACTCAATTTGTCAAGATTTTATTAGTGATTTTTAAATATTTAAATCTATGCATAGAGCATAAGTCCCAGTTCGGGCCTTATGCTCTTATCTAGTACCATTTTTCTATTGTTTTTGTCTTTCAATGCCAGCTTCTCCACTACTCTGGTTTTTGAAAACAAAATACTCAATGATTTCTGTTTGTCTTCCTACACGCTCCCAAGCACCCATAACTGATTCAATATCTAAGTACATCATTTAATTCTGTGAACACTACTTTTGGATTTCAACAACTTTTAGGCTTCTACTAACTCAATAACATTGAGGCGCAGGGCGTAATTATCAAACGCTTCTACATAAAACTCTTCCAATATACCTGTAACTTCAACCCAAGACTCATCTTCAAAAGGAGAAAACTCGTTTAGGTAGACCTCAAAGCCATAAAAACCGCAGCACCCTCCTTCAAGCCTTGCAACAAAGTAAATAGGTTCGCCCTCCCAATATGTGGACAAAAACATTCCTACAAAGCGAATGGTTTGCCCGAGAAAGTCATTGCTGTTTAGTTGGATTTCTTGCATGTGAAGAGAAAAATTTGGGTCTGCAATCTCAATAACACCATCTTCTCCCACTGTGATTTCAGCAATATTAAGATCTTCTATGTAATCGTTTTGATCTGCTATCTCAAAATCAGTATTTTCATGATTTTCATTGTTGTTTTGATCAAAATTTTCTGTAACAGCGGGTACATTTTCACTTTCGCTTTGGTTTAAATATCCATTATCAACAGGCGCCTGTCCTGTATCGCCATTGTTTCCGGCACATCCGACAGTCCCCAACAGCAGTGCAATCGAAATTATGAATAGCAGCCCCAAAAGAAACGGTGATGCAGCGGACGTGTTTTTTAAAGTTTTTTTCATATGTGTACTCCCCTCATATAATATGCTTTACCTAACTAGTACAAACTCTATCTCGTGGCTGTGGAATCTGCAAGTTGCACGCCACTGCATGGGTAATATCAAAACATCATCTTCAATTTGAGTAGATACCGTAGTTCTACCATGCATGAATGAAATTGCAGTAATATCTCCGTCTACATCTTCAGAAAAAGTGCCTGAAATGTTTGTGTCATGGAAGAGGCGAGCTTCAAAGCGTCCGTTCTCGTACAGAACAACTGATTGCCCGCCGGGTACCGTGAAAACACGAGAATCTGGTTGATTTAACGAAAAAACTATAGCTGTAGTTATGGCGGCCACCAAAACGACAGCGCATATAGCCAGTATTGTTATTCTTTTCTTCTTTGCCCTTTTTTGTGCGGCCTCTCTCCGCTGTCTACCTGTATTCATGTAAATTCTCTCCTTCATGTGTACCTCTAAAACTCGGTGTCTGCCAGATTGGTGGGGATTTATTCACCAATCGAAGTCAAAAGCGCAGTTAATACTGTGTATTGACGAGCATTTTGGCAAAGAGTGGGGGAAAAGACTTACCAAGATTGTGGACAATGGGTTTTTAGAGATGCCCTTATACTATACCAGTTTTCTTATTTGTCCCGCAACCGTCAGAATAATAAACACTGCAATATTTACCATGATAATCGTTGTTGTTGGCGGGAGTTCAAATAAAAGTGCGGTGAAAATGCCAATAGGCGAACACACAACGGCAATAATGACCGCACAAAGTATAACTTTTTTGTATGTTTTGGATATACTCATTGCCGAAAGCGCCGGGAAAATAATGAGCGAAGCTGTGAGTAGTGAGCCCAACAAACTCATAGACATTGCGATAACAACGCCTGTAATTACTGACAAAAGCAGCTCATATACAATTGGCTTTTGCCCGGTTGCTTGCATAAACTCTGTATCGAAAGTAACTGCAAAAATTCTGCGATAGAAAAACAGAAAGAAAACAACTACCACCACGGTAATTAAAAGAGCCAACCACACTTCCTGGGGACGGGCATTTAGCGTTACAAGGCGTGTACCCCCAAATAGTGTCTCACTAACAGCTCTGTCAATATTTCCACCGCGAATAGAAAATGTGTTGATAACAAAATGTCCTATAGCAAGCGACCCCACGGTGAGCATTGCAAGAGAAGCATCACCGCTGACCTTTTTAAAGTGGTTTCCGAACCCGATTAGCAAAATGGTTGCAACAACAGTAAGCGGCATTACCAACATCATTGCATTTGTCATGTCGATAACAAGGGCCAATGCCATGCCCATAAACGCAACATTTGAAAGTCCAAACCCCATAAAAGAATAGCGCTTTAAGACTAGGGGAACTCCGATTAGTGATGCACATATTGCCATTAAAATTGAGGCAACCAGTGCATACTGCGTAAAAGGGAAACGTAACATTTCAGCTACACTCACTGCAAACGTCTCCTTTCAGCATAATCGCTAACCGTACCGAAAAAGTAGTCATCCTCTTCTTCCGATTCTTCCGGTTTCTGACCTTTGAGTTCTAATACATGAGTTGCATGTCTTCTTGCACCTTCAATGTCGTGTGTCACCATGATTATTGTAATTTTTTCTTCACGATTTATTTTGAGCAAAAGCTCATAAAACTCTTTCACAGCTTCTGGGTCAAGCCCTGCTGTCGGCTCATCTAATATTACAGCGTTTTTTGCAGTAACCAATGCCCGTGCCAACAAAACCCTCTGCTGCTGTCCACCGGAAAGCTCTCTAAAACATTGTCCGAGAAAAGCCGTAACACCTGTCTTTTCACAGGCCCATACAATCCGCTCTTTTTCTTCCTTGCTATAAAACGGCCTATACCAGTTCCCCCTGCTCAGAGCGCCGGACGATATGATTTCTTTTGCCGAAGCCGGAAAATCATTTCTAATAACAGTCTGTTGGGGCAGATATCCAATCTCGCGTCTATGAACACTAAAATTCAAAGTACCATAAATCGGCTTTAAAAGCCCCGATATTGTTTTGAGCAGGGTGCTCTTACCTGCGCCATTTTCGCCAAAAATGCACAAGTAAGAGCCGTTTTCAATACTAAAACAAACATCGTCTAAGATTGATTTCCCATCATAACCGATACAAAGATCGGTAACTTCAAGTAATGTTTTACTCATTGCAGTGCCACCCTCAGTGCCTCAAGATTTTGCCGCATACCGCGAATGTAGGTCATGCCTTGCTCAATATGGTATGTGCTTACGCTCTGGAAGTCCTGAAGAGGTACTATCTCAATATCTCGCCCTGCCGCTCTTGCAACAGACTCCGCAACACCATAATTATCAATAATCATAATCACGTCTAAGTCAAGATCATTTAGGGCATTTGTAAGTTCTGTCTGTCTTTGGAAGCTTATTTCCGTCGCAGCGAAACAGCCGTCGAAAGCCGAAAAGAAGGTCAGTCCATAATCGACAGTTAAGTATAGAAATGGAAATCTGTCAATAACAAGAATTGTGTCCTTAGGCGAATTTTCAACCATTTCGATAAACTCATTGTGCAGCTTATAAAGCTCTTCAATATAAGCCTCGGCATTTGCCATGTAGTAATCTGCGTTTTCACTGTCAAGCAGGGCTATTTCCTCAGCAATACGTTCAACAAATCGCATCGCAAAAGGAAGAGAAAGCCAAACATGCTCATCGTGAAATTCTCCGCCGCAACAATCTTCTCCGCCAACTTCGCCAATAACTCCATCCACGGGAAATGACAGTGTTTCGTGTATTGTTAGCATACGCATAATCGGAACATTTCGGCGGTTTTCGTTTATTGGGTTTGCCATAGCATTTAAAACCCAATCGTCAGACTTTCCACCAACCCACAAAAATAAATCTGACTCGCTGATTGCCGCTATGTCTTGAATTGATGGTGTGTAAAAGTGCAAATCAACACCGCTTTCAAGCAGATATCGCACCCCAAGCCCGCCGGGATCACTGCCCAAAACTATTCTCGTCCAATCATACAGTGGGAAAATAGTTGTAACAATATTATCCGAGCCGCCGGAACCGGTATCCCCATCGGTTCCGATTGCATCAGCGCCACTACATCCAACCAGCAAAAAACAGGATATTGCCAGGAAGATCAAAAGTACAGGGATTTTTCTTTTCGCCATAACTATTGCCCTTCCACTAAAAACATCGTTCCGCAAGCTGCCAAAATCTCCCAACTGTGGAAATGATTATCAATATCCGGTAGTTCCAAAGTAAAGAGAATTGAGTAGCCGCTTCTGTCATACTCGTCTTCTCTGGTTGGTGCCGCATTTACTATGACATAAACGGTGAGTTCTGACAAGGTTTCTACCGTTTCGCTGTTAAGCAAAAATGTATAGACCTCGTTTCCATTGCGCAGACTTACTAGATTGTCATGGTTTTGTCCCAATGTTATAGCTTCTCGCCCAACACCGTTTTGAATCATACTAAACCAATGACCATTTTCAGGATTTTGCCAAAGAATCACAATTTCCTGAGGGTTCGGATCGGCTGTGTGTGCATTCAATCTCGATGGTCTACCATGGTCAAAGAAGCTGTACGCAAATGCTACAAGGCGCACCAAATGCTGCCCATCGCCGCCATAGGCAACGCGCAGCGTAGC
>Ga0209755_10002035_pt1 | contig 28887 bp, 29 predicted proteins | sample TergutCo191P1_FD_187301 | JGI IMG/M metagenome (GOLD analysis project Ga0209755, IMG submission 187301) | Cornitermes sp. P1 segment gut microbial communities from Petit-Saut dam, French Guiana - Co191P1 (SPAdes) (version 2) | ecosystem: Host-associated > Arthropoda: Insects > Digestive system...
TGGTACATAGTTTTTAATAATACCGCAGGCTGGGTAACATATAATTTGTGCATGATCAATATTCCCGATGTTATTCCTTCCATTGTACAGGACAACACAAACACTTATGCGTCATTGTTCAGATCATCAAAGATTGATATACCGAATGTCACAGGGCTTGCGTTATACAACGCCAAAGATTTTAACAAAAGACTTGGACGAGAAGAGTATATCGCCCCTGTTTTATATGGAATGGCAAAGAAATTACACAGAGCGCAGCAGGCAGCCCTTGCCAACGGCCATACGTTAATTATTTATGAGGCATTCAGGCCGCATGACGCTCACCAGATAGTCTTTGATAACTTTACCACGTTAATAAACAGAAACGCTGTTGTGCGACAGGGAGTTACGTCGGGCTGGTTTACAAGAAACTGGTTTTTAGCGCCTGCTCCTTATAATCATCAAAGAGGGAGCGCCGTTGACGTAAGCCTTGGCATCATTATCGATAAAGAAACAGTTACAATGGGCGGACATAAATTTACGCATGTAGTAAGATTTTCCGAGTTCCAGATGCAGTCGGAAATGCATGAACTAAGCGGCGCTTCGGCAATTTTTACGGAAGGAATTATATCAAGCGATAATGTAAGGTGGAGAACCGCGACTTTTTTTCCTCATGTAACCGAAGGCACAAGAATACTCTTTAATTATATGACAGGATCAGATATGTCACCTCTTTGTTCTGAGTGGTGGCACTTTAACGATTTAGAAGCCACATCGCTTGCAATCGAAAATAATGTCGTAGGAAAATTTCAAATTGAAAAAAGCTACAGTCTGCCTGTTTATTAGTTCTTTTGCGCTTTTGTTTTTTTCAGGCTGTCAGTTTAAAACAAATAATGCTTTAATGGACTCATTGACCGCGGTATCAGAGATCGCGGCGGAATTTTCAATAATATCTAGCGATACCGGCATTGATAATGAATTTTTTCAAACTGATATAACTTATAACAGTCTTTCGACAATTTTTGAACTTCCGGTAATAGGAGCAACAGGATTTGCCGCAATTGATCTTTTCCTTTTTTCCGCTCCTGATAAAAACGCGTCTATCGCCGGGGAATTAAACGCGGGGCAGGGGTTTACAATTTTAAATGAGGTAAAAGATTTTTGGTATGTCAGCGTTAATAATTTGACAGGATGGGTAACAAGTAATTTATGCATGATCAATATACCGGATATTATTCCGTCTATTGTTCAGGATAACACAAATACATACTCGTCATTAATGAGATCTTCACAGATTGATATTCCGAATATCACAGGGCATGCGCTTTATAACGCGAAGGATTTTAACCTGCGCCTTGGAAGAGAAGAGTATATCGCGCCTGTTTTATATCAAATGGCGGCGAAGATATTCGACGCTCAGAAGACGGCTCTTGCAAACGGGCATACAATAATTATTTACGAATCGTTCAGACCGCACGACGCTCACCAGGCGGTTTTTGAAAACTTCGAAGAGCTGATCAACACAAACGCCGCCGTCCGCCGCGGAGTATCATCGGGCTGGTTATTTTCCGGGTGGTTTCTAGCCCCGTCGCCGTACAATCATCAAAGGGGAACAGCAGTTGATGTGAGCCTTGGCGTTATTCTTGAAAAAGAGACAGTTGTGGCGGGAGGCTTTCAATTTACGCGTGTTTTAAAATACTCTGAGTTTCCAATGCAGTCGCAGATGCATGAATTAAGCGCTGATGCTGTTATCTTTACAACTTCAATCTATTCCCGCGATGATATCGCGTGGAGAAGCGCTGTCTACCTAGACACTGTAACAGAAGGAACCAGGATTTTACATAACTACATGACAGGCTCAGGCCTTACTCCCCTTGCGTCTGAATGGTGGCACTTTAACGACATTGAAGCGACAGCGCTTGCAACCGCCAATGATGTCCTTGGCAAATTCCAAATCGAGAAAAGCTTCAGCCTGCCAGTGAAATGATAGTTTCTAATGTAAACATAAAACAATAACCACGGATTAGCGCGGACTAAACGGATTTACGCAGATATTTCTTAGTACAGCTAAAGTAATCCGTGTAATCCGTTATAATTAGTGCTAATCCGCGTTTCGCTGTTTACGTTGCGCCTTTAATAAATTACACGCCTTCTTTTACAATTTCGATTTTTATTCCGTCATTTTGATCGACTTCGTCTTTAGGCGGGATGCTGACGCGAAGAATTCCGTTTTTAAAAAGCGCCTTCACTTTTTCCTGCGCGTACTTGTCAAGCGGGACAAAATACTTTTGTTTTTCGATGTCTTTCATTTTTAAGCGGCGCTTAAAATAGCGGATATTGTCTTCCGGATTTGACGGTCTGACAGGATTTTCCGGATCAGGACTTAATTTTGCCGAAAACACCATATAATCACCCTGGAAAGAAAGTGAAATGTCCTTTTCGTTAAAACCGGCAAGCGCGAATTCAAAAACAAGCGACTTGTCTTCTGTCATGTAAGCGTTCATCGGAGGGTAGGAATAGTTCGGGTAAAAATCTGTGTTCTCGTCAAAAAAATACTTTTCAAACCCGAAAGGTCCGTGTCTGTGCCCGTGCTCGTGACCCGGTCCGTGGTGAGGATGAAAGTCTCTTTCACCCTGACAGTTTTTGAAATTTCTCTGGAATTGATCCTTGAATTCCTGGGTTGCTTCGAAGATTTCATCGAAGATGTTGCCAAGATCGAGGTAGCTTCTTGGTCCTTTCATAAATTGCTCCTTTGCCAGTAACGCATTCGCCGTTCTGACACTTAAAATAATTGAATCCCCATACGGGCGATTCATACTGCTTAAAAAAGCAGTCTGCTTTAATAAAGCAGTCCGCTTCCGCTTTTTGGAAGTGACACATCCGTAACGCGGAGGCGTGAACACACTGATTCATATACAAAATACCGCTTTTTTACCCTGATGTCAAATTTATTAATATAAAATTAAAACAAAATTTGTAAAAAAACATAATATTGACATTTATTATCAAAAATATTAATATTTCATTAATTTAAATAACACATTATTAAAGGAGACGTCTTTATAAAAGTCTTTAACAGAACTTTTTCTGTTTTACTGTTTTTTTTGATCTTTATTACAGGTAAAACTTTTGCCGAAGAATGGGAGGAGCCTTTAGATAAAGCGGATTTGCTTTTGTTTTCTTCTCATGCCGATGATGAGCATCTTTTCTTCGCTGGAATTTTACCGTATTGTGCGGCAAATCAAATAAAGGCCCAGGTTGTATACATGACAAACCACAACGATAACCCAGTCCGCAATAAAGAATTAATCGACGGTCTTTGGGCGGTCGGAATCAGAAATTACCCGGTTATCTCCGCCTTCCCGGATTTGTTTTCTGAATCGCTTGCGGAAGCGATCCGGGTTTATGAAAGAAGAGGCGTTTCTGAAAATGATTTTACCGCGTTTTGCGTAAGCAATATCCGCAGGTTTAAACCTCTGGTGATAGTAGGACATGATATCAACGGCGAGTACGGCCACGGTACGCATATGCTGAGTGCGTCAGCTCTGATGAAGGCAGTTGTCCTTGCTGGCGATCCGGATTATCACAGCGAGTCATTTGAAAAGTACGGCGTCTGGGATACGCCGAAAACATATTTAAATTTGTGGAACGACAGGCAGATCGTGTTATCATCAATAAACGAGCCGCTTTCTTTTTTTGACGGAAAGACCGCTTTTCAGGTTTCTCAATACGGCTTTTCATACCATAAGTCGCAGCACTGGACATGGTTCTACAGATGGATTTACGGAACTTCTGACGCGCCTGTGACAAACTCAACGCAGATTAGAAATTATCAACCCGGAAGATTCGGCCTTTACAGAACCACTGTCGGCGATGACTCCGCAGGCGCTGTTGATTTTTTTGATAACATAACGCTTCAAAAAGATATTATAGTGTTCGCAGAAACTATCGAAAACGCTGATACTCAGGATTATATCGATTCTATGGAACTTTTAGATGAACCGGAAATTTCGCTGAATATAAAGAAGCAGGCAAATTTATTAATTCCTGTTTCTTTCGCTGCTTTGGCCGCGGCGATCTTTATTTTTATTTTTATAAAGAGATCGAAGAGAAAATAATATGGGACAGCTAAACAGAGTTTCTGTAGTATTGCCATCTTATAACCCGGGCGCGCAAATCATTTCTGTTATTCAACGTGTTATTAATCAGGGGTTTTCCGATGTCATTATTATAAACGACGGAAGCAAAGACGAGATTTCTCCGCTGTTTGACGAAGCCGCCAAAATTGACGGCTGCACTGTCCTTCGTCACAACGAAAACATGGGCAAGGGCGCGGCGTTAAAAACCGGCATGGCGTACTTTTTGGAAAACCGGCCTGACAGTCTTGGCATTATAACAATTGACGATGACGGACAGCATTTGCCGGAGGATGTTAAGTTATGCGCAGAGACGATGACAGAAAGCGGCGATTTTGTACTTGGCGCAAGAAATTTTAATGAGTCATCCGTTCCTTTAAAAAGCCGCATCGGCAACAAGCTTTCGGCTAAAATTTTCAGCGCGAGTATCGGCCTTGATCTTGCCGACTGCCAGACAGGGCTAAGAGCTATACCTAAAAATTTTTTAAACACATTTATAAATGTTTCCGGAGACCGGTTTGAGTATGAAACGAACATGCTGATCGCGGCAAAAAAAGAACGCTTTAGCATAACAGAAGTTCCCATCAGCACTGTTTATATTGACGGAAATAAAAACACGCATTTTAAACCTGTAAGGGATTCCCTTAAAATAATGTTTCAATTTGTTAAATACGCGCAAAGCTCGCTTATTTCCTGCGCTGTAGATTTATTAGCTTTCTTCATTTTTTTAAATCTGCTTTCAAGGCATTTATTTTTCAGCAGCTGGAATATAATTTTTTTTAGCACTGTTATGGCGCGCCTGATTTCTTCTGCGTTGAATTTTTTACTTAATAAAAATATTGTTTTTAAATATTCCGGCAAGAGCGTATACAAAGCCGTTTTAAAATATTATCTTTTATGCGTAGTTTCGATGCTTCTGTCGGGAAATCTGACAGCTGTTTTATCGTACGCGTTCAATATAAGCGCTGCCGCGGTTGTCACATTGATCAAGGTAGTTGTGGATATCGGACTTTTTGTCATGAATTATTATGTTCAAAGAAAGTGGGTGTTTAAATGAAATTTTTGCGCGGAATAATTATTTTCTTTTCTATACTAGGCATGGTAATTCTTTTTCTTTTAGGAACGCTCTTTGTCACATTCCGCGGTCCAAGCCCGACTGCAAGGGATATGCTTACCTTATCGCTTTTAGAGACAAGCGCGCTTAAATTTGTTCCGGGGCTTTTTATCCCTCGCGAACTTGTAAATAAAATTATCGAGAACAATGTCGTAGTGGAATCCGCAATTATTACAGATACCTCGCTCATCGCGATGTCAATATCAAGAGACGGCGGTTCAAATGATTCAAACAACAGCGCCGAAGACGAATGGGCTGATTATCCTGACGGCATCCGTATAGATAAAATTTTAGGCGGGACATACAGAGGCTATGTAATGCTTATCCGCGATCCGTCGCGTTTATATGTCGCCACATCATCGGATTTTAAAAGCGGGCAGCCGGGAATGAGAATACTTGACGCTGTAAGAAAAGAAGACGCGATAGCGGGGATTAACGGTGGCGGCTTTCCTGACATAAACGGCGTAGGAGCAGGCGATCTCCCGATTGGTCTTGTCTTTTCTAAAGGGCAGCGGCTCTGGGGCGATGAGAATACAGTCTATTCATCAGTTATAGGTTTTGACAGTAACGATGTGCTGATTGTCGGTAATTTTTCTGTAAAAACGGCAAGAGAGATGGGCATCCGCGACGCGTTATGTTTCGGGCCGACCCTTGTTGTAAACGGCGAACCGATGGAGGTAAGGGGACTTGGAGGCGGTTTAAATCCAAGAAGCGCAATAGGGCAGCGAAAAGACGGGACTGTCATTTTGCTTTGCGTTGACGGACGCATGGCAAACAGTCTGGGAGCGGCTTTTTCAGATTTAATAGAAGTAATGTTAAGATACGAAGCTGTAAACGCGTCGAACCTTGACGGAGGAACATCGACAACTCTTGCGTACAATAACGAACTTGTGAACGTACACTCTAACCTTTACGGGCCAAGAAGAATACCGACATTTTTTATGGTAAGAAAATGAAAAAAGTATTTTCCGCTAAGTTTAAAAAAGCATATCTTGTCATGTTAGCTGTTTTATCAGCGTTAATTGTCTGCTGGCTTGTGTTTGTCTGGGTGAATTTAAATATTTACGAAAAATCCAATCCGGGGAATGTCGCGTCTTCTGTTTTTAATCAATATTTCCGGGAGCTTGATTTTGATAAGCTTTTCGCGATGGAAAGATCGTCTTTTTCTGAACTGGAAACGCTTGATAATTATACCGCTTATTTAAAACAAAGAGCCGGAACAGGCAGCCGGAATTTTATTTCTGTGCCGTTATCTGAAGATACAGAAGGCGTAAAAAAATATGTAGTCTTTACAGAAAGCGCGGGTTTCGCGGAGTTTGAGCTGAAGGAGAAAGCCGGAGTTTTTGGAAAAGTCTGGGAGCTTTCCTCTGTCCGCACTGTGTTTGATAAAATTAACGCTTTTAATATTGTTGTTCCCTCAGGAAGCAGCGTGCATGTTAACGGCAGACATGTCAGCGCAAATTATAAAACAGGAGATAAAATATTCTGCGAAATGGCCGGGGTGCATGATATATACACAATCTCCGGATTAGCCGCAAGGCCTGTTGTTGAAGCGTCTTCAGGCGGGCGGATGAGAGCTCTGTCTTATGACAGCGAGTTTAACGAGTATTCAGCGATTCCTGTGCTTACAGCGGACATCATCGACAGTTTTTCCCTTTTTATAAACGGCATCAAAGTTGAAGATTCCTTCATATTAAGGGACGGCATCAGAACTGATGAAACAAACAGACTCAGGCTGCACCGGAAAATTTACCGTGTTCCGTATGGTTTAGGCGGGCAGCCAGATGTCAGTATTGTAAGCATTACCGGAAAAGAAAGCGCAATAATCGATGATGGGAATTTAAACTTTGTTCAGAAAATTGTTTCTGACGCTGACCTTGAAAGGCAGTATAAAGACCTTGCGATAGCCGCCGCGAAAACTTATGCAGAATTTATGACATACGATACAGGCATAAGAGAGCTGCAAAGATATTTTCAGACAGGAACTCAGATTTATAATAATATCCGGACATCGGAAGTATATTTTTACACGCCGCATATAGATTATTGGTTTGAAAATATTAACGCTTCTGAATTTCTGGCGCGGGAAAATGACACTTTTTCATGCAGGGTGACATTCAGTCATTATGTGCGGCGTAACGCGCAGCAGCTTAATCTTTTTCCATTGGATGTTACGCTTTTCTTCAGAAGAAGCGGCGCGCAATATCTTATTTATGACATGATAATTAATTCTTGACTTTTATTCGCGCTAAGAGGTTTAATACCCCGCTCTTTTAGGGTGGGGTTTTTTATTCTTCTTCATCATTTTTTGGTTTGCTCACAGCAAGCCGCACGCGTTCAATCGATGCTGCTTTACCGTCTTTGCCGATGTCGATGTAAACTCCCTGGAGTTCCAGAGCCTCCCACGCGTCTTTTGTCCAATCAGGAATTCCTGTAAGGTATTCCTTTATGCGTGAATTTATTTCGCAGCCGCCGACAGAAATCTGGCTTCCTGTTCTTCCCGCGTCGCTTATAACCGCTGTTCCTCCCGACATAATTTCTTCATCGGAAGTCACAACCCTTGTGTGCGAACCGATTACCGCCGAGCAGCTGCCGTTTGCGGCGTAAAAAAAAGTTTTCTTTTCCGCGCTTGCCTGCGCGTGGAAATCAACGATTATGTAAGGGGTTTGCTTTTTTAATTTTTCCAGTACAGACGGAAGAAGCGCGAACGGGCTGTTCGCGTAAGTGCGGGTAAAGCCGTTCTGCCCGATAAAGACAGCGACCGCGATTTTTTCTGTGTTCTGCGGATCAGATCCAACCTTAAAAATTTTCGCGCCTGTTCCGGGCGCTTCACAATTTAAATTTTCCGGGCGCAGGATATACGGCATTTTATCAAGGTTTTCTGTTAAATCTTTTTTGAAAAAACAGCAATCGCCGAGAGTTATAACATTTGCGCCCATCTTGTGAATATAAGCTGCGTGGCTTCGCCCAAGGCCGTTTCCGCCTGTAGCTCCGTCAGCGCAGACAATTAAAAAATCATACGGATATTTTTTTTTTATTTCTGGCAGCGCTTTTTTTAATACATATACGCCTGATTTTCCAGCCAGCTCCGCTATATATAAAACCTTCATTTATTATATATGCCCGCCGGAAAGCGGAGTTTTACTTGACAGTATCCGCTCAAATTCCGCTGCCGCTCTGTAATCGTTTAATTCCCTGCATGTATCGCGAAGATTTATAAGCGCGTCAGTATACTGAGGGAAGACGCTGATTGATTTCTCAAAACAGCTGCGCGCTCCCTCAAAATTTTTATCATTAAAGTAAACGACGCCCAGGTTATTCCAGACCTTTGGATCATTTTCGTTTAAATCAAGCGCGGAAAGGTAACATTCCTCCGCTGAATTAAAATCGTTTAGTTCGTAATATATTAACCCCATTGAATGCCATGCTTCAGTAAGACTGTTATCAATCACAAGGGAGCGCTGGAAACTTTCTATCGCTTCTTTATATTCGCCTGTTTTTTGCTGCGCGATGCCAAGGTTAAGCCATAAAAGAGGATTTTCCGGTTCCAAAATTAACGCTTCGCGGAAAAGAGGAATCGCCGCAAACGGCTGATTAGCCTCTGTTAATGCGACAGCTGAATTATTTAATACGGCGGCGCTTTCCATCAATATTCCTGTTAATAATAATACAACAAATTAACTCATAAAACAACTTATTTAATTTTTAAGCTGTTCTTTTTACTAAGGGTATATTATAATGTTTTAAGGTATCGACTGTGAAAGACATTAGCGAATATAACAGCGGAATGACAGAATACGAATTCTTTTCCTTCCTTTATGAAAAAGTTCTGGCAAAAGAAATTCAAACTTTCTCAAAATTAAAAGAATATATTGCTCCTGTTTTAAAAGACAAATGGACTCACACAGTTATTATGAGGATATTCCAGCTTCTTAAACGCCTTAACTGGGGTTTTTTCGCGAATATCAGTCCTGTTACGCATAAAAAATTATGGAAAGAAATGGTAATCCCCGACAGGGATTTTCCTGAAGCCGGCGATCTGAAGAAAACGCTTCAGATATCAAACCTCTATGTCGCGATGCTTGATATTCACGGTTATACGCAATTCTGCATGGAATCGCGCAAAAATCTTTCGATGATGCATACGCTGGACTGGGCGATTGAAAACGAGATCAGGCGGATATCAACGCAATGCGGAGCGATAAGCCAAAGGGAACGCGGAGACGAAATGGTAGTTGTCGCGGCAAGCGCTGTTGACGCTCTGATGGTAACGCTGTGCATTATCGATTATTTCGGAAAAACTGATGTTGTAAAAGATCCTAGCATACCGACAAAAAGAGCGGGTAACGCGGAAGCTCTTCCTGTTTTTAAAATAACAGGCGGAATAACAGGCGGAAATACACAGAGTCCTCTTATAATTACAGAGCGCGGAAATCTAGCCGGCTTTCTTTTAAATTCCGGGGCAAGGCTTCAGACAAGGGCGAATGAGCTTTCGCCAAAAGAATCAAGGGTCATGATCGCGAAGCAGGTCATGATGAATTTTCAAAAAGAATGTGCGCAGAGCAAAAACAACCCGCTTAACGACGCGATTTATTTTTTTGATACCGGACACATCGAATTTAAAGGGGTAATGATTCCCACCTGCGAAGTTGTCTTTGATAAGAACGAACGCTACAAGGAAAAATTTGAGGAAGATATAATCAGGCTTTATTCTTCTATCCGCGACAATTTATGGGAAATGCGCATTTATCAGGATTTAATGGAACTGCTTACGCGTGTCGCTCAGTCAATGCCCAAATTTTCGATAACGCCGCCTCAGCCTGTCCAGGGAATGCAGACTGTCGCAAATGAATCGTATGTGCAGCTCTGCCGTCAGGCGATGAAGGCTTACTGCGTTAACGAAGATTATTATCTTGCGGTGGAATTTCTTCACTATCTTATTGATGTCAGCGAATTGATTCCTCTTTTTGACAGGCTGATTCTTGACTACCTGAAAGGGATAACAGCGAAGTACCAGCTTCTTCTTGACGCTTACGAATCAAACATCGACAAGGAAGTTGATGAAAAAGCGGCGCATATTTTTCACGGCGATTATTACAAGACATGGCTTGCGGCGAAAAACGGCTCTCAGGTTTATGAAAAGTTACGCGCAATCGGGCGCAAGAGCAAGGATATTACCAAGAAGAGAACTATCTGGCTTAACATGCTGTCCCAAAATAAGGAAAAAATGGAGTTTACTCTTTACTCCGGCAAGAAGTAACAGGATCGCTGTCTGCGGCGTTCAGTTTTTGATCAGGCTCTTTTTTCCTTCCTTTCATAAAAACTAAAAGTAAAATTGACGCAAGCAAAGATAAACACGCGCCGAAAATAAACGGAACTGACGGATTGAATGAACTCCATAAAACGCCTGCAATTACGCTTGCAGGCAGCAGCGCGACACCGGCGATTGTTGAATGTAAAGCGAGCATTGTTCCTTTTATTTCACCCGGCGCGATTTCCGCCACAAAGGCGCGCTCTACTCCGGCTATCATCGCTGTGTAAATTCCGTAAAGCGCAAATACAACGATCATCGCCTCTTTTGTCTGCGCGAACGCAAAACCAAAGTAGCAAAGCGCGAACGCGATATAACCGGGCACAAGCAAATTTTTTCTTCCAATTTTATCTGAAAGTTTTCCAAGCGGTATCGATAAAGCGGCTGCGACAATGTGGTAAATCATAAAAAGCAGAATCGAATTTAATTCGTTAAAGCCTGTATCAGATGCTTTTAAAATGATGAACGCCTTTGACGAGTTTCCCAATGTAAAAACGAAAACTACAACAAGGTATAATTTTAACTGGCTGTCAATTGATTTTATGTTTTTCCAGAATGATATTCCCGTTTTTTTTGACAGCGAACCGTCAGCTTCTTTAAGTTTTTCATGTTTCTTTTCTTTTACAAAGAAAAACATTAACAGCCCGAAAATTGCCGGAATTATGGAAAGCGTAAAAAAGAATTTATAATTATATCCTGATTCTGTTTTTGCGGCGTTCATCATTATCAGGTAAATAATAAAAATTCCAAGGCCGGCGCCAAGCATATCAAGGGCTTTATGAAGACCGAACGCTTTGCCCATGCTGTTTTTATCCGCGCTTTCGCTTACAAGGACATCACGCGGAGAAGTTCGTATTCCCTTGCCGAACCTGTCAATTACCCTCGCCCCGAGAATTCCAATCCACGAGCCTGCGAATAAAAGCGCGACTTTATAAATAAGCCCTGCGGCGTATCCCCAGAATGCGATTAATTTTTTCTTTTTGAATTTATCAGTCAGATAGCCTGAGTAAATTTTTAAAAGGCTGGCGAGGCTTTCTGCGATTCCCTCGATAATTCCTACAAGCACATGTGTAGCGCCGAACGCGCCGACAAGGTACAGCGGGATTAGCGGGTACACCATTTCCGTGCTTAAATCGGTAAAAAAGCTGATCAATCCAAGGAAGAAGATATTTTTCATATTAAATTCAATGTTAACTATAGCATAATCTGCGGTAATTGTAAGCTTGCTCTGATCCGATATATAAATATGAGCCGAAAGGTAATAATTTTGATTACCGCCGTTTTTTTTGTTTTCCCGCTTTACGCGCAGGTACATGAACAGGGCATTCACCGGTACGTTATAAGAGGCGATGTCTATGTTGATTTAGAGCCGATTTACGCAGGCCATATTGACGCCGAATATCCGCTTGATAATCAAACAGCAGCGCGGCGCGCGCTTGAAGAAATCTCGCTTTTTTTCTCTTCGATGATTTACGGCTGGGCTTTTTATTATGAACCCGGCGAAAGGGCAAGGCAGACAGAGGAGAATCTTGAGCTTGTTCCGCTTGGATCAATTCAATACGGCGATCCCGCGCTGCGTATCACTGACACTGAAATAAAAGATATGCGGCTTAGGGTGTGGGCGGATTTCCAGTTAAGCGACGCTCTTCAGCGCCGGATTCAGGTATGGAATTCCGGTTCAATAAGAAACGCGCAGGCGACAGGGTACAGCCCGTCGCACATTGATATTTACCCCGGCTGGATCGCGTTAAAAAAAATGGCGCTTGAAGACGCTGCGCGATCTGCGATTCGCGAAATGCTTCGCGGTACAGAAAGAAACCGCCCCAAGGAAGTAAAAGGTTTTATAAGTCTTGCTTCATTTCCACGCTACTATATTGACGCAGGTCGCTGGGCCGCTGCCTCGCGCTTCAGGGTACAGGTGACAGAAATTATTCCGTTTGCGGCGTATTGAGTTTTGTTAAAATTATTAATAAAAATAAGTATGATTATAAATAATAATATGAATGTTTTTAAGAATAAACGATTTAAAAAACCGGCAAAGCTTGTAACAGGTTTCATTTTATTATTCTTTATATTAAATCCTGTATTTGGCTTTGACGGAGCAAATATTCCTGATAGCGCGGATTTTATGTCTTTTTATCAGGAAGAAATGTATGAATATGTTAAAATGCTTTCCGATGGAACAGAACTGCCGCTTTATATATCCGCTTATATGAATATGTTATATGTAACAAATCAGCGTATGCCGTTTTTGGCGAACATTACGTTAGGTTCTTTTTTGCGTTTAAATGAAAATTTTTTTCTGCCCCTGAACATAAGTTACGCCTCAACTCAGGTTATGTCAGATTTTGGAAATTTTCATTACGGGAATTCCAATTTTGTCAATTCTCAAATTTTTCTAAACAGCGGCATTGTATACGGTCACAAACGGCTTGGTACAATAGGATTATTCGCCGGGTATAATTTTGATTTTACGTGGGATATATTAGATTACGATCCTGCCGATATACCCGCCGGCTATGGCAATAACGGCGGATTTAAATTTTTAATTGTGCCTATGATTAACACGGCGGAACTGCCTTTTGTCGAGTACGCGATAAGAACAATATCAGGATACCTGAACATGGATTTAAGCAATGAAATAGATTTTTCCATTCGGCTGACATTTCAACCAATTATTATTAAAAACTTTTCGATTAACATTATAGAGCCGTATTACTCAAGTAAACGCTGTCATATTTATGCAAAATATAATGTATACGGCGTTCTTTTCGATTTTAATATAAACAACAAATTTTTATTTTTTCTTGATTTCGGCTATAAAGATTACTTTGATGTTACGTATGATTACAGCGCATTTGAAGATACCCCGTATTTGCGTGCTGGATTTCCATTTGAAAATAAAATACTGTCTAAACTCGGTTTTAATGATTTACATTTATATTTTTATATTGACCGGGAATATATAGCGCCAAAAATTGGCTTAAATTATTCAACCGGCAAATCCGGAAGAGGAATTATCGAATTTGGTTTTTATAGATCCTTTAGTATAATTTTAGCGTACCGTTTTGTATTTTAATAAGATGACGCCCGCTTGGACTAAAACCGTACGTTAGGCAAAAATATTGTCCAAAATATTTAAAAAAGTTTATACATATATTTCAAAATAATTTAAATAATTTTTCTTTTAAAATGAATTTTTATGGTATAATGTTTTATTGAGAAATGTTCTCAAAAATTTAAATTATTAAGGAGATTATTTATGGACGATTTATATACATCAATTGTTAGACTGGATTTTCAGTACGCTCACCGGTTTATGAACTGGCCAAGGGAAGCCAAGCATCTTCATGGACATTCCGGTCTTTTGGAAATTGAACTGGAAGACAAGGTAGATCCTGTTACGGGTTACGCGCACGCCTGTAAAGAAGGTTTTAAAAAAGCGTGGGAAGTTGTCGATCATTTTCACCACGCGACATTATTTCAAGAAGGAGACCCTCTCCTTGACGCGGTTCTTGCTGTATACAAGAAAGAAGGAATTAACAATGATCCTGTTAATTGCGTTCCTCTTAAGAAGATAGACAATCCTCTTGCCTGGTCATACCCTGAATACCGGATAATTGTTACAAAAAAGGTTTCAACCTGCGAGAACTTATGCGAACTTTTTCACGCGCTTCTTAAAGATAAAATGCCTATTAAGAAAATTACGATGCGTTCATCAAGTATAAACGCGGCAAGTAAGGTTTTTAAATAGAGGCTTTTCCAAAATTTTAGTTTTTTCAAAAGCCTTTTCCAAAACTAACCGAGTTTTGGAAAAGGCTCAATAAGCAAAATATTTTTTTGCGGCAGCGGAACATGCAGCCCCGCTTCTTCGATTTTTGCTTTGATAATTTTATTTATATCCCAATAAATGTTCCAGTATGTTTCTACAGCAGCCCACGCGCGGATGGTGATTTTAACTGAACTTTCATCGATTGACTGAAGAATGATCATTGGAGCCGGCTCTTTTAGAAAACGCGGCTCTTCATCGATTAATTTTTGCATAACGGCAAAAGCCGCGTCGACAGAATCTGTATAAGAAATGCCGATTGAGATTTCCATCCTGCGTTTTCCGTTTCTTGTGTAATTTTTTATCGGGTTTCCAAGAATGCTTGAGTTAGGCGCGCTAATATAAATACCGTCAGGCGTTTCTAAAATTGTTGTAAGCAGATTAATATCTTTTACAGTTCCGCTGAAAGTTGTAAATTCTATAAACTCTCCAATGCGGACGCTTTCCATTACAATAAGAATTACACCCGATACCAAATTTCCTAAAAGGTCTTTCAGCGCAAAACCTGCAGCTATGCCTGCAACGCCAAGAACTGCGAGTATGCTGGAAGTGTTAACGCCAAAGAGATTTAGTATCATCATTGCGCAGATGATTAAAATTCCGTAGCGGATGATCGCTTTAAAAAGCGATTTTACAAGTCCGTGATTTGATAAATGTTTAGAATCAATTTTTTTTATTAATTTCTGCGCCCATTTGGAAAGGAGGATTCCAATAATTAAAATTATTGATGCAAACGCGAAATTTTTAATAATATTTAAGGCTGTGTCGGAATGAGTTTCCCAAAAGCTGATTATGTACTGTCCCATTGTATCACTTTAACATTACAATCAGCTTAGTTCAATTGATCGTTTCCATGACGCTTCTACTGCTTTTATTACAGCGCTGCGAAACGCACTTTCTTCAAGAGCGGCAATACCCGCGATTGTAGTCCCGCCCGGGGATGTTACCATGTCTTTGAGTTCTCCGGGATGTTTACCTGTTTCCTGAACCATTGCGGCTGCTCCGAGTACTGTCTGTGCGGCATAGGAGAGCGCTTTGTCTCTGGGCAGTCCTGCGCGCACCGCTCCGTCTGAGAGCGCTTCGATGAATAAGTAGACATACGCCGGCCCTGAACCTGAAAGCCCCGTGACCGCGTCCATGTAACGTTCTTCAACTTTATCGACAAGACCGGCTGTTAAAAGAATTTTTTCCAACTCCTGAATGCCGGACTGCGGAAATTCAGGCGATGAAGACATCGCAATCATTCCCCTGCCGATAAGAGCGGGAGTATTAGGCATTATTCGTACAACAGGGATTGCCTTTGAACTAAAAGACGCCGCGTTTGAACCTGAAGGGACAGCGCTTTCAATTACTTCCTGTATCTTTGCAATCGTCCATCCTGCCGCCATTGAAACAAGCAAAGGCGCTTTTCCGGCATTTAGCCTGTTAATTATTACAGGGGCGATTTCAGCTAACACATTTTTTAGAACCTGAGGCTTTACTGCAAGAAAGATTATATCGCCTGCTTCTGCGGCTTTTAAATTATTTTCTGTTACCTTCGCTCCAAGAGAAGAGGCGGCGTCTTTTGCCTTTTGCGGGATCGCATCAGTTATAAATACTTCATGATCTTTAGTTATACCTTTCATTAGGGCGCAGCACATATTGCCGCTTCCGATGCATGTAATTACGCTCATTGTTATTTTTAATCAACCCCCGCGGCTTTGCGAAAGCGCTTAATTACCGCGCTTGCGATAGGACGCGCTTTTTGCGCACCCTGTTCCAAAATTTTATCCAGAGCCGGAATGTCCGCCATGATCGCGTCGTACCGCCCGCGGATTGGAGAGAGCGTTCTATTTATAACTTTAAAAAGCTCTTCCTTTGCCTCTCCCCAGCCCATTCCGCCTGCGCGGTAACGCGAAGCAAGAGCCGCCTGTTCGCCGTTATCTGCAAATAATTTATAAAGATGAAAAATCTGGCTTTCATCGGGATTTTTCGGCTCTTCTACTGTCTGCGAATTGGTTGTTATGCGCATAATTGTTTTTCTAAGCGTTTTTTCAGGCGCGAAAAGCGGAATCACATTGTTATAACTTTTGCTCATTTTGCGCCCGTCAAGCCCCGGGATTACAGCGGCGTCTTCCTGTACGCCTGCCTGCGGAACTTTTAAAACCTGCTGCCCGTAATTTGCGTTTACAGACTGCGCGATATCCTGCGCCATTTCAATATGCTGCACCTGATCTTTGCCGACAGGAACTATATCGGAATCAAAAATGATTATGTCAGCCGCCATCAATATCGGATATGTGAACAATCCCATATTGATTCCGGCGTCAGTATCATCGTTTTTTTCCGTATTTTTTTGAACCGCGTCTTTATAAGCGTGCGCCCGGTTCATCAGCCCCTTCGCTGTAAAAGCCGTCAGCATTACGGTAAGTTCAAAAACTTCCGGGATTGAACTTTGACGGTAGAAAATCACCTTTTCCGGATCAAGGCCGCAGGCAAGCCAGCCGGCTGCTACCTGCCTTATTGTCGCGTTTAACTCTTTAGGATCTTTCATTGTGTTAAGCGCGTGATAATCTGCTATAAAATAACGGGCGTCGTATTCTTTGGCAAGCTCCAGCGCCGGTTTTATCGCGCCGAAATAATTTCCTATGTGAAGATCGCCTGTCGGTTTAATTCCTGTAAGTGAAATCTTTTTCATAAATATAATGTAATGTTTTTTTTTATAATAGTAAATAGTAGCAATGATTTTTGGAAGAATGTATAATTTTGGAAATTATTGATATGCGAAGTAAAATAAAAATTCTTGATATTGTTATAATAATTTTCGCCGCCGCTGTTATTATTTTTTCCATATACTTCGTATATGCGCCGCCGCGCGGAAGGACATTAGTCTATATACAGGGTGCAAAAGAGCAGTGGTATTATCCTGCAAACGCTCAGGAAACAGTTACAGTAAACGGCGTTATCGGCGGCACAGTGATAAAGATCGACGGGGGCCGCGCGTGGATAGATTCGTCGCCGTGCGGCAATAAGACCTGCGCCGCCGCGGGGTTTCTTACAAGGCAGGGACAGTGGGCGGCATGCCTTCCTAATAATGTTTTATTGATGTTAATAGGCGGTAAAGAGGATGAAAATATTGACAGCATCGCATGGTAAAAAATTAACAGAAAAAATTTCTTCGCGCCAGATTGCTTTATTGGGCGCGCTGTGCCTTTTCCTTTCAGCAGTCGAATATATGATACCAAAGCCCCTTCCTTTTTTACGAATCGGGCTTGCCAATCTTCCGCTGATGTTAGCCCTTGGCATTTTTCCGTTACGTGATTATTTTGTATTAATTTGTATAAAGATTACCGGGCAAGCCATTATAACAGGAACGCTTTTTTCCTATGTGTTTTTATTTTCGGCGGCAGGGACTTTTTTTTCCGCATTTTCCATGTATTTTCTTTATAAGCTTTTTTTTAACCGAGGGCGCATAACATTTATCGGCATAGGAACGGCAGGCGCGTTTATATCAAATATAACGCAGCTTTTTCTTGCCTATTTTTTTATATTCAACGATAACACGTTTTATATCGCGCCTGCATTTTTAATTACAGGATTAATTACCGGAATCGCGCTTGGAGCGTTTTGCCAGGCGTTTGCGGGAAAATCTGTTTGGCGCTCAGTATTAATCGGGAATAATGAATGAAAAGAGCGGATGTTTATAACAGTTTTTTCAGCGCGAAGGCGTTGTTTGTTTCCGGCCTTATAATAATGCCTGCTCTTGTTTTTAATCCGGGAACAGAATTAAGAGTAATTCAATTTTTGTTTTTTTTGTTTCTTGTATGGCTGACAGGTAAAAAAATAAATTTTATTTTTACATTGTTAGTTGCTTTTTTTATAGTTGTCTTTAATTTATTAATTCCTTACGGTAGAGTTTTATATTCATTTGGCATTTTTAAAATTACATCCGGCGCTTTGGAAGCGGGCATTCACCGCGCCTTCACCCTGCAGGCGCTTGTTATGCTTTCAAAAGCGGCTGTACGGCAGGACTTAAAACTTCCCGGTTCATTCGGCGGTCTACTGGGTGAATCTTTACGGATTTTTTCGGTATTAATGACCGGAAAATACCGTATCTTCTCAGGCGCTAAAAGCGCCGGCGAATGTAAAACACGGCAGGAAAAAAAAGGCGTAATCGCAAACATTGATAATATACTGCTTGAATTGTCATCGGATTCGCCGTCAGAAAGCGAAGAAATTTCACGCGATATTGATCGCGTAACGCGGACGAAACCCGCAGGTTTTATCATTTTAACAGTGATTATTATTCTATCGTGGCTGCCCTGGCTATTGCTTTAAAGAAAATGTATTATCAGTCAATATAAAATCTGCTCCTGATGTCAGTCTTACGCTTCTGTCTTCAAAAACAAAGACCGCTTCAATACCCGCAAGCGATTCAATTAAAGCCGATCCTTTTTCATAACCTAAAACAAAAGCCGCCGTGGAAAGCGCGTCGGCGTCCATTGAAACATCCGCTGTTACAGTGACAGATACAAGTCCGTTCTGAACAGGGAATCCCAGCGAAGGAGAGAATATATGATGATAGCGGTTTCCCTCTGCTTCAAAGAAACGCTCATACACGCCCGATGTTACAACTGTTTTTACAGTCAGAGACTGTGAATCCTGCGGCATTGTTATCTGCAAATACCCGATTGTTTCGCCCCGCGTTTTATACGGGTTTTGAAGACCGACTCTCCACGGGCTTTTATCTTTTTTTTCGCCTGCGATAATAATGTTTCCGCCAAGATCAATTAACGCACGTTTAATTCCCGCTTTTTTTACAATATCCGACGCTGCGTCTGCGGCGTAGCCTTTAGCGATTGCGCCAAGGTCTAATTCCATTCCGTGCTTGGTTAAAAAAACGCTGTTAGCGCTTTCATTCAATTCTATGTTACGCCAATTAACAAGAGACAGTAAATTTTCAATTTCATAATTGTAAGGAATGTGTTCACCCGCGCTTCCTATACCCCAAAGAGAAACGACAGGTCCAATTGTCGGATCAAAAGCGCCGTTTGAAAGCATCGCAATGTAAACCGCGCTCTTTATGACAAAAAATGTTTCTTCGCTGACATTTACAGGCTGGATTCCGGCGGCTGCGTTTATCCTGCTGATATCGGAGGAACGTATGTTCGCGCTCATCAGGTTTTCAATTTCGCATATCCTATTAAAAATTTCATCGTATAATGTTTTACTGCCCTGTTCAAAAAGATTTACAGAGCATACAGTGCCAAGAGCGAATTCTGTATGCGAAGGTTCAATCTGCGAACATGAAAAAAAAATAATTAATACAAGAATTTTTAACACGAACCAAAACGAACCAAAACGAACCAAGAAAAAATATCGGACATAAGGTTCGTTATATTTGTGTAGTTCGTGGTATGCTTTTTTTTTATATCTATTATTAAAGACCAAAGCGCTCTGATAGTTCCTTAAGATGGCTTCCGATAAAAAGCGCTCCGTAGATTGAAAGAATAAAACCGATTGTGATTCCCACCGGAAGCATGAATGACATTCCGGAGGCGCTGGCTATGTTTTTAAAATCAAGTCCAAAAAAAGCTGTGACAAGCGAAACTAAAAGAATAAGGCCTGCGACAACCCAGCCGCGTGTGGAAAAACCTTTCGGGGAATAGTTTGATTCAAGCTGTTCTTCTTTTGCGATTTCTGACATTATAATATTTTCCATGGATTTATTTTCAAGCGGAATTCTTTGAATAAAATCTTTTTTCATAACTTCAGCTGCCGCATTATAATGGCTGATTTTTTCCGCGCAGGAAGAACAGAAGAACGAGTGAACCGATACAAGGATTTGGTTTAACACAGGCATATCGCTTCTGTCGCTTTCATAGAACATATTCATAATTTTTAAACAGTTCATTTTCATCTCCCCGTTTAAGGCGGTTTTAATTGACCGCAAGATTTTCCAGTTTCTCTTTTAATATAATTTTCGCCCTGAATACATGAGACTTTACGGTGTTTACAGGAATTCCTGTAATAGCCTCAATCTCCTGATACGAACGATCATAAAAAAAGAACAAATCGATGCAAATTCTGTACCGCTCCGGCAGCTGTTTTACAGCGGCGCGGACTGCCTCTTTTGCCGCGCTTCGAAGCGCAATTCTTTCCGGCGTATCGCCGTTATACGCAATCTTGTCAGCGTCATCCTCGGCAAGGCTGTGGTACTCCTTCCTCCTTGTCACCTCATTCAAAGCTGTGTTATACGCAATTTTGTACAGCCATGTTGAAAAACGGCTTCTGCCTTCAAAACCCGAAAGGCTTTTATACGCTTTTAAAAACACATCCTGCGTAAAATCCCGCGCGTCATCGCTGTTTCTGAAAAAACTGATTCCCATTCCGTAAACAGCCTTTTCATGCGCGCGTATCAAAAGCCGGAACAAATCCTTCTGCCCCGATATAATCTGGCTGACTATCAGCTCATCGCTATAATCAGTTTCATCATCCTGCTGTAATTCCCCCATTACGGATTACCGGCCGGATTCCTCTTTACCGGGAGACTTTTCCCGGCGTTTTATTAAATAATATGTTAATAATCCGCCGCCCATCGCTAATGGGATGATGCCGCCTAATAAACCGTATGACGCTCCTTCCATAATTATTAATAAAGCTGTTACCACTACTCCGACGCTTGTCAATAAAAGACCCGAAAGCAGGCTGAACGAAAGCAGATCAAATTCCGGTCTTGTGTAATGCCCTGCCTGAATAAGCAGAGTTCTTCTTCTGTGATTCCACAGAAGATAGAAAAAAATTACTAAAGAACCCATTACAATTCCCACAATGGGAATTATCGAAATTAAAACCTGTGCGGCTGCTGATATTCCAATCATCTTAAACTCCAGTATATAGTATATATTGTAGAATATAAGCCCTGCTTGGTCTACTAATCTGCTTCGCAGATTAATCTGCTCTGCAGCTTATCCGCTTCACAGCTTTAATATTTTGACACGCTTATATTATGGAAGTTGCGCAGGCGCTGCAGCTGTGTCCAAAACCATCATGTCATGGAAATAAATAACATCAATTCTGCCAAGGCGCAGACTGTTATTAAAACGACTTAGAATTTCCTGCTTGGAGGCGTCTTCATCAATAAAAACCCTGCTTCCCGCCGCGGGCAGCGTGGAAAAATAATCGGCTGCTATCATTTTAAAATCGTTTACCCTTGCCGCAAGCTCTTCTGTAAACGCGCCGTCGTTTGCCGAATACGGGAACGCAATCGATAAGATCAATATTGATGAATCGGCAAGCGTAATCCGAAGCCGTTCAAGCCCTGAGTAAATACGGATGTCATCGCGCTGCGTCTGCGGCTGTTCTATCCGGACGGGGCTTCCAAACCTGATCAGCGGCTGCGCGCCAGGCGATCTGATAAGCCCGGCGATTGTTCCTGTTATCAGAAGAACAACAAGTATCCCGATGATAGAAAAAAGAACGATATATAAAATTTTTTCGATTTTTTCTTTTGAAAAGGAAGATTTGTCCATGTATTGAGGATATATTAATTTATGATAATTGTCATTATAAAAGCCGCTGTAAGCATTGCCAATCAAATTATTTTTTTACGCTCTTCAAGCGCAAGCTTTGCGACAGCTCTTACAGCCTTGGCAGACGCTTCGCTTATTCCGCAGCGCTGCGCGATTTCCTCAGGCAGCGCCGATGCGATGTTCGCGATCGATTCATACGCTTTCATTATCGCCGCGGCGCGTTTTGATCCGATTCCTTCCACCGATTCCAGAATTGGAAAGAAAAGGTCTTTTGATCTTAACTTTTGATTCAGTCCTGTGGCAAAGCGGTGACATTCATCGCGCACATGCTGAAGCACTTTTAAAGCCTCAGACTGCCTTGATAACACAACCGGCTCTTTCGCTTCGGGAAGCCAAATCTCTTCTTCGCGCTTAGCCAGCCCTATTATGTCACAGTCAATTCCAAGTTCATCCAGCACGCCTTTTGCGGCGTTTACCTGTCCGATGCCGCCGTCCACAAGTATAAGATCGGGCAGTTCCTTCCCTTCGCGGATAATGCGCGAGTAGCGGCGGTTCACCGCTTCGCGCATGGCGGCAAAGTCATCTACCTTTCCGATAACTGTACGCAGCTTAAAATAGCGGTAGTTTGATTTATCGGGAACTCCGTTTTTAAAAGATATCAATGACGCGACAGGATGTTTTCCGTCAAGCTGCGCGATATCGAAGCCTTCGATTCGATCAGGTCTTGTCTGAAGATTTAACACGCGCGCAAGTTCATCCAGCGCAGGGCCGGCTCCTCTTTCCTTTAATCTTTTGCGTATATCTTCGGCGGCGTTCTGTCCTGCCATCGCTAAAATTGCGCTGTGATGTTTCTCCTGCGGATTTATTAATTGCGGTTCATGGCTGAATTTTTCAATGAACCATTTTATTAATGTGGAATCAGCAGTGTATAACGGCGGCTCTATTTTTATATCTGTCTGCAAAAATATTTTTGCAGGTGGCGGTTTTGAAGGATCATAATAAGAAGTGATAAACTGTTCCAAAGATTCCTGATCACCTGCGGCGCTGCGGGTGCGGAAAAGATCGCGGCCTGTCATTTTGCCGCCGCGCATTGAAAAAACAGTAAAGGTAGTAAGCACTCCGCTTGACGCCCATGCGATGTAGTCCCTGTCCTCGGGGTTCAAATCCTCTACCTGACTGTCTTCTCCTGTCAGGCTTTCAATTGCCCTGATTGTGTTTCTGATATGCGCGGCTCTTTCAAATTGCAAATCTTTAGCCGCTTCGTGCATTTTTGCGCTCAGATCGATAATCAGCGCGTCAGTTTCCCCGGACAGCATTTTCTGCACATGACTGACATAAAGGGCGTATTCTTCTTTTGTGATTTTTCCGCAGCACGGGGCCATGCAGCGTCCTATATGATAATACATACACGCGGCGCGTGATTCCTTTTTTTGTTTTTTAGCAGATTTCATTTTAATTATTTTGCATTTACGAAGCGGAAAAAGTTTATCGATTAATTCCATCATCGCGTTAACGCCCTGCACATTTGTAAAAGGACCGTAATAAAGGCTCTGATCTTTTACGATGCGCCTTGTGCGGAAGATGCGCGGAAAATCTTCGTGCGTTATGCGAATAACAGGGTATGTTTTCCCGTCCTTTAAATTGATGTTATACTTCGGCGAATGCTGTTTTATCAGTGTGTTTTCCAAAAGAAGCGCGTCATATTCGCTTGCGACAATAATTGTTTCAAATGAATGTATGTGACGCATTAAAGTAGCGGTTTTTATATCTTTTTCACCCGAAAAATAGGATTTTACCCGGTTTTTCAGCGATTTTGCTTTCCCGACATAAATAATCTGCCCGTCGCAGTTCTTCATTATATAGACTCCGGGCTCTGAAGGCGCGTCAAGCGCCGCTTTTTTTAAGTTTTCAAGGTGATTAACCGAATTTTTCTCATTATCCATATCAATTTTGACCGATAATATAACAGAACCCATGAAAAAATCTATAGTTTCCATATTAGTATACATCTTCCTTTTAATTTCAGGTAGTGTTTTCGCTATTGGGGAGAAAACCATCACTTTAGGCGGAGCTTACTCGTGGATAAGCGCGGAGTACAGATCGGGCGTTACAGAAGTCAGATCGATAAGACCGTATCCTGTCCTTGCTCTTTCGTCCGCGGCTAATTCAACTTCCGGCTATCAGTCGGCGCAGGGAGTTTTGGGAATTCTGGCCGCGATGTCAAATAACGCCGCGGATCTTTACGCCTCCTTCGACGAAGGCTATCCCGCGCTGTTTAGGGATAATACCGGAAATTACAGAATGCAGGCTTCAGCCGGAGTTGAAGCTGCCGCCCGTGTTTATTCAAGAGCCGGGGCTGGAGCCGCCTCATTTAACAAAGCCGCTTTAAGCGGCGCGGCGGTTACTATTGAGCCTGTCAGTCCTTACGCGCTTTTTGCGCCGGGTAACCGTTTAAGGGATTTTACAATTGAGTTCTGGCTGTATCCGCTTAACATGGAAAACGGCGAGACAGTTCTTTCATGGACAGCCGTGAATCAGTCAGGCGCAAATAATTCAACGCAGCGGATAACATGTTCAGTTTCAAAAAACAGAATGCAGTGGTCATTTATAAATTTCTTTACATCTGTAAACGCGGCCTCCCGCATGAATATAGAGTTAACAGGAAGCGCTCACATTGTGCCCAAAACATGGAGTCATCATCTTATAAGGTTTGACGCTTCTACCGGAATGCTTGAGTATCTTGTCGACGGCGCGATAGAAGCGATTGCCTACGCGACAGCCGCGGGGCGCGAGAGCGGCGAAGTTTACACTCCGCTTACGGGAAATAACGGCAGATTTTTGTTAGGTGAAAGTTTTTCCGGGATTATGGACGAGTTTAAAATCCATAATGTTTTTGCCGGGCGCTCTTCGATTCAAAAATACAATCCGCAGGGCGGCAGAATGGAAACCAGGGTTATCGATCTTGGCGAATATTCAAGCGCTGTAACAAGGATAGACGCAACAGGCGGAAGATTCAGCGTAAGAGAAAGTAATAATACCATTTTTAACGAATACCACGAGAACGGCAGATACCGCTTTTCTGACGACTGTGAAATGAACTTTTTTATACGCGCAGGCGATGATCCGTGGCTTTTAAACAGCCGGCGGTGGGTTAACTTTACTCCGGGAACAGTCATAACAGGCGTCAGCGGACGTTATGTGCAAATCGCCGTTGATTTTTATCCTTCCTCAGGCGGAGAGGCAAGTCCGTATCTTGATGAGCTTCGCATAATTTTCGTTCCGGGCGAGCCGCCGATGCCGCCGCGCAATTTAACCGCTGTCGCCTCAGACGGCGCTGTGTCGCTTTACTGGAGATACAGCCCGGACGAAAATACAGACGGCTATCTTGTTTACTACAGCGCCGTAAGGGGAGAGCTCTTCGGCAAAGACGCACTGCAGGGTTCATCGCCCATTGATGTCGGCGTTACAAATACCGCGATCATAGAAGGACTTAGAAACGGAACGCTTTATTATTTCAGAGTCGCCGCTTATAATCGCGTAACAGGCGGGCTGACAAATATCGGCGAATTTTCTTCTGAAGTGACGGCAAGGCCGCTTTCCGGTTTATCGCCATGACAAAAGAAAAATTAAATGAAAAAATTTTAAACTATATTAACGAGATGCCGAGCCTTCCTGTATCTGCGGAAAAAGTTCTGGAAATCTGCGGCAAAATGGATGTAAATCCTTCTGATCTTAATAAAGTAATATCACTCGATCCTGTTTTAACAGGAAGACTTTTAAAACTTATTAATTCAGCTTACTACGGGCTTAGCTCGCATATTACATCTCTGGTTAAAGCTATTACAATGCTTGGTCTTAATACTGTAAAAAACCTTGTTTTATCAATGGCTGTTTTAAACGTTCTGCCGAAGAACAAAGGCAGAAGCGGGCTTAACATGAGCGGTTACTGGCAGCACTGCCTGTGTGTCGCGGTCGCTTCTAAATTGCTTGCCGCTAAACAGGGCGTAATCGCAAAACAAACCGAGGAATTTTTTCTTGCCGGTCTTTTGCACGATCTTGGGAAAATTCCTTTAAACGCTGTTCTCTGCGATGAGTATGTAAACCTTATTATGGCCGCCGATACAGAGAGCCGTCCTTTATCACTGGTAGAAAATGACAGCCTTGGAATTGATCACAGCGCCGCCGGCGTTTTAATATCAAACTCGTGGAAACTTGACAGCGCGATCAACGACGTAATCGGCAGCCACCATAATTTTAAAAACTATGAAGGAAAAAATTCAAAAATTGTCTGCACTGTCGCCGCCGCGAATTATCTTTCAAATATTAACAAAGTTGGTTTTGCCGGAAACAAAAAACCTCTTAAACTTGAAAAAGATGTCTGGGATACAATCGGTTTAAACGAAGAAGTATTTAATGAAATAACAGAAAACCTGTACAGAGAAATTGATAAAGCAAAGATATTCCTGCATATTTCTTAAAAATGCCGCCTATTTTGCTTTTGCTTGTTATATTATCTATAATACAATATAATTAAGATATGTTATCAGTGCGTTTTTGGGGAGTAAGGGGTTCTATCCCTACTCCGGGGCCCGGAACAGTCAAATACGGCGGAAATACCTCTTGCCTAGAAATCCGGGCGGATGAGCGCCTTATAATTATCGATCTTGGCTCCGGTGTTCGTCCGCTCGGCGAATGGCTGCTTGCCAATGATTATAAAAAAAATAAAAAAATTGAAGCTGACATTTTATTAACGCATACGCATTGGGATCATATAATGGGTTTTCCCATGTTCAGTCTGGTTTATACACCTAACATAAAACTTCGTATTTACGGTCCTGTATCTATGGATAATATCAGTTTAAAATCAATAGTGGAAAATCAGCTGTCGCACCAGTACTGGCCTGTAAAAGCGAGCGAGCTTGCTGCGAAGATTGAATATTTTGAGATTAACGAGACCACAATTGATCTTGGAGACGGAATAAATGTTACGTCAAAATTTCTTAACCATCCGATTTTCTGCCTTGGCTACCGCGTTAATTTCCGGGGCAAATCCATTGCCACAGTTTACGATCACGAGTTTTTCAGTAATCTTTTTCAGGGCGATAAAACAGCGGAAATAGAAGGCGAAGCCGCCGCCGCCGAAGAAAATGAAAAAATCAGGCAATTTGTAAAGGGCGCGGACATATTGATTCATGACGCGCAGTTTTCCATGGAAGGATATACTTCCCATAAAGGCTGGGGGCATTGCGCGTTTGAACACGCGGTGCAGTCCGCGGCGGATAATGATGTGAAAACCCTCGTCCTTTTTCACCATGAACCTGATCATACTGACGACCAGCTTGAGGAAATTGAAAAAAATTACGCAGATAAATCAAACCCCAGGATCATCATTGCAAAAGAAGGTCTTTTTTTAACGTGCGATGAATAATGAGAAATGAGCGATAGCAGCTATCGCATATTACTATTTTAATCTTAGATAAATAATAAAAACATTCCACATTTCACACTATAAAAGAAACTCCCATTTTTTCTGCCAATAGTCTCATTTCATTAAATGTTTTTTCATTCACGGGGATTTGTCCGTTTTCGCGCTCAGATTTCATCTGCGAAGACATCTCGCCGTGAGTATAAATACGGCTCTGTCCCTCGGCCTTTTTACTGTCGCGCAGTTCCTGTAAAAATTTTGACAGAATCGCTTTAATATTTTTTTTGTCGCCGAAAATGCCGTAATCAAATGCCATAAAATAATGGCATATTCCCGTATGATCCGGTTTTCTGTTAACATAATTTGATGTAAGTCCGCCTGAGAAAATCGCGCAAAAAATATCAACAATTACGCTGAGACCGTAACCCTTGTGCCCGCCGTGTAATGTGCCGAGTCCTCCCAATGGAGCGATCCCGCCGCCTGCTTTTGCGATAATATTGTCAATTACAAGAGCGGCGTCATTGCTTGGCTTCCCGTTTTGATCGAGGGCCCAGTTATCAGGAAGCGGCATTTCATTTTTTCTGTAAACTTCGAGTTTGCCTCTCGGAACAATTGTTGTTGAGGCGTCGTAGGAAAAATTATAAGGCTCGGCAGGCATCGCGAAAGCAATCGCGTTTGTTCCTGTCATCGCCTGCGCGCCGAATGTCGGAACGCAGATCGCCTCAGTATTTGTCATACAAACACCTGCAAGGTCTTCCATTGCCGCCATTTCAGTATAATAACCTGCTATCCCATAATGATTTGAGTTGCGCACCGTTACCATGCCGCAGCTTGCCGCTTTCGCTTTTTGAATGGCCAGTTTCATCGCCTGAACGCCTGTAAGCTGTCCCATTGCTTTGTTCGCCTCGATGCACGCAGAAACAGGCGTTTCATGAACGATTTCCGGTTTCGCGTTTATTTCCACCTGCCCGGAAGTTATTTCGTCATTATAGCGGATAAGTCTGTGAATGCCGTGAGATTCAATCCCGTAAAGGTCGGCTCTTATTAAAACATCGGAAATTATTACGCTTTCTTCTTCAGAGAACCCATACGCCTGAAAAAGCCTCTGGCAGAATTCCCTGGCCTTTTTTGTATCAATGAACATCATATCTCCTAACCTAAATACAAGAACCGCGGATTAAACGGATAAGCGCGGATTTTTCTAATAGCGCCCAGAGAAATCCGCGTAATTAGTTTAAATCAGCGTTAATCCGAGTCTCATGTTTTAGATTCCCAAATCCATATTCGTCATTAGCCAATGGCTTTTTTTAGTTCCTCGGCTTTGTCGGTTTTTTCCCACGGGAATTCGCTGCGGCCAAAGTGACCGTAAGATGCTGTTTTTTGGTATATCGGACGGCGAAGATCCAGCGTTTTTATGATGCCCGACGGGCTTAGATCAAAAATTTTACCGATTGCTTTTTCAATTTTTTCTTCGGCGGTTTTCGCTGTGCCGAAAGTATCAACCATGACGGAAACAGGGAAGGGCACTCCAATCGCGTAAGCGAGCTGGATCTCGCAGCGGTCGGCGAGTTTGGCGGCGACT
>Ga0209755_10002036_pt1 | contig 28874 bp, 30 predicted proteins | sample TergutCo191P1_FD_187301 | JGI IMG/M metagenome (GOLD analysis project Ga0209755, IMG submission 187301) | Cornitermes sp. P1 segment gut microbial communities from Petit-Saut dam, French Guiana - Co191P1 (SPAdes) (version 2) | ecosystem: Host-associated > Arthropoda: Insects > Digestive system...
GGCTTTGCCCGGCGGAACGGCGGGGGGGTGGGGGCAGAGCCCCCATTCAGATTGAAAGGATTATTTTGACCGCTTCAGGTGGGCCGTTTCGTTTATGGCCCCGGGAGAAAATTGCGGCGGCCCGCGCCTCGGACGCATTGCGGCACCCCAACTGGAGCATGGGTGCGAAAATCACCATTGACAGCGCGACTTTGATGAATAAGGGGTTGGAGCTGATTGAAGCCATGCGGTTATTCAACCAGCCGCCGGAAAACATAGAAATTCTTGTGCATCCGCAAAGTATAATTCATTCCATGGTGCGGTATATCGACGGTTCTGTAATCGCACAGCTTGGCCCGCCGGACATGCGGCTTCCTATATTGTACGCTCTGTCCGCGCCGGAGCGGGTGAAAAATAACTTCCCCCGGCTGGATTTTGCAACCTGCGGCGCACTGACCTTCGAGCCTCCCAATACGGAAAAATTCCCCTGCCTCGCCCTCGCCCTTCAAGCCGCCAAAACCGGCGGCACTCTCCCCGCCGTAATGAACTATGTAAACGAGTGGGCCGTGGAGCAGTTTTTAAAAAACAAAATCGGATTCTATGGCATTTCTTCATTAATAGACGCCGCGTTTCATTCATATACTGTAAAGTCGGTGAATTCCCTTCAAGATATCATCGAAGCCGAAGCTTGGGCGGAGGAGTTTACCAAAAATGAACTATGAAAAGTTTAGCTTGAGCGATTTTCCACAGCTCATAGAGCTTGAGCAGAAATACAAAATATCCATTGGCGAGCCTAAGTTGGACGACAGTCAAATCGCCGTCTTAAAGGATGCCATTCAATCAGGCCGCATCGAGTTCTTTGTGGCAAAGGAGCACGGAAAAATAGTGGCAATATGCTCGGTCAGCCTTGTGTTTTCAACATTTGTATGCCGTTTGAGCGGAATATTTGAGGACTTTTACATTGCTGATGAATATAGGCGCAAAGGCATCGCAAGGGGCCTGACCCAATATGTTTTTGAGTATTTAAAGTCAAGAGGCATATCTTCATTGTGGGTGGGCTGCGCCGATGTTGATTTGGAAATGTACAAATCTCTCGGATTCACCATACCGCTTGGAAATCTTTTAACTTGGAGTGCCGACGAATAATTTTCAGTAAAGCAGGTGTATGTCTTGATAACAGCGACATGGATAATCATTTTCATTTTAATCCTCAGTGTGGTCATTTTCGTCCACGAGCTGGGGCATTTTCTTGCGGCGCGGCGAGCTGGGATTTTTGTTGAGGAATTCGCGCTGGGGATGGGCCCGAAATTGATTCAGTTTAAAGGAAAAAAACCGAGCTTGGCCCCTCGTGACGAGGACGAGGAGCCGGAGGTGACTTTGTATACCTTGCGAATACTTCCCATTGGGGGCTATTGCAAAATGCGTGGCCAAGACGAGGATGTGCCCGAAGACCCGGAGGCCATGAATAATAAACCTGTGCGGGCGCGGTTGCTGGTGATTGCCGGGGGTTCGCTGATGAACTTTTTGCTGGCGTTTGTGCTGTTTTTTGGGTTGATAATGCTGCGTGGGCATTCCGTTGCCGAGGTGGTGCATCTGCAACAAAACGCGCCGGGGCATTTGGCCGGGTTGCAAGTGGGCGACCGAATCACCCATGTAAATGGGGCGCGAGTTGGCGTCTTTGAGGATTTATTATTTTTGCTGGATATGTCCGGCGGGCAAGAGCTGGAAGTGCGCGTAAATCGCGGCGGGGAGCGGATAAACCTTCAAATCACCCCCGCGTTTTCCGACGGGGCATGGCGAATTGGCTTTCATGCGGGGCGGCGGTTTGGATTATTGCACGACCAGCCAGCAGACCCTAATATAGTATTTCAGCGGGTAAGTCTACCGGGCGCGGTTGTTGCCTCCGGGGAAACTATACTTTCTCATATACGGACGCCGTTTAGGCTGCTGGCGCGTTTGTTTACGGGGCAGCAAATGCCAGATGGCGGCGGCGTAATGGGCCCCATCGGAATCGGCGAGCAGGTTGTAGCCTTGGGCCAGCAGGCTGAAGAGTATAATTTCGGATTTTTAGAAAATCTTTTGATGATATTGTCCCTTACGGCACTGTTGAACGCGGCCTTGGGCATCATGAATTTGCTTCCCATACCCGCGCTGGACGGCGCGAGGCTGGTATTTCTGGTAATCGAGGGCATCCGGCGCAAACCCGTCCCGCCGGAGCGCGAGGCCGTGGTGCATTTGGTGGGCCTTGTGGCAATCCTCGCGCTGGCGGTGTTCATCGCCTACCGCGACATCATGAGAATAGTATGATAAAGAGAACAGCAACGAAAGTTGTCCACATAGGCGGGGTTTCTGTTGGCGGCGGAAACCCCGTCGTTATTCAGTCCATGACGAACACGGACACCCGGGACGTAAAAGCAACCGTGGCGCAAATTCACGCGCTGACGGAAGCTGGTTGCGAAATTGTGCGTGTGGCCGTGCCCGACATTGAGGCCGCCGAGGCCATCAGTCGCATCAAAAAGGAAATTTCGATTCCATTGGTGGCGGATATTCACTTTGACTATCGGCTGGCTTTGCTTTCCGTAGAAAACGGGGTGGACAAGCTTCGAATCAACCCCGGCAACATCGGCGGCGGAAATCGTGTATGCGCTGTGGCCGAAGCCGCAAAAGCCGCAGAGATTCCCATTCGGGTGGGGGTCAACGGCGGCTCGCTGGAAAAGGAAATTTTGGCAAAATACGGCGGCATAACGGCCCAAGGTTTGGCCGAAAGCGCGTTGTTGAATGTCGCCCAGTTGGAGAAATACGGCTTTAAAAACATCGTGGTGTCGGTGAAGGCCAGCGATGTTACTTTGATGCTGGATTCCCATAAAATTCTGGCAGAACGCTTGCCCTATCCGCTACATATCGGCCTCACCGAAGCCGGGACGCCCTATGCCGGGGCAATCCGCTCGGCGGCGGGGCTGGGCGCGCTTCTCAGCCTTGGCCTTGGCGACACTTTGCGCGTCTCCCTTTCCGGCGACCCCGTGGAGGAAATCCGCGCCGCAAAGGAAATTCTATCCGCCATGGGACTGCGTCACTTCGGTGTAAGAGTTATCGCCTGTCCAACCTGTGGCCGTTGCGATATCGATGTGGCGGGGCTGGCAACCCGGCTGGAAATTCAACTGGCGCATATCACCACACCCCTGACCATCGCCGTAATGGGTTGCGCCGTAAACGGCCCCGGCGAGGCTCGCGAGGCCGACATCGGAATAGCCGGAGGGCGCGGAAGCGCGGTTCTTTTCCGCAAGGGGGAAACCCTACGCCGCGTACCCGAGGACGAAATTGAAGAAGCGATTTTAAAAGAAGTATGTGAAATGAATTTGGTTGGAGGGTCGTCAAGGGGCTTGTGAAAGCAAGTGTTTTGACAGTCGTTATCCCCATGCTTATAATATAATTGTAGCAATTAAGCGAGCATCACTTTTATGAAAGGGGTAAATGGAAATATGATTGAATTTAAGTATGACGTACAGTTACTCATCGAAGGGGAAAATTTGTGCGAAGATACTGCTTTTGAATATATATCTACGAAAATTATTGGAGACAGCTTGCTTGTGGTGGGAGATGAGTCTTTATTAAAGATACATTATCACACAAATGAGCCATGGCAGGTGCTTGAATACTGTGCCTCGTTAGGCGAGATACATGATGTTGTGATTGAGAACATGGAACGTCAAGCCACCGGTCTTACAGGGTAATCCAACTTCAAAATTATTTTCGTGCCGACAGGAACGAAGCCCCCGGCAGGGCGCACGGCATCGGCTCTGCCGGTGTATAGGTGCGCAACTTGGTATCTTCCAAATTTGAAAGGAGCGAAACAAATGCAAGCACAAGCATATGAAGGTTATTTTGAAAGCGGTAATTTCTATACTGCTGGTAAGCCATTACGTATACCGGAAAGACGCAAAGTATATATCACTATATTCAATGAACCGGTACAAAACATCCCACTGGCAACCGCACCGAATTGGCTGGGCGAACTGCACAAACTACTGGAAGAATCCGGCGATGAAAAACTACACATGGAAGATTTTCCTCGCATGGATTTCGAGCGAGAGCCACTTGTTTTTTCTGATGAGGAGTAAACTGTTATGGTTTATGCGTTAGATTCGAATATAATCATTGATTTTCTAAGTCGAGAGCCATCGGTGGTTAAGCAGTTTGACAAAGCAGTTCTTAATGGAAGCGGCATAATAATACCGTCTGTTGTTGATTATGAAGTGTTGCGCGGTTTCTGCCACAAACCAACGCCGTGCAAAGAAGCCGTCTATAACAAACTGCGCGTAAATTGCCCTGTTGTGGAGGCTGATACTGCCTTATGGAAACGAGCAGCCTCTATTTGGGCGTCGCTTCGCAAAATGGGTAAAACCGTTGGAGATGCGGATATTCTTATTGCCGCGTGTTGCCTGGAAAACGGATATACTCTTGTGACACACAACACAAAGCATTTTATTGATATAGGCGGTTTGTTGATGGATGATTGGCCAAAATAAAGGATGCCCGATTGAGCATCCTCTATTTTTGACTCCTTTCTGCACGGCAAACCGCCTTATTTATGCCGTAAATGAGCCGACAGCCATGTGTGTTTTAGTAGGCTTGTTCCTCAAGCCACTTAATAGTATACCAATTGGAGGTATAGTATGAAAATTCGTGATGCGGCACTTAAACTTGGTTATATTGATGCACTGACCGTGACAGGGCATCCCTTTGACATATGGCTTAGTCGTATAAAGGGTACTCATTTGGAAAGGCTGGCCAATATGCATGACCCGGCAAAAGTATCCGGTTGGTCTCTTGAGGAGATTACAATTTGGGTTGGTATCTCGCCTGTCCCGCCGGTTGAGGACTGGCCCGAGGATTGTGGCGAAATGGCGGCCCATTATGTGTCTATACAGGGGAACAGAAATCGCCGCTCCGCATGGATAGAGGCCATTTCTGCCATGGGTTATGAAGTGCAAGCGGACGCGATGCTTCCCGCACGGGCGGCGGCAATTCGCGCCGGGCTTGGCGTGCATGGCTTATTTGGGCCAATGATTGCGCCGGATTACGGCAGTTTTATAGATATCGCGGCTTTGCTGGTTCGCGCCGCGCCACCACAAGATGCACGAGGGCCGGAGTTTGATTTATCTCCGGGCTGTGGCAATTGCGGAATCTGCATAGAGGCATGTCCAACCGGCGCGATTTCAGAAAACGGCGTAAATACACTAAGATGCCTCCGTCATTATATGGGCAATCTAGGCACGTTGCCGGAAGAGGATTATCCAAAAATGGGGCGGCGCGTATATGGTTGCGAGACCTGCCAGCGCAGTTGTCCAAAGAACGCGAAACTTAAACGGACGCCGCCCTCTGGGGATTTGATAGACTCCATGAAATTGGAAAAGCTACTGACCAGCCCGACTGTCAGTGATGTTGCAAAATATGTAAATCTTGAAGCAAGCGGCGTTAAAGCACTGGCCGCATTAGCCGCCGCCAACACAGGCAGAAAAGACCTGCGGCCATTGGTTGAAGCCTTAACCGACAGCGAAGATGAAGTTTTAGGCAAAATGGCACGATGGGCGGCCAAGGTTCTCAAAAAGTAACAGGGTTTTAAATAAAGGAAGTTTTATAGTGAAGGAAAAAGTGCAAAACTTTAAAAATTTGCTATCCAACATAGACATGACCGAGGGGACACCGTGGAAGAAGCTTTTGCTGTTCACGGTGCCTCTTTTAATCGGCAATGTGTTTCAGCAAATGTACTCCACGGCGGACGCGATTATTCTGGGGCGATTCGTGGGCGACTACGCGCTGGCCGCCGTGGGCAGCTCCATGCCCATTTTCTTTTTGATTATGGTTTTAATGATGGGCATTGCCATGGGCGCGGGGGTAATGGTTTCTCAGTATTTTGGTGCGAAAAAACGGGATGAATTGTCCTACACCGTAGGCGCGTCTCTTACCGTCACAACGATTTTGGGCATCGTCATGATGATTTTCGCACCCCTTGGCACGCGCCCGCTGTTAATCCTCCTCGACACTCCTGCGGAAATTTTGGACGACAGTGTCCTATATATGAATGTTCTGCTGTGGGGCGTTTTGGGTATGGCGTACTTTAATATCCTATCGGGAATTTTACGCGGCCTTGGCGATGCCTTTTCGCCGCTTTTGTACTTGGCAATAACAAGCGTCTTAAATGTCATTCTCAATTTGATTCTTATTCCCGGCCTTGGCTTTGGCGTGTGGGGCGCGGCCATCGGAACCGTTTTCGCTCAAGGACTGACCAGTCTTCTTTGTCTGCGCCGTTTGCTAAAAATGCGCGACGTTTTCGATATGGGCTGGAAATACATGAAGCCCAATAAGCTTTACATATCCAAGGTTTTGCGGCTGGGCGTGCCCACCGGCGCGAGTCAGGCCATTTTCGCGCTGGGGTTCATGGTGATTCAGCCTCTCGCAAACAGCTTTGGATACGAATTCTTGGCCGTAAATATCATCGTAATGCGCATCGACGGTTTTGTTATGATGCCAAATTTCTCTTTTGGCAACGCAATTACTGTTTTTGTCGGCCAAAATATAGGCGCGGGCAAAATCGAGCGCGTGGGGCAGGGCGTGAAGCAATGCACCATAATAGCCGTGACGACCTGTACTGTGCTGGTGGGAATAATGCTGCTGTTTGGCCGCCCCATAGCCGGCGTGTTCTCCTCCACCCCCGAGGTAATTGAAATGAGCATTCGTATGCTTAGAATTCTAGCCGTCGGATATATAATATTTGCCGTGCATTCGGTGCTGTGGGGCGTGATTCGCGGGGCCGGCGACGCCATGACCCCCATGTGGGCCGCTTTTGCCAATACGATTTTGATTCGCGTACCCACAGCTTATCTTTTCGTGTATCTGATGGGCATTCCCGACGCGCTGTTCTATTCCCTTCTGGCGGGATGGACAGGAAACGCGCTGCTGGGTGTCATTGCCTACCGATGGGGAAAATGGCGAAAGTCGGGGATTGTGAAGCATGAGGAGTGAATACGGGGGGCGGTAGGGGGGTACGATGTTCTAGTGGGGAGTCCGGAATGAGTTGCTCGTTATGCATAGCGGGCGTCTCGGCTGATTCGTCGGGCGAAAACGGCTTTTGCTGAGTGCTATCGCATTCGCCAAAGCTCGTTTTCACAACCAACGAAATGCACCGGACTGCTACGCATCATGCTCGCAACTCATTCCGGACTCCCAACTAGAACATCGTCCCCCCCTACCGCCCTCGCATCTACATAATAATGAAATTAGGAAGCTGCACATATGAAAGCTGATGGTCTGTAATAGGCTCTTCACATACGTTTTTGTAAATTTATAACCGTTCTTTCCATTTCAGAATTCCCACTCGTCACGAGAATGCGGTACGTGCCGCGCATAGTGGTAAACTCTACATATTGTCGCGAAGAAAAAACATAAGCTATCCCCATGATGCACACTATTATGGTAAGAACGGCTAATATCGGCACCAGCAAAATATTATCCATATTCAGTGAGAATACCAAAATTCCCCCGGGTAACATCATTGCATACAGCATTTTCTTGGAACGGTGCTTTACGAATTCAACTGCAAGCAAATCTCTGTATCGCAGATTGACTTCTCCGTATGCTTTTGTGACAAACCCATTGGAAACGGTGTAATGTTCACCATGGATTGTTATGCAATCACCCGATAATGTGACCTGCTTGTTGCTCACTTAGGTTGTCTCCGTATGTTCTTCATCGCTAACAAAGCCCTGTTCAACCGCCGCCATGCTATACAATTTATCTTTTGCAAGATGAATATTGCGGATAAATGTATCCTGTTCACCCGATTGAAGCAATTTTGCATCAAACGCAATATTTCCGCCAGCATATTCAATTGACAACAATGTTTTACGATAAATGTAAAACATAACAATGAACACTGCTGCGAAGGCTATGCCCAGTCCTATGCTCCAACCGCCTATAGTGCTAACTTGCTGAGAGGTGGTAGCTGGCATCCCCCATCCTCCTCCATACCATACCTCCTCCATCGTTAAAGCCATTCCCATAATTCCTAAAACTAAGACTGTTACAGCCCATATAACGTATTGAATCGGACTGAATAGCTTGTAGCCTACACCTGTAACATCACGCACATTGACGATTTTTTGCTCTTTGGTGGATGTGAGTTGACCTTTGTCGTTAAACGAAAACGCATTTCCGGAAAAATAAATACGCTTGTTCGTTAGAGTTGCTCCGGCCTGTTCAACTACCACACCAGTTCCGCTTGCTATACTCGTTAAAAAGTTGGCTATGTAGCCTGTACCGATGGTAGTTATTTGGTGTTCATCAGGACTGCAAAATGTACCGCCATAAGTATTACCTTTTTCCATTTTCATTTTCCTCCTCTAATTTTTTGTTGAACTGAAATAGTTTTTGATGATTTGCAAGTTTCTTCCATGCGTGTGCCTTTCCTTGCCTCCTCCTTTCCTGTACATATTATGATAATTTTTTGCTGTTTATGGTTCAGAATTTTGTCAGGCACAAACTGGACTAATATTAGTCCCATTGTATCACGGCATCTCTTTAGTATCAATAAAAAAGGACTGTTTTTAGTCCTGAAGAGATGATGGTCGATATGCAAGAACAAAAAATCAAACAAGATGAAATCATAAACATCGGAGCCAATATTTGTCGCATTCGCAAAGAAAGAGGTGTCGGCCAAACGGAACTCGTAAGAATACTGCAACTCTTGGGTATAACGATGACCAGAGAAACCCTTGTAAAAATAGAGCGAGGGTTACAACACATTCAAGCGTCTCAGCTCAAAGGAATCCGTGATGCCTTGCAATCCACCTATGATGAGCTACTAAAATAATGCGGATGTTGAAAGCTCATCAGAAGTGAATGCGAGAGTAGAGCAAAGACGTTGGGCTAGTTGGGGGCCGGAGTGAGTTGAGAGCGTGATGCGTAGCAGTCCGGCGCATTTCGTTGGTTGTGAAAACGAGCTTTGGCGAATGCGGTAGCATTCAGCAAAAGTCGTTTTCGCCCAACGAATCAGCCGAGACGTCCGCTACGCATGGTGAGCAACCCACTCCGGCCCCCAACATCTCCGCGTATTTTCGCCTTTCTTCCCATCTATTGAATCGCAATTTGTTGATGTATTGATATGCGGGGACGAATATGGGAAGCAGGTTGTTGGCCAGCAATGCCAGTTTTGAGGGTGGGGAAGTATATACGGTTTGTTTGTTCTGCCGTAAGCCCATGAGGATTGCAATTGCAGCGGTGTTGGCTGTTTGCAGGGGGCGCGGCAGAGGGATGTCGGTTGCGATTCGTTCCCAGAAAGAGGTTTTCAGCCCTATGGGGTAGACGGTCATATAGTGCAGACGTTTTGGTTTTTCGTGGAGATAGCTGTTTTGGAAGCCGTCGAGGGCGTATTTTGTTGCGGAATAAAGGGCCATTCCGGGCAAGCCGAATTTGCCCAGCATTGATGAGATGGATACAAAGGCAATTTTGCTACTGGTTTTTGCCAGAAAGTATTCCAAGGTGTAAAGCGGGGACAGTACATTGGTTTGGAAGATTCGTTCTATGTGTCCATAGTCTTGATTTTCAAAGCGTTCGTAATAACCGAAACCCGCGCAGGCAATTATGCAGTCGATTCCGCCCATATGGTTCATGGCGGAATTTATCATTTGTTCAATGTTTTCAGGCTTTGCCACATCAAGGGACAGCGAAAACACCTCTTGCATTTTTTCAAGGGGCTTGATATTTCGGGCCACGGCGGTTATTTTTGTTCCTTTTATATGCGAAAGCTGTTTGACAATAGCCAGCCCAAGCCCCGATGACGCACCCGTTATCAGATATTTTTTTCCGCAGAGTTTCAAAAAATCTCACCTACTTTTATATAGCTTGCGTAAACACCCCTTCGCGTATACAATGAGTATGATTATTTCTAAGGAAGGTGTATTGTATGAATGAAGTAATAAAAGCGATATCGGAGCGGTATTCCTGCCGGGATTTTTCTCCCGAGCCATTGAGTAAGGAGCAGCTGGACACATTGGCAGCGGCGGCACTGGCCGCGCCCAGCGCGAAGAATTTACAGCCATGGCATATAATAGTTGTTACGGACAAGGCCCTGTTGGAGGAGCTGGACAGCGAAATAGTTGACTTCTTAAGCAAGGACGAGACTTGGATTAAGTTTCTGCAAGAGCGCGGCGGAAGGGCCTTTTACAATGCGCCATGTATTATTTTTATCGCAAGCGACGGTTCCGAATGGGCAAATCTCGACTGCGGAATCGTCAGCCAGAATATCGCGTTGGCGGCACATTCCATGGGGCTTGGCAGTGTAATTTGTGGCATGGCCCGCATTCCGCTGGGTGGCGAAAATGGCGCGGAATTCAAAAAACGGCTGAAATTTCCGGAAGGTTTTGTTTTTGGAATGTCGGTGTGCGTGGGCAAAGTGAAAAATGCCAGAGCCCCCCATGAGCTTGATTTAAGCAAAGTCACCTATGTATAGGAGGTAGCTTTTATGGGCGACGTTTTCAAAGAGCAAATCGTAAAGCGCAAGGCCACTGTCAAAGACGCCGCCATTCGCGTGTGCCTGATAGTTATAGTAATTTTAATTTTTTTTATTTCGTCAATGATACTTCAGTCCCTGTCCATAATCATAACGGCGGCGGCGTTGTTTGGCGCGATTTTTATTATGAGCTATCTTAATGTGGAGTATGAATATGTATTCACAAACGGTGAACTGGATATTGACACAATTTACAATAAATCCCGGCGCAAACGGCTTCTGACTGCCAAGGTAAACGATTTTGAGATAATGGCCCATATCGACGACAAAAACCACGCGGCGGCATTCGGAACGGTACAAGAGACCCGCGATTATTCCAGCGGAGTCCCGGGGCCCGACACCTATATGTGCCTGTTGAGTTACAAGGGAAAAAAGACAAAACTAATCATCGAACCAAACGAGAAAATGCTAAAAGCCATCGCAGGTAGTATAAATCGGCGCAAGCTTTTTCTGCGTCCTGGCGTAGTTCTGGTATCCTAGAAGGAGGCTTTCATGGATAAATTAATAAAAAAAGGACTGACCTTCGACGATGTTCTTATCGAACCGGCCTTTTCGGACATTCAACCCGCCCATGTGGACACATCGGTGCAGCTTTCCCAGGGTATTATGCTGAAAATTCCCTTCCTGTCCGCGGGAATGGACACCGTAACCGAGAGCCAAATGGCCATTGCCATTGCCCGGTGCGGCGGCTTGGGTATCATTCACCGGCACATGCCAATCGCCACCCAGGCCAGCGAGGTTGACCGCGTTAAACGCAGCGAGCACGGTGTAATAACCGACCCCTTCCACTTGTCGCCAAATCACTATGTCTACGAGGCCGACAAGCTGATGGGCAAGTATCGGATTTCCGGCGTACCCATAATCGAGCATGACAAGCTGGTGGGCATAATCACCAATCGCGACCTGCGCTTTGAAACGGATTACAGTAAAAAAATCTACGAGGTCATGACCAAGGATAATCTCATCACTGCGCCTGTTGGCACAACGCTGGAAGAAGCCAAGCAGCTTCTGACCCGCCACAAGGTCGAAAAGCTTCCCCTTGTGGATGAAAACGGCTTTTTAAAAGGCCTAATCACAATCAAGGACATTAATAAATCCGTAAAATATCCCCTTTCGGCCAAGGATTCCCAAGGGCGTCTGCTTGTGGGCGCGGCTGTGGGCATCAAGGACGACTATCTGGACCGTGTCCACGCGCTGGCCAAGCGCAAGGTTGACGTCGTGGCCCTGGAGGCTCTCCACGGCCACGCCAAGGACGTTTTGGCCGCCATCCGCGCAATCAAGGGCGATTTCCCTGAAATAACCATGATTGCCGGAAACGTGGCCACCGCCGAGGCCACTCTCTCCCTGATAGAAGCCGGTGCGGACGTGGTAAAAGTGGGCATGGGCTCATCCTCCGTATCCACCAAGCGCATGATTGCCGGGGTGGGCGTACCGCAAATTTCCGCCATTTTGTCCTGTGCCGAGGCCGCCCGTACCAAAAATATCCCAATCATTGCCGACGGCGGAATTCGCTTCTCCGGCGATATTACAAAAGCCCTTGCCGCCGGTGCAAGCGCGTGTATGATGGGTAATCTTTTCGCCGGTTGCGAAGAAAGCCCCGGCACCACCGAGCTTTTCCAAGGCCGCAAATACAAGGTTTATCGCGGAATGGAATCCTCCATTTACGACGAGCCCGCCGAAAACGAAAGCGACCATCCCCGCCCCGCCGGAGTAGTAATTTCCCGGGGCGTAGAAGGCCGCATCACCTACAAGGGCAATTTAACCGACGTTTTACAGCAGCTTCTGGGCGGCCTGGCCGTCGGCATGAGTTACGCCGGTTGCCGTACAATTGATGCCATGCACCAAACCGCAAGATTCGTACAGGTAACAGCCGCAGGCCTCCGCGAGAGCCATCCCCACGACATTCAAATTACAAGGGAGTCGCCAAACTATAATATGGTGTGAGCCGTTTGCAGCTTTTGGTTTGCCAATACTTCCCCAAGATTCGCACATCCACCCTTAGGATTGTGTGCCCGAATATCTATGCCGGCCAAACCACCTTTTGGCCGGATATTATTGTGCCCGCACAAGATGCATTGGAGACCGCGTTGGAGTTTTTCAGAAATAATGGAGGTGGAATATGTACTTATTTAAAAGGATATGCGCACTTGCGCTGGCATTTGGGGCGGTGTTTTTTTTTAGTGCCTGCGCACACGAGGTCATCCCCCGGGATGCAGATGGGAATAGAATAAGGGATGATATTACAGGTTGGCCTATGGTTATGTTTGAGCGGGATGTCCGCAACTTGGTGGATGAAAGATATGAATTGGTTTCCCTTGTATTTCGCCTTGCGGGTCGCCCGGATTTCAGCCACATAAATACATCCTATCAAGCACTGCTTTTGGAGACTTTTGTCGAATTTGCAGACCATCCAGCCGTTACCTTTGCCCAATGGATGTTTAATCCTTTTTCTGGGGACACGCCGCTGGGGGATGTCCCGCTCAACTTGGCAGTACACCTACAACGGGCTGGAAGCGGCTTCGAACTGACGAATAATATTGAGTTTTTAATAAGTTGCGGCAGATGGCCTCAAAATTCGGTTATAAGGTTTGTTGAGCTATTAAATGACTTTTATCAGGATACGAATTTTACACAGTTCTTCCAAGCAAACATGGAATACTTTATGGAGATATCAGAAAATTTTACACAGGAAGTATACAGTGCTGTCAACAAGGACTGGTTTAGGCAATTTGGTGTAAACCCGGATGATTTAAGAATTGTGCTGGTTCCAAGCATATCTTATTTTAGTTATGGTGCAAGCGTATGGCCGCAAGGCGCGGAGGCCCCGATTCGTTATGCTGCCATTGCGAACGATGGTATAAGTCCACATGACATGCGCTACTTGGTAATTCACAATTTTATCCACAGCTTTTCTAGCCCCCTAGGTGATTTGTGGTATGCGGAGGATGAGGAATTCCGCAATCTAAATGACAGCGTAGTTGGCTCGGTTGGTGCGAATGAAGCTTATTCCACAGGGTTGATGGTGGCACAAGGGCATCTGTCTCGTGCTTTTACTGTAAAGTATTATGTTGAAAATCACGATGATGTACAGGATTTTCGTTTATTAACCCGAAATATTGGCAGAGGATTTCCCCATATTGTTCATACCTTTGATTTAATTACAGCTTTTGAACGCGAAAATATAGCCACTTTAATGAGAAGCCTTGATATAAACATTGTGCCGCCAACTACCGTAGAACAAATCTACAGACGGACATATGTAAGTGAAGAAATTATTGCCGCCATCGGCAATGCACTGGGTATTGATGAGTTTGAATTTGGACATGAGTTTACCGCGCTATTCAGATGGGGCCGCTCTTGGTGGTATCAGGTGTATGTTACTAATATGGATTTATCCATTGAAGAACTTTCAGTGTCCGGTTTTGCAAGCTTTCCAACAGAACAAGGGGATATTATATTCGTGATTGAAGATTTATATGCTTTTGGAGGAGAAAACTCATATTTCTTACTAATAGATGTAGGCCCCGGCCCTGGTGCTGGTCTGCTTCGCTATAGGGCATCAAACTTAATACTCCTTAACTGACACTATTCTACAACAACAATCTGCCCCCTATAGTGGCAACAAGCCAAGAGTAGCCGTTCCATCTTGTCGTTATGATGTCTATGGGAAGGGGATAACCCATGATATATTATAATCCAAATGAAATGATTAACGAAATCAGAAGACGTATGGCGGAACGGGTGAAAATGATGCAAATGCATGATTTTCGTGACGGCAGCACAGTTCGCCGTATAGAGGGCGGGAATCAAAGCCCAAGCGGTGAAACGGTTGAATTGATGCTGAATGCGATGGATGTGCCAATGGAAGGATTTTATTATCCTTTATTGACAAACCAGCCGATGGGTGTATTACTTATCCGTGACCGCTTGATTCAAGCCTTGGATTTGGGTGATTTGAAGCTGGCTGAAGAGTTGCTGATGCAACTTGAGGGGGCAGAGGGTTTTGGCAAGAGTGATTCCCAAATTAATTATCAATTTATCCTAAGCCAGAAAGCACGGCTGCTGGAACAGCAAGGAAAGCCGCCGGATATTGTGCTTCCTCTTATTAATGAAGGGCTGGCACTTACTCTTGAAAACTTTGGCATACCCGAGCTTAAAGGCAAGGTTTTGCTTTTTGAAGAGCCGGAACTTTTGCATAGTTTGGCGCGGGTGTATGCAAAGACGGATTTGTTTTTTGCCATTCAATTGCTGGACGTTGCGCAAGAAGGGTTGAGCTTGTTGCCAACAGACGACAGGGGAAGAGAAAGAAAACTTGCCCCCATTCTTTTGACATTGGCGGAATACTATTTAAAAGCAGAAGATTATCCGGCCGCCCTTTCTGCCTGTGACAAGGGTGCAAGTTATTCCACATCACGTATGGTGGGACGACTAAACCCACACTTTGCATACATTAAGGCTATTGCCCTAAAGCGAACGGGCCACACCACCGAAACAAAGCGGTTAATAACAGCTTCATATTTTGGGCATATAATCCTAGGAAATACCAACGAAGCGGAAAACGCGCTTATTTCGGCAAAAGAAGAGTTTGACTTGCAAATTGAGACTTATAGCGCGGACAGTTTGCCGCCAATAAAAAAAGCCCCCTATAGCCGTGGGGAGGCGGTAGAATGCGACAGCTTGCACAACATGGTTAAAGTCTTGCGAGAAAAAGCCGGGGTGACGGTTGACGAATTAGCCCAGGGCATTTGCAATAAGGCTACTTTATCAAGGTTTGAAAATGGGAAAATAAAAAAGAATAATATGTTTTTTATTGAGTCAATAATGCAGCGTTTGGGCAGACGTGTTGAGCCATACCATATTTTTTTCCCATCAAGCAAGGATTTTTATGATAAAAAGGCCCGTGACAAAGTGTCATCCCTATCCGCCCTTGGTAAATTCAAAGAGATGGGGGAACGACTTAGTAAACTGGAAAATAAAAAAGCATTTTTAACAGGTGTCAATTTGCAATTTATAAAGCTTTACAAAACCACATTGCACGCTCAAAAGCATGGATATGATGACAAGGCCGTGCCGGAAATGTTGTTGGATGCGCTACGCATCACACTGCCTAAATTTGATGAAAGATATGTAGACAGATACCAACTGGCCTATACACATTGCGAAATAGTTGCCATAAACCAGTTGGCGATGCACTATGGCGATATAGAAAACTATTCCCGCGCTTTAGACCTGTTTGCTATGCTACGATACAACATGGACAGGAACTATGTTGACGAGAAAGAAAAGTCACGTATGTACGCCACTGTCTTGTTCAACTACACAACATACCTTGGAAGGGCTGGGCAAAGGCTGAAAGCTCTTTTTACAGCCGAAGAAGGTATAGAGTACGCACTAAGACATAGGCAGTTGAGCTCATTGGCAAATCTGTACTTTAATAAGGCATATAATCTTTTGAAAATGGGTAAAAGTGATGAATGTGTCCTTTGGTTTGTGCTTTCATATTACTGTGATATCTTGTTTGAAGGTTATGGATGGAGTTATGCTTCGCTAACAAGAAACTTTGTAAAAGAAGAATTGGGTATCATTTTTGATTAAAAAATGTACGCTATGCTCTTACTCAGAGTCATTATCCGGACGCCCCGGGCGTATATCATGAGGGGTGATTATTGGCGGGCAGTCCTCTGGTGGTTGTGCTTCAACTGGTGTTGCCGGAATCATTAAAAGCGCAATCACCGCAACTGTTAGCAAACTGGCTACCTTTTTTACAAATGTCTTTTTCATTCTAAAAAACCCCTTTCATTTTCTGTTGTCCGCGTCTTGAACCGGCTCCCCGCCGTTGTTTTCTTCGCGGACTCTACACTATGAGAAGTCTATCATTGGGATTGAAAAAAATAAAGGCGCGGTATGCAACAAATCTGTTGCATACCGCGCCTTTACATCGTGACGGAATTTGGCGATAATCTGTTCAAGTTGAATCGAAAGGGGCCACAAACATGAAACCATCCAGGTACAACCATTTTTTCCCTTATTCTGAAACACAAAGCGTCGCATACAATGCGTTCACCAATTCCTTGGCCTTGATAGACCAGCCTAACCTACAGGCGTATAAAGAATTTTGCAATAATGATGTGCCTTTGCCAGAAGAGTTGTCCGCCGCGCTTAAAAAAGGTGCGTTCTTAGTGGATGATTTCATAGATGAGTTGGATTTACTTCGCTTTAGAATGTTGCAAGGCAGGTATACAACAGACCATTTGGGCTTAACCATCGCCCCTACATCTGATTGCAATTTCAGATGTGTATATTGCTATGAAAAAGACGTGCTTAGCAACCAGTATATGTCACAAGAAGTGGAAGATAAGATTTTGGATATGCTTAATAAACGCAAGAAATTGATTTCGTCGTTCTTTGTTACTTGGTATGGCGGTGAGCCGCTAATGGCATTTGACACAGTCGAGCGGCTTTCTAAAAAGTTTATAGAAATATGCGAAGAAAATGAGATATCCTATTCCTCCCATATGATTACAAACGGATACTTGCTTACCCGCGATATTTTAGAGCGGATAGCGCATCTTAAAATTAAAAACCTCCAAATTACAATAGACGGATTGCCTGAAATACATAATAAAAATCGTCCATTGGTGGGGGGAGGCGATACATTTGACACAATAATGAATAATCTAAAAAACGGATATGACCTTTTGCCTCAAGTCTCCCTGCGAATAAATATAGACAAAGATAATATGTCAGCAGGTGAAGATGTATATAAATTTCTGGATGAAAATAATATGTTAGAAAAAGTAATTCCCTATCATGGGAAAACATCGAATATAACCAAAACATATGAAGCTTCCAAATGTTTAAACCACTGTGATTTTTCCGAACACAGCTATGATTTCGACTTGGCTACAACGGCAAGACATGGAGGTGCAGTTGTGCAATATCCTAACTTAAAGTCCAGTTTTTGCGGTGCTGACACGCTATACTCATACACAATAGATGCTGAGGGCGGTTTATACAAGTGTTGGTCTGATATTGGTGTCAAGGAAAGGCAGGTGGGGCATCTTGTAGAGGAAGGATTTGGGCTGGCAAGTGACCTTTTATACAAATATATGCTTTTTGACCCAACGGTTGACGAGCATTGCAAGGATTGTGATGTACTGCCTATATGTATGGGGAGTTGCCCCTATGTTAGACTGGCCGACGATACCGACAACTGCACCCGACATAAGTATATCTTGGAAAAATGCATGGTAAATGCCGTTGGCACTTTAAAAGCAAAAATCAAATAGGGGCTGGGCTGGGTATATTTTAATTAGATAGTTTGCCAACAAACTGCTCTCTAATTGGCAACAGTGCGCGATGCCATGTGTAGGCTAAAAATATATAGAAAGCAGTTGTAAAAAAAGAAAGGATGGTTTTATGGAATATTTAGTATTAGGTAAGGCGGGAGAACAGGATTTAATCGCTCCACTTTGTGGCGGTGCTGGATGGAATGGCTTTCCCAATCCGTGTCCGTGGCACGGCGGTTGTACCGGATTTAATTTTCGCCCGTGCCCTTATGTCGCACTTGAGCCCTGGGGCATTCCAATCGAGCCCTAAACTGTATAAAGCACAGTATCAGTAAAATCTGTAAGGGGTTGTAGTGGAATGTACATATGCGCACAATGTCATTTCGTTACAGCCCCGATATGATTAATCATCCTAAGGAGTAGGCCGATGAGTATAATGATATTATATAAATCTGACATGTGAGCAAAGAGAGGGTGATTTCTGTGAAGAAAATGATTTCCGGAGCATGGATATGCGCATTTGCGCTGACATTTGGGGCTGTGATTTTTTTTAGTGCTTGCGGGACTGTGGTCTCTCCCGAGGATTCGGTTGCAGGGGATGCTACAGGTCGGCCAACGGCTACATTTGACCGGGAAGTTCGTAACCTTGTTGATGAGCGATATGAGTTGGTTTCCCTTATATTTCGACTTACGGGGGTGCGTCCAGAGTACAGCCAGCGGAATACAGCCTATCAACTGTTGCTTTCCGAGGAGTTTGTCGAATTTAATTATCACCCGGCGGTTGTATTCGCTAGATGGAAATCTAATCATGTGGCATGGGACGCGCCATTTAGGCTGGCAGTGCATTTGCAAAGAGCCGACAATGGTTTCGAATTGGTAGAAAACATAGGGTCTTTAATGAGCTGTGGCAGATGGTCACAAAATTCTGCTATAAGGTTTGTTGAGCTGCTAAATGACTTTTATCATGATACAGATTTTTCGCAATTTTTCCAGACGAATATGGACTACTTTATGGAAGTATCCGAGAATTTCACACAAGAGATATACAGCTTTATCAACAAGGAATGGTTTGGGCAATTTGGCTTAAACCCGGATAATTTGAGAATTATACTAATCCCAAGCGCGTCTTATTTTGGATATGCGGCAAGCGTGTGGGGGCAAAGTGCGGCGGATTTAATACATTATGCCGCCGTAACATATGCTGGAGGTAGCCCAAGCGATATCCATTACCTGACAATCCATGAGCTTATCCACGGTTTTGCAAATCCATTGGGGGATTTATGGTATGAGGAAAATGAAGAATTCCGAATGCTAAATGACGACGCAACTGGCGCAGTTGGCGCGCATGAAGCTTATACAAGTGGACTGATAATGGCTTATGAGCATCTGACCCGTGCCTTTACCGTAAAATATTTTATTGAAAACCATGAAAATGTGCAGGAGCTTCGCTTATTGACCCGCAATATAGGCATGGGATTTCCGCATATTGTTCACACTTTTGATTTGATTTCGGAATTTGAACGTGAAAATGTAGCGAATGTAATGAAAAATCTTGATATAGACATCGTGCCACCCATTGTTTTGCAGTTGGCTTATAGGTGGACATATGCAAGTGAAGAGGTTCTTGCTGAAATCGGCAATGTGCTTGGCACTAACGATTTTGAATTTGGGTTTGAGTTTACTTTTTCCGACAAGCTGTCTGGTGTACGCGGTTGGTGGTATCCGGTGTACTTTACAAATCCGTATTTGCCCATTCAAGACTTTCCTCTGCTTGGTGTTTCGGTGAATTTCCCTACAGAATTTGGTGATGTTGTCTTTATGATTGACCAGGGGGATGCCTATGGATTAGAAATATTGTATGGCTTACTAATTGATATAGGCTCCGGTGCGGAGCATGGAAGTATGCATCCTCGCGCTAGGGCGTATGCATGGATATATCTTAATTAGATGTTTTACCAACAAACTGCTCTCTAATTGGCAATAGTGCGCGATGCCATGTGTAGGCTGAAAGTATATAGAAAGCAGTTGTTTAAAAAAAGAAAGGATAGTTTTATGGAATATTTAGTATTAGGTAAGGCGGGAGAACAGGGTTTAATTTCTCCATTTTGTAACACAAGGGGCGTTGATGTTGTAGTCCCATGTCCGACATTAGGCATGTGTATAGGCTGGTTCAGCGTTTGCCGTGATGTCACTTTAGAGCCTTGGGGCATTCCGATTGAGCCATAAACTGTATAAAGCACAGTATTAGTGAAATTCATAAGGGGTTGTAGTGGAATGCATATATGCGCACAATGTCATTCTGCTGCAACCCCGATATGATTAGCCACACCAAGGAGCAATCCTATCATGAAAAGAATATTTGCTTTTTGTAAGTGCTATCTGTTAATGCGAATCCACAGTTGAAAAATGACAAATAAGCAAAACATGGTAAAGTGGAGGGCATGTCCAAGCTCATGCAACTTGCACCCGCATCACACCATGACCGCAAGGTAGCAGAAGAAATGCTTTTTGATGTGTATGGAATTGACCTGTTTGCCGATAAAGCCTATATAAATGCCGCCTGGCAATCTGAAATTGCTATAAACAATCATATCAACATCATCACCCCCGTTAAACGGGCAAAGGGGCAAGAACGGTTAAATAGCGCGGATAGTTTGTTTTCTACGGCGGTTTCCAAGGTCTGACAGCCGATAGAATCTTTTTTCAATTGGCTACATCAACTTACCGATATACAATCCGCCAGTAAGGCTCGCTCCCACAATGGGCTTATTTCCTTCATTTTTTCTCGCATTGCTTTCGCTTGCTTGGTTATAGCTCACGTGCTGATTGTTTGATTTAACTGTAGATTCGCATTGTTAATGTACAAGTGGCACTTGTTTTCTATGTAGAGCGTGTTTCCACTACCTCCAACGCCCATCTTTTGGTTAGTGGTAACATGCCCTAATTATAGCATTTACATCTTTTGGAGGTTGATTATGAGAAAATATAAATATGTGTTGGTATCTTTAGCGTCCATACTGATGTTACTGCTTACAGCTTGCGGAAGTCGCTCTCCGGATGAAGACCATGCGGAATTACCTGCTGCGCCAGTGGAGTATCCAACCCAAGTACAAGAACCAGTAGTAAATCCCTATATCACCGCTCAACCGCCTATTATTCCACGGCCTGTTGCGCAGCAACCCGATTTTTCAGATGATGCGATATTTTTGGTTGAAACCATAGAAGCTACACACCCGATATTTTTAATGGACTCCCATTTGCCGGAAAACTATGCCAAAATACGCGATGCATTTTTGGAAGCCGCATCAATGCCGATGTCAAGGACGGATTTTTTGTGGGCAATCAAAAGATACTCCACTGCCTTGCGTGATGGGCATATGAACTTGGTGCCCTGGGGAGGAAGCGCGCTTAACATCGAATGGGCATATGTGGACGGGAATTTATACATTTTATGCGAAGACGGACAACCAACGGATATTGAAGTGATATACATAGGTGGCATCCCCGTGGAAAACATTTTCGCGCTTATTGAATACTATTTTTATTTTGAAAACCATGTGGAAAGACAATTTTTCAACAGTATGCTATCAAGATATCAGGGGCTACTGTCCTTGGCCGGTGCTGTCCCCGCGCACAATGTAAACATACTTACGAACGTAGCAACTACATTGCGTGATGGCGATAGTATCAGCACTGTTGACGCTCAATTTACATCCCGTGTTCAATTCCCCTTACAGACAGCACCCGAACCTATTAGCTATGAAATATTTGACGATGTTTTTTATATTGATTTTCGCATAATGATGTGTCCGGAATTTTATATTACATCAGCTTTTTGTCACGTTCATGAAGCCGTGCTAACTGCTGTTGAATATGCAATTGCAAATGGAATGCGAAATTTCATCTTTGACCTTAGGGACAATCCGGGGGGTAGCTCTATGATTGGGATAACCTTTCTAAACCGTATGGGCGCAGGTTGGCCCCAATTCGGGGTTTATTGGCGTATAAGTGATTTATTTTTATTAACGCGCACAGATTGGCACGACTGGCAGGGCGATAGAAATGAAATATATTTTACACCCCCAAACCCTGCGACTGCGACAAACCAAAACGATGTTTTTATATCAGTGCTAACAAGTACGCTTTCTTATAGTGCGGCTGTTGAGTTAGCAACAGCGGTGAAGGATGGCAGACTCGGCAATATTATTGGCGAACCCAGCATTAACGCGCCAAGTATGTTTGGTGCTATGCATAACTTTACTTTACCGGTTTCCGGCATTCCTCTTCGCGTATCCACTCTTAGGATTGTACGTCCGGATATCCATGCCGACCAAACCACCTTATGGCCGGATATTATTGTGCCCGCACAAGATGCATTGGAAGTCGCGCTGGAGTTTTTTAGAAATAAGGAGCTGGGTGCGTAATGACAAAAATATTTTCCTTCTGCAAGCAATATTTATTAATGCATAAATGGCGGTTGTTTTTATATGTATGTATAGGTATTTTTACCAGCTTGCTTTCTTTAGTATCACCATATATCATGGGAGACTTTATTGACCGATTGCTGGGGGCGGACGATATAGGGTTTATTTATCGCTATTTTATGATTTTGGCAGTTGTTAATGTGCTATCGCTAAGCTTTGGATACATAAGAGACAGGCTGTATATACAATTGCAAACCCGCTTAGGCTATGCCCTTAATCGAGATTTTATCCAAAGATTTCAGCGTGCTCCGTTATTGTTTTCTCAAAACCAAGATACAGCGTACCTAAACCAGCGTATTAATAATGACTCAAATTCTTTGATAATTTTTTCAATAAGCATCCTACAGAATATATTGGTAAATACGGTTATGGTCATTGTGCCGTCTGTTTTATTGTTTGCATTTAACCCAGGCTTAGCAATTATTTTACTGTCCGTTGCAGCAGTCTATTTTACATTTTACACGCTTTATAGAAAGGTGCTTTATAGAGCCAGTCATGCATATCAAGAGTCTCAGTCCCGTTTCTTTGCAAAGTTAAACGAGCAATTGTTTAGTGTTCGTTTCATAAAGCTACATAGTCTTTTTACACATTTTATTAATAGGTTAAACAACAGCTTTGCTTTGCTTTTTTCAAATGCATTGAAGTATCAACGCGCTAATTATATTTTCACCGGTCTTGACCAATTGGTTTTAATGGTTGCTCAAATGACCTTGCTGCTTTTTGGCGGCATGGAGATTGTGGCCGGGCGGCTTACCGTAGGCCGGTTTATTATTATTTCGGCCTATTTTAATATGATGCTGGGGGCTATACGTTATTTTTTTAGTTTGGGACAAACCGTTCAAAGCAATATGGTGTCCTACAGCCGCTTGCAAGAGCTTGCTGCCGTAGAGCCGGAGCCAAATGGCAGTCTGCAATTGGAGAAAATTAATTCTATAGAGCTTAAATCGGTATCCTTTGCATACGGCGGCAAGTCCGTGCTTAAAGATGTGAATATCCGCTTTATCACAGGGCGTATCTATGTGATTCTGGGGCCAAACGGTGCCGGAAAGAGCACCTTGGCGGACATAATAATGGGGCTGCAAGCCGGAAACTTCACGGGGCAGGTGCTGTATAACGGGGAACACATGGATAATGTGGATATGTATGCCTTGCGCGGAAAACATATGGGCGTGTCCGAACAAGAGCCGACTCTTCTGGTTGACACGCTGGCCAATAACCTCAACTTGGATAAAGATTTTATGCTGACGGATAAGGCTTCCCGATTGGTTAAACTCCTCGGGCTTGACGCCTATATCAACGCATTGCCGGATAAATATGAAACCATTATAAATGAAAACTCGGTAAACGTATCTGGCGGCGAAAAACAAAAACTGTCCATAATGCGTGCGCTGATTAAAAACCCAAGTATCCTTATACTTGACGAGCCCACCTCCGCGCTGGATACCGCAAGCAAGCAGGCTTTGAAAAGCTATTTGCACGAAATCAAAAAAGACAAAATAATTATCGTAATCACTCATGATAAGGATTTTGCGGACAGTGGTAATAATATTATACGAATCTGACATGTGAGCAAAGAGAGGATGACTTCTGTGAAGAAAATAATTTCTGAGGTACGGATATGCACACTTGCACTGATAGTTACTTGAAGAGCTTCCGCTGTCCGGCTTTGCATCGTTCCCAACCGAACGAGGCGATATTATATTTGTATTTGACCATATGTATATTTGGGGCCAGGAAAACAATTATTTCTTGTTAATAGACATAGGTTCCGGTGCGTCAAGCGTTTTCAGCTGAAAACGGCGAAGTCTTGCGCTGTTTGTCAAGGGCTTTTTCACCGCTTGAACGCAAAAACGCCCATGACGTAGAGAATGTTCTCTCTATTCATGGGCGTACTGTTCAAAATCTCGGTTACTACAATCGTTGGTGTTTCATGGGATTGAAATGCGTAATTCTTATTATCAAATATGTGGGATATAGAGATTTAAGAAAACAAAAACGGTTAGATTTCCGATATTCACCATAACATGAGAAATGTAGCACCAACGCAAAGACTTGGTTTTAAGATAGACAATGCTCCAAACTGCACCCATAACTACAAGTGATACCATAGCCATCCAACTGCGATTTGCGATTGAAAATATTCCCCACATAAGAGGGTGACTCAATACAAACAGTGCTGTTGAATATGTAACACACCACCCAGAACGGAAAGGCAATTTCTGCAAAAGATACCCTCTCCAAAATACTTGTTCAAAAAACGGATTTATGAAAGCAAATATTATCCAAAGCCCTGTTATCAATGGATACGAAACAAGTAAATTGAGATTCAAAAACAGGATAGATAGCGGTATAAATCCAACGACAATAGATAATATCAGCCACCCCTTGCTTCCAATAGGTTTTTGAAATAGTGATGATATTTCCACTTTTCCTAATGTTTTGTATGCAATCAAAAACGAACTGCCCCAATAAACAATTGCAAGAAGAACCCAAGCCCATTCGTTTATGAACAAGTGAAAAACGTATGCAATGAGAGCCCCCAAGGCAATTACACATATCGGAGCTATTATTGGCAACAGGTTTTCCTTTTTCATATACACCTTTGCACCTTCTCACTCAAAATATAAATACTGCCGCCAAGTCCAAAACGAATAAGGAAACGAAGAAAACAAAATTACTCTATCCTAAAGTATAACACAAATACACTCTCAATTACTTTACTATAGACAATTCCGTTGAAAGTGGGCTCAACCATCGCTCAAAATCCTCTGCGCCTCCCTCACCTGCTCGGGGGTGGGGGGCAAGGTGTTGAGCAAGGTGTATGGAATTACTAGGCTTTCCCATTTGTACTCCCCTTCTTTGTGGAAGGGGAGTACTTCTATTTTTTCAATGTTTTCATAAGGTCGTAAAAAGTTGGACATTTCTGTTAATTCCTTCGGGTCGTCGGTGAGGCCGGGGACAAGCACAAAGCGTATCCATGTGCGTGTGTTTAAACTTCTGGCGATTTCCAGTGCCTCAAGGGTGCGGCCGATACGCTTGCCGGTTATATCCAGATAAATATCGGGGTTGCAGGATTTTATGTCCAGCATCAGCAGGTCGGTCAATGGGAAAATTCGCCCGGCAGTGCTGGGGGCTACATTTCCCGCGGTGTCCAAGGCGGTGTGAACGCCGTTTTCGCGGCAGGCTTTTAACAGCTCGGCCAGAAAGCCGGGCTGCTCCATGGGCTCTCCGCCGGAAATGGTGACACCCCCTCCGGAGCGGGCATAGTAGGATTTGTACTCGACAATTTCGCTTACTAACTCTTCAACGGACATACGGGTGCCACGCTTTGCTTGCCATGTGTCGGGGTTGTGGCAATATTTGCAGCGCAAAGTACACCCGGCGAAAAATACAACGTAGCGAATCCCCGGGCCGTCAACCATTCCGCCGGAATACGTGGAGTGTACATAACCTGTTTTAGTCGGGTCGTAAGATTGCATGTTACAGCCTTTCGTGGAAGGTGCGGTGGATTACCTCCAGCTGCTGGTCCCGGGTAAGCTTAATAAAGTTTACGGCATAACCACTTACGCGAATGGTGAGCTGAGGGTATAGCTCCGGACGTTCCATGGCGTCAAGAAGGGTTTCTTTATCGAAAACATTTATATTAATATGATGACCGTTGTCGGCAAAATAGCCGTCCAATAGGCTCACCAGATTTTGGTCGCGTTCTTCCTCTGTACGGCCCAAGGCCTTGGGAATTACGGAAAATGTATAGGAAATCCCGTCGAGGGAATAGGCATAGGGCAGCTTCGCAACGGATGTCATGGAAGCCAGCGCGCCTTTGTTATCGCGCCCGTGCATGGGATTCGCGCCGGGGGCAAAGGGTTCGCCGGCCTTGCGTCCGTCGGGGGTCGCGCCGGTGGCCGTGCCGTATACCACATTGGACGTAATCGTAAGCACCGACAGGGTTGGCATAGCCTCGCGATAAGCCCGCTGACGCTCCAGCTTGTTCATAAACAGCTTGACGATATCATTGGCGATTCTGTCAACTTCCTCGTTGTTATTGCCAAAGGCCGGATATTCGCCCTCAATGGCGTAATCCACTGCAAGTCCGCTTTCATTGCGGATGGTTTTGACCTTTGCAAATTTAATCGCCGCAAGAGAGTCCACTACTACACTTAGGCCGGCAATGCCACAGGCGTGAGTACGCAGAATATCCCTGTCGTGTAAGGCCATTTGCAGCGACTCGTAGTTATACTTGTCATGCATATAATGAATGATATTAAGCGTGCTGATATACAGCTGCGCCAGCCAATCCAGCACTTGGTCAAATTTGCGGTAGACCTCGTCGAACTCCAGATATTCGCCGGTAATCGGCGCGAATTCCGGCGCGATTTGCAGGCCGCTTTTTTCGTCCTTGCCACCGTTGATGGCGTAGGTGAGGGCCTTGGCAAGGTTTGCCCGAGCCCCGAAAAATTGCATCTGCTTACCGATGCGCATTGCGGAAACGCAGCAGGCAATCGCATAGTCGTCGCCCCAATAGCTACGCATCAGGTCGTCGTTTTCATATTGAATCGAGCTGGTTTCAATGGACATTCTCGCGCAGAATTTTTTGAAATTTTCCGGTAAATTAACACTCCACAGCACGGTCAAATTCGGCTCGGGGGCGGGGCCCAGTGTTACCAGCGTGTGCATCATGCGATAGGAATTTTTTGTGACAAGGGTGCGGCCGTCCTCGCTCATGCCGCCGATGGCCTCCGTTACCCAGGTTGGGTCGCCGGAGAACAGGGCGTTATATTCCGGCGTGCGCAGAAAACGAACCATGCGCAGCTTCATCGCGAAATGGTCCATCAGCTCCTGAACGTCGGACTCGGTGGCGGTACCGTTTTTCAAATCGCGCTCGATATAGATATCCAAAAAACTGGCCACACGCCCAAGAGATGTTGCCGCGCCATCCTGTTGCTTGGCGGCGGCAAGATATGCGAAATATGTCCATTGAATGGCCTCTTTTGCGTTTGACGCGGGTTTTGTCACATCAAAGCCATATGACGCGGCCATTTCCGCAAGCTGCTTTAAAACACGAATCTGCTCGCTTAATTCCTCGCGCAAACCGATGTATTTTTCCTCCAGCCATGCAAGGTCTCTTTGCTGCAACTCTTCCTCTTTTACCTTGATAAGAAAATCCGTGCCGTACAAGGCCAAGCGGCGGTAGTCTCCGATGATTCTGCCCCGGCCGTATGCGTCGGGCAGGCCTGTTATGATTCCCGATGCACGCGCCTTGCGCATGTCGTCGGTGTAGGCGTCAAATACGCCGTCGTTGTGAGCCTTGCGGTGATTTGTATAGATTTCCTCAATCACCGGGTCTAAAGCGTAGCCATAGGATTCCAATGCTTTTTGGATTACGCGGATGCCGCCCTTTGGCATGATGCCACGCTTTAGAGGCTTGTCTGTCTGCACGCCCACGATTTGCTCCAGTTCCTTCTTGATATACCCGGGCCCGTGAGATGTTATGGTTGACGCTTTCTTGGTTTCAACATCCAAAATTCCCTTTTCATTTTCAATTTTTGTGAGCTTGCAGACTTCCTCCCACAGCTCGCGGGTACGGTCTGTCGCGCCCGCCAGAAAAGAATCGTCTCCATCGTATGGGCTTATATTCCGCTGGATAAAGTTGCGCACATTCACCTCGCCCGTCCACGCACCCTTGTTAAACCCTTTCCATTGCTCTTTCATACAGGTCCTCCTGTAAATCATATTTTGGAAGCATTTTACTCCAACCCTTAGAAAATGTCACGTACGCCAGTGCCAGAATCAATCTAACTAAACCTTCGTTGATTTATGATAAGTGCTATTCCTAGAATTATCATACTTAACATAGCCGGCTCCACATAAAGCCTTGCCGTGAAATTACTCCACCATATATCGTAGGCCTCCCGAATAAAAACAAATTTCAGCAACGCTTGAATAACCTGCAAAGCAAGCAATACACAAAAAGCATGTGCCATTGATTTTATGACTACTAGCTTCATGCGCTCGTCTTTTCGTGTAAAAAAAGCGATAATTATTGTTCTAATCACCAATACAACCATAAGAAGTGCAATTATAAAAAATGCAATGCCAAATACCCAAAACATACCTTACACCTCCATAATAAATAATTCTTCAACAGTAGTGTTTAAGAGCCGTGCTGTTTTCATTGCCAACTCTAATGTAGGGTTATACTTATCATTTTCAATAGCAATAATTGTTTGTCTTGAAACGCCAAGTTTCACAGCAATATCCTCTTGCCGCAAACCTTGCTGTTTGCGCAATTCTTTAATTTTATTCCTCATCTGCGTGTATCGCTCCCTCCCCCTTTAAACGTAAAACTCTCTTTACATTTTTACTTTAATATCTTCGGGGCTGAATGTCAAGAATGTTTTACATTTGGGCATAATAAAAAACCATATTTCACGTGAGTCTAATTTGGGGTGTGCGGCGGTTGGGTGTGGCACTCAGATGCGGTTGCTTCACTCTAGCTACGCCTTCACGCGGTTGGTACATCGGCGAAAATCGGCATTCGCCTAACGGCTGACGCCG
>Ga0209755_10002037_pt1 | contig 28861 bp, 37 predicted proteins | sample TergutCo191P1_FD_187301 | JGI IMG/M metagenome (GOLD analysis project Ga0209755, IMG submission 187301) | Cornitermes sp. P1 segment gut microbial communities from Petit-Saut dam, French Guiana - Co191P1 (SPAdes) (version 2) | ecosystem: Host-associated > Arthropoda: Insects > Digestive system...
GGGGGGGGTAGACATTCGCTAAATTTCGTCATCCGAGGAATGTTGGGTTTGACACTGCTGGCTGGCGGTGTATTTTTGTTTTTCAATCAATCATCAGACGTTAATGCGATTCCGACTTTCACGCAGGTATTTGCCGATGATTTTAATAGGGCGAATGGACCGGTAGGGAATGGTTGGGAGTCTACTGATGCCAGTTGGGCTATTGTCAACAACGCAGCTAGGGGACAACATTTAGCTGCTCCTCTATTGCGTCCCACTACTGAGAATATTCAAAACGGCAAAGTGACCATTGATGCTATCCAACAAACCGCAAATGCTTATTATAATTATGCGGTTGCTCGTTATGGTGACTATGGTGGTACGGTTGCTTTCTATATTGGCCTAGTCGCTCAAACTAATACGGGAGGAACTAATAGCTCTTGTGCTATTGGACGTTTTGTTGACGTTAATCAAGATGGTATTTTTCAGGTATCAGAACAAACTTATAACATTAGTACTAATTGCGCGGGTGTTTTTACTGGCGATTTTTCATTTGATTTTATTGTAGAGTCAACTTCACCTTTCGCTACCGATCTTACCCTGGAAGTTAGAGATGGTGTTGGCAATGTTCGAAGTACTGTTACCGTTACTGACACTACGCCGATGTTGCAAAATGTAGCCGGTCAGTGGGGAATTATGTCCTATGGTATCACTAACACTGATAACTTTACATTATATGATGCCGATGCCTCAGCTACTGGTACCGAGCTGTCTTTGACCAGTAGTCATGGTCAAAACGTTAAGCTGGGCACTACCATAACTTACACCCTGTCTGATGACGAAGCGCAAACGGTTACTTTATCAGACGGTGGTGCTGGCGGTACTTTTAGTACTACTAGCGTCGAATTAAATGCTGGCAATTCGTATTCCGCCACATTCACATACACGCCTAACGATCCTGGCATGGCGATGATTACTGCTACGCCGACGATTGGCAATCCGGTCGAGGCTGAGGTTTTTGTGTCGCCATTTGCATTAACCATTGGGTTTATTGGTGATTCTATTACGGCCGGTGTGGCTAATAATGGCAGCGGTAATATATCGGCCAGTCCGAACGCCACGGCGGTGACGGTGGCGGTTTTGGGCACTGGATTTTCAAATAATAATAGAGGAGTTTCGGCTACAACGACTAGTAATTGGGCAAATGATAATTATAGTGGTACGCCGATTATGACCAATGCTATTAATGCGCTTACGACGGCGGGTGTGGAGATTGTGTCGATTATGCTGGGAACTAATGACGGTTGGGTGCAGCCTGACGGTACATTTGGGGATCCGGGTACATCGCCAGCACAGTACAAAGCCAATTTGCAACAGATAATCACGACGCTGAAAGCTGCCGGTATCAAGAAAATTATCTTGAATGAGCCGCCGTTTTTGGATCGTAACACTGGTAATTATCTAAATGCTGATTTGCGGATTTCGGTATACGGGAATGTATTAGATGAGCTAGCAAATGGGCGGGATGTGTTGCGTGGTAGCACGGTGACTTATGATTTCTTTAAAAATAATACGAGCTTGATGGGTGATGGTGCGCATCCGACAACACCGGCTGGACACGAAGCGTTGGGCGAGCAGTGGGCCGGGGCGTATCAGGCGTTGCTAATGGAGCCGTATAATGATCCCGACCATGCTTTTAGCACTTCGACAGAATATACTATTGGTTCTGGCGCTAGTCTTACTCATACCTCTGCTGTTGACTTTCGCGCCTTTGCGCACTATGTCACAGTTGATGGTGTTGAACTTGGAGAAGGCGTTGATTATCTCGCGGAATCGGGCAGCACAAAGGTGGTGCTTACTTCTGGTTTTTTGGACACACTCGCTGTTGGCGATCACGCTTTGAATGTTTATTTCCTTGGTACTGGGGGAGTGGGCACGGTAAGACTTGCTGATATTTTTAAGATTACTAGTGGGGCAGAGCTCCCAGGTACCGGCGTGCACACTGTTGGCGCTGACGGCATTACCATGATTGTGCCCTATGTTGCGGCGACTATCGTGGTCGTGTTCGGTGTTACCTTGTATCTGGTTAAGCGTCGCTGCTCTTGACGCCTTCGCTGCTTCTTGGTAATATGTGGGTATTATTAGCTCAGCAAATGGCGGAGTGGCGTGCGTTTGCTTTAACCAAAGGAGTGATTTTGTGAAAGAATACGAACTGACGGCATTGATCCATCCTGACCTGGAGATGGATTTGCAACCGGCCGTAGAGAAGCTGAAGGCTTTGATCGCGGAAAATGGGGGGGAAATTACCAAAGAAACTAATGAGGGTAAGAAAAAGTTGGCCTATACTGTTAAAGGTCAGGATTTTGCCGTGTATTATTATTTTGAGATGGAGTTGCCAGCGTTGGCGCCGGCTAAGATTTCGTCTGTCCTGAATATAACCGATGAAGTTGTGAGATATTTGTTGGTTTTGAAGGACGATCGGAAGGCAAAGGCGGAGCTGAAGCAGAAGGCGAGGAAGTTGCAAGAAGAAACTAAGGAGGAGGAATAAAAAATGGCACGTGGGTTTAGCAAAGCAATCATTATGGGGAATTTGACGCGAGATCCGGAGATGCGAACAACGCCGAGTGGGGCGCAGGTTTGTGGGTTTTCGGTGGCGGTGAACAGGAACTACAAGGATAGTTCTGGGCAACAGCAAGAGACGGTGAGTTTTATTGACTGTTCGGCTTGGGGGAAGGCGGGGGAGATTATTGCGCAGTATTGCAAAAAGGGCAGCGGGATAATGGTCTCTGGGCGTTTGGACCAGAGGAGTTGGGAAGACAAAGAGGGACAGAAGCGTTCGAGGGTTGAGATTGTGGTGGAAGATTTTAACTTCCTGGGCGGCGGAGGCGGTGGCGGCGCGCGCGGTGGTGCGAACGAGGGTGATGGGAGTGGGGCCGGGGCGACTGATGCGACCGATGTGGTGCCGAATGATATTCCGGATGATCCGATTGATTTAAGTGAGATTCCGTTTTAGGAGAAAATTATGAAAAGAATGAAAAATGATCCAAATTTGTATTTTGACTATCGCGACGTGAAGACTCTGACGCGATATGTGGATGCTTATGGGCGGATTGAGCCGGTGGCAAAGACTGGTTTGTCTGCGAAACAACAGAGGCAGTTGGCGGTGGCGATAAAGCGAGCGAGGCATTTGGCGCTGATGCCGTTTGTGGCTACGGCCTAGGTTGTTTGTTATGTTTGGGCCGACGGACTTGAAGAAAAATACATTGATTACGCTGGATGGGCAGCCGTTTCGAGTGGTTGAGTATGCACAGAAAGTGATGGGGCGGGGTGGTTCGATTGTGAATGTGAAGCTGAAAAATCTGGTGACGGGGGCGGTTTTGCCGAAGACTTTTAAGGGGCAAGAGAAAATTGAACCGGCAGAGGTGGCGAGTAGAAAGGCTCAATATTTATACAATGACGGCGAGACGTTTTTCTTTATGGATCCGGGGAGTTTCGAGCAGTTTGAGCTAGGTAATGACCTAGTGGGTTCTGGGAAAGATTTTATGAAGGAGGGGGATGAGCTAGAAGTGCAATTTTATAATGGTGTGCCGATAAATTTGGTTTTGCCGAAGAACGTTTGGCTGGCGGTGACCTATACGGAAACTGCGGTGAAGGGCGATACGTCTTCGTCGGTCATGAAAGATGCGACTTTGGAGACAGGCGTTGTCGTAAAGGTGCCGGCGTTTATAAAGACGGGTGACGTAGTGAATGTCGATACGGAGACGTATGCTTACCGGGAAAGACAAAAGTAGCCAGCGCAAAACTTTGGTGATAGTGGGGCCGACGGGGAGTGGAAAGACGGGCGTGGCGATAGATATTGCCTTGAAGCTTGGTGGCGAAGTGATATCGGCGGATTCGCGAGCGATTTATAGGGGGATGGATATAGGTACGGCGAAGCCAACTGTTGGGGAAATGAGGGGGGTGAAGCATTTTGGGCTTGATTTGGTGGACCCAGGCGAGCGTTTTACGGTAGTTGACTTTAAAGAATATTGCAACAAGGCGCTGGCGGACATAAGGGCGCGGGGAAAATTGCCGATAATTGCTGGCGGGACGGGGCTTTATGTGGATGCGGTGATTTTTGATTATCAATTTGACGATATTGTACAAAAAAGTTGTTCAGACAGGACAGAGATGAGTTCGGATTTTGTGGTTATTGGCGTCAAGTGGGAACGAGACGAGTTGAGGGAAAGATTGGCGGCAAGGGCGGACAAAATATTTGCTCAAAAAATCGTTCAGGAAACAGAGCGATTGGTGCGAAAATACGGGTGGGGTAGCCAGGCGATGAAGTCCAATATTTATCCGATTGTTTGGAGAATGATAAATGGTGAGATTTCGGAAGAGGAAGCAAAGAGGTTGTGCGCGCTGGCTGATTGGCACTTGGCTAAACGGCAGCTGACGTGGCTCAAACGGAATAAAAAAATTGTTTGGCTGAGACTGGACGAAATAGAGAATTACGTATATAATTTTTATTAAATGAGTAAAGAAAGCCCGCGACCGTTAGAAAAATTGTTTGGGTCGAAGACCAGGGCTAAGCTATTGGCGCTATTTTTTGAAAATCCGGAAAAATCTTATTACGTAAGAGAAATTACTAGGGTGATTGGGGAACAGATAAATTCCGTGAGGAGGGAGTTGACTAATTTGAGCGCGTTGGGCTTAGTGAAGATTGAGACCTATGAAAATAAAGTTTATTACTCAGCGAATAGCAAGCATCCATTTGCGCGCCCGATGGTAGAAATATTTTCTAAAAAAATTAATACAGTCGTAGACATGGATGTGCCGAGAACTGGCTGGGATGAGTACATGCGACCGGTGAAAAATGTAGTTAAGGCTTTGGTGGTGACAAATCGCTTGCCGGGGCAAGAGGGGGTTGATTTGTTGATTATAGGCGACGACCGAGCGAGGAAATTGACACGCTGGGCAGAGGTGGTGGAGAAAAAGCAGGGTAAGCCGCTAAATTACGTGATTCTTTCGAGAGAAGATTATTTGTACAGGAAAAGTTTGAAGGATAGATTTGTCGCAGATATATTTTCGCTCGATATAATAACCAAGATTGATCCAGAAAAAATTTTATAAAAGGGAGGAACTATGTTTGAAATAGAATTAAAAAATCCAGACGAAATGAGTATAAAACTCAAGGATAGAACAATAAATATCAATGTCGCACAATCTATGATTGCGGCCGGTTTGGCAGTGGGGACGATAAAGGGGGCTGGAGAGTTTGAGATTGGTTTGGTGACGATTGAAGGTAAAGCTACAAGTGTGGGTGGCGTGATGTATAGAATTGAGATTGGGGATGTGGCTATTGGTGTGGTGGGCAGTGAAGTGAAGAATGAAGATTTGGATGAGCTGGGGCCGATTGATATTTTGGGGACTAGCGTGGTTGCTGTGGTTGGGGTGGTGGGTCCTAAGATTGTAGTACCGATGGGGAATATGGATTTTGCCGAACTGAAGGCTAGCGTGAAAGTAGAGAAATCTTTGAAGGTGAAGAGTGCGGCAACTTTGCCAGCAATAATGGAAATATATAAACTGGATTGAACGGCTCCAAGGAAGGGTTGATTTTGTACCCCACATGGGTTATAATTGGCAGAGTTTTAGCAAAATAATATAGAGAAACAATAAGATGGCAGTATGCGAAATTACCGGTAAGAGCAAGATGTATGGTCATAATGTGAGTTTTTCACAGAAGAAGACGCGCAAAGTGTTTAAGCCGAATATACAAAAACGGACCCTAGAGATAGATGGCAAGAAAGTACGGACAAACGTATCGACTTCGGCACTGAGAACGTTGCGCAAAAAGGGCGCGCTGAAGAAGGCCGCTTGATAAAGAAATAAGGTCGGGGGTCTTACTTTTATGTTCGCTTCGTCGTAAAATAGCAGTATGGATTTTGATTTTTCCCATCTATTGATAGTGTTGCTAGTGATATTGATTTCCATGGTATTGCATGAGCTGATGCATGGTGCGGTGGCTTTCTGGCTGGGCGATGATACGGCGAAAGACGAGGGGAGGTTGACGTTGAACCCTATTAAACACCTGGATCCGTTTATGTCGATATTGTTGCCGATGATCTTGGCGATTAGCGGTGGACCGATATTTGGTGGAGCAAAACCGGTACCCATAAACACACGCAGCTTGCGGTTTGGCGAATGGGGGTTTGCATTGGTGGCTATTGCGGGACCAATGACTAATCTGTTACTTGCATTTGTTGGTTTTGTGGTGGGGCATGTGACGGGGGTAATTTATGTGGACATGGGATTTTGGACAGATTTTATGACGACTTTCGTATTGGTGAATTTGGGTTTTTGTATTTTTAACTTGATACCGATACCGCCTTTGGACGGTAGCAGGGTGCTATACGCAATAATGCCGGATTTTGCGCGGAGGATTATGGAGGAAATGGAGAGGTGGGGGATAATGATAGTGCTTATATTGGTGATGGTGTTTGGTAAGGTACTAGGTGGTTTCATGATGGGTGCAATGAGCTGGATCCTAAATGCTTTTGAATGGATAGTGTGGTAAAATAAAAGTAAGCCCTGAGTGGTTGTATATGATTTTTCCTGAATAATCATGTTTTATGGGAGTTCGTGGCTTGTCTCCGTGGAGGCAAAAGCATAAGAACGTACCCACCTTGGCTAAACCAAGGAAAAACAAGCAATCGCGAGGGGCTACTCAGATCGGACTTTTCTTTGGAAAGAAAAGTCCGGCAAAAGAAACTGGTATTAGAACTGCCCGAAGAGCAAGGCCTTCGGGCAGTTTTTGATTGTGATTGTGGTAAAATGAAGGTAATGAAGCAGAGAATACGGGTGGTGGGGATTGTTAGGAAGGGGGAGGAGGTGTTGTTGTTGAAGCGGGCTGGAGGGAGGGCAGAAGTAGTCGCTGGGTACGAATTGCCAACTGGAAAGATCCATTTTGGAGAACAGCCGGAAGAGGCGATGGCTAGAATTATATATGACTATTTGGGCAACAGGACAGAGCTAGTGGAGCTGTTGGATGCTGTGACTTTTGTTGATCTGAACGGGGCGAGCGAGCTGGCTAATTTGTATATAGTGTACAAGGTGGGCTTCGAAGGTGATTCTGTAAAAATTACAACAGAGAGATATAATGCTTACAAGTGGGCGACGGACGAGGAGATTGGTTCTGTCCAGCTGGACGAGGCTTCGTTGTCGGTGCTGGAGATTGTGAGAGAACGGCAGAAAAAGGCGGTGAAGGGTGTAGGTTATAGAAGGGAGGTAGATGCAGCTACGGTTTTTGTGGACGGGGGCAGTCGGGGAAATCCGGGCCCGTCTGGGGTTGGGTATTATATTGTGGCGGCAAATGGAACAGTTTTGAAGAGGGGCGGCGAGTTTTTGGGATTTTCGACCAGCCGACTGGCGGAATATTATGGGCTGAAGGAGGGGATAGAGTAGGCGATAGAGTTGGGGTTAAAGTCGGTGCACTTTGTGAGCGATAGCTTGATGTTGGTTAACCAAATGAATGGAGTATATGCAGTAAAAAATCGTGATTTGTCGTTGGTTTATGGGGATATTTGGGAATTATTGGGCAAACTAGATTCGTATAGCTTTGAGCATGTGCCGAGGGCGCAAAATGCAAAAGCAGACAAAGAGGTGAACCGAGTGATAGACGAGTATTTGAAAAGAGAATAGATTGGTGTTACAATAGGTGTGGCTCGAACAGATGACCGCTGGCAAATGATGCGAGAGGAAAGTCCGGGCAGCGCAGGAAAAGATAGTCGCTAACGGCGACCGCCCGTAAGGGTAGGGAAAGTGCCACAGAAACGATACCGCCGAAAGGTAAGGGTGAAATGAGTAGTGTAAGAGACTACAGCCTGGCGTGGTGACGCGTCAGGGAGGTAAACCCTATCTGCTGCAAGGAGACCTAGATACAGTGTTCCGCTGATGGTCGCTCACCGCTAGAAGTACGAAGCAATTTGTACTCTAGATAGATGGTTGTCGGCTGTTTTATACAGTTACAGAACCCGGCTTATGGACGAGCTAACAAAAATACCCCTAGGGGTATTTTTGTTAAAAGTGTGTGTATTTGATTTGCTTGACGATTTCGGCGAAAGCTGCAGGTTCGTTGACGGCTAGATCGGCTAGGACTTTGCGGTCGAGCTCGATGTTGCTTTTTTTCATGCCGTTTATGAGTTGACTGTAGCTGATGCCGTTTTCGCGTGCGGCGTTGTTGATGCGCGTGATCCAGAGGGATCGGAAGTCGCGCTTGCGGTTGCGGCGGTCGCGATAGGCGTAACGCAAGGACTTGATGACGCCTTGTTTGGCCAGGCGATAACTGCGGGTGCGGTAGTGCTGCATGCCTTTGGCGCTTTTCAAGATCTTTTTGTGTTTTTGGCGGGCAGGGACGCTTCTTTTGATTCTCATGACTAGACTCCCAATGCTTTCTTAATGTTTTTGGCGTTTGTACCTTTGACAAACGCAGAGGTTTTGATGTTGCGTTTGCGAGACTTGGATTTTTTGGCAAGGATATGACTACCGAAAGCGCGTTCGCGAACGAGCTTGCCGCTGCCGGTGATCTTGATACGCTTGGCGATACCTTTGTGAGTTTTGAGTTTTGGCATAGATGAACCTTTCCTACTTTAGTTAATATATATGACACTTTGAGGTGTAGGGAACCACTTCAGTGCATTGATGCTACTTGCGTCTTACGGAGAAGGACAAGTTGCGTCCGCTCATTTGAGGTTTGCTTTCGACGATAGTGTCGGGTCCGAGTAGGCCGATAATTTTGTTAGCCAGCTCTTCGCCGATTTCCTTGTGGGCCATTTCGCGTCCATGGAAAACGATCATGATTTTTACGCGGTCGCCATCGTCTAAGAATTCTTTGACTTTGCGGATTTTAATATTGAGGTCGTTTTCCCCAATTTTCAAACCAAGTCGGATTTGTCTTAGGCTCGCACTTTTGGATTTTTTCTTGGTGCGGCTCTGTTCTTTCATCTTTTGGTACTGATATTTGCCCCAATCGATGATTTTGACAACGGGCGGGTCGGCATTCGCAGAGATTTCTACGAGGTCAACTCCGGCGTCGCGCGCCATAAGCTGGGCGTCACGACTGGACATGATGCCCAGTTGCTCTCCGTTAGTGCTAATTACGCGGACTTTCGGGTAACGAATGTCTCCGTTTATGCGAATGCGTGCATTGTTACTAATGGCGGTCTGATCCTTTCGACTTGTTCACAAAGTGTATTTTAGCAGATTCTATGGATTCTGACAAGGTTTGCGCGTTATTTTTTGCGATAATGGAGAGCTTCTGAAAGATGAACGTCGGTGATTTTAGGGGCAGATTCGAGATCGGCAATGGTGCCGGCTACTTTGATGACCTTGAAGTAGGAACGGGCGGATAGATTGAGGGATTTGGAGGCATGCGCCAATAATTTTTTGGCGGCGGACGAAAGATGGAGTTGTTTGCTGACTTGGCTTGAGGAAAGGGAAGAGTTGTAAAAGTCGGACTTTTGGTAGCGTTTGCGTTGGTTTTCGGTCGCTACGGCTATTTCGGACTTTGCTGCGTCGTGCTCTGTGGAGGTGCTTGATGCGGGCTTGAGGAGGTCGGAGTTATCGACTTTGGAGACATCGATATTCAAGTCTATGCGGTCGATGAGTGGACCAGAAAGCTTTTTGGCGTAGGATGTAAGTTGGTTGGGGGCACAAGTGCATTCGTGGTCAGGAGAACCAGCAAAACCGCAAGGGCAGGGGTTCATGGTGGCGATAAGCATAAAGTCGGCGGGATAGGTGGCCTTTTGGCCAACACGAGATATGGAGATTTGCTTGTCTTCTAGTGGTTGGCGGAGAGCTTCGAGGATGCCACGGGGGTATTCGGGTAGTTCGTCTAGAAAGAGGACGCCAAAGTGGGCGAGGGAGATTTCGCCGGGGGAAGCGAGTGGTCCACCGCCGATGAGTGAGATAGGCGAGGCGGTGTGGTGGGGATTGCGAAAAGGACGGTCGTGGACTATGTCTTGCGTGATGCCGCCTAGAGAGTGGATTTTGGTGATGGCGATTTTTTCGTCGCTAGATGGGCTAGGGAGGAGGCTGAGGGCAGCACGCGCAAGCATGGTTTTGCCGGCTCCAGGTGGGCCAGAGATAAGAATATTGTGGCGACCGGCGATGGCGATGACCATGGCGCGTTTGGCTTGTTGTTGGCCGCGGATATGGTCGAGTATAGTGGGGATGGAATCTGTTTTGGTGTTTTTTACAACGATGCTGGGTGTGGTTATTATGGCTTCGCCTTTGAGATGGAGGAAAAGTGATTTGAGATCGGTTACGCCAACGAGATTAACGCCAGAAACTAGAGAGGCTTGCGGCAGGTTGGCTTGTGGTAGGTAGACTTCTGTAATGCCGGTGTGCTTGGCAGCTTCGACGATATTGATGATGCCGCGAACAGGGCGGAGTTTTCCCGTGAGAGAAAGTTCGCCAACGAATAGTTTTTCGTCGATGTCGATCTGTAGAAGTTGGTTGGATAGGACCATAACCACGAGGGCGATAGGAAGATCAAGGTAGGCGCCATCTTTGTGAAGTTCGGCGGGAGCTAGATTGATGGTAACTTTTTTGTCGGGAAAGCTAAACATGGAATTGAGGAGGGCAGAGCGGACGCGGTCTTTGGATTCCTCGATGGTTTTGTTGGCCATACCGACGATATTGAAGGCGGGTAGTCCGCGGTTAGCGTCGCCTTCGACTTCTATGAGGTGTCCTTTGTAGCCTTGAGGTAGGGCAGAGAAAGCTTTTGCTATCATAGTGCATAGTATACGATAAGAGGGATTGCATTGGAAGCATGAGTATGATACAATAGTAATATTGGGGCTGACAAAGCTTAGACGGATCATTAATATATTTCAGGCGAGTCGAGTTATACCGTAAGTATAGAATTAACTGCAGACAAAACTGCTAGTAAGCGTGTGATTTATTCGCCCGCTTACGCAATGGCCTAACATTTTAGGTCTGCTTCTTGCATGAGACATCATAGTGCAAAGAAGTATCATATTGTGGTGTTAAGGTTTGCCAGCTGAACTCTGGCTACTCGAAAATTTGCGTCATGGTCTGGTGGAGTTTTGTTCATTCCAGCTCCACTTATGTGCCAAGATTAAAAGAATGGACTATGCTCGTAGAATGGAATATTAGAGATGGTTTGGACCCGGAGGCAGTATCCGGCAGCTCCACCACATCGGACGAAGGTCTTTTAAGTTAAGAATTAAACAAGTTTAATTCTTAACTTTTATGACACTTCGTCCTCTTTTTACCCCAATCCTAAGGATTGGGGGCCCCTTTTTGGCGGTTCTATGACAAAGTGAAGGACCGGCAACTGCGAGGAAAGCCGGTCCTTCTGTGTAGAGTGTGGAGTTTTTTGGACTTTTTGTTTTTGGCTTTTGAGTAATTTTTGTATTCAAAAGCTACCCCTATAGTAAGCCGTCTAAATGCTTGTGTCAATAGGTTTTAGTGATCAATTTGTGAAAGTTTTCCACAGGCGGTTGATTACGTTCTAGCTCAGGATTGTTGTTTGCGGATATTGGATGATTGGCGAGAGTTGTGGCTGTTGCTGGAAAAGTTAGAAACTACGGTAAATTTCGTTGAGGGTTTTGCTTGTGGACTTTAAGTTGCAATTTCGTTGATACGAAAAAGAATGTGTGCGGCGGCGTTTGTGGACGAGAATGCTTTCGAGAAGGATTTTGGGAATTGATTTGCAAAATTTGTGTTGTGTTCGTAAAAAATCTTGATGTGTCCGTAGGCAAAATTGCGTTGACGGGTCATGATTGCAATGACGATCGTGCGAAAATTTTGCGAAAGATATTTGCCTGACAAATTGGCTCGAAAATGGATTTTTAGAATAAATTTGATCGACTTGCGTTCGGCGGACGATGAATGATTTGTGCGATTGACTTTTAGCTATTTGTTCGTATTATAGGAACGCAGATGAAATGGTCGTGAAAGATGGACATTAGCCGGATATTAGTCGCATTGAGTTGGGCTCGAAAATACCAAAAGTTGCAAGCGGAGCAAAGCAATAGAATGGTGTGGGGCGACAGAAAATTGTTGGTTGATTTTGTCGTGGGGCCAATTGGTGGATGGCTTCATACTTTAGCGCTCGCATAGGCAGACTGACAGTTGGAAATTTGTGCGAGAAAATCGAGGCAGTGGGAAGAAACTGTTCGATGGCTAAAGAGGCGAGAGTCGGGAAGAGTAAAAGAGGGCAAAAGAGAAGCGAAAAGCGAAGGAAAATACTGTTGTAAAAACCACAATATGGAAAAACTGTTGTATTTTTTACAATCGAGTTAAAATTACAATTCTTCTCTTATGATCAGCGGTGCATTGTGAAAAATACATAAAAATGAACAAGAATATTATTGACTTTTTTGCTTATGTTTGCTATGATGAGATCGTGCTTCAATAAAAACAAAAACGCACAAAAATAGGGAGAAAGTTTGGCGAAGGGAAAGGTTATTTCTAGCCATAAATTACAAACAGAAATAACCAGAGCTCCGCCAAAGAATGGCCGAGAGGCCACGAGCGTAGAGCGCGTAAGGATCAATTGTCGTTCGCACCTTATATACCCAAAAATAACGACAGGGAAACTTATAAGGATTTGCCCCACTAAATGTGGAGCGGTCAAAGTCTCGAGAGCGGGAATAAAAGTTGCGGTTATAAGTAGTTTACAATTGGCCGGATAACTTACCCGCTCAAGAGCCAAGTCTTGTAGGGAGAACAGCCAGCAGAGAGAGTAGCAGAGCGTCGGTATTTGTGTTAGAATTTGCTTATGACTAGAGTTGACAGAGCTTTTGTTGTGATGGGTTTGCTGGCGATGGTTTTCCTGGTGACTATGGTAAACCTAACGACCCCGTCGGGCATTGGTCCGTTAGGGGTTTTGGTTTTTTTTACATTAGTATATCTAGTCTGTCTGAGTGTGATGGTTGTTTTGAGTAGGGCGTTTTTTGCTTTGAGGGACAAATTGCAAAAGAGCAGAGTGCATGTAGGTGCAAAAAAGAGCTACTATTATGGGTCTGTTTTGGCATTTGTGCCGATGATATTGATATTTATGAGGTCGTTTGGCGAATTGAACTTGCTAGAGGTGGCTCTGGCGGTGCTTTTTGCGGTGCTGGGGTGTTTTTATATATCTAAAAGGGCATAAGCGTGATACAATTGAGGCATGGAAAATGAAGGAGGAACCAAAGAGGTTGTGGTCGGAGCACCAGAAAGTGCAGGCGAGGTTGCTTTTGGTGTAGCAGAGACGGAGCTGACGAGCGAAAAGAACGAAAGACTGATTGTTCCGACTAACGAAAAGGTATCCACGGTCTTGCCACCGCCGGTTTTGGCGATGAGCGATACAGACGATGACGGTACCCAGGATGATGAAGCGCCGGAAGTGGACAAAGATGCGGAACGAATGCCGAAAGAATATGCGAAGCATCTAGTGGAAATTATGCGGAAGTATAAGAAAGAACCCAACAAATTGCAACGCTCGGTTACGAACTTGAAGTGGGATTATATGAGTAAGGCGTTTGGCCGTAAATTGGGAGACGGGCTAGATGGAAGGACTAAAAGTTAGGAAGTTAAGCGAGGACAGATGATCATGGATGGGCTAGTTTCTGGTGTTGTGATAATTACAGTAACAGTGGTAGTGTTGGTGATTATTTGGCAGATTGTCATAAAAGCTGGAAGGGAGCGGAAGGATTACGAGCGTGGTTTGAAGATGGTGCCGATGTTGATTCATCTGCCTCCGAGTACGGACGATATTGAGGTTGGCGGTAGGGATGAGCGTGATGTGACAAACGAGGCTATATCGGAGGCTCAGGTGATGTATAGTATTATTGCTTCGACGGCGGTGAAGGGTTTTAAGAGTAAGGTTTATGGTCAGAGACACATGAGTTTTGAGATTGTAGCGCATGATGGGTTCGTGAAGTATTATGCGGCTGTGCCGGCAGTGCTGACAGAAACGATAAAACAGGCGATTGCGGCGGCTTATCCTACGGCTAGATTAGAGGAGGTGGAAGACCCAAATTTCTTTAGCGAGGAAGGGGAAATTGACGGTACGGTTGGCGGTGAGCTGGTTTTGAAGGAGGATTATTGGTATCCGATTGCGACTTATGAGGAGTCGAAACGAGATGCAAGCTTGGCGCTGCTGAATGCTATGTCGGTGGCAAAAAAGGGGGATGGGATTGCTTTGCAAATATTGTTTCGTCCGGCGGATGCGGGATGGACAAAAAAATCGCTTGATCGAGTACAAAGTATGCGGGATGGGAAAAAATCGCGCAGGTACTCGAATAATTTATTGGAGCGGGCGATAACGGGCGTTGGATATTTTGCAGTAGATTTGGCGGAGGCGTTGTGGAAGCCGCCAGAAGAGCGCGAAAGAGCGAAGTCGGAAGAAAAGGTTTTGACTAATTTGGAGCAAGAAGAGATCCAAAAGATTGAGGAGAAAACTAAATATCCGGCTTTTGAGACATTGGTGCGGGTGATGGCGAGTTCGTCTACTAGGGCACGGTCTGAAGTGCTTTTGGGGGGCATTGTGGCGATATTTTCGCAGTTTGATTCACCGAATAATAATGGTTTTAAGTATGATGCGCTGAAAGATGTTGAAGGTTTGACTAGAGACTATATATTAAGGATGTTTCCGCAGGAAAGTAACGGTAATATTTTAAATAGTGTAGAGATGGCGACTTTGTTCCATCTGCCAAGCCAGAATGCGATTCCGACGAGTCAGGTAGAGAGGCAGTTGACGAAGCAGGTAGATGGTCCGGCTAAGTTGTCGGAGGAGGGTATATTGTTGGGCGTGAATGAGTTTCGTGGCGAGCAAAAACAGATACGTTTGAGCGAGAATGATAGGCGTCGTCATACTTATGTAATTGGCGCGACAGGTATGGGCAAATCGGTGCTACTGACGAATATTGCGTACCAGGACATGATGGATGGAAGGGGATTTGCGTTTATTGATCCACACGGCGATGCGGTGGAACTGTTGATGAGTAAGGTGCCGCCGGAGCGGATAGACGATGTGGTTTACTTTGATCCTGGAGACACGGAAAATCCGATCGGGATGAATATGTTTGAGTTTGCGGATCCGGATCAGAAGGATTTTATTGTGCAGGAAGGAATAAATATGCTGCAAAGTCTGTATGATCCAGGTAATCAGGGGATTTTTGGGCCAAGGGCGCATCATATGTTTAGAAATGCAGCGCTGCTTTTGATGAGTGATCCGGAGAGTGGGACGTTTATAGATGTTCCGAGATGTTTTATTGATCCTGAGTTTGTGAAGTCGAAGTTGAAGTACGTGACGGATAAGATGGTGTATGATTATTGGACGAAGGAGTTTCCGGCGAGTCAGCGGAGTAACGAGGCGGGTGAAGTGATAACTTGGTTTGTGAGCAAGTGGGGGCCGTTCTTGAGTAATCAGATGATGAGGAATATTCTCGGTCAGCGCAAGAGCGGGTTCAACATTCGAGACGTGATGGATGAGAAGAAGATATTGTTGGTGAACTTGTCCAAGGGCAAGATGGGGGAGTTGAATTCGAAACTTCTTGGCATGATGTTCGTAATGAAGTTTCAGACTGCGGCGATGAGTCGAGCAAATGTTCCGGAGGAAGAGCGGAAAGATTTTTGTTTGTTTGTGGATGAGTTTCAGAATTTTTCGACGGAAAGTTTTGAGACTATTTTGTCTGAAGCTCGAAAGTATCGTTTGAATTTGCTGCTGGCGAATCAATTTATGACGCAACTGACAGATAAAATACGTGAGGGCGTACTGGGGAATGTGGGGACTATTATGGCGGGGCGGTTGGGCGTGACAGATGCAGAGTTGATGGAAAAGGCATTTGCGCCGGTGTTTAGTGCTGAAGATATTCATAAACTGGCTAATTATAGTGCGATTGCTACGGTAATGATGTTTGGGGTACCCAGTGCGCCGTTTACGATGAAGTTGTTGCCACCAATGGGCGAGAGCAACTCGGATCTATTAAAGACTTTGAGGGCGTATTCGGCTACTAGGTATGGGAGGACGAGGGGAGAGGTGGATCGCGAAATAACTGCTCGTTTGGCAACGAACGACTCGGTGGAGCGCCCTGTGTCGTCACCGGATGCTGGTGCACCGGTGTCTAAACCGCCCGCGACTATGGCGCAGAGGAGTTTTTTGGATAGTTGGTTGGAAAAGAAGGCAAAGCTAGAGGAAGAGCGCAAGCAAGTTGTGGGGGAAGCGGGGGTTGGCGCGGACGAGGCTGGGGAGGTTACTAGGGAGGACGTCGCAAAGGGCGGGGGTGATTTTGAGTCTGGCGTGAAGATCGTGCGCGATAGACGGCAATCCGCAGCCAAGAAAATCGCCTTGGCTGAAAGTGCGAAAAAGCAAAGTGAACCCGAAGAGATGGTGGTAAAACTGAGGTAGCGGGGTGGTTTGCATAGTCTGCGAAAATGGAGTATACTAGTGGGGTATAAACTCAAAGTTGAGGTGATTATTTATGTCTGAGGACAAGAAGGCCAAGAAGCCAGGGGGTTATGATGCGTCCGAAATTCAGGTGCTAGAAGGACTTGAACCGGTACGAAAACGTCCGGGGATGTATATCGGCTCGACTGGGTTTGATGGGCTACATCATCTTCTGAAGGAAATTGCAGACAATGCGATTGACGAGGCGATTGCGGGGTACGGAACTAGGGTGGATGTGACGTTGCTGGCTGACGGAGGGGCTAGGGTGGTGGATGATGGGCGCGGTATTCCGGTGGAGGTGCACCCGAAGACCGGCAAATCGACGCTTGAGACAGTATTGACGGTTTTGCACGCGGGAGGAAAGTTTGGCGGCAGCGGGGGATATAAAGTTTCGTCGGGCTTGCATGGTGTGGGGTCTTCGGTGGCGAACGCTTTGTCAACGAAAATGATTGCGGAGGTTTCTAGGGAGGGCAGGGTGCACCGTATAGAGTTTGAGAGGGGTAAGCCGACGGGAGATTTGAGGGCGCTTGGAGAGACGGACGGCACGGGAACGACCATTACTTTTTATCCGGATCCGGATATTTTTAAAGAGACGGTGGAGTTTGACTATGGTTGGGTGGTGAATTATTTGCGGCATCAGGCGTATTTGACCAAAGGTGTTTTGACGACAGTACATGATGAGCGGACTGGTAAGCGAGATGCGTTTTACTTCGAGGGTGGGATAAAGAGCTACGTGAAGAGGCTGAATGTGGGCAAGGAAGTACTGACGGATGACATGTTTTATGTTGAAAAAGAAGTCGTGGACAGCGTGGTGGAGATCGCGGTGCAATACAATGATACTTTTGCCGAAACGCTGAGGCCGTTCGCCAACAATGTTTTGACGCCGGATGGGGGGATGCATGTGGTAGGTTTTCGGACGGCGCTGAATCGCGTGGTGAATGATTATGCTAGGAAAAATGGGCTACTGAAGGAAAAGGAAGACAATTTGACGGGGGACGACATAAAGGAAGGTCTGACGGCGGTGATTTTGGTGAAGTTGCCTGATCCGCAATTTGAGGGGCAGACAAAGAATAAGCTGGGCAATCCAGAGGTACGTGGCTACGTCGACAAAGTGATGAGCGAATATTTTGCGTATTATTTGGAAGAGAACCCAAATGTGGCGAAAAAGATTGTGGGCAAGGCGACTTTGGCGGCACGGGCGCGAAAAGCAGCGCGAGCGGCACGAGACAATGTGATCCGCAAGGGGGCGTTTGAGGGGCTGAATTTGCCGAGCAAATTGTCGGACTGCTCATCGCGGGATCGGGCAGAGTGCGAATTGTTTATTGTGGAGGGTAAATCGGCAGCGGGTTCAGCGAAAGAGGGGCGCGATAGCAAGATTCAAGCGATTTTGCCTTTGCGCGGCAAGGTGCTAAATACGGAGCGGGCGCGTTTGGACAAAATGTTTGCGAATGCAGAATTGGTGTCGCTGATCAAGGCGATGGGCGTAGGGATTGGTGAGCAATTTGATATTAATGGTTTGCGTTATCATAAAATTGTGTTTATGACAGATGCGGATGTGGACGGCGCGCATATCTCGACGCTACTAATGACATTTTTCTTCCGCTATATGCCAGAAGTGATCAAGGGCGGGCATGTGTATTTGGCGAAGCCGCCACTGTTTGGTCTGATCAAAGGTACGGGCAGTGCTCGAAAGATTGATTATATATATGATGAGGCGGCGCTAGAAAAGGCTTTGACGAAGAAGGTCGAGGAACGGCGGAAGGCTGGCACAAGGGTAGATGAAGGTTCGGAAAGGTTTAAACAAGCGGGGTACACGGCGCAGCAAAGGTTTAAGGGATTGGGCGAAATGGATGCCGCGCAGTTGTGGGAGACGACGATGAATCCGAAGAATAGGACTTTGGTGCGGGTGAATATAGAGGATGCCGAGAAGGCGGATGCGATATTTACGAAACTGATGGGCGATGAGGTGGAGATGCGCAAGAATTTCATACAGTCGAGGGCGACAACTGTTAATCTGGATGATCTGGATTTCTAAGGAGGAATATGGCAGATATTGATAAGAAAAAATTGAACAACGAAGACAGGTCGGACGACAGCGTAGTTGGTGGGGTGCCGGATGCGACTGACGACAAGGGTTTGGATGAGCTGACAGACGGTGTTGTAGAAAATACAAATACAGAGGTGACTGCGGGGGTAGAAGAGCAGACGGTCGAAAATGTGATGGAAGATTCGTTCCTGAGGTATTCGATGTCGGTGATCATTGATCGGGCATTGCCAGACGTGCGCGACGGATTGAAGCCGGTGCATCGGCGGATTTTATATGCCATGGAGAGGAACGGATGGAAGCCACCGCATGCGACAGTGAAATCGGCGCGTATTATAGGTGACGTGATGGGCAAATATCACCCGCATGGTGACTCTTCTATCTACGATGCGATGGTAAACTTGGCGCAGCCTTGGAAGATGCGCTACAAATTGGTTGAGGGGCAGGGTAACTTTGGCTCGATGGACGGCGATGAGGCGGCGGCTTCACGTTACACCGAGGCGCGGATGGACAAGATAGGTGGGGAGCTTTTGGCGGACATAGAGAAAGAAACGGTGGATTTTCGGGATAATTTTGACGGAAGCGAGCGAGAGCCGGTGGTGTTGCCAGCGGCGGTACCGAACATTTTGTTGAACGGCCAGATGGGGATTGCGGTGGGTATGGCGACGAATATTCCGCCACATAACCTTTCTGAAGTGGTGGATGCGACGGTAGCGCAGATTGATAATCCAGACATTACGCTGGATGAGCTGATGAAGCATGTGAAGGGGCCGGATTTTCCGACTGGTGCGGAGGTGTATGGTGGCGCGCCGATGAAGCAGGCTTATGCTATGGGGCGCGGCTCGGTAGCTATCCGTGCGGTGACGGACATTGAGGAGCGCAAAAATGGGCGATATAGTATTGTGGTTTCTGAAGTGCCGTATGGGATGAGTAAGGAGACGTTCGTGGAGAAAGTGCGCGAGTTGGTGCTCTCTAGGAAACTGGACCACATTGCGGATGTGCGAGACGAAAGTGCGCGTGGGAAAATACGCATGGTGGTGGAGCTAAAGAAAGGGGCATTTCCGAAGAAAACTTTGAATCAGTTGTACAAATTGACGGGTCTGCAGACCTCTTTCCACTATAACGTTTTGGCCCTGGTGGATGGTATTCAGCCGAAGGTGATGGGGCTGAAAGAGATTTTGGCGGAATTTATCAAACATCGGCAGAAAGTGATTCGGCGGCGTACGGAGTTTGAGCTGCGCAAGGCGCAGGAACGGGCGCATATTTTGGAGGGGCTGAAGATTGCGCTAGACCATATAGACGAAGTGATAAAGACAATTCGCGAGAGTTATGATGATGCTGACAAGAGGTTGATGGAGCGTTTTGGGCTGAGCGAAGTGCAGGCGGCGGCGATTTTGGCGATGCAGCTGCGTCGGCTGCAGGGGCTGGAGCGTGAAAAGATTGAAAACGAGCTGGAAGAACTGCGTAAACTGATCAAGAAGTTGGAGGCGATACTCGCGGACGAGAAGGAGGTTCTGCGGGTAGTGAAAGAAGCACTGCTAGCTATGAAAGAGAAATACGGTGATGCGCGTAGGAGCAAGATTTTCAAGCACGAGCTAGGTAAGTTTGCGGACGAAGATTTGATTCCGGACGAAGAAAGCGTAGTGCTGCTGACGGCTGAGAACTACGTGAAGCGGGTGTCGCAAAACGATTTTAGGCGGCAAAACCGCGGCGGCAAGGGCAAAAAAGGCATGACGACGAAGGAAGAAGATGTGATAGACACCATCATTACGATAAATTCGCATGATTACTTGTTGTTCTTCACCAGCCAAGGGCGGATTTTTAGAGTGAAAGCTTATGAGGTGCCGCAGGCGTCTTTGGCGGCCAAGGGCACGGCGGCAGTGAATTTGCTGAATTTGCATCCGGAGGAGAAGGTGACGGCGATCATCAAGCAAAATGGCAATACGGGCGAAAACGACTATTTGTTTATGGCGACGACGAAGGGCACTATCAAGAAAACACCGATGAAAGATTATACGAATATTCGCACCAATGGGCTGATAACCATTAAGCTGGACGGCAAGGATGAGCTGCGCTGGGTAAAGAGTACGACCGGGGACAACGATGTGATTATTTCGACTTCTGCTGGGCAGGCGGTGAGGTTTAACGAAAAGGACGTGCGGCCGATGGGGAGATCGGCGAGAGGGGTGCGCGGAGTGCGGTTGCGTCCGAACGATACTATAGTGGGCATGGACATCGTGAGTGACCCCAAGGATCAGAAGTTGATTGCGGTGTCTGCGAACGGATATGGCAAGACTACAGCGGTGACTAATTTTCCGACGCATAAGCGAGGTGGAGTGGGGATCAAGGTGGCGGCAGTGACGGCCAAGACGGGGCCGATTGTGGCGGTGCATACGCTGGACAAGCAAGCCAAAGAGATCATCGTGATGTCGACGAGAGGGCAGGCGATACGAGTGGCGGCGAAAGAATTTCCGGTGCTGGGCAGGGCGACGCAAGGGGTGAGGATTATGCGGATGAACGAGAGCGATACGGTGGCCTCTATCGGGATTGTGCCCGTGCCACCCGAAGAAGAAGTTTGAGCAGTGTGGTAATATAGGCATAGTATGGAAGGTTTAGGTGGAATCGTGGCGTTTGGCGGGGGGTGGATGGTGTCGCAGCTGATAAAGATATTTGTGGAATGGAAGGGGGCGGGGAAGTTGGACGGGAAGGACGTTTTGGCGCTGTCTATGAAGAGCCGCAGCGGAGGGATGCCGAGTGGGCATACGGCGAGTTTTGTGGCGCTGGCGATGTATTTGGGGTTTTTTGAGGGATTTGATTCGGGGATTTTTGCTTTGGCCGTGGGCGTGACGGTGATTGTGGTTTATGATGCGTTGAATGTGCGCAGGAGTGTGGGGGAGATAGGGCAAGTGATGGAAAAGGCGGGGAAGGTGAAGCGGGTAGTGAAGGGACATTCGGTACCGGAGATTATAGCAGGGGCTTTGGTGGGGGTAGCGGTGGGTTGGGGGGTATGGTCTATGGTGGGGTGAGTTTTGTAATCTCTTTTTATGTATTTTTGACAACATTGGGGGATTTTTTTGTTGACAAGATGGGTTTTTTTAGATAAGATGAGGAAAGTTTGACTGTGAGGGTATCTTCTGTTAGGGTGTCCCAAAGTGAGATTTAGATTTTTAACAATTCAGTTGTGCAATTAACGTACGCTTTTAAAGCGTACAATCATCGTCAGTCTTTTAATTTTTTTGAGTTTTTAAATTCAATATATGTTTTCTGCAAAGGAAACTTTTATGGAGAGTTTGATCCTGGCTCAGGATGAATGCTGGCGGCGTGCCTAATACATGCAAGTCGAGCGGTAAGGCCCCTTCGGGGGTACACGAGCGGCGGACGGCTGAGTAACGCGTGGGAACCTACCCCGAAGTGAGGGATAACTACTCGAAAGAGTGGCTAATACCGCATATTCTCTTCGGAGCAAAGCTACAAAAGCGCTTTGGGAAGGGCCTGCGTCAGATTAGATAGTTGGTGAGGTAATGGCTCACCAAGTCGACGATCTGTAGATGGTTTGAGAGGATGATCATCCAGACTGGGACTGAGACACGGCCCAGACTCCTACGGGAGGCAGCAGTAGGGAATCTTTCACAATGGACGAAAGTCTGATGGAGCAACGCCGCGTGCAGGACGAAGGCCTTCGGGTCGTAAACTGCTTTTATAAGCGAGAAATATGATGGTAACTTATGAATAAGGATCGGCTAACTACGTGCCAGCAGCCGCGGTCATACGTAGGATCCGAGCATTATCCGGAGTGACTGGGCGTAAAGAGTTGCGTAGGTGGCATGTTAAGTAGATAGTGAAATCTGGTGGCTCAACCATTCAGACCGTTATCTAAACTGGCAAGCTCGAGATCGTCATGGGTAACTGGAATTTCTAGTGTAGGAGTGAAATCCGTAGATATTAGAAGGAACACCAATAGCGTAGGCAGGTTACTGGGGCGATTCTGACACTAAGGCACGAAAGCGTAGGGAGCAAACGGGATTAGATACCCCGGTAGTCTACGCTGTAAACGATGGACACTAGCTGTGGGGGGTATCGACCCCTTCCGTAGCGAAGCTAACGCGTTAAGTGTCCCGCCTGTGTAGTACGATCGCAAGATTAAAACATAAAGGAATTGACGGGGACCCGCACAAGCGGTGGAGCGTGATCTTTAATTCGAGGGTAAACGATAAACCTTACCAGGGTTTGACATCTCGAGAAGGCCTACGAAAGTAGACTGTGCCTTTTTGGAACTCGAAGACAGGTGATGCATGGCCGTCGTCAGCTCGTGTCGTGAGATGTTAGGTTAAGTCCTTCAACGAGCGCAACCCTTGTAACTAGTTGTATTTTTCTAGTTAAACTGCCCCGGTAACGGGGAGGAAGGAGGGGATGATGTCAGGTCAGTATTTCCCTTACATCCTGGGCTAGAATCGCGCTACAATGGCCGGTACAATGCGAAGCGAAACTGTGAAGTGAAGCAAATCGCATCAAAGCCGGTCCCAGTTCGGATAGGAGGCTGAAACTCGCCTCCTTGAAGTCGGAATCGCTAGTAATCGCAGATCAGCATGTTGCGGTGAATACGTTCCCGGGTCTTGTACACACCGCCCGTCAAGCCATGAGAGTCACCAACACCCGAAGTCCGTTTCGGCGGCCTAAGGTGGGGGAGATGATTGGGGTTAAGTCGTAACAAGGCATCGGTACCGGAAGGTGTCGATGGATTACCTCCTTTCTAGGGAGAATGATGCGCAGAATGTCAGTAATGACGCTCTGTAGCTAGGTCGGTCGTAGTTATTGATATAAGCTTAGTTAATAACATTTCTGGATTTGTCCAGATGCGACATCGCAAGCTAATTTTACGAAAGATACGATGATGAAAATAATTGCACAACTGAGTTGTTAAACGAAGGCAGCCCAAAGAGGGCTGTTTTTTGGTACAATGGGGGTAAAAGAAGGGAGTTTGTATGGCGAAGAAAAAGACAACAGAAGAGTTTCGGGTGAGCGGAGAGGATTTGCTGGCGAAGGTGAAGGCATTGATTCGGGAGGGGAATATACGTAAGATTATCATTAAGGACAAGGCAGGGAAAGAATTGATAGTAATACCGGTGACGGCTGGGGTGGTGGTGGCGGTGTTGGCGCCGGTGCTTGCGGCGGTGGGGGCGATAGCGGCGCTAGTGACGGAGTGTACGGTGGTGGTGGAGCGGGAAGTTGAGGAGAAGAAAAAGCGGTAAGCAACTGGAGATTGTCAGATTAGTTGTTGATGTTGTAATTTTTAATGGGGCAGAGAAGAGGCTCGACCGTTGTGGCCGAGCCTAATGCGTTACGTCGCTTTGGGGCAGTCGATATATTTGGTTTCAAAATTAGAATAGTATTTGACAATTTTTCTGTAATAGCTGCCCATGATAGCGTCTGCGAAGATGCTTTGTATGGCAGTACAGTCTTTATGGACAAGAATGAATAATCGAATCCGACCGTGATAGTTATGCTTGGGACTTTCGGCGTCGTATACTTGGTGTATATCGAGGGATTCATGAATGGTTTGAAAATGATATTCGTCTGGTTCGAAGAGTACGTCGTAAGTGGTGGATTTTTTGGGCAGTATTTCTTCTTCGGTGGCACGGATAGAAAATCTAGTTTTGATACCTAGCTTATGTGCGATATCAAGGATGTCGGTCATCCAGTCGGTGAGAAACTGGGCGAGCTTGGGGTCGTCAATTTTCTTGCCTTGGCAATCTACTTCAATAGGGAGGGTTCTGTTGCGGTATGGGATGATGTGGGTTCCGGGCATTTCATGCGCCTCCTTTTCAATTTCGATCTTCCTTCTCTGGTTGGCAGGGAACTAATATTGTGATGCAATATATTTCACAATATTGCAAGCAGTATAACAAGCTTTATGGTTTTTGTCGAAGTGTTGTCTTTTTGAAAAAACAGATATATAATCTGTTGGTGGGAGGTGCGTTTTGGAAAAAGTAAACATGAAGGACTTGCGGCAGCTGAAAGTTTGGCTGGAGAGGTATGACCTGACGGGGAACGAGGCCTTGGTTTATGTGCATTTGTTGAAGGTAGGTAATCCGGTTTCAGTGCTAAATATTGCGAGGGCACTGAAACTGGGGCGTACGCCAGTGTATAATGCGCTGGATCGGCTGGAAGACAAGGGGTTGGCGACGAAGGCGATCGCGGACAATGGATATAACTACGCGGCGGCAGCGCCGGACAATCTGGAGAAATATTGGCAGGAAAAGTCGCTGCGGCTGAAACGTCTGGGCGGTCGTTTGCCGGAACTGGTGGCGGCGCTGGAAGCGACGGCGGCACCGGCGGGGTACAAATCGCAGGTGAATTATTTTTCGGGGCGGGCGGGGATAGAGCAAATAACCTATAATTCGCTGAAGGCGGTGGATGACCTGTATATTTGTGAGATAAATTCGGACATGACGGCCTTTGTGAAACGCGAAACGGCCGAGCGGTTTCGCGAAGTTTGGGCAGACCGTGGTACCACGGTTCGTCAGCTGACGAACCAAACGGAATTTAATGATTTTACTGAAGTGGAAAAACTGGTGACTGAGCTGTGGGACGTTCGCTATATCGATTCGGAAGTGCTGAAGATTGATTTTGAGACGCTGATATATAACGACGTGGTGGCGCTGTATTCGTATATTCGGGGGGAGGTTTTTGGGGTGGAGATACGCAATCCGGCGCTAGCCAAGATGCAAAAGCAGATTTTTCGGGCCATGCAGAATTTGGCCACGCCGCTTGCGATTAGGTCGTCCAGGGGTGCGGCGGGCTTGGATTAATCTTTGCGGAAGCTGGGCAGGCTGTCGCAGTTGCCTTCGTAGGCGCTGGTTTGGGAGCCTGGGCCGCGACCTTGGTAATCGTTGGCGTTCTTGCGGTTGATCTCTGCCACGCGTTTGGCTTCGTCTGGCTTGGCTCCTAGGAACAGCAAAACGTCTTCGGTCCACTCTGTGCTGGCGCATTTGGCGATTAGCTCGCTACGCACACCACCGATGTGTACCGCTTCGTGCGAGATCATGTCGAGGGTGTGGATTTGGTAGTCGGTGGTGTTGGTTTTGCCTTGCCACACGTACCAGTTGAAAATGTCGGCACAGGCGGCGGGGTGGAAATGTGCGATGTCGCTGCTGGTATATTGCCCGTCGGCGTATTCGTATTGTACGTAGCCTTTGCGGGTGGGCGCAAAAAGATTGGCCATGGCGCGGTCGCATCGTGCCAGTGCGGTGTCGACTCCTGATATTTTGCGGATGATGGGCGTGGTGGTGATTTGTACGAATTGGTGTCTGAACTCGAGGTAGCCTACGCCCAGAAAGGCGGCTAGGGTGACGGCGGTGTAGAAAGGATAAAGTGGATTTAGTCCTTCTTGTTTGGGTTTGATTTCGCGGAGGTGTTGGAAAAATTTTATGACGCTGTGGATGAGAAATGCCAAAATGAATAGCAATATGGCCGTTTGGACTCCGAAATCGATCGGCCAGTGTAGGTGGTTGTGGTTGATGGTGTTCCAGCCGAGTAGCAAAACTATTGATAGTGCGGATGCTGCCAGTAGTAGGTTGCGTAGTAGGTGGCTTTTTTGAGGTTCGGGGTTGCCCAGGAGCTTGGCTGGCGGTGGCTGGGGGATTTGAGCTTGGTACACGACTTGGTTATTTTCTGGACTTTTGGTTTTCGACCAGGGTTTTGAGCGTGGCGTTTTCTTCGCGAAGGATACTTAGCTCTTTCATGACGGCGTCGTGGGTTTCTTTGGCGATTTTTTCGGCGCGGTCGCCCTGCAAGTTGGAAACAAAAGCTAGGACGGGGAGGGCGATGGCCTGAAACCCGGCGCTGATGACAAACATTACGAAGGTGTATGGGGTTTCGGGTGGTTGCATGATGCCGGCGATTAGGATGATTATGGACAGCAGCCAAAACAGCCACATGCTGGACATAATGGCTGCCATTTTGTTGGCTAGAAATTCGTTGAATCTTTTCATAATGCTAGTGTATCACAGACTTTGAGGGAAGGGGCGGGTTTGGCGACAAAAAGCCCCGGGCAGAAAGAGAGCGATGGCCTTGAGAGATAATTATTGCCATGCATTTAAGCCGAGGCTTTAGTGTTTGTTTTGTGTTCTGCAAAAACAGAACTTTTTGTTTTTTTGTGGTGTTTGTTTTTCGTAAAAGGGTACTGCTTTTCATGTTTTGCGAAATAACATAAAAAGCTAATTTTAGTGTAAGCGGGATGAAGGGGTTTGTCAAGAGTTTTGTATAAAAATTTTATACAAAGTTAACAGATGTAAAGCGGGACTTTAGCGTCTGAAGACGAGGTCGACGAGGAGGCCCAGCAGGAAGGTGTGGAGGTTGGACATGATGATGAGGCCAACGATACAAGTGATGATGCCAAAAAGTTTGACGCGGTCGAAGCTACTGACGCCGCTGGCGAGATTGTAGGAGATTTGCTGGTAAAAGACAACGATGGCGGCACCGGCGGCAAGGATGATGACGCCGAGCATAAACCAACCAATGGAGAATTCCCATGACATGCGTTAATTGTATCATGCTTGCGGAGATAGGGGAAATTTAGTAAAATGGGTGAGAGGTTTTGGGGATATAGCTCAGTTGGTTAGAGCGCGTCACTGATAATGACGAGGTCTGTGGTTCAAGTCCACATATCCCCACCACGACGTCGAACGAGGATCTTTTGAGTTAGAAATTAAACAAGTTTAATTTCTAACTCTTATGACCCTCATCCTCCTTTTTCCCCACTCGGGCTTCGTCCGGGTGGGCCCCCCTTTTTTTTTGCGGCTCCTTCTGGCAAAAAGAAAGTATTGCGGTTTGTGGTCTAGTGTGGTAGTATAGTAATAGGACATGAGATTCCGCCCCCCCGGAATTGAATGTCCTATCTTGTTGTTTGGGAGAGTTTTTTGTAGTATGAAGGTATGGGGTATTAGCTCAGCTGGCTAGAGCGCCTGCTTTGCAAGCAGGAGGCCATCGGTTCGAGTCCGATATACTCCACCACATTGGGGGTTTGTTGATGTGATATACTATGGTGGGGTGGTTGATGGTTTCGGCTGTCTCCACTCCACCATTTTTGGGGTGTTAGCTCAGCTGGTAGAGCGCGTCGTTCGCAATGACGAGGTCAGGAGTTCGATTCTCCTACACTCCACCACTGCATGGATTAGGTTATTGGTAAAAAAAGGAGGATTTGTGGGAAGACCGAAGAACAAAGGAGAGCTATTGGCCCAAGCGGAAGGAAACTTCGAGAAATTGATGGCCCTGGTGGAAGAGAAGGGAGATGAGTGATGTGTGGTGTGCAGGACAAAAATGCTAGGGATTTGCTGATGCATTTGCACGCGTGGCACGAGATGCTTTTGAAGTGGTATGGCGACAATGTGGCAGGCAAGGAGGCGCCGTTTTTGCCGGAGGGGTTCAACTGGAAGACGACGCCGGAGCTGAACGCTGAGTTTTGGCAGAGCTATCAGGATGTGACTTTGGACGGGGCGAAGAAGCTGGTGCGACAGAGCCATGAGAAAGTGATGGATATTGCGAAGAAACATACGGACGACGAGTTGTTTGCAAAGGGCAAGTACAAATGGACGGGGACGACGACGCTGGGGGCGTATTTGATTTCGGCGACGTCGAGCCACTACGACTGGGCGACGAAACTGCTGAAGAGAATGTAGGTGTTTTGCGACATTGAGTGAAATGGGGGATTTGGGATAAAAATAAGTGCAATTCGTGGAAGAATAGCACTTATTTGGTTTAAGAGATCTCGCACTTCTCTTAAGCTACATTAATGGTATACCACCAGGTGGATAATGTCAATAGGCAGGGTGGGGAAAAGTTTGTGGTTTTGCACAAATGGGCGTTCGGGTATTAGGACATATTTTTTAGCAAAAACGTATTGACAAAACGTAAGCGATGTGATAGAATGGGTAGTAACACCTGGGAAGGCGATGGTTTTTGTCTATCTTCAGGGTGGTAATAATAAGAAATTGGTGGGCAGAATGGAGCCAAAAGAGATGGCTGGAACTATAGAAGGTGGCCGAAAGGCTGCTGCTACCAACAAGGCTAAGTACGGTAAGGATTTTTACGCCGAGATTGGCCGTAAAGGTGGCAAAAATGGTCACACTGGCGGGTTTGCCGCCAACCCTGCGCTGGCTAAGATTGCTGGACAAAGGGGCGGGAGGATTTCCCGACGTGGCAAAGCCAAGAAAACTGCCTAAATAAACATAGATAGTTTGTCTTACGAAAAGTAGCCTTTAGGGGCTACTTTTTGGTGGACATCCCCAACCCCCCGGCTATGCCGGGGGTTAAAGCTTTAGCATCATTCCTGAATTTAAAAACCTCCCATGTTAGACTATGGTTGCGGTCTGTCACTGCAACATAAATCAAAACAAAGGAGG